>Ga0105090_10001182_pt1 | contig 13888 bp, 12 predicted proteins | sample PPLLak3March2015_FD_79110 | JGI IMG/M metagenome (GOLD analysis project Ga0105090, IMG submission 79110) | Freshwater sediment microbial communities from Prairie Pothole Lake near Jamestown, North Dakota, USA - PPLs Lake P7 Core (1) Depth... | ecosystem: Environmental > Aquatic > Freshwater >... | reverse complement strand
GGGTCGTTAGCCGCCAGCCAATGACATAAAACCAAACCAAAACTTAATTTGCTTTGTTGTTCTTCTCAAAGAACTTATCGGTGATATCGCCGTTTATCCCTTCGCTGTGCTTAATGCTGTGACTAACACCTATTTCCCGCTGCTATTTTTGCCATGCGTTGAATGTATTCAGTATGCCGCTGGGATTATCTAACGTGGAGCTGCTGTAAAAGCGGTCGATGCCATGCTGGCGCAAGGCGTTAATTAGAGTTCAAGCGAGCCAGGCTTTGGCAAGCCCAGGAGGATGGACACACGCTTTTTGTGCCCACGCAGAATAGATGGGTAATGGTGTGATGGGCAATACTACCTACCCATCCTGAGCACTTTCCCTGCCTTTGCGGTATCTTTAGATTTAGAAATGTTTGAAGATATACATTCCAAATAACTTTCTGTGAAATTGATATATTCCTCTGCAAGCTCTTTGGGTGAGCCAAAATCATTACGTAATTCTTCCAGCATCATTTTGGGGTCTTCCGCTTTACCCAAGGTGGATATCAGCGGAAGCGTTTACTGTTTTATTGCAGAATTACCAACATGTTGAGAATGGGTGACTGTAAGCCCCCAACTTCGTCAAAACACCCTTACGGCTAAGCGTGGATCTGGCATTTTCCGGACTACTGACAACACAATTTGTCACAGTTATTTTAATATTTCATTAATTATTGTATAATTGATTTATGGATAAAAAACTTGCAACAACAATATTCGAATCGCTGGCTTCCGGCGTAAGGCTGGATGTGTTTCGGCTGCTCGTTAAAAATGCCCCCAACGGCCTGGTCGCCGGGGAAATTTCAACGCTGCTGGCTTTGCCGCCCACCAATCTTTCTTTTCATCTTAAAGCACTGACTCAGGCCGGTTTGCTCAATGTTACCCAGGAAGGCCGCTACCAGCGCTATCGCGCCAACCTCCCTGTCATGCAGGAGCTGATTGTATATCTGACCGCCGAATGCTGTACCGGCCATCCTGAGCAATGCTTTGAGAGTAATTCAGCATCGAACTGTTGTGACACTGAAGCGAATCTTTCAACCACTCAAATAGACCAAATAGACGCTTATTTATGAATGTACTTTTTCTTTGTACGGGTAATTCCTGCCGTTCCATTCTCGGCGAAGCCACTTTCAACCATCTTGCCCCAGAAGGCTGGCGTGCGATGAGCGCAGGCAGTAAGCCCACAGGCCAGGTACATCCGCGCTCGCTGGCGTTGCTCGCGCGTGAAGGCATCTCAACTGATGGTTACTACAGCAAATCCTGGAATGACCTGCCAGTAACACCCGATATCGTGCTCAGCGTCTGCGGCAACGCCGCCAATGAAACCTGCCCGGCTTATCTGGGCCCGGTACTGCGCAGTCATTGGGGTGTCGAAGACCCGGCCCACGTCACCGGCACCGATGCCGAAATAGACGCTGCCTTCATGACCGCCTATCGCATCCTCCGTCATCGCATTGAGCAATTTCTGGCGCTGCCGCTCAACGAATTACAAAACGACCGCGAACGTTTGAAAGCGGAATTGGATCGCATCAGCACCTTGTTACCCTAACTTTAAGGAGAACCATCATGACCAGTATTCAAGTATTTGACCCCGCCCTGTGTTGCAGCACTGGTGTCTGCGGTGTGGACGTCGATCAACAATTGGTCGGCTTTTCTGCCGATGTCGATTGGGCCAAGCAAAACGGCGCACAAATCGAGCGCTTCAACCTAGCCCAGCAACCGATGGCTTTTGCCGAAAACCCGGTCGTAAAAGGTTTTCTGGAGCGTTCAGGCGCTGAAGCGCTGCCGTTGATTCTGGTCGATGGTGAAATCGCGTTGGCGGGTCGCTATCCGAATCGCGACGAACTGGCACGCTGGGCCAGGGTTGCTCAAGTTGAAGAAAAATCCGACGCTGCTTGTTGCAGCGGCAGCCGTTGCTGTTAAAAACACTGTGATGATGCCGTCATGACTGACATGAGATTTCTCGACCAGCCGCCGCGTTTCCTGTTTTTTACTGGCAAAGGAGGCGTAGGCAAAACTTCGATTGCCTGCGCCACGGCGATACAGCTGGCGGATGCCGGGCAGCAGGTGCTGCTGGTCAGCACCGATCCGGCCTCCAACGTCGGTCAGGTATTCGACATCAGCATCGGCAATCATATCACCGCCATTCCGTCCGTGCCGGGCCTGGCGGCCCTGGAGATCGACCCGCAAGCCGCCGCTCAGGCCTACCGTGATCGCATCGTCGGACCTGTGCGCGACTTGTTGCCGGAAACGATTGTAAAAGGCATCGAAGAACAACTCTCCGGAGCCTGCACCACCGAGATTGCGGCGTTTGACGAATTCACCGCGCTACTGACCGATACGGCGCTGACCGCCGACTACAATCACATTGTTTTCGATACGGCACCCACCGGCCATACTATTCGCCTGTTGCAACTGCCAGGCGCCTGGAGCGGTTTTCTTGAAGAAGGCAAAGGCGATGCGTCCTGTCTCGGCCCGCTGGCCGGTCTGGAAAAGCAGAGGGAGCAATACAAGGCGGCGGTGGAAGCCCTGGCCGATGTGACCCGTACCCGGCTGATTCTGGTGGCTCGTGCCCAGCAAGCCACCTTGCGCGAAGTCGCACGCACGCATGAAGAACTGGCTGCGCTTGGTTTTCAGCATCAGTATCTGGTCATCAACGGTATCCTGCCTCGCACTGAGGCCGACAATGACCCATTGGTCGCTGCTATTCACGAACGTGAGCAAACGGCACTGAATGCAATCCCTGAAGCCTTGAAAACCCTGCCCTGTGATGAGGTTATGCTTAAGTCATTCAATCTGGTTGGACTGGATGCCCTTCGCCAACTGCTGGTTGATACCCCCGTGCACGGGCATGTCAGGGTGGATTCCCCAATCGAGCTCGACGAACCCGGTCTTTCCGAACTGGTCGATGACATCGCCAAAGACGGTCATGGCCTGGTGATGCTAATGGGCAAAGGCGGCGTAGGCAAAACCACCCTGGCAGCGGCGGTCGCCGTCGAGCTGGCGCATCGCGGACTGCCCGTACATCTCACTACATCCGATCCGGCGGCACACTTGACCGAAACGCTGAGTGGCGCTCTCGACAATCTGACCGTAAGTCGCATCGACCCGGTTGCCGAAATCGAGCTTTACCGGCAACATGTTTTGAAGACAAAAGGTACCAAACTGGATGCGCAAGGCCGTGCACTATTGGAAGAAGACCTGCGCTCGCCCTGTACTGAGGAAATCGCCGTATTCCAGGCGTTTTCCCGCATTATCCGGGAAGCCGGCAAGAAGTTCGTAGTAATGGATACCGCACCCACCGGACACACCTTGCTACTGCTGGATGCGACCGGCGCTTATCACCGTGAAGTGTCGCGCCAGATAGGCAGCTCCGGCCTGCACTACACCACGCCGATGATGCAATTGCAGGACCCAAAGCAGACCAAGGTGCTGCTTGTCACACTGGCCGAAACCACGCCGGTTCTGGAGGCCGCAAACCTGCAAGCCGACTTGCGGCGTGCCGGCATCGAACCCTGGGCCTGGATCATCAATACCAGTGTTGCTGCGGCGTCTTCCAAATCACCCTTACTGCGTCAGCGCGCCGCCAACGAACTGCATGAGATCAATGACGTCGCCACTACCCATGCTCAACGTTATGCCGTCGTACCGCTGCTTAAGGAAGAGCCGGTTGGTGTAGAACGGCTGCTGGAGATGGCTGCAGGCAATTATTAACGGGAGAAAGTTATGAACCAACAAACCTGTTCAACACCACGACTGTCCTTTCTCGACCGCTTCCTAACGCTGTGGATTTTTACGGCGATGGCGGTGGGCGTCGGCATCGGTTTTGTCTTCCCTGCCCAAGTCACTGCCTTTAACGACGCGGTTTCGGTAGGCACCACCAATATCCCGATTGCGATCGGTTTGATTCTGATGATGTACCCGCCGCTGGCAAAAGTGCATTACGAAGAGCTGGGCGATGTATTTCGCAATTGGCGGATATTGGGGATTTCGCTGCTGCAGAACTGGGTCATCGGTCCGGCGTTAATGTTTGGGCTGGCGATTGTGTTTCTGCGTGACTATCCCGAATACATGACCGGGCTGATCCTGATCGGCCTGGCCCGTTGCATCGCGATGGTGATCGTCTGGAACGAGTTGGCGCGCGGCGATAACGAATATGCTGCCGGTCTGGTGGCCTTCAATAGCGTCTTTCAGGTGCTGTTTTACAGTGTATATGCCTGGTTGTTCATTACGATACTGCCGCCGTTGTTCGGCATGCAGGGCAGTCTGGTGGACATCACCATCGGCGAGATTGCCAAGAGCGTGTTTATTTATCTGGGCATTCCGTTCATCGCCGGCTTCACAACGCGTTTTGTATTGGTGCGCGCCAAAGGCAAGGACTGGTATCACCACAGCTTCGTGCCGAAAATCAGTCCTCTGACGCTGATTGCACTGTTGTTCACCATCGTCGTGATGTTCTCGCTGAAAGGCGACTTAATAGTGCAACTGCCTCTGGACGTAGTACGGATTGCCGTCCCGCTTTTGATTTACTTTGTGGTCATGTTTTTAGTGAGTTTTCTGATGGGCAAAGTCATCGGAGCGGGCTATGAAAAAAGCACCACGCTGGCCTTTACTGCCGCCAGCAACAACTTCGAGCTGGCGATTGCCGTTGCAGTCGCAGTGTTCGGTATTAACAGTGGTGCGGCTTTCGCTGCGGTCATCGGGCCGTTGATCGAAGTGCCGGTGATGATCGCATTGGTGAATGTGGCGTTTTTCTTTCGTAAGCATGGATTTGCTGCCGGAGAATGAGCAACGGATTTGCGTAAATATCCATGCAATAGTAATTTGAATTATCAATTCAGCCATTCAATAATATGATCTTCCAGATTCCTCGCATCAGATTCTTTTATGGCATAGCTATTGATTGAAACACCCGCTTTTTTGACACTTGCGGTACTTTCCGAGACCAAGGGATGCCATGCTGGAAGTTCTTTACCTTCGCTCAGCAATCGATAGGCACAGGTTGACGGCAACCAGTTGTATTGTTCAAAGTTGTATTGTTTTAAATCCAAACATTCCGCCACCAATCGGGTACGCTCGTTATAGCGCGTACATCGACAGGTATTTAGATTGATGAGCTTACAGGCGACGTTGGTGAAGACTATTTTCCCTGTCTCTTCATCCTCCAACTTGTGCAGACAACATTTGCCACAGTTATCACATAATGACTCCCATTCTTCGGCAGTCATTTCGGCCAGTTTCTTGGATTTCCAAAAGCTCATATCAGACATTATCAGCTTTTTGCTCTATGCCATTAGCAGCCAATTGATCCAGAATTTCTCTAAAATGCACATAACTTTGAATATTCAACACACCGATCTCATTTAAAACGGCTTGAAAATGACCAGCCGCTCTTCCTCCGACAATAAGTGCAACATTATTACCGATCAGTTTTTTCAATCGTCTTAGTTCTTTCGGAACGACATGATCATCGGTGGCGAAACTGAGGCTAATAGTCAACGCGCGTGCATCAGTATATTTAACCCCGGCTGCAATTTCTTCAGCAGGCAGATTCGCGCCCAGATAAGTTACCTGCCAGCCTTTGAGTTCCGCCATGATAGCCGCAAGTAAAGCGCCTAATTCATGCAATTGACCTATCGGTGTACTAACAATCATCCTGGGTGCATCGGCAGAGCACGGGTTATTGTTTCGTAAGATATAGGTCAAGGAACGAATAACCGATGAAGTCATGTGTTCATGAACCGGCCTCAGCTCTCCTGTTTTCCAACGGTCACCAATCCTCGTTAACAAGGGCGTCAACAAGTGTTCAATGAATGTTTCAGAACCCAGTTCTACAATTGCATTTTCAAAATGGGACTCAAGCGTTTTAGCATCGAAAGCTAAAACTGTAGCATAACATTTTTCAATATAATCCTCTGCAAGATGAATCCTGTCGCGGGTTAAAGGAGTAAAGCTATTTAGCGTTTGCGTTATAACGACGGGTTCGTTTTTCAACAGGTTTTTGAGGTCATCAAGCGAAAATTGGGCAATTTGACTGATACTATGGCCATTGCTGGTTGCCTGATTAAGTAATTTTAAACGCGCAATATCCTGATCGGTATAAACTCGGTGTCCACCTGCCGTGCGCGTAGGTGTTACAGCCTGATAGCGACGTTCCCAAGCTCTGACAAGATCGGATTTAACTCCCGATCTTTTCGAAACTGTGCTGATTAAATATTGCGCTGAGTCATCATTAAGGCCAGTCATAGTTGCTTCTCTGCATCAAAAATAAAAACTCTATACTAACATAAAGTTTTACAAAACATTGACAAGAATTGTACTTGATAGAGTCAACATGATAATTGCGTTGTATGTTGATTTATCAAAACGCGCTTTATATGAACAGGTAAGCTGTCAATATTTGCTGAATTTCAACTTACCATGATCAACTGACGCTTGCAAAATACGTATAATGTTCGACAGACAGCTTCCAAGCATATTTTCGCCTGCAACTTGAGCCTTTTCCCTATGTCATTAAAAATCGCACTCGCACAAATCAATTTTATGGTCGGTAATATAACCGCTAACGTTAATAACATCATCGAAGCGGCTGTTTATGCGCGTGATCAGTTAAACGCGGATATTATCGTCTTTCCTGAACTGACCATTACCGGCTATCCGGCAGAAGACCTGTTATTACGCGCTGATTTCATTACCGCAGCCAATAACGCCGTTTATCAGCTTATCGACCGCGTTGCCGGCATTGCACTGGTGGTGGGTTATCCTGAACGTGACGGCAATAAGCTTTACAACAGCGTGGCTGTATTACATCAAGGCGTTATGTTGGCATCTTATCGCAAACAGGCTTTACCTAATTATGGGGTGTTTGATGAACAACGTTATTTTACTGCGGGTAATCAGCCGTGCGTGTTTGAGTTTAACGGTATATTCATAGGACTAACGATTTGCGAAGATGTTTGGAAGAGCGGCATTATTGACGCAACGAAACAAGCCGGAGCAGAGCTGCTGCTGACTCTCAACGCTTCACCGTTTAATTCTGGAAAAATACATCAACGTGAAACCATTATTTGCCAACAGGTTAAAGCCGCGCAGATTCCCCTGGTTTATGTAAATCAAGTGGGTGGTCAAGATGAACTAATTTTTGATGGCGCTTCCTTTGTCGCCGATGCGCAAGGCAAGATTGTATTTCGGGCAGAAGAATTTAAAGAGCAAATCAGTGTGATTGAGTTTGACGGTAACAATCCCGTAACAAGTACCTGTGCGCCGCTTTACAATGAAATTTCCAGTGAGTACCAGGCCCTGGTACTGGGCATTAAAGATTATGTGCGCAAAAACGGTTTTCAAGGCGCCATTTTAGGTTTGTCCGGCGGCATTGATTCGGCGCTGGTTTTAGCACTGGCGGTTGATGCACTGGGACCTGATAAAGTTGAAGCCGTACTCATGCCGTCACGCTACACCCAGACGATGAGTATCGAAGATGCCGTGCTGGAAGCTGATGCATTAGGTGTGAAATACCATATTATTCCCATAGAGCCCGCCGTCAAAGCGTTTACGGGCATGCTGGCCCAGGTTTTTGCAGGAACAACTAAAGATACTACTGAGGAAAATATTCAGGCGCGTTGCCGCGGAGTCATTTTGATGGCTCTGTCAAACAAACAAGGCAAATTGTTATTGACTACGGGTAATAAAAGCGAAATGAGCGTGGGCTATGCGACGCTTTATGGTGATATGGCGGGCGGTTTTGCACCCATCAAGGACGTACCTAAATTGTTGGTTTATCAATTATCTCTTTATCGCAATACACTGTCAGAAGTAATCCCGGAGCGAGTTATTACCCGTCCGCCATCAGCTGAATTAGCGCCTGATCAGGTTGATGCCGACTCCTTACCGCCTTACGAAGTTTTAGACCCGATACTGGAACGTTATGTAGAGCTTGACCAATCTGCTGAAGAAATTATTGCTGCCGGCTTCCGGCGCGAGGATGTCGCCAGAGCCATTAATTTGGTAGACAGGAATGAATATAAACGCAGGCAATCGCCGCCCGGCATCAGAATTACAACTCGAGCGTTCGGACGAGATCGCCGCTATCCGATTACTTCGGGCTACAGAGGGATTTAATGGAGCTTGGAATCCTTAGGTGAAGTTGTTTCGTACTCATTATGGTTTCCTGAATTGGATATCCTTTCGCATTCTCGGTTCATTCAACGAATTTTGCCTAAAGCTAAATCAACATCAACAGCATTTCAAGAACGCCATGAGCCGAGAATCGCAGGTAGCTAATGTTATAGACAAGTTTGCCGCCTGATCAGGCCATCGAGCGCGCGATCGTGCCGATAAATATGCCCATCGACGTGGTGGCGAACAGATGCAGCGCCGTCGCCAGAAAGTGTTGACACATCAAGATAATAAGGGATTCGCTTTGCGCTCTCCCGAGTCTCGGCAGACTATCCTCTGCCGAAACAACGCTCTCTGAAGGTGATGCGCATTCACTGAAGATTCTTACTAATCAGGAATTATTTTGTCTGCACTCTCTTAGGAATCATCCATCTTGTAGCCGAATCCTCGCACTGTCTTAAGAAGCTTTAGGTCATAATCGTCATCGATTTTTCGTCTCAGCTGACGAATATAGACATCCACCACATTGGTCAATGGATCGGCGCTATAGCCCCATACTTGTTCCAGGATGCGGGTACGACTCAAGACCTTGCCGGGCATGCGCATAAAGCATTCCAATAAGGCAAATTCCTTTGGCGTTAGGTCAATTATCGCTTCTCCACGCCTCACTTCATGGGTTTCCCCATTCAATATGAGATCAGCTATCCGAAACTCTTTTATTTCCGGTTTGATCTCCGCGCCGCCTCGACGCATTAGTACCTCGATTCGGGCAAGCAGTTCTTCAAATGCGAAAGGCTTGGTCATATAATCATCGGCACCCGATCGCAATCCGGTCACCTTATCCTGCACAGTATCTCGAGCCGTCAACATTAAAATAGGGGTGCCGACACCAGAATTACGCAAGTGCTCACAAACCAGCCGGCCATTGAGATCAGGCAAGCCCAGATCCAGAATGATAGCCTGAAACTTACCCTCGGCACCCAACGTTATGGCCTCCAGACCGCTACGAGCCACCTCTACGGTATAGCCTTCGGCCTTCAGCCCTCGCTGAACAAAATCGACAATTCGCTGATCGTCTTCCACTAGCAGAATTCGCATATAGCCGATACTCATCGGATTTTTGGACGTAAGTTATTGTACATTTATCTGATAGTCATCCTGTTCTGCCGAAATCAGCGGAAGCGTAATCGCAAACGTCGAGCCTGAGTTTTCAATACTGGTCACCGTGATGTCTCCACCGTGTGCCTTAAGGATAGATTTGGCCATCGGCAAGCCCAGGCCCGTGCCGTCGTCCCGCGAACGCAGAGCATTCTGGCTGCGGAAATGACGATCGAAAATACGCTTCAAATCTTGAGCGGGTATACCTATACCCTGATCTGTGAGACTGAAGTTCGCCTCCTTTCCATTCACCCATAAGGCAACCTCGATATGTCCTCCAGGGTTCGAATACCGGCAGGCATTATCGCCCAAAATAAACAGCAATTGTCGAAGCCGCTGTTTGTCGCCGCGCACCCACACCGGCTCGGTTGGAGCATTTAGGGAAATCGAAATCGAGTTTTCCTCGGCCATCACTTGAAAATCCTCGACAGTTCTGGTCACCAGTTCTGCCAAGTCCAGACTATCCCACTCAAATTGGAGATTGGCGGTTTCAGTACGGGCTAAAAATAATAAATCGTTAACATATTTCCCCAATTGCATCGATAGCTCTACAATACGGTGTAAAGAGTCCTTATACTCCTCGACATCGCGCTCCTGGCCTCGCAGAGTCACCTCTGCCTCCCCGCGGATGACGGTTATCGGGGTGCGTAATTCATGGCTGATGTCGGCTAAAAACTCACGTCGTGCAGTATCCATGCGTTGTAATTCTTCATTTAACCGATGCAGTTCGAAGGTACGTTCGGCCACCCTTTTCTCCAGCTCGGCGCGCCCCTCTCGCAGTTTATTTTGCTGAACTTCCAGTTCCTGTGCCATTTGATTGAAACGGCTGGCGAGATAGGCAAATTCATCATGGGTATCGAGAGCAATGCGGTAATCCAAATTACCGGAAGCTATTTCACCGGTTCCTTTCATCAACGCTTCGACAGGTTTCCTGACACCGCGCAGTAGTAAAAACCCGGATGTTAGGCTAAAAATCGCAGCAGTCAATGACGCCAGGATGGCAATCCAACGCGACTGAGCAACCAAATCCTCCAGTTCTTGCTTGGCTTTTCCGGCCTTTTGTCGTTCAGCGTTAATGGCGGTATCAATCAGCGGCTGGAATTTTCCGTCAATTTCTTCTTCCGAAAATTTCGATAGTGCATGTACTGCCATTTCGTACTTGCCCTGCTGACGCAACAGCTCGACTTCATCGAACCTATACACGCTGGCATCCAGAAAGGCCGTGAAATGGGCAACTCTTTCCAATTCGGCGGATTTATATAACGAATCTTCCGCGATCGGTGTCTTTACGGCGGTATCTCTGAGTTCCTGCATAGCTTCGTAAAGACGCTGTTTGGATGATTCCACACCGGCTTCCGTAGTCGGGCTATCGGTTATCAGCCTGTCCATCCGCTGTTTGAAGTGGCGATAGGCTTCCTGGGACAATCGCTCATAACGATCGAAAGCCTCATACGCCGATTGGCTGCGCTGAAAATATCGGGCAACCTGGTTTGAACCCCAATACAGCGCTATGCCTAACAACAAGACAAAACCGAACGAAACAACGATGACAACTGCCAAACGGAAACGAAACATGCGTTCTAATTAGCGTCGCCGCTCTCATCCAGGTGTTTTTCCATGGATCTGATTGCTTCCAGCTTTTCTCGTAACAGCTGAGTTTCATTTTTCTTCGATTCATCTTCAGTTTTCTTTGACTCATCTCCATTTTTCTTCGAAATTGGTTTATTTTTCTTCGATCGACTTACATTTTTCGATTCAAGTACAGATTGAAGTTTTTTCTGTTTGCGCTCCAGCGAACTGAGTTTTATTGACGCAGCATGCGATCGTTTTAAGGCTTCCGTATATATAGAAACAAGTTTCTGCACCTTTTCATCGGACAGGTTTTCAGGAGGAATAGAGCCTACTCCTTTCAGAATTTCGGGAATGTCGCCACAGGTATCGGAAAATAAGCGACCTACCAACAGGTGTAATTCAATCCCCGTTCCGGGATAATCTTTCTGCCGCTTCAGTAATGTGCTACACACCTCGGAGCGCGACAAAAGTGGCATGGTTGCCATGTTGGCTCCGAAAGTCAGCAGTTCATCAAAGCTTGACTGCGTATAAGGGTCGTCATAATTGCCAGAATCTTCGTTCCAACCGAAGTTAAATCGGGCACATCCTGCCAACAGCAAAACACTTAGTAATAGACTTATTTTTTGCATAGAGATCGTTGTTCCATATTTTCAGGCCTCCCCGATAGCTGATTTGGACTCGGATGCAAGTCTGATCCTGACCCGTAAGAGCTTCCCCATGCTCTCCCCGGTTAGCGGTATTAGAACGCGGATGCGAGCCCCATGCTGATCTTGTCTTGAGTCAAGAATATCGACTTTGCCCTGATGATTGGTGACATATTCTTTGACAATAGCCAACCCCAAACCGGAACTTTCGCCACACTCGTCACCTTGGGCCTTGCCACGGAAAAAAGGTTCAAACACATGGGCACGTTCCTCAAGGGCTATACCCGGACCTTCATCTTCGACTTCCAATTCCATCTGCGTGCCGGAATCACGCAACATGATAAGTATTTCTCCGTTCGTCGGTGAATATTTCACGGCGTTTGACAGCAACTGTTCAATAATTGTCCGCAACTGCTCGTGGATTCCGAAAATTTCGACTGGCCTAGCCAGCTTTTTCAAGCTAATTGATTTGGCCTGTAGACGGGGTTGATAATCCTCGATGACCGACTCAAGCAAGACTTTCATATTAACAATTTGCTTGCAGTTCATTTCCGGCTTCGAGCTGATCTGACTATAACGAACCAATTCCTCGGATACAGTTTTCAGCTTGTCAACATTGTTGGATAGATCCCTTGCGATGTCTTGCCGCATACTATCCGATTCCTCATCTACCTCGTTTACAAGCAGTTCCGCGTCAACACGGATACTTTCCAAAGGCAAATTGATCTCGCGGGCTACGTTGTGCATGAATTGCTGTTTCGAAATCTCCAGTTCCATCAAATGCGTTCTCAGCCATTCCAAACGAGTGCCCAGAAAGCTCAAATCCGAAGGGCCTACAACAACAATCGGCTTGTCGAGTTCCCCTGAACCCAATCGGCGGATACCGGTATCAAGTTGCCGCATGGATCTAGAGAGTACGGCCAGCAGTATCGCGATGAAGATAAACGAGATCACCAACAGAACCGCGCCCTTGATTAACAGTCCCTTTTCAAGAGATTCCGATTGTTGGCGTAATTCATTGAATAGATGATCAACATGGCTCTCGAATTCACGCGAAATGCTATGGGAGGACTCACGTAGTCCGAGAAACGCTTCATCGATTGGCAATTTGAGATTATTTTCATTCGCCGAGCCAATGATCTGTTGATAAATCAAATTTTCTTTTTCCGATAATTCGTTGACTAATAGAGCAATTTTGTTATCAACATGTAGCTTTAGTAACACGCTCAATGCTTGTTTGAACGATGCCCGCGTACTTTCGTACGATTGTTGCTCATAAGGCTGGCGTATGGAAGGATCCGATAGCAGAACGAACAATCTGGCTTTTCGCTCAATATCGGCAGTCTTTTGCAAAACCTGGCGTATTGCCTTTGTTTGTTCGAAGACCTGATAATTGATTATCCTACCCAATGCTGAGGTTTCGCGCATCCCAATAGCAGCGTACATCACGGCAAAAAAAAGCGGGATAACAGCAATCACAAACCCCAGAAAAATAAGGGATTTTAACGATAAAATATTTTTGAACCTCATCCGGCTGCAAAAAGAGTTAAACCGTCCCTTTTGTATCGACAAAGGTTTCGACAAATCCCGTTTTCTGAAAATAACCCGTACCAAGTTGGTAATGCGCTCTTTCATTGTTCCGTGTTTGTTCGACAAAAGTAACCCTCTTTCCAATAATTTACTCAGGATACCGCATTGCATTGGAATCCATTTCCGGCACCTTAAAATCCAAATGCACATCTGGCACATTTGCCGGCAAGACCGATTGAAAAAGCGCTATTATACACACTTTAATATCTCATCGATCACTCTCTTGTGAGCGTATGAATTTGTCCTGCATCCAGACTTTCATAAGCTAATTAAGCCATTGGTCCTACTTCTTTTCGCACTATAGACGTTTAGTAACATTCTGACCCTTTCTGTCAGCATATTTGTGTTTTTATTATTCATTGCTTACAGCATGTTTTTGCTTTGCAAACCTTTGACGTGTTCTACATCTAATTTATTTTCTTAGCAGTTTTAAAGCCATGTATCTAATCATTAGCAATACAGTGCTTTGCAAGCCTCATATATCTGAAAAAAGTCATTGTGTAAAATAACCTGACACATAAAAAAGGTATTATTTGACTGCTGTATCAGGAAATTCGCTGGATAACTCTTTAAATTGAAAAATGTCGCGTGAAGAAAGTGATTTGCACTGCAAAAAAAACTGACAGTTAGCAGAATTGTATGGTTTAGCCAATTCCATACACTAAGGCAGTGTAAATAAATAACTGATACATCTTTTATTGGCTCGATTTGATGGCATAGTTCCAGTCTTTGCCATGGAACTTGGCAGGGGTGAGATTGACTCTTCGCAGGTCTTCATCGCT
>Ga0105090_10001180_pt1 | contig 13891 bp, 18 predicted proteins | sample PPLLak3March2015_FD_79110 | JGI IMG/M metagenome (GOLD analysis project Ga0105090, IMG submission 79110) | Freshwater sediment microbial communities from Prairie Pothole Lake near Jamestown, North Dakota, USA - PPLs Lake P7 Core (1) Depth... | ecosystem: Environmental > Aquatic > Freshwater >... | reverse complement strand
CCTTCAGATACTCAACCAGGGACGGTACGGTAATTCGGGGATAGTGATTAAAAAGTTTTGTTTCGGCATCACCAGAGCAAATGAGTACCATGATATAACAAGTTATTATATTAGCGAAATCAGTCTGTTAAAAAGATTAGCTTTTCCATTGCCGATTTAAATGATTTTATAATTATTTTATGCATTATTTGACAATTTGCATAGCTCTATTTAATAATATGATCAACAATTGTTGACCATATAAAAAAATCAAAGGACAGCTTTACATGCCGCCCACAGTCACTGAACCATCAAGAACCGGGCAAGATAACCGGGAAACAAAAACCGGCGAGGATCCGGATTTGACCCACCCCGCATTTGCCATTGACCAGAGGCGATACCATAAGGTGAGGCGGTTCTTTTTCAAAGTGCTTCTTCATGTATTGTTCTGGGATATTCTTTTTGCCTATCCGATTCTCAGGATTTTTCGCACGGCGCCACTTGCGCGATGGCAAAAAATAGCTCGTGACTATCGCAAGATTGCCGTTGAGATGGGTGGAGTTTTGATCAAGTTAGGACAATTTTTAAGTATCCGAGTCGATATTCTTCCTCCCGAAGTCACTCTCGAATTGGCAGGACTCCAGGACAATGTTCCGGCGGCACCTACGGATGCCATTATAAAGCAAATCGAATCAGATTTCTGCCGTCCTTTGTCCGAAGTTTTCGCTGACTTCGCGGACGAACCTTTGGGTGCTGCATCCCTTGCGCAGGTGCATCAGGTTGTGCTTCCTTCGGGAGAATCGGCGGTCATAAAAGTGCTTCGCCCCAAAATTCATACCTTGGTGGAAACAGACCTCGCGGCCATTCAAAAAGCCGTCGGCTGGCTCAAATTATACAAAAAGGTTCGGGAACGAGTAGATCTTGACTGGCTCATTGATGAATTTACCACCGTTACCCGCAATGAACTGGATCTTGTGGCCGAAGGAAAAAATGCGGAGCATCTGAATGAAACCTTTTCAAAAAATCCCCATGTTTATATCCCTAAAATTTTTTGGGACTTTTCCGGGCCATATACGCTGACCATGGAAAAAGTTGATTTTTTCAAGATAGACGATCTTGAAACCATTGAAGCCGCGGGCATTTCAAGTGTTCAGGTGGCTGATAAACTTTATCGGATTTATATGGAACAAGTGTTTGAAACCTTTTTTGTCCATGTGGACCCTCACCCGGGAAACCTTTTTGTAAAACCGTTGCCTACCCTTGAAGAATCCAAAGTGGGCGTGGTTGAATTTTTGCCTGGTAATCAGGTGCCTTATCAATCCGGAAGACCTTTTCAAATTGTGTTTGTGGACTTCGGTATGGCCGTCACTATACCCGAAAGGCTCAGAACAGCTCTCCGGGATTATGTTATCGGACTCGGTACCAAAGATGCCCATAAAATGGTTCAAGCTTATATCAACGCGGGAGCCTTGTCTGCCCATGAAAAAGTGGAGCGAATCGAAGAGGCCCACGAAGCCCTTTTTGATCGCCTTTGGGGAGTTCGGGTCGGACAGTTTCGAAATATGGCTGTTTCCGAAGCAAAGTATTTTTTAAAAGAATATCGAGATGTTATCTATCATGCTCCCTTTCAGTTTCAGGCGGATATGCTTTTTGTCATGCGAGCTATTGGAATACTCTCAGGGCTTGCCACACATCTGGATCCCGATTTTGACCCCTGGACAAAAACCATTCCTTATGCCGAGCGCTTTGCAAAGGCCAAGATGAATCAGGGGTGGATGGGCTGGCAGCAGGAAGCTGAAACCCTTGTCTATCATGTATTGGATTTACCCGGTCGGCTTGATCGGGTGCTTACCATGGCCCGTCAGGGGAAACTTTCCGTCCGAAACTCCTTTTCACCCGATGCCAAAAAACAAATTAATCAACTGGAAAAGTCGATTCGGTGGCTCGGTTGGATAATATTGTTCTCAGGGCTTCTCATATCCGGAATGCTTTACTTTATCCAAAAGCCTGAATCAGAATTGGGTTGGGCTCTTTTTGGAGTTGCTTTACTTGTTTTTTTACTGGGAATAAAAAAGAACTGATCATAAAAGAATATTTTCCAATTCTTTTAGGGACTTAATGTGAATTTCAGCCGAAAGTCCGGGATTGTCGTAAGCAACCAAGGGAACACCGGCAGCGGCTGCCGCCTTTTCATCCACTTCCGAGTCTCCAACATAAATAATTTCTTCAGGCGCAACTTTGAAATAATCCATGATTTTGTAGAGCTGATCAGGGTAAGGCTTGGGTCGGGGCACATCCAAAGCACTGACTACAAAATCAAAGTCATTTTCCAGGCCATGGACCTCCAGAACTTTGGCCATGGTATCGGTACGGTTGGAAGCTATCGCGGTTTTATAATGAATCCTGAGCCTGTAGAGTAAGGGTTTTAAATGGGGCTCCATTTCCATGTGCCGGATAAATGGCATATATGTCATCTGCTTTCTGTAGGCCTGTGCTTTTTCAAGGCTTTCCTTATCATTAAACAGAAAAGCCATTGAATCATCGGCCGTGTGCATGTGTGTGAAAACAAATTGCTCCGGGGAAAGCCCTGGTTTACCAAAATGGGTTAAAACCTGATTATAGTAAGCTTTGTTCGACTCTGATGAATTAAACATGACCCCATCGCAATCAAAGGCAACCACCCTAGTTATTCTGGATCTGTTTTGTTTTTTTTCTTTCATCCGGTTTTTCAAATATATTCCCGTAAACCTTGAGTGTAAGCAAGGGTTTGATTGTGCTGTCGGTCTTAAACTGAATTGTGTCGTGATATCGTCCCTGTTGTTCCATTAAATTTTCAACTGTCAGGGTATAAACTGGTTTATTTCCCTTCAAATCTTCTTCCAGGTTAAATTTGATATTTTGCCCATCCTGAGCTTTCACCTCCAGGATTTTAAAGGGGTATTTTTCTGAAAGCAAAATGACCGCTTTACCTGAAATATTTTCACCGACATTGCCGTAAAGCCTGAGGTAAGCGGGTGTAATGGTCGCAAAAGAATCGACCTCTCCTTGCATTGTAAGTTCGAATTCCGTGGTTTTGGGATCATTGGTGACAACCGTTGCCGATTTTTTCAATGATTTTCCGCCATAACCAGTGGTATTGACCTTGATTGTTATTGTTCCCTCCGAACCCGGTGGAATGAGTCTCGTGTAAGAGACCGCCGCGCAACCTCAGGTTGTTCTGACCTTTTCAACGGTCAGAGGTGCATTACCATTATTTTTGATTACAAAATCATGGGTGACATCAGTTCCTTCCAAGATCTTTTCAAACGTGAAAGTATTTTCCGGAAAATATGCCTCAGGCATCTTTTCCTCTTCCGGTTTTTCCGCAAAAGCATTGGTAAAAAGAACCAGGATAAATATTAGGATCCCAGGTCCCCAAAATTTTTTAAATTTCATAAGGTGCCCCAATGTACAACTTTTTTAGGTGAATACGGCATATACAATCATAACAAATGAATTTGCTTAACCTTAAATAGGGATTAGTTTAAGTTTAGGATCATCAAAAGTCAAATCTGAAATGCTAAAAAACCTCTGGGTGTTGTCCACCGTAATTCGAGCAGCCTGGTCTTCGGAAATCCCTTTTAACTGAGCTAAGTGCCGGAGGGTTTCAAGTAGGTCGGCAGGCTCTGAGGTTTTATAACGATATTTTACCGGTGAGTCGGTTTCAATCAGGATTCTCTCCACAGGCGCTATGGCTATAGCCTCACGGTGGGCTTTACTAAAGGCAAGGGCCGGGGTTGCCGACACGAAATAACCATCTTCGATAATTCGGGAAAGAATGTTTTCCGGACCGCTGTACCAATGAAATACGGCCTTTTTAATGTCGGCTTCAACCACCATCCGGTGTGCCCTCTCATATGAAAAACGGGTATGGATGATCACCGGTTTTTCATTTTTTCGGGCAATTTTTAAAACCCGGGAAAATACTTCCCATTGAAGCGGCTTTTTTACTTTGATCTTGTAGTCCAGGCCAACCTCACCCACCGCAACACAGCGGTCGATGTGTTTTTCAATAAATGCAAGGGTATCTTCGATTTCGTTTTCCCTGATGGACCATGGGTGGTAGCCGATAGCAGGAAAAACACATCCCGGATACTTATCGGCAATTTCCAGTGTTTTTCTGTTGGAATCAAAATCCATGCCGACGGCAATAATCCGGGACACCCCCATGGAACAGGCCCTTTCTATTGCAGGACCTATAGGGATGATTGCATCCAAATGGGCATGCCCGTCAATAAGGTTTTTCATGTTAGTCCGGTTGCACTTGTTTTGTATCTTTTTTTGGGATTGAGAAATGCTTTCTGAAAAGTTGTTCGGCTTTCTCAGCAGCCTCTTTACTGATTGCCACAGATTTTGAACCGGTTATGGGGTTGCTGATAAAACCTTTTTCATGAAGTCTTGTTAGAATGCCTAAATCCAGGTTTTTCCAGACCTTCAAACCCAGTTCACCTTCAAAAGTGGAAAGATGCAACAGCGCAAGAGCAAACTCATCCACTTTATCCTTGTCGTATTCGAATTTTTCATTTTCACTATCGGTCATGAACATCCTCCGCAAGAGGTAATCAGAAAAAAATCCAAAGGCTTTGTGTGATAATCCAACTCGAAAATTTTTTCAGGGTATCAGGTTCAACTAAACATACCGGATCCGATTATTTTTTCAGTTTTTCCAGCTTATCGTGCCAACTGCAACGATTACAATGCGTTTCGGTTTCATCCTGGATATCAGGAAGTTTTTCCTCATCTATTTCCGGTTTGAAACAGATTTCACCATCCTCACAACAGAACTCATAGGTTTCATAATCATCCTCCGGATCTTTAACATAGAATTCTTCACAGCCGCAAATCGGACATTTGGCTTTACCCATGGTTAACCTCCGTTTCTTAAATCAGAAGAAAGAATATTTTTTCCGGGACTGCAAAAAAAAGTCGCCAACCGATCTCTCAGGAAAATATTCGACAAAAACCATCATAGCAGAACCTGATTCTCCGGATATTTTTTTACCTGAGAGGGTCCAACATGTAAATAATATCACTTTCTCTTGTAGGATATGGTGTCATAATACTTTGCCGATATAGTGCATCCGTGGTAATGCCGTTTAGCATGGCCGTTTTAAGGGTATTGATCAAACCGGAAGCATTGTCCGAAAGAATGTGTGCTCCAAGGATTCGGCCGTCGGGACCAGCCAATATCTTATAGGCCGCGTGAGCTAATCCGACACGCTTATATGTCGGCCATCGCAGATTTTTTCCAAAACTCTTTTGATATTCAACATCCTCTTTTTTCAGCAGATCTTCTGTCTTGCCGACCATACCATATTGCGGGTAGGTAAACAAAAGCACCGGAACAGCATCGTAATCAATTGTGTCTTTTTCGGTGTCGTTAAGTTGCGCCAAAATATTATGGGCCGCCACCTTGGCTTCATAGTCGGCAACCCTGGCAAGCTGTATACCGGCGGCACAATCACCAACGGCAAAAACTTTTGGGTTGGATGTTCTCATGTGATTATCGACGCCAATACCCCTTTTAGAAAATTGAATACCGCCGGCTTCAAGGTTAAGACCTTCAATATCGGCTGTTCTGCCGGCACCATGAACCACAAGATCGGTTTCGAATCTATCACCCGATTCGGTTGTGACAATAAACTCCCCTTTATGTTTCCGGACAGATTTTATCTGAACTTTTGTGAAAATTTGAATTCCTTCATCCTCCGATGCCTTTAATAACAATTGTACCATTTCGGAGTCAAAGGGATTCAGAGGCCTGTCACCGGCTTCAACAATGACCGTTTCGTTATGTTGCGGCCCCAGGCGGGATGCAAAATGGGCAAATTCAAAAGAAATAAAACCGCCGCCGATAAAAAGTATCCGCTTGGGCAAATCATTAAGATTCAAAAAATCATTGCTGGTGATAACATGTTCGTTACCTTCAATGGGTAATGTCATCGGTTTTGCGCCTGCGGCCAGAATGTAAAACTTTGATTTCAGGCGTTGATCTTCAACCTCCAGTTCATGTGGATTTATAAACCGAGCGGTTCCCTCAATAAAATCGATATCCGCTTGCATGAGGCCTTCCACGGTGTTATCGGGAATGAAGTGTGTAAACAGATTTTTTTGTTTAAGAATGGAAGGCCAGGAAACCGTAGGAGGTGCCAATATTCCTTTTTCAATCAAATGCCTGGATCTGGCGACTGTTTCCGTGATTTCATAGAACCATTTTTTCGGCTGACATCCGGAAAGGGCACACGTTCCGCCAGGATAATCACTCTTTTCCACAAGAGCCGTTTTCAACCCGTTGTCTTTCAGATGATAAGCCGCTGTTTGACCTGCTGTTCCGGAACCGATAACTATTACATCGTATTCATCTGTCGATTTTTCCATATGATCACCTTAATCTAAAAAATATAATCCGGCCGTAACGGATCACAGACCTGAAAGAAATACCGTGGGCGAAATTTTAATACCGGTCCAGAGGGCAAAACTTTCAGATGCCTGATGCGCCAGCATGGGGATGCCGTCCATGAAACGAGTGCCTATTTTCTGGGCAATATCCTGAAAAATATAATTTGAACGCCCGTAATTCAGATCGATAATCCATTGGCAATTCTTGAGTCTTATGTTTTCCAAAAACGCCGACATTTCAGGTGATTCATCATGGCTTGAAACGGATGTTGCATTAATCACCAAATTCGCCGGTATATTTCGGGATTTAAGCTCATCAAAGGAGATCGCTTCACCACCCAAATCAGCAGCCAATTTCTTCGCGGTTTGTTGATTTCTTCCGGTAATGAAAATCGGTCGGGCACCCAGACGGTTTAACATGAATACCACCGCACGGGCTGCCCCACCGGAACCGAAAACCAGGGCGGCTTTATTTTCAGCATGGTATCCTACCTCGTCAATAGCTTTTTTAAAACCAATGGCATTGGTATTGAAGCCTTTCAGTATACCATTATCTACCGTGACGGTATTGATGGCTCGAATGGTTTGGGCGTCTTCGGCCAAAATATCCAGGTGAGCGATCACCTTTTCCTTATAAGGAACCGTGATATTGGCTCCGGCCATATTCAAAACCCTGAGACTTTGAATGGCCTTGCCCAGATCGCTTGGCTCAACCATTAACGGAATATATACTCCGTTTATGCCGGCGTGCTTTATGGCCGCATTGAACATAGCCGGAGATTTGGTGCGAAATACACGATTATCGCTAAAAATGCAAAAAACCCTTGTTCTAAAATCAGGATTTTTGGGGTCACCCTGGCCGGAAAAAGAAATTGTATCCATCGTGGGACCTCATCTGGCATATTTTAAGAATAATAACGGGATATCCTGTTTCTTTTAGTTATCCCACGTGTCTTCAGGTTTCAAGGAAAATTTTACCAATTCCACATTACCGGATTATCATCCAGATGATCAGTTACACTCCGGCTGATGATATCCATTTCAGCCAGATCTTCTTTAGAAAGGATGATCGCTCCGGCCTGCGCGTTCTGGACAGATTGTGCCGTATTTCGGGCACCTGCAATGGCGCATGTTTCGGGATTAGAAATGACCCAGGCAAGCGCCAGTTGGGCCATGGTGATGCCGTTTCGCTCCGCGATGGGACGCAGTTTTGCCAATGCTTCCTGAACCCGCGGGTAATGTTCCGGGTGGAAAAGACGGTTTTTAGCCCGATGATCGCCATCTTCAAATGTATGGTCAGGCCCGAACTTTCCGGTGAGAATGCCCTGGGCCATCGGAGAGTATGCCAGGATGGATATTTTATTCCGGACACAACAGGGAATGGCATCCTTTTCCTCGTGACGCCATAACAGGGAATAGGGAGGTTGGTGGCTGTCAATTTGTCCATATCGGGATGCTTCCTCAATCTGTTCGCGGGAAAAATTCGATACACCGATGGCACGGATTTTCGCCTGTTCTTTCAGTTTGTTCAGTGCCTCCATGGTCTCTCCGATAGGTACCTTCTTACTGCCAAAGGAACCTGAAGGCCAGTGGATCTGGTAAAGATCAATGTAGTCGGTACCCAGATCTTTTAATGAAGCGTGGCATGCCTTGACGACTTTGTCGTGTGCAAGGGAATGGGCAAAAACCTTGGTGGCAATAACCACGCGGTCCCGAACCTCCCTTAAAGCCCTCCCCACTATCCGCTCTGAATGGCCGTTACCATAAACCGTTGCCGTATCGAATGTGGTGATACCTGCATCAAAGGCAGCCCGCATGGCTTTTGTGGTCTCATCGTCATCAATGCCTGTCCACATGGTTTTTCCAGCCTGCCAGGTTCCCATAATAATTCGGCTTATCTGTATATCCGACTTACCCAACGTTATGAACTGCATCATATCTCCTTTATGTTGAATTATTATAATGTTTGGTAATTCCCTTTACCATATATTTTTTTGCCTCCGCATCCTTAAATTGGTTTAGTGCTATAATTTTTATAGAATTGTATTTATAGTACGAACCAGGAGGATGCATCATGAGATGGGATTTACGGGAAATTGTTGTTGCCGATATCAGTAAAATACTTGCTTTGTTGAAAACTTCTTTTCAGGGTCTTTTGAGGACCAGACCGAAGATCTTTTAAAAACCTATGGCCCCAATGAAATTGAAAGATTCCTTAAAAAATCCCTGCTCTCGAAAATCATAGATTGTCTCATTGAGCCAATGGTCATTATTCTTTTTGTTGCCGCTGCATTTTCTCTGGTAATCGGCAACAAGATTGAAGCCGTTGCCATATTGGGAGTCGTTTTCATCAATACGGCAATCAGCCTGATACAAGACGGTAAAGCGGAAAGAGCCGTTGAAGAACTAAAAAAAAATCTTTCCCCGCAATTCAGGGTGCTGAGAAGCGGCAGAATGGAAGTCATCGCATCCAGGTTTATCGTACCCGGAGACGTACTGGTGTTCGAATCCGGAGACATTATACTTACAGATGATAACCTTTCGACTATTGTCAAGGCGATAAAAGAGGGAAGAACCATTTATCAGAATCTGAAAAAACTGGTTCGTTATCTGATTACAAACAACCTGGGCAAAGTCGCCGGTATATTGCTCACGCCTCTTATGGGATACAACTGTCCGCTATTGCCGATCCAGCTTTTATGGTCCAATGTTGTCATGGAATCCTTTCCGGGAGTCGGTATATCAACGGATACGGTGGATCCCAGAATTATGGGGAAAAAACCTTCCAAAATCACCGAACCTTTAATAGACATCAAAACCCGTTTGAACATGATATAGGATGGATTAATTTTCGGCGGAGCCATTTCTTTGGCATACATCCTTTGTTTTCAATGGACAAAAGATCCTGTCGTGGCTGGTACGGCGGCATTCGCGGTTACTCTGGTTTCACCGCAGATTTATGTTTTCGTATGAGGGAAGGAACATTCCGGCAAAAAATCCTGCTGCCCAACAAGTTGCTGAAATTGTTTTTTGTATTTACCCTGGTGATGGTTTTTGCGATTGTTTATCTACCGGCCCTGAATATCATATTCACCACAAAACCCATATTCGAATGGCGTATTTGGGTACTAATTTTTTCAATGTCCTTCCTGACATCCATATTCCGGTTGATTGTGGACTCGATATGGAGGAAAGGCTATAAAAATGAATAGGGGAAAAAGCTTTTAATTATCAATGCCTTTTCCCCTTTTATATTTTTAAGGTGAAAAACTGATTTTAACGCTTGGAGAACTGATAACGCGCTCGCGCCCCTCGTTGCCCGTATTTCTTTCTTTCTTTGGTCCTGGGGTCTCTGCGGACAAAACCTGCTCTTTTAAGCTGGGACCTGAATTCCGGATTGGCCAGCATCAACGCCCTGGTGATCCCATGGCGAATTGCTCCGGCCTGTCCTGAATAGCCACCGCCTTTAACGGTCACCTTGACATCGAATTCTCCCAATGTGTTTGTCAGCGCCAAGGGCTGAAGCATGGTTTTATAAGTGGTTTGAATTCGGAAATACTTATCGGCGGGCCGATTATTGATAATGAGATTACCGTTGCCGGGCTTAAGCCATGTTCTGGCAACCGAACTTTTGCGTCTTCCTGTCGCGTAATAAATGTTTTCTTTCTCCATTTGTTCCCCGTTTATTTAATAAAATTTCCCGACTTTGGTCATGGTCTTTAGTTTATGGTTAACAGGGGCATCCCTTAGTTTTGATCAGTTGGGTTCAGACTAAGTTCTTTCGGCTGTTGGGCTTCGTGCGGATGGTTGCCTCCAGTGTAAACTTTCAGTTTTTTTAAAATTTTTGAACCAAGCCGATTTTTAGGAAGCATCCCTTTGACGGCAAATTTAAGCAGGTCTTCAGCCCTTTTTTCCAGTAACTTTTTTGCGGTAACGCTTTTTAAACCACCGGTGTATCCGCTGTGTCGATGGTACATTTTCTGGTCCCATTTTCTTCCGGTAAGCACTATTTTATCGGCATTAATGACAATCACACTGTCACCACAATCCACATGAGGGGTAAACAAAGGATTGTGTTTACCGCGCAGTCGTGATGCAACCTGACTGGCCAAGCGCCCCAGCACCATTCCGGCAGCGTCCACCACATACCATTTTTTAGTAATATCAGTTTGCTTTGCACTATAAGTATATTTTTTCACGTTCAAATCTCCTGTTAATATTCAGTATAATTCAATAACGTTATATGAAAAAAAAAATCATGTCAAGAAAAAATTCAAGCGGATTTATTCGACCGCCAAACTTGAAATCCATATCAAAATTTTATCAAAATTGACACCAAAAAACTTTTTTACTATATCAGATTATAGAACTTTATTAGGAGGTTTATCGGTCATCAGTAATTTTATTGAAAACTCAAGGATTAACTATTTATGGATTCCCTGGAAATAGAAGTAAAATTTTTTTTGCCGGATTTAAATAGTGTCAGGGAAAGTTTAATTAAACTTGGCGCCCGAAGTCTGGGGCGTTTTTTTGAAGTCAACATCCGTTTCGAAGACAGGGATAAAAGCCTGATAAAAAAAAATGCACTTTTAAGGCTTCGCAAGGATAACCGTGTCACCTTGACCTACAAGTCGGAGCCTGAACTGGATGATTTGAACTTTAAAATTTTCAGGGAGTTGGAGGTGGAAGTCAGTGATTTTGACGTCATGGAATCCATTTTAAAATCTTTGGGGTTTTGCGCTGAGCAAGTCTACGAAAAATGGAGAGAGACCCTGGTTTTGCAAGACACTCATTTTTGCCTTGATACCATGCCTTTTGGAACATTCCTTGAGATCGAGGGCAACAGGGAAAACATCCCGGATATGGCCCGAAAGCTTAACCTTAAGTGGGAGGATCGAATTTTATTCAACTACCTGAAAATCTTTGACGTGCTTAAAAGGCAGGAGAACATCAACTTTTCAGATGTGACTTTTGAAAATTTTAAACATCTGTCATTTGATTTTTCAGAGCACCTGTTATTTTTTACCCGAAAAGGTAATTAAAAGGCATCCCATTATGAATGACAGCGAAAAAACAGCAGATAAGACAACCCTATCCGTTTTTACCTTAAACCTTCGTTTTGGCTTGGCCGATGATGGTCCCAACAGTTGGGAGTTCAGAAAAAAGGGATTTCCCATTCTATTAAATGAGTTTTTATCAGATTTTATGGCATTTCAGGAAGTCAACGACTTTCAGGGAGATTTTTTAAAAACGATTCTGATTGGTTTTCATAATATTGGAAAGCGCAGTCCGTCTCCCCGGTTCTGGCAAAACAATCTGATTTTTTATAAAAAAACCTGGAAGTGCATCAAATGGGAACATTTCTACCTCAGCGCAACACCTGACATTCCAAGCCGATCTCCCAAAAGCAAGTGGCCGCGCCAGTGTACAATAGGCCTGTTTAAACGCGATAACAGACCACTTATTATGATCAACACTCACTTTGATTTTGATGAACAAATCCAGGTAGAAAGCGCAAGTTTCATCATGGAACGGCTTTTAAGGTTTCCCCCCGATATCCCGGCCATACTTGTGGGAGATTTCAACTGCAAACCATCTCAACCGTGCCGGAAAGTATTTACCGGCGAAAATCAGGATGTTGTTACTTCCCCTGATGCCGGATATTTCAAACCGGTCTTTACTGAACCCTATCTTGGCACGCACCACGGATTTTCAGGCCAGGCCGGTGAAAATCAGATTGATTGGATTATGTACAGAGGCAATCTTAACCCTGTAAAATGGGGGGTCATCAGGGACAAGTTCGCCGGTTTTTATCCCTCCGATCATTTTCCTTTGTATGCCGTGTTTGAACAATGAAAACATCGGTCATTCTTTTATCCAGACAACCCTTAAGGCCGTGCCGGCTTACACCCTGGGTCAAACAAACACTTGGTGCCGTTGATTGGGTTAAAGAGAACCGTCTTTGCCTTCTAACATCCTTAGGCATTCAAACCTGGGAATTTCTGATTTATCTGGCTCAAAGCCGTAAAATCAAGCAAGTGGTATTGATACCGGCGACGAATGAAGATGAATTTGAAACGCTCAAGGAATTCACCATAGACCAATTCGAACTCGACCGGACACTTGTCCGATTCAGGGCGATTATGCCGAATTCAAACAATTGTCAAAGTCGGCAACTTCTTTATGACCGGGATTATGCGGCTGTTTCCGAAGCGGATATCCTGATTCCCGTCTCCATAAGGGCCAATGGCCATATGGAAAATCTAATTCAAAAAAAAATAAATAAAACCCAAGGAGTGGTCAATTCCAATTTTCTGATCGAATATCAAAAAAGAGGACATCCCCTTGCCTATCGGATTAAAAGAGACGAATTGCCGTCTGAAACCGTAAATATTGGAGATCGTTATATCATCCACTGGACCCGAGCCTCCAACGGACCGTGGCCTTCCGAAAAAAAACATGCTTATTTTTCAGCTGTTGCAGGTTCTGATATTTATCCGCGAAACGCATTCAATACGATAAAAAATATATTAAATACCGGGAAAATAATTGCATCGTCCGTTCACATGCCCAGGGGCATCCCCACCGTATCATTTTCCGGACTTGCCCCGGACAAGATTTTACCCCTGATGAAATGGCGATCGCGTTACCTCCGGATGTCTTTCGAGCCCTATGGCATCGGCATCGAAAAGACAACAGCACGGCAACTTGGAATTGTTCCGGTCCGATATTACCGGAAAGGAGCTTATCCGGAAAATACACCTCCGTGGCAGCTTCAATCCAGGGGTATCAAAACGGATTGGAAACAGGAGGGAGAATATCGATATTCCGGAGATTTCAATTTGTCGGACATTGCCAGCAATAAAGTCGCATGTTTTTGCCATACCCGAAATGAGGCCGAAATTATTGAAAAGTCATCCGGGATAAAAACTTATACGTTTTCCCGATAAAATTATCAGGATCATTTTTGACCGGGTTTTAAAAGGTCTTTCACGACATCGAGCATGGGAGGCTTTAAAAGACGCCATTTAGGGGATATGGCTCTGTCCTCCTGCCACTTAAACTCGACAAGTTCATATTTTTCCGGGATATGATACTGATTTTTATCTCCATAATTGATTGATGGATAATATTCTACAAAGAGCATCCTTGAATGATCTATGCTGAATTTTTGCGTAAGCCTCGTGGCGATATGGCTCGAACAGCTTTTAATCGACATTTTGCTGTCGGGTACATCCGATATGACCACGATAATAGGTTTTAAATAAGCGACAGAATCCGATTCTCCTTTTTTCAGATCAAATATTTTCACCCGGCATTTTCCGCTGGCAAGTTTCAGAAGACCTCCCCAGCCATCCCACACAAAAATATCATCATAGATTTTCATTCAATCCCTCAAGTTTTATATGAAAGAACGATATGTTGATCTGTTCTTTCATGGTTTGTTGTGCCCGGCAGGGCATGGATGTTATTT
>Ga0105090_10001179_pt1 | contig 13901 bp, 11 predicted proteins | sample PPLLak3March2015_FD_79110 | JGI IMG/M metagenome (GOLD analysis project Ga0105090, IMG submission 79110) | Freshwater sediment microbial communities from Prairie Pothole Lake near Jamestown, North Dakota, USA - PPLs Lake P7 Core (1) Depth... | ecosystem: Environmental > Aquatic > Freshwater >... | reverse complement strand
GCCCTCTCGGAAGACGAAATCGCATACCTCGCCGCCGCCTTTGCCGGCATGCGGCGCAACCCGACCGACGCCGAGCTGATGATGTTCGCGCAGGCCAACTCGGAGCATTGCCGGCACAAGATCTTCAACGCCGCCTGGACCGTCGACGGCGTGCCGAGCGAATGGTCCCTGTTTGGCATGATTCGCAACACCCACGCCTGTTCGTCGGGCGGCGTGCTGTCCGCCTACCACGACAATTCCGCGGTCATCGCCGGTCCGCCGGGCGAGCGTTTCCTGGTGAACCCCGCGACCGGGCGCTATGGCTGGCGGTCGGAAAACCTGCCGTTCCAGGTCAAGGTCGAGACGCACAATCACCCGACGGCAATCTCGCCGTTCCCCGGCGCCGCCACCGGCTCCGGCGGCGAGATTCGCGACGAGGCGGCCACCGGTCGCGGCGCGCGCCCCAAGGCCGGCCTGACCGGCTTCAGCGTCTCGCACCTCGACCTGCCCGGCCTGGACCTGCCCTGGCGACGGGATTTCGGCAAGCCCGGGCGCATCGCCAGCGCGCTGGAAATCATGACCGATGGGCCCATCGGTGCGGCTTCCTTCAACAACGAATTCGGCCGGCCGGCGCTGTGCGGTTATTTCCGCAGTTTCGAGCAGGAGGTCGGCGGCGCCCTGTGGGGTTACCACAAGCCGATCATGCTCGCCGGCGGCCTGGGCAGCATCCGCGAGTCGCTGGTCGACAAATTGCCGCTGGTGCCCGGGGCGTACGTGGTCGTGCTGGGCGGGCCGGCCATGCTGATCGGTCTCGGTGGCGGCGCGGCGTCGTCGGTCGGCAGCGGCCAAAGCCAGGAAGACCTCGATTTCGCATCGGTGCAGCGGGGCAACCCGGAAATGCAGCGGCGCTGCCAGGAAGTCATCGACGCCTGCTGGGCCCTCGGCGAGCGCAACCCGATCCTCTCCATCCACGACGTCGGCGCCGGCGGGCTGTCCAACGCGCTGCCGGAACTGCTGAACGACGGCGGGCACGGCGGCGAGCTGGAACTGCGCCGCGTGCCGTGCGGCGATACGGCCATGTCGCCGATGGAAATCTGGTGCAACGAGGCGCAGGAACGCTACGTGCTGGCCATCGAGCCGGACCGGCTCGAGGACTTCGATGCGATGTGCCGGCGCGAGCGCTGTCCCTTCGCGGTGCTCGGCCGGGCCACTGCGGAGCGCCGGTTGAAACTTTCGGACGAGCTGCTGGGCCGGGACCCGGTGGACATGCTGCTGGAGACCCTGCTGGGCAAGCCGCCGCGGATGCTGCGCGAGGCGCGGCGGCAGAGCTTCTCCGGCGACACGCTCGACGCGGACGCACTGGACACGCGCGCGGCCTTGCGCCGCGTGCTGCGTTTTCCGGCGGTGGGCAGCAAGTCCTTCCTGGTCACCATCGGCGACCGCTCGGTCGGCGGCCTGGTGACGCGCGACCAGATGGTCGGGCCCTGGCAGGTCCCGGTGGCCGACGCCGCGGTCACGCTGAGCGGTTTTCGCAGCCACACGGGCGAGGCCATGGCCATCGGCGAACGCACGCCGCTGGCGGTGGTGAACGCGCCGGCTTCCGGGCGCATGGCGATCGCCGAGGCCGTGACCAACATCGCATCCGCGGCCATCGACCGCATCTCCGACATCCGCCTGTCGGCCAACTGGATGGCCGCGGCCGGCGAGCCGGGCCAGGACGGCGCGCTGTTCGACACCGTGCGCGCGGTGGGGCTGGAGCTCTGCCCCGAACTGGGCATCGCCATCCCGGTGGGCAAGGATTCCCTGTCCATGCAGACGGTGTGGCGGGACGCGCAGGGCGAGCGCCGCATGCGCGCGCCGGTCTCGCTGATCGTTTCGGCGTTCGCGCCGGTGACCGACGTTTACCGTTCGCTGACGCCGCAGATCGACACCGAGTGCGGCGACTCGCGCCTGTTGCTGATCGACCTCGGCAACGGCCGCAACCGCCTGGGCGGCTCCTGCTTCGCCCAGGCGCACGGCCGCTTCGGCGAGGAGGTCCCGGATCTCGACCGGCCGGCCCAGCTGAAGGACTTCTTCGCGGTCATCCAGGCCATGAACCGCGACGGCCTGCTGCGCGCCTACCACGACCGCTCGGACGGCGGCGTCATCGCGACGCTTTGCGAGATGGCCTTCGCCGCCCACTGCGGTCTCGAGCTGGCGTTGGACCTGCCGCGGGTCAACCCCGGCGTCAACCCCGGGGCCGACCCCGGCGCCAACCCCGTCACCGGGCTCAACGCCTTTCTGTTCGCCGAGGAGCCCGGCGCGGTCGTCCAGGTCGCCGCCCGCGACTGCGAGGCGGTATCGCTGCGTTTCGCCGCGGCCGGGCTGGGCGGGCAGGTGCACGATCTGGGCCGGCCCGCGGAGGGCGAGCGCTTGCGGGTCGCCGTCAACGGCACCCCCGTGCTCGACGAGTCGCTGCCGGAACTGCAGGGACTGTGGTCCGAAACCAGCCATGCCGTGCAGCGCCTGCGGGACAACCCCGGGTGCGCCGACCAGGAGCTGGAGTGGGTCCGCGACTGGCGACGGCCGGGCCTGCGGCCGCGTTTGTCGTTCAACCCCGACGACGATCCGGCGGCGCCGATGATCGCCACCGGGGCCCGTCCGCCGGTGGCCATCCTGCGCGAGCAGGGCGTCAACGGCCACCTGGAGATGGCGGCCGCCTTCGACCGCGCCGGCTTTGCCGCGGTCGATGTCCACATGTCGGACCTCGCCGAAGGTCGGCAGCGTCTGGAATCGTTCGCCGGCTTCGTCGCCTGCGGCGGTTTTTCCTACGGCGACGTGCTGGGCGCCGGGCGTGGCTGGGCCAAGTCCATCCTGTTTCACGATGAGCTGCGCGAGCAGTTCGGACGTTTCCTGGCAGATCCGGGGAAGTTCGCGCTCGGCGTGTGCAACGGCTGCCAGATGCTGGCCGCGCTGAAAGAGCTGATCCCCGGGGCCGGTGACTGGCCCGCGTTCGCCGGCAACCGTTCCGAGCAGTTCGAGGCCCGCCTGAGCCTGGTGCGGGTCGAGCCATCGGCTTCCGTGTTTCTGCAGGGCATGGCCGGTTCCTGCCTGCCGGTCGCCACGGCGCACGGCGAAGGCCGGGCGGAATTCGCCGGGCGCCCGGTGCCCGACGGCCTCGTCGCGCTGCGCTACGTTGACAGCAGCGGCGCCGCAACCGAACATTACCCGCAAAATCCCAACGGCTCGCCGGCGGGCATCACCGGGCTCTGCAATGCCGATGGGCGCGTGACGATCCTGATGCCGCACCCGGAGCGCACGCTGCGCGGCGTGAATTTTTCCTGGGCGCCCAAAGAGTGGGCCGGACCGCGAAGCGTTGCCGGGGGCGGTGCAGGCGGCGGATCAGAAGGCGGGTCGGGGGTCAGTTCGGGACTTGGCCATTCGCCCTGGCTGCGGATGTTCCGGAACGCGCGCCGCTGGGTGGGGTGAGAGATGGCAGACGATCGGCAAAATGCGGTAATCAAGGAAAGGCTGACCCTCAGCGAACTGCTGATCCTGGCCTCCATGTGGATGCTGTTCGGGTTCATGCTCTGGTTCTATCTGTCCGCTTTTCACGGCGCGCCGGCCCGGCTGGCGGCGGAAGCCATTCTGCAGCACCTGTTGGGCAGCGATTTCGCGCGCATCGTGGTCGAGCCCAACCAGAATTTTCTGTTCCAGGTCGAAACCAACATCCCCTTCACGTTTCGCGACGGCACGACGGAAGCGCTGGGCTTCGTCGTCAACCCCCTGGTCTACACCTACGGCCTGCCGCTGCTGTTCGGCCTCGTCATGGGGTCGGACGTCAGCTGGCTCAGGAAATTCGTCATCATGCTGATCGGCTACGCGGTCATCACGCTGGTCCAGATCTGGGGCGTGGTGTGGGTGTCGCTGAAGATGCTGGCCTTCAACTTCGGCGCCCAGAGCCACGCGATCGTGCAAGCCCACGGCATTTCCGACGGCGCGATCGCGCTGGGCTATCAGCTGGGCACGCTGATCCTGCCGGCCCTCGCGCCGATCTTCGTCTGGGTGCTCAGCAATCGGCCGCTGGTCGAGCAGTTCGTCGGCTGGAGCGCGGACCAACTCAAGAAAGAATCCTGATCCGCGGCGGCGGACCGCGGCGGGGCCGCGGCAGCGGCCGGAACCCGCGCGCATTCCGGCGGTCTGTGCTGTGAACCCGGGAAACCTCTGGTCCATTATGCGCGGGGGTTCTTTTGGGAACCTCTGATTAATTATGCACGGGGTTCCCTTGTATAATCCCCGAACGGCAGCGCCATCGGCTGCGCCACGGGCAAAGGAAGCAGACGTGCAAGCAGGTGAAGAGCTGATCGAACTGGAATCCATGGGATCGGTGCAGGTAGCGGACATCGACGATCCCGTGTGCGCCTACCTGCTCGAGCACGGCCGGCTGAAAGGCACCGACCTGCGGCGCGCGCAGACCTACCAGGAGCAGAATGGCGGCGACCTGGTCACGCTGCTGGTGCGCCTCGGCCTGGTCTCCGAGCGCGACGTCGCCGAGGCCGAGTCGGGCTTGCTGAACCTGCCGCTGGTGCGCACGGCCGACCTGCCGGACGAAGCCCCGGAACTGCCGGACGTGTCCCTGCGTTTCCTCAAGCAGAACCTGATCCTGCCGGTGGCGGAATCCAACGGCGACCTGACGGTGGTGATGGCGAATCCGCGCGACGAGTTCGCGCGCAAGGCGCTGGCCATGGCCAGCGGAAAGAACATCATTCCCCAGGTGGGCATCGCTTCGGAGATCGAAAACGGCATCGAAAAGCTGCTTGGCGGCGGGCGCAGCGTCATGGGCCAGATCGTCGAAACCCTGACCGGCGAGGACGAGGGCGAGGTCGACGACGTCGAGCACCTGCGCGACCTGGCCTCCGAAGCGCCCGTGATTCGCCTGGTCAACCTGGTCCTGCAGCGGGCGGTGGAGGCGCGGGCCTCGGACATCCACATCGAGCCGTTCGAGAACCGCCTGAAGGTGCGTTACCGCGTCGACGGCGTGCTGCACGAGGTGGAGGCGCCCCCGGCCAAGTCCACCGCGGCCGTCATCAGCCGCGTCAAGATCATGGCCAAGCTCAACATCGCCGAGCGGCGGCTGCCGCAGGACGGCCGCATCATGCACCGCGTGCAGGGCAAGGAGCTGGACCTGCGCGTGTCCACCGTGCCCACGTCGCACGGCGAAAGCGTCGTCATGCGCATCCTCGACCGCGAGAGCATCGTCCTCGATTTCGACTCGCTGGGCTTCGACGAGGAAATCAGGAGCAGCTTCATGCGCCAGCTGGAGATGCCGCACGGCATCATCCTGGTGACCGGCCCGACCGGGTCGGGCAAGACCACCACGCTGTACACCGCGCTCAGCGCGCTGAACACGCCCGAGCGCAAGATCATCACGGTCGAGGACCCCGTCGAATACCAGCTCGAGGGCATCAACCAGATCCAGGCCAAGTCCGCCATCGGCCTGGATTTCGCGCACGCCCTGCGCGCCATCGTGCGCCAGGACCCCGACGTCATCATGATCGGCGAAATGCGCGACCTGGAAACCGCCCGTATCGCCATCCAGTCGGCGCTGACCGGTCACCTCGTGCTGTCCACCATCCACACCAACGACGCCGCCGGCGGCGTCACGCGCATGCTGGACATGGGCGTCGAGGACTACCTGCTGACGTCCACGGTCAACGCCATCATGGCGCAGCGGCTGGTGCGGACCCTGGACCCCGCGACGCGCGAGCCCTACGATCTGCTGCCCGAGGTCGCCGCGGAAATCGGCCTGGCCAAGCTGGGCGGGCAGGACCGTTACGTGTTTTACCGCGCGCGGGGCAGCGAGGAAAATCCCACGGGCTACCGCGGTCGAACCTCGATCCTCGAGTTGATGGTGATGTCGGACCCGATCCGGCGCCTGATCATGAAACACGCGACGTCCGGCGAAATCCAGGACCTGGCGGTGGCCGAGGGCATGCGCACGATGTACCTGGACGGGCTGAACAAGTGCCTCAAGGGCGTCACCACGCTGGATGAAGTGCTGCGGGTCACGCAGGAAGCCTGATGCCCCTGTTCGAGTACAAGGCGGTCGACCCCAGCGGCGAGACGGTCCAGGGCACCATGGAGGCTGCTTCCGTGGAACTGGTCGTGCTGAAGTTGCAGGAGGCCGGCAATATCCCGCTGCAGGCGCGGGAGTCGGGCAGCGGCGGTTTTGGCCTGGCCAATCTGCGCCTCGGCCGGCGCGGCATGAATGCGCGGGAAGTCGGCGCCTTCACGCAGCAGTTGTCGACCATGCTGGCCGCCGGACTGCCCCTGGACCGCTCCCTGCAGGTGCTGCTCGACCTGGCCGAGAACGACCGGGTCAAGCGCACCGTGGCGGAAATCCGCGACCGCGTGCGGCAGGGGGGCAGCCTGTCCGATGCGCTCGATGAGCAACACGGGGCGTTCAACCGGCTGTTCGTGAACATGGTCCGGGCCGGCGAGGTGGGCGGCACCCTGGACGTCACGCTGGCCCGCCTGACCCAGTACCTCGAGCGTTCGCGGGACCTCAAGGACAGCGTGATTTCCGCGCTGATCTACCCGATATTGCTGCTGGTGCTGGCCGCCGGTTCGCTGATACTGCTGCTGGTTTACGTCATTCCCCAATTCACCCCGATTTTCGAGGAACTCGGCGGCGATCTGCCGCTGATCACCAAGCTGGTGCTGGGCGTGGGCTCGGTGCTGCAGAATTTCTGGTGGGGCATCATCCTGCTGACCGGGCTGGCCGTTTACTGGTTCCGTCGCATGCTGGCCGACGCGGACAAGCGCTTTGTTTGGGACGGGCGGGTATTGGCGACGAAGTGGGTGGGCGACCTGGTCGGCAAGATCGAGACCGCGCGGCTCACGCGGACGCTCGGCACCCTGCTGAGCAACGGCGTTCCGCTGCTGTCGGCACTTTCCATCGCGCAGAATGTCATAACGAATACCGTTCTGCGGCGCGACGTCAACGACTCCGCGCGCGAGGTGAAAACCGGCGGCGGGCTGGCGCGCAACCTGGCCAGGGGCGGCCGCTTCCCCCGGCTGGCCTTGCAGATGATCAGCGTGGGCGAGGAAACCGGTCAGCTGGACAACATGCTTCTGAAGGTCTCCGACACCTATGACATCGAGGTGCGCAACACGATCGACCGCTTGCTTTCCATTTTCACCCCGGTCGTCACGCTGCTGCTGGCGGTGATGATCGGCACCATCGTGCTGTCCGTGCTGGTGGCCATACTGAGCATCAACGACCTGGTGGGGTGAGCGCGGATGGACGGACACCGAGGGACCAAGAGGAGCTTTGGAATATGAACGCGAACAACGGAACACGCCACGGGGCGCGCGGCTTCACGCTGGTCGAGCTGCTGCTGGTGCTGGTGATACTGGCCCTGATCGGCGGCCTGGTGCTGCCGGGCATCATCGGCAAGGCCGAGGGCGCGAAGGTCAAGGCCGCCGGCTCGCAGATCAGCCGGCTGTCCATGGCGGTCGAGAGTTACTACCTGGACACCGGCGTGACCCCGGAAAGCCTCGACCTGCTGGTCGAGGAGGGCGGCGACGTCGGGGGCTGGAACGGGCCTTATGTCAAGCCTTCGACCCTGAAGGATCCCTGGGGCCGGGAATATGTCTACGTCTACCCCGGGGAGCACGGCGATTTCGACATCTATTCGCTCGGCGCGGACGGACAGCCCGGCGGTGAAGACAACGACGCCGACATCAATAGCTGGGAGTAACTTGGCAGCCGGGAGTAGCATGGCGCGCGGAATCGGCGGCTTCACGCTGGTCGAGCTGCTGGTGGTCCTGGTGATCATCTCGCTGATGCTGGCGCTGGTGGGCACGTCCATCTCGCGCAACGTCACCGGCGCGGAAATGCGCACGGCGGCCCACAAGGTCGCCGCCAACCTGCGCTACACGCGCACGCAGGCCATCCTGCAGAAGTCCGAGCAGGTGTTTCTCGTGGATACGGAAAACCGCGCCTGGCAGGCGCCGGGTCGCAAATTGGAGGAACTCCCCGAAGGCATGAACGTGGAACTCAACACGGCGCGCTCGGAACTGACTTCGGAGACCGTCGGCGGCATCCGTTTCTACCCCGATGGCGGGTCCACCGGGGGCAACGTCCGGCTCGAGGCCAACGGCCGCGTCTACCAGGTCAACGTGGCCTGGCTCACCGGCGAAGCCTCGCTGCAGCCGCCCGATGAGTAAATCCCTGCAACGCCGGGCACCAAGGGTTGCTCCCCGGCGTGCCGGCGGCTTCACGCTGCTGGAGCTGCTGCTGGCCTTCGTGGTGTTCGCGCTGAGTTTTGCCACCGTGCTGGAAATCCTCTCGGGCTCCATGCGCAATACCGTGCGGGCCCGGGAATACACCGAGGCCGCCCTGACCGCGCAGTCCGTGATGGACCAGGTCGGGCTCGAGATCCCCCTCGAAGCGGGGTTCACCGCGAGCGGCGAGTCCGGGGACTACCACTGGGAGATCGACATTTTCGGGTACGAGGGCGGCGCCGAGGGGTTCAGTCCGGTGGAACTGGCCGAGCTGACCGGCATCGAGCTGCTGCAGGTCGACCTGCTGGTCAGCTGGGGCGTGCCGCCGCGCGACCAGTCCAGCGAGTTCAGCACCGTGCGCGCCATGCAACTCAACCGCGAGCTGACGGGGCAGGAATGATGCCCCGCGGGAAAGTGCCGGGCGGTCGGCTCCGCGGGCGCGGCGGTTTCACGCTGGTGGAGTTGCTGCTGGCCCTGGGCCTCATGAGCATGCTGCTGGCCATGGCCTACGGCGGCCTGCGCGCGGCGACCCGCGCCGCCGACCGCGGGCAGACCATCCTGCAGGACAGCGGCCGCATCCGCATGGCGCACCAGTTCGTCCGCAAGCAATTGAACCAGATGATGCCGCTGGTCTTCGCCGAGAGCGAGGATCGCACCGAGCGCTCGGTGTTCCTGGGTTCCGCCGACCGCATCCGCTTCGTCGCGCCGATGCCCGGCTACCTCGGTTTCGGCGGGCCGCAGGTGCAGGAACTGGCCATCGTGCAGGGCGACGACGGTCTCGAGCTGGTCCTGTCGCATGCGCTGCTGCAGGGTTTCGAAGAGCAACTGCTGTACGAGAGCCTGCCGATACCGCTGCTGGACAAGATCGAGCGCGCGGAATTTTCCTTTCTCGCGCGGGACGAGAACGGCGAGTTGATGGGCTGGACCACGTCCTGGACGGAAATCGGGACCCTGCCCGAAAGCGTCGCGCTCGAGGTCGAGTTCGTCGAAGACGTGTACATCAAGTGGCCCCTGCTGACCGCCTCCGTGCGCGTCGACGAGACGGCGCTTTCCGAACTGGCCGGCGCCCAGTCCGCCGATCCGGCCTATGGCACGACCATTCGCGACATGATCAACCGGCGGCAGAACCGGCAGTGACGAGCGCGGCGCGTTCCTTGCGTGGCGTGGGGCGGGCGCGTGGCCGATGCGCCGCCGGGCGCCAGCGCGGCGTGGCGCTGGTGATCGTGCTGTGGATCCTGCTGCTGGTGACGATCTCGACCGGCGCCTACACCCTGATGGCCCGCATGGACCAGCTGGAGGCGCACACCGTGCTGTCGGGGACGCGCGCCCGCATGGCGGCGGAGGCCGGCCTGAACCTGGCGGTGGTGTCGCTGCGCGACCCGGACGAGACGACCCGCCTGATACCCGACGGCCGACCCTACGTGATGGACTTCCAGGGCATCGCGGTGGAGGTACGGGTGACCGACGAGCGGGGCAAGCTCGACATCAACGCGACCGACGAGCAAACCCTGCTGCAGTTGCTCGTCGGCCACGGCCTCGAGCAGGACCAGGCCGTGTTGCTCGCCGCGGCGATCATGGACTGGTCCGACATCGACGAGATCGAGCGGGCCAACGGCGCCGAGCTGGGCGCCTACGAAGCCGAGGGCCTGGCGGTCGGCCCGGGCAACCGCAGCTTCATCATGATCGAGGAGCTGCTGCAGGTCCTGGGCATGCCCTGGGAGCTGTACAACAAGATGGCCCCCGGCCTGACGGTGTTCGGACAGACCGCCCAGCCCGACCCCGCGTACGCGCCGGTCGAGGCCTTGCTGGCGCTGCCCGAGATGACCGAGGAAGACGCGCTGAACTTCGTCGAGCAGAGGCACTCTCAAGACTCGTTGAGCGCGGGCGGCGCCGTGCTGCCCAGCGGGGAGGTCGCAATGGCACGGGGGCGGGGGCTAACGTATAGTATCCTCGCCAAGGCGACCCTGCCCAACGGTGTCTGGGACCAGGTCGAAGCCGCCATCCGCCAGGGCGGCGGGCCGGACGGGCTTCCCTACCGCATCCTGCGCTGGACTGAAGGATTCCACCACTGAGTGCACCATGGCCTATGAACTAGAACAAAAATGGCAGCAGCTGCGCAACCGCGTGCGTAGCGGGCCGGTCGGCAAGTTCTTCGCCTGGTGGCTGGGCGAGTTGCACCAGGCCATGCCGGCCTCCTGGCAGGAAAAGCTCCAGCACGCCATGCGCCGTGTGTCCTTCACGCTCGGCGAGGGCCTGCTGTCGCTGGCCGTGGACGAAAATCGCCGGCTGAGCGACCTCGATGCCTTCCCGCTGTCCCAGGACGCGGCGCTGCAGCGCCAGGAGATCGACGACCTGCTGCGGCGCAGCGACCTGCTCGAGGCGCCGCGCTTCCTGCTGCTCGAGCGGGACGCGGTTCTGAGCAAGGAGCTGAAGCTGCCGCTGGCCGCGGAGCCCGACCTGGCCCAGGTGCTGACCTTTGAAATGGACCGGCAGACCCCGTTCCGGGCCGGCAGCGTCTATTTCGACTGGAAGATCGCCGATCGCTCCTCCACCCCGGGACAGCTGAAGCTGCACCTGTTCGTGGTTCCGCGCGTCGAGGTCGACCGCGCCGTGACCGCGCTGGCCGACCGCGGCCTGACCCTGGCCGGGGTGGACGTGCGGGATCATGACCGCACCCTCGGGCTGAACCTGCTGCCGGCCGATCAAAGGGTGCGGACGGTCAACCCCCGGGCGCGGCTGAACCTGGCGCTGGGCGCGGCCTGCGTCGGGTTGCTGGCGCTGGTCATGGCGCAGTCGCTGTACCTGCGGGCGCACCAGGTCAGCGAACTCGAAGCCGCGATCGCCGAGGTGCAGGACGAGGCGCGCGAAGTGGCGCAGATCCGCAAGCAGATCGAGGACGCCAGCGAGGCCGCCGGCTTTCTCGCGTCGCGGCGGGGGGAGTTGCCGCTGGCCATCGAAGTGCTGGCCGACGTGACCCGCACCCTGCCGGACGACACCTTTCTCGACCGCCTGGTGATCGGCGCCGCCGCCGTGCAGATGCAGGGCAAGTCGCAGAACGCGCAGCAACTGATCGAGAAGGTCAACGAATCGCCCCTGCTCGACGCGGCGGCCTTTCGCGGCTCCACGCGGCTGGACGCCCGCAGCGGGCTGGAAATATTCGAGGTGAACGCCACCGTGGTCCCGGCCGTCGCCGCCGGGGGCGGGGAAGGCTGATGGCGATCGCCGTCAAACAGGGCAACAGCCGCCTGACGGCGATCCTGCTTTTCGTGATCGTCGTCATCGTCGTCTACCTGCTGGGCTTCCACTGGTTTATCCTGCGGCACCTGGAGTACAGCGACGAAATCAGCCAGCTGGCCGACCAGTTGGGGCGGTTCCAGCGGGTCGCGGCGCAGAAAACGGAGTATCAGAGCCTGCTGCAGGCGCTGCAGGAGCGCAGGTCGGACGAGAACCTCTTCCTGTCCGGCAGCGACTTCAACGAAGCGGCGGCCGGCATGTCGGAACGTCTCGGCCAGATGATCAGCGTGCAGGCCGAGGAAAGCTGCCAGATCGTCAGCCGGCAGCCCGTGCGCCCGCGCGTGGAAGAACGCTTCCAGAAGGTGACCGTCAACGTGCGGATGCGCTGCGGCATCGAGGACCTGAAAAAGGTGCTCTACGCGCTGGAAACCGGTGTGCCGATGATCATCGCGGACGAGGTCACGGTGATCAAGCCGCGCAGCCGGCGCCGCACGACGGACGAGCAGCCGGAAGTCGGCACGCTGCTGGACATCCGCTTCAACATGTCGGGCTACCTGAGGGAGCCCGCGTGATCCGGTGGCTCGAAGGCAACCCGGTCGGCCGCGTTCTGGCGACGATCACCGGCGTGCTGGTCGTGGTCGCGCTGCTGCTCGGGGTGGTCTGGTCGCTGCCGCCGTCCGGCTCCGGCGGTGACGGCGAAGACGCGGGCGAAGCGCTGATGCCCGACGTGCCGCAACTGCCGGAAAGTGAACCGATCGAGCGTTACGCGGTCGTTACCGAACGACCGGTATTCAACGAGAGCCGCCAGCCGGAACTGGAAATGGACCTGGCGGACGAGGGCGGTGACGACACGCCGGAGGAGGAGGTCGACGCGCCGGACGTCGAGCTGGCCGGCGTCATCATCACGCCTTCGCTGCGCATGGTCACGCTGCGGCAGAAAGAGGCGGCGGGCGAGTCGCTGGTGGCGTTCGAGGGCCAGCCGCTGCAGGGCGACTACGGCACCTGGCACGTCAGTCGCATCGCGCCGCGCGAAATCACCCTGGCCTCGGGCGCCGGCGAGGAGCTGCAGTTGAAGCTCGAGGTGCACGATGCGAAGATCGCGCCGCCGCCCAAGCCGAAACCGCAGCCGGACGAGCCCGCGGCAGAGCCGCAGACCGCCGATGCCGCTCCGGGCGATCGCGCCGATGCGGAGCCCCTGAGCCGCGCCGAGGAGATCCGCCAGCGGATCCAGGAGCGGCGGGAAGAATTGCGGCGCGCGGCCGAGGAAGAGGCGGCAGGCGGACAGGACCAGGCGGCGAATTACCGCAAGGCCATCCAGTCGATGATCAGTGGACGCAAGGACCAGTCGAAGAATGAAGACGAGCGCTAACGGGATGACGGGGACCAGGCGGGTGAATCGGCTGCCGGCGAGGCTGTTGGTGGTTGCGCTGGTCGCGGTGCTGAGCGTGCTGGCCGGGGTGAGCTGCTCGTCCAGCGGCGGGGCGGTCCGGCCCACCAGCACCGGCAAGACCATCAAGTCCACCTCGGATGCGATGGGAGACAGGCCGGTCTTCGAGTCCACGGCGGAAGCGGCGCCCGGCATCACCGAGGTCGAGATTTTCGAAGGCAGCGGCGAGTTCATCAACCGCGAAGCGGCGGCGCGCCCGGCGCGCGAGGCCGTCGCCGAGGACGGCGAGATCGTCCTGAACTTCGAGGGCGAGTCGATCCAGTCGGTGGTGCACACCATTCTCGGCGAGGTGCTGCAGGAAACCTTCGTGATCGCCCCCGGCGTCGGCGGCGAGGTCACCTTTTCCACGTCCAAACCGGTCACGCGCGAGCAGTTGATGCCCATCCTCGAACTGCTGCTGCGCTGGAACGGCGCCACCATGGTCCACAGCGAGGGCCGTTACCACATTCTGCCGGTTGCCGACGCGATCCCGGGGCACCTGGTCCCGCGGATCGGCAGCGCCGAGAAGGCGCGCGGATTCGAAGTGCGGGCGGTGCCGCTGCAGTACATCTCGGCCACCGAGATGGAGAAAATCCTGCAGCCCTACGTGCGCGAGGGGGCGATCGTCCAGGTCGACAACTTCCGCAGCATGATTTTCCTGGCCGGCACCCGCGAGGAGCTGCTCAACTATCTGCGGACCGTGGAAATTTTCGATGTCGACTGGCTGAAAGGCATGTCGGTGGGCATCTATCCGCTGCGCACGGTGGACGTGTCCTCCATCATCACCGAGCTGGACGCCATCTTCGGCGCCGGCGGCGAATCCCCGCTCGCCGGCATGTTCCGCTTCGTGCCGCTGGAGCGGCTCGGGTCGGTCATGGTCATCACCTTTCAGCAGGAATACCTGTACAAGGCCGAAGAGTGGATCGAAATCCTCGACCGCGGCGCCGCCGGGGCCGGCAAGCAGTTGTATGTCTACCGGGTGAAGAACCTCGAG
>Ga0105090_10001178_pt1 | contig 13903 bp, 10 predicted proteins | sample PPLLak3March2015_FD_79110 | JGI IMG/M metagenome (GOLD analysis project Ga0105090, IMG submission 79110) | Freshwater sediment microbial communities from Prairie Pothole Lake near Jamestown, North Dakota, USA - PPLs Lake P7 Core (1) Depth... | ecosystem: Environmental > Aquatic > Freshwater >... | reverse complement strand
CTCGGCGACATGGACTTCAAGGTGGCGGGCACTTCCGACGGCGTCACCGCGCTGCAGATGGACATCAAGATCGAGGGCATCACGCGGGAGATCATGAAGGTCGCCCTCGAGCGCGCCCACAATGCGCGCCTGCACATCCTCGGCGAGATGAACAAGGTGATTTCCGCGCCGCGCCCGCAGATGTCGGAGTGGGCGCCCACGATCATCACCATCAAGATCGACCCGGAGAAGATCCGCGAGGTCATCGGCAAGGGTGGTGCGGTGATCCGCGCCATCACCGAGGAGACCGGCACCACGATCGACATCGAGAACGACGGCACCGTCAAGATCGCGTCGGTCAGCGGCGCCGCCGGCCGCGAGGCCCAGCGCCGCATCGAGCTGATCACCTCCGAAGTCGAGGTCGGGGCCGTCTACGAGGGCAAGGTCGTGCGCCTGATGGACTTCGGCGCGTTCGTGCAGATCCTGCCCGGCAAGGACGGCCTCGTGCACATCTCGCAGATCTCCGAGGAGCGGGTCGAGCGCGTCAGCGACAAGCTCAAGGAAGGCGACGTGGTGCGCGTGAAGGTGCTGGAGGTCGACCGCCAGGGCCGCGTACGGCTCTCCATGCGCAACGTCGACGGCTGACGCCGTCGACCAGCGTTGGATGTCAGTGAGAAGGGCCAGCAGTGCTGGCCCTTCTTCTTTTCGGTGATCCCTGATCCCTGACCGCTGCCCGCTACTCCTTCTCCTTTTCCTTGCCCCACGGCCCGGGCAGCCGGCTGAAGACCTCTTCCTGCAGCGCCTTCCAGCGCTGGTAGTTCTTCTGCGCGACGGCCGTCACGGTCTCGAGCGGGTCGATGCCGACGACGTTCTTGAACTTGTCGCGCAGGTCGCGCTGCTCCCGAGCGAACTGCTGGATGCTCTCGTCCAGGTAGCGACCGACGAACTCCTGCAGGCCGCTGCCGTAGGTGCGGATCACCTGCGAGAGGAAGTCGCGGCTCATCAGCGCCTCGCCTGCGCCTTCCTGCTCGGCGATCACCTGCAGCAGGATGCTGCGGGTGATGTCCTGCTGCGTCTTGCGGTCGAGCACGACGAAGTCCACGCGTTCCGTCACCAGCCGGCGCACGTCGGCCAGCGTCACGTAGCGGCTCTCCACCGTGTCGTAGAGTCGGCGGTTCGGGTACTTGCGGATGACGCGCGGCCCGCTCTTGGACGGCGCAGCCTCGCCGGCGGCGCGCTTCGCTCGAGTCGTCTTGCTCTTCGGGGTCATGGGGACCTGCTCCCAGTCGTTTCCTGCGCGCCCGGCGCGATTGCCCTTGCTGATCTCACGCCCGCGACCCGCTGCGGTTGCCAGTGAGCCACGGCCCAGTGCCAAACCTCGTCGAGCGGCGCACGGTCGAGGCCCGCCGGCGGGGCCTGGCGCAGGAACTCGAGCGCGGCGACGACTTGCGTCGAATCCGACGAGCGCGACAGGGCCGGCGCATCCTCCGACTTGGAGAGCTTAAGGCCACTTTCACTTACTGCAATTGGTAGATGCATGTATGTCACGGGCGGGAGGCCTAGGGCCCGCTGCAGCAAGATCTGCCGGGCGGTGCTCCCGAGCAAATCGGCGCCGCGCACCACGTCGGTCACGCCCTGCGCGCCGTCGTCCACGACCACCGCAAGCTGGTACGCGAACAGTCCGTCCCGACGCTTGAGCACGAAATCACCGACCTCGCGAGCGACGTTGGAGCAGACGGTTCCTTGGACTCTGTCCACGAACTCGATGTCGAATGCCGGCGTGCGCAGGCGCCAGGCAGGCGGGCCGTCGCCTCGGGCAGCCAGGCACTGCGCGGGGTGGAAAAGCTCCTCCCCGGCGGCGCGCTGCTGGTTCTCGGGCAGTGCCGCCAGCTGCGCGCGGGAGCAGTAGCAGGGACGCAGGCACTCCGCCGCCTCGAGGCGACCCAGGGCGTGTTCGTAGGCGGCGTTGCGACTGCTCTGGCGCAGCACCGGCCCGTCCCAGTGCAGCCCCAGCCGATCGAGCGTGGCAAGGATGTCGTCCGCGGCACCCTGGCGCTCGCGCGGCGGGTCGAGATCCTCGATGCGGACGAGCCACTCCCCGCGGCGCGTGCGCGCCTCGAGGAAGCTGCCGACGGCAGCGACCAGGGAACCGAAATGGAGCGGGCCGCTCGGGGAGGGCGCGAAGCGGCCGCGGCAGGGCCGGGCAGGCTCAGCGATACCAGTCGTCGCGGTCGCCGAACTGCTTTTCGCGTCGCTCACGCCGTTCCTGCGCCTCGACGCTCAGGGTCGCCACCGGGCGCGCCTCGAGGCGCTTGACGCCGATCGGCTCGCCGGTCTCGAGGCAGAAGCCATAGGAGCCGTCCTCGATCCGCTTGAGGGCCTCGTCGATCTTGCGGATCAGCTTGCGCTCGCGGTCGCGCGTGCGCAGTTCCAGGCTGAATTCCGACTCCTGGGTGGCGCGGTCGTTGGGATCGGGGAAGTTGGCCGCTTCGTCCTTCATGTGGAGCATCGTGCGGTCCACTTCCTGCATCAGGTCCTGCTTCCACAGCGAGAGGATCCTGCGGAAGTGCTCGAGCTGCTCCTTGCTCATGTACTCCTCGCCCTTGCGCGCGACGTACGGCTGCACGTTGCGCGGGCCGGCCAGGAGACTGGCACCGGTCCCCAAAGCCTCCGCTTCGTCGACGACTTTCGGCGCCGGGGTGGGGCGCTTGCCGGCAGCGGGTTCCGGGCGGGCCGGCGTGGGCTTGCGCACGGGCTTGGCAGCCGGCTTGGCAGCAGCGGCCTTGGGCCGAGGTGCAGCCTTGGCGGCAGTCTTGGGCGCCGGCTTCGCGGCAGCCTTCGCGGCTGGCTTGGCGGCGGCCTTGGCAGAAACTGTCTTCTTGGCCTTGGTTGCCTTGGCAGACGGTTTCTTCACGGGCATTGCAGACTCCGGGACGCGTCGAAGGACGCGGGATTATACAGACCGTGCGCCCCGGGTCCACCCGTTGCGGACGACCGCCCGGCCCGGGCGGTGACGGCCCGCCGGGGGCCGGTTTCACGGTGCTGTGGGTGGCGCCGGATTCTTTTAAACTTGCTCGTTCATTCTTCCGCCCCCGCCCCTGGTGAACGATGCGCCTGACCAAGATCAAGCTGGCCGGTTTCAAGTCCTTCGTGGACCCGACCACGATCAGTTTCCCGAGCAGCCTGGTCGGCGTGGTCGGTCCCAACGGCTGCGGCAAGTCGAACATCATCGACGCCGTGCGCTGGGTGATGGGCGAGATCTCCGCCAAGCACCTGCGCGGCGATTCGATGGCCGACGTCATCTTCAACGGCTCCGGCTCGCGCAAGCCGGTCGGCCAGGCTTCGGTCGAGCTGGTGTTCGACAACTCGGACGGCAAGCTCGGCGGCGAGTACGCGAGCTATGCCGAGGTGTCGCTGAAGCGCGTCGTCTCGCGCGACGGCCAGTCGTCCTATTTCCTGAACGGCGTGCGTTGCCGGCGCAAGGACATCACGCAGCTCTTCCTCGGCACCGGCCTGGGCTCGCGCAGCTACGCGATCATCGAGCAGAACATGATCTCGCGCGTCATCGAGGCCAAGGCCGACGAGATGCGGGCGTTCCTCGAGGAGGCGGCCGGCATCTCGCGCTACAAGGAACGGCGCAAGGAAACCGAGACGCGCATCGCCCACACGCGCGAGAACCTCGCGCGCCTGTCCGACCTGCGCGACGAGGTCGAGAAGCAGCTGCGCCACCTGCAGCGCCAGGCGGCCACCGCGCGCCGCTACCAGGTGCTGAAGCAGGAGGAGCGGCAGGTGCATGCCGAGCTGCTCGCGCTGCGCCTGCGCGAGGTGGAAAGCGAATCCGGCGCCCGCCAGGCGATCCTCAACGAGCGCGACCTCGCGTTGCAGGCGGCGCTTGCCGAGCAACGCTCCCTCGAGGCGCTGATCGAACGCGCGCGCCAGGAGCACGACGGTCGCTCCGAGGTGGTCTCGGAGGTGCAGGGCCGCTACTACCAGGTCGGTGCCGAAATCTCGCGCAGCGAGCAGGCCATTGAGCACGCGCGTGAAATCCGCAGCCGGCAGCGGCAGGAACTGGAGCAGATCGCGCACGGCCTGCAGGAAGCAGGGGCGCACCGGGTGCGTGATGCCGTGCAGGCCGAGGAACTGGTCGCGGCGCTGGCCGAACTCGAGCCGGGACTCGAGGCGGCGCGCAGCGCGGAGGAGGCGGCTGCGACGGCGCTCACCGGCGCCGAATCGGCCATGCACGGCTGGCAGGAGCGCTGGGAGGAATTCAACCACTCCCTGCGCGCCGCGTCGTCCGCGGCCGGGGCCGAACGGGCGCGCCTCGAAGAGATGGACAACCAGCTGGGCCGACTCGTCGCGCAGCGCGAGCGCGCGACCGGAGAGCACACGGCGCTGGCGGCGGCCGACGTGGCCGCGACGCTCGCCGACCTCGAGCAGGCCGAGGCGCAGGCGCGGTCGGGGCTCGATGGCGCGCGTGAGCGCATGGCGGGGCTGGTCGCCTCGCTGCAGGCCGAGCGCGCTCGCGAGCGCGAACTCGCCGAAGGGTCGCGCGGCGCGCGCCGCGAGGCACAGGATGCCGAGGGCCGCATCGTCTCCCTGGAGGCGCTGCAGCGCGCGGCGCTTGGTCAGGGGCAGGGCAAGGTCGTGGACTGGCTCGAGGCTCGCGGCCTCGGCGGCAATCCACGCCTCGCTCGCCAGCTCAGCGTCGATCCGGGCTGGGACCGTGCCGTGGAAACGGTGCTCGGCACGTACCTCGAGGCGGTCTGCGTCGACTCCATCGACGACGTGGCCGGAATCCTCGAGAGCCTCACCGCCGGCACGGTCACGTTCTTTGCCGGCGCACAGGGACCGGCCGGCGGCGGCCACAGCGCCGACAGCCTGCGTTCGCACGTGCAGGGACCCACCGGCCTCGACGCGCTGTTCGAGGGCATCGTCGCCACGGACTCGCTGGGCGAGGCGCTCGCGGTGCGGCCGCGGCTGCGCGCCGGTCAGTCGGTCATCACCCGCGAGGGCATCTGGATCGGCCCGGACTGGCTGCGCGTGAGTCGCGACCGCGATGCGCACGAGGGAGTCATCGAGCGCGAGCAGTCGCTCCGGCGCGAGCGTGCCGAGCTCGACGCGCTGCAGGCACGCAGCCGCCAGATCGACGAGGAGCTCGAGGCGGTGCGGGAAAAAGTGCGTGCCATCGAGGACCAGCTCGCGGACGAGCAGGCGCAGCTGTCGCGCGCCGGTGCGGCGCACATGAACCTGCGCTCGCAGCTCGACTCGCTGCGGGCCAGGTCCGAGCAGCGCAGCGCGCGCATGCAGCAGCTCGCCACCGAGCTCAGCGAGCTCGAGGGCGCGCTCGAAACGGCGAATGCCGGCAATCGCTCGGCTCGGGCGCGGCTCGAGGAAGCCGTGAGCCGGATGAGCGAGCTCGACGACCAGCGGCGCGTGCTCGAGACCGAGCGCGACGCGTTGCGGCAGGCCCTGTTCGATGCGCGGCAGCGGGCCGAGCAGGCCCGCAACGCGGCCCGCGAGGTCGCGATCCGGGTCGAGTCGCGCCGCACCGGTCACGCGTCGCTGCTGGCGAGCCTCGCGCGCCTCGACGGCCAGATCGCCCAGTTCGAGGCCCGCCGCGTCGACCTCGACGGGCAACTCGCGTCCGGCCAGGAATCGGAAGCCCGGCTCAAGGAGACCCTCGACCTCGCGCTGCAGCAGCGGGTCGCCGTGGAAGAGGAACTCGGCAACGCACGGCGTGCACTCGAGGCGGTGGACGCCAGCCTGCGCGAGCTCGACGAGAAGCGCGTCACGGCCGAGGCCGCCGTGCAGGACGCACGCGACCTGCTCGAGAACGTGAAGTTTTCGGTGCAGGAGCTGCGGCTGCGGCGGGAGACGCTGCTCGAGCAGTTCACCGCCACGCGGCTCGAACTGGCCGCAGTCACGGCCGCCCTCGTGCCCGAGGCCGACGTGACCGCCTGGGAACAGCGACTGGCCGAGACCGCGGACAAGATCGAGCGGCTCGGGCAGGTGAACCTCGCGGCGATCGACGAGTTCAAGGAACAGTCCGAGCGCAAGGAGTACCTCGATCGCCAGTTCGCCGACCTGAACGACGCGCTGGCGACGCTGGAGGACGCGATCCGCAAGATCGACCGCGAAACGCGCAGCCGCTTCCAGGACACCTTCGACCGCGTCAACGCCGGCCTCAAGGACAAGTTCCCGCGGCTGTTCGGCGGCGGCAACGCTTACCTCGAACTGGTGGGCGAGGACGTGCTGGAATCGGGCGTGGCGATCATGGCCCGCCCGCCCGGCAAGCGGAACAGCTCGATCAGCATGCTGTCGGGCGGCGAGAAGGCCCTCACGGCCGTGGCGCTCGTGTTCTCGATCTTCGAGCTCAACCCGGCCCCGTTCTGCCTGCTGGACGAGGTGGACGCGCCGCTCGACGAGAACAACGTCGGTCGCTTCTGCGATATCGTGCGCGAAATGTCCGGCCGGGTGCAGTTCGTGTTCGTCACCCACAACAAGACCACCATGGAGCTCGCCAGCCAGCTGCTCGGCGTCACGATGAACGAGCCCGGCGTGTCCCGGCTCGTCGCCGTCGACGTGGACGAGGCGATGCGGCTGGCGGCGGTCTGACCCACGCCCATGAGCGAGCTACGCTGGATCCTGCTCGTTGCCGGCCTCCTGCTGATCGGGGGGATCTACGCGTGGGGCCTGCGGGCGCGCCGCCGCGCGGCGGCTCCCGAGCACGAACGGATGACGCGAGTGGAACCGGCGCGGGTCGTGAACGTGGCGGCCGAGCCGCCGCACGACGAACCGGCGGCAGCGCCCGTGCATCGTCCCGAGCTGCGCATCGAGGACACCGATGGCGAGCAGCCGGCGGCGGAGGAGCACGAGGCCGAGTTCGACGAGGACACGCAGCGGCTGCGCACGCTCGGCGCAGGCCGGCGTGAACCGCGCATCGAGCCGAGCCTGGACGCGCGCTTCGAGCCGGACGCCCGCTCCGCCAGGGTCGGACCCAGGCTCGAGCCGCGACTCGAACCGACGGGCGAGGCCGCGGGTGCCGCGGAACCGGAACGCCGCCCGGCCGAGCCCGAGGCGCCGCGCAAGGTGCCGCAGAAGATCGTCGCCCTGCGCGTCGTCGCTGCACCCGGCGCACAGTTCGAGGGCAGCCGGCTGCTCGATGCGGCGCTCGCGGACGGGTTCACGTTCGGGCGTTACCAGATCTTCCACCAGCTCGACGAAGCGGGCAGGCCGCGGGTGAGCCTTGCCAGCCTCAAGGAGCCCGGCACGTTCGATCCCGATCAGATGCCCGGCATGCAGTTCCGCGGCGTGGCGTTGTTCACCGTCATTCCGGGCCCGCTGCCGAGCCTGCATGCGTTCGACGAGCTGGTCGTCACCGCCCGTGCGCTGGCCACGACCCTTGGCGGGCACCTCCAGGACGAACGCGGTGGCCCGCTCACCGTGCAGCGGCTGACCCGCCTGCGCGAGGAGGTCATGGAGTTCGAGCGATCGGGCGGCACGGCGCCCGGGACCTGACGGGCCCGCAACGAGATGACCGCCCGCGAGGACGCGAAGCGCATCGCCGAGCTGCGCGAGCAGATCCAGCGGCACGACTACCGCTACTACGTCCTCGACGACCCCGAGATCTCCGACGCGCGCTACGACGCACTGCTCGCCGAGCTGCGCAAGCTCGAGGCGGCGCATCCAGAACTCGTCGCACCGGACTCGCCGACGCAGCGGGTGGGCGGCGCGCCGTCCGCTGCGTTCGGGGAAGTCGTGCACGCAGTGCCGATGCTCTCGCTCGACAACGCCTTCAACGAGCAGGACGTGCTGGACTTCGATCGGCGCGTGCGGGAGCGCCTCGACGTCGACGCGGTCGAGTACTCGGCGGAGCCCAAGATCGACGGACTGGCGATCAGCCTGCGCTACGAGCACGGCCAGCTGGTGCAGGCCGCGACCCGCGGCGACGGCACCAGGGGCGAGGACGTGACCGCCAACGTGCGCGCAATCCGTTCCGTGCCCCTCGCGCTGCGAGGCCGGCAGCGGCCGCCGCTGCTCGAGGTGCGGGGCGAGGTCTACATGACCCGGCGCTCGTTCGAACAGCTGAACCGGCGCGCCGCCGAACGCGACGAAAAGACCTTCGTGAATCCCCGCAACGCGGCGGCGGGCAGCCTGCGCCAGCTCGATCCGAAGGTGACCGCGAGCCGCTCGCTCGACCTGTTCTGCTACGGGGTCGGCGCGACGGACGGCTGGACGGTACCGCGCCGGCACAGCGAGGTGCTGGGCGCGCTGCGCGAGCTCGGCCTGCGCACCTGCCCGCAGATCGAGGTGGTCGAGGGCGTCGGGGGCGCGCTCGACTACTACGCACGCATGGGTCGGCGCCGGGATTCGCTCGGCTACGACATCGACGGCGTCGTGTACAAGGTCGACCGGCTCGACTGGCAGCGCGACCTCGGCTTCGTGGCGCGCGCGCCGCGCTGGGCGGTGGCGCACAAGTTCCCGGCCCAGGAGGAGACGACGGTCGTGCGCGACGTCGAATTCCAGGTCGGCCGGACCGGTGCGCTCACGCCCGTGGCGCGTCTCGAGCCGGTGTTCGTCGGCGGGGTGACGGTGAGCAACGTCACCCTGCACAACATGGACGAACTCGCGCGCAAGGATATTCGCATCGGCGACACGGTGGTCGTGCGTCGTGCCGGAGACGTCATCCCGGAGGTCGTGCGTGTCGTTACGGAGAGCCGTCCCCGCGACGCGCGCGAGGTGGTGCTGCCGCGCCGCTGTCCGGTCTGCGGCTCGCACGTGACGCGCACTGAGGGCGAGGCCGTGGCCCGCTGCTCCGGCGGCCTCGTGTGCAGCGCCCAGCGTCGCGAGGCGCTGCGCCACTTCGCCTCGCGTCGCGCCATGGACATCGAGGGCCTCGGCGACAAGCTGGTCGAGCAGCTGGTGGATGCCGGGCGCGTCGAGACGCCGGCCGACCTTTATTCGCTCACCGCCGACGAGCTCGCCGGCCTCGAACGGATGGGGCCGAAGTCGGCCGCCAACCTCGTCGAGGCGCTCGAGCGCAGCAAGCACACGACGCTGCCGCGGTTCCTGTTCGCGCTCGGCATCCGGGACGTCGGTGAGTCGACCGCACTCGCCCTGGCCACGCACTTCGGACGCCTGGAGGGCCTCGAGTCGGCGACGCTCGAGGAAATCCAGCGGGTGCGCGACGTCGGTCCGGTCGTCGCGGCGCACGTGCGCGATTTCTTCGACGAGGTGCGCAACCGCAAGGTGATCGACGCGCTGCGCCGGCACGGCGTCCGCTGGCCGGACGCGGAGCCCGCGGCCGCCGGGGGCGAGGGAGCGCTGTCGGGCGAGACGGTGGTGATCACCGGCACGCTCGCGACGATGACGCGCGACGAGGCACGCGATGCGGCCAGGGCGGCCGGCGCGACCGTCACCGATTCGGTGTCGCGCAAGACGACGCTGCTCGTCGTCGGTGCCGAGGCGGGTTCGAAGTTGCGCAAGGCGCAGGAACTCGGCGTCGCGATCGTGGACGAGGACGAGTTCCGGCGCCGGCTCGGCGCCGTGTAGACTCGGGCCCCGTGAATCCATTCGGTTACGCGCTGCGCAGGCTCCTCGGCGTCATCCCCACGTTCCTGCTGATCGTCGCGGCGGCGTTCTTCCTGATGCGTGCGGCGCCGGGCGGTCCGTTCGACGATGAACGCTCGCTGCCGCCCGAGATCGAAGCGAACCTGCAGTCGGCCTACGGCCTCGACCAGCCGGTCCCGGTGCAGTTCGCGCGCTACCTGGCGGGGCTCGCTCGCGGCGACCTCGGGCCGTCGTTCCGGATGAAGGACTTCACGGTGGCCGAGCTCATCGGCCGGGGGCTCCCCGTGACTTTCGGCATCGGCGCCGGCGCACTGGTGCTCGCGCTGGGGCTCGGCATACCGCTCGGCCTGCTGGCGGCGCTGCGCCAGAACGGCTGGGCGGACCACGCCGTGATGTCGGTGGCGCTGGCCGGCATCGCGGTCCCGAACTTCGTGGTCGCGCCCGTGCTCGCGCTGATGTTCGGGCTGTACCTCGGCTGGCTGCCGGTGGCGGGCTGGGAGGCGGGCAGCCTGCGGCACATGGTGCTGCCGGTGGTGACGCTGGCACTGCCGCTGGTCGCGTACCTCGCGCGGCTCACGCGCGGCAGCCTGCTCGAGGTGCTGCAATCGCCCTTCATCCGCACCGCGCGCGCCAAGGGGCTGGCACCGGCCGTGATCCTGCGGCGGCATGCGCTCAAGCCCGCGCTGCTGCCCGTCGTGAGCTTCCTCGGTCCGGCCGCCGCGGCGCTGCTGACCGGATCGCTGGTGGTCGAGCAGGTGTTCGGCCTGCCCGGCGTCGGCCGTTACTTCGTGCAGGGCGCCATCAACCGTGACTACACGCTGGTCATGGGCATGGTGATCTTCTACGCGTCGCTGATCCTGCTGCTCAACCTGCTCGTGGACCTGGCGTATGGCTGGCTCGACCCCCGCATCCGCCAGGAGTGACGGCGGCCAGTGGGCCGACGCCGGCTACCGGCTGCGTGCCAACCGCGCGGCGCTGGCCGCGGGCGCACTGGTCGTGCTGTTGATGCTGGCAGCTTTGCTCGGGCCGATGCTGAGCCCATACGCGCTCGACCACGTCGACTGGTCGCTGAGCCCGCTCGCTTCGCCGCCGTCGCTCGCCAATGGCCACTGGTTCGGCACCGACAGCAACGGCCGTGACCTGTTCGTGCGAGTCTGGTCCGGCACGCAGGTGTCGCTGCTGGTGGCGCTGCTCGCGACCGCGGTAAGCGTCGTGATCGGCGTCGGCTGGGGCGCCACCGCGGGTTATCTCGGCGGCCGCGTGGACGGCTGGATGATGCGCGTCGTGGACGTGCTCTACGCGCTGCCGTACATGTTCTTCGTCATCATCCTGACGGTGGTGTTCGGGCGCAGCCTGTGGCTGATCTTCCTGGCCATCGGCGCGGTAGGCTGGCTCACCATGGCGCGCATCGTGCGCGGGCAGGCGCTCGCCTTGCGGCAGCGCGAATTCGTCGCCGCCGCGGTGACGCTCGGGTTGCCCGCCCACCGCATCATCGCGCGGCACATCGTGCCCAACGTGCTCGGCACGGTGGTGGTGTACGCGACGCTCACCGTGCCCCAGGTGATCCTCTTCGAGAGCTTCCTCAGCTTCCTCGGCCTCGGGGTGCAGGAGCCACTGACCAGCCTCGGACGGCTGGTGGCGGAGGGCGCACTCGAGATGGAAACGGCGCCGTGGCAACTGCTCGCGCCGTCCGCGGTGCTCGCGACGCTACTGCTGGCACTCAATTTCCTGGGCGACGGGCTGCGCGATGCGCTCGACCCGAGGCAGGGCTGAAGTGACCGGCCACCCACTGCTCGCGATCCGGGACCTCACGGTGGAATTCGCCACGCCGCGTGGCACCGTCCGCGCGGTGCGGGGGGTGTCGCTCGACGTGCGCCGCGGCGAGTGCCTCGCCGTCGTCGGCGAATCCGGATCGGGCAAGAGCCAGCTGTTCCTCGGCAGTTTCGGCCTGCTGGCCGCCCGTGGCAGCGCCGGGGGATCGGTGCGATTCGACGGTGAGGAGCTGCTCGGCCCGGATCCCGCGCCGCTGCGATCCGTGCTCGGCACGCGTGTCGCGCTGGTGTTCCAGGATCCGATGAACGCGCTCACGCCGCACCTGACCATCGGGCGGCAGCTGACCGAGGTCGTGCGCGACCGTGGGCTGCTCGACGGGCCGCAGGCGCAGGCACGCAGCCTCGAGGCCCTGCGCGCGGTGCGCATGCCCGATCCGGAGGTTCGCTTGCGGCAGTACCCGCACGAACTGTCCGGCGGGCAACGCCAGCGCGCGGCGATCGCCATGGGGCTGATGACGAACCCGCAGCTGCTGGTGGCCGACGAGCCGACGACTGCGCTCGACGTGACCGTGCAGGCGCAGGTGCTCGAGGTGCTGCGCGAAGCGCGCGACCGCGGCCTGGCGCTGGTGCTGATCACGCACGACCTGGGCGTCGTCGCGCAGCTCGCCGACCGCGTGGCAGTGATGTACGCAGGCCGCATCGTCGAGTCGGCACCCGTGCGCGAGCTGTTCGCCGCTCCGGCGCATCCCTACACGGCCGCGTTGCTTGGGTCCGTGCCGCGCCTGGATACGCCCGTCACGGCCCGTCTCGCCGGCATCGAAGGCCAGCCACCGCCCCCGGGGGAAGAGCAGCCGGGCTGCGCGTTTGCACCGCGCTGCGACGCCGCGGTCGAGCGCTGTCGCAATCTGCGGCCGACCCTGGCCTGCGACGCGAGCGAACGCAGCTGGGCCTGTCACTTGCCGCGGCATCGGCCGGGTGCTGCGCCATGAGCGAGCAGCTGCTGCAGGTCCGCGGCCTGACGGTCCGCTTCCCGCGTCGCCGCACGCGTCTGCTCGGGCCGCGCCCGTGGCTCACGGCGGTCGATGCAGTGGACCTCGACGTTGCGGACGGGCGGTCCGTCGGCATCGTGGGCGAATCGGGTTGCGGCAAATCCACGCTGGCGCGCGCAATCCTCGGACTGGTGCCCTCACAGGCGGGACAGGTCGACTGGCGGGGCGAGCCGGTGCGACGCGAGGAAGCGAACGGGCTGCGGCGCATGCGACGCGAGCTGCAGGTGGTGTTCCAGGACCCGGTCGGCAGCCTCGATCCACGCATGACCATCCGCGAAAGCGTGGCGGAAGCGCTGCTGGCGATTGCCGGTCCCGTGCCGGAGGAGGGGGTCGCCACCCGCGTCGCCGAGAGCCTGGCCGAAGTCGGGCTCGACCCCGCGCTCGGCGGGCGGTACCCGCACGAGTTGAGCGGTGGCCAGTGCCAGCGGGCAGCGATCGCGCGAGGCATCGTCGCGCGGCCCCGACTGCTCGTCTGCGACGAGGCGGTGAGCGCGCTCGACGTGTCCGTGCAGGCCCAGATCGTGAACCTGCTGGACGAACTGCGCCGCAAGCACGGGCTCGCGCTGCTGTTCATCAGCCACAACCTGGCCGTGGTGCGCCACCTCTGCGACGAGGTGGTCGTGCTGTACCTCGGCCGGGTCGTGGAACGGGCCTCACGCGACGCGCTGTTCTCTGCGCCACGGCACCCGTATACGCGTGCGTTGCTGGCGGCCGTTCCGCATCCCGATCCGTCACAGGGCAACGGCGCCGGACGGGCAGTGGTGGTCGGAGCTGACCTGACCCCCGGCCAGGTGGCGGGATCGCCGTCCGGTTGTGCCTACAGCGCCCGCTGCCCGCTCGCAGATGCCACCTGCCGCACGCAGGTGCCGAACCTGGAGGACTGTGGCGATGGCCATCGGGTTGCGTGCCACCACTGGCGTGGCGCGCCGACGCTGCGGTGACAGGCAGGGTTGAATACGTCTTTACCGATCTTGTGGCCCTCGGCGGGGCGTGATTACCTTTCCGCCAATTCTGCATACGCCAGGACCGTGCCGGGATGACTATCGACCTCGGACTGCTGATCCTCACCGCCGCCTCGATCGGCTTCATCCACACGCTGCTCGGGCCGGACCACTACGTGCCATTCGTCGCCATGGGCGCGGCGCGGCGCTGGACCACGCGCAGGACGCTGTGGATCACCAGCCTGTGCGGGCTCGGGCACGTGCTCGGCTCGGTGGCCATCGGCATGGTCGGCATCGGCATCGGCGTGTCGCTGCACCGGCTCGAGTGGCTCGAAGGGCTGCGCGGCGATGCGGCTGCGTGGCTGCTCACCGGATTCGGCCTCGCCTATCTCGCGTGGGGACTCAAGAAGGCTTGGCGCGCGCGGCCGCACACCCACCCGCATTTCCACGGTGACGGCTCGCTGCACGAGCACCGCCATGGGCACGAAGGGCCGCACCTGCACCCGCACCTGCCACTGCAGCCGCACGGGCACCTGCACCCGCATCCGCACGTCGAACCCAAGGTCGCGCGCAGCGTCACGCCGTGGGCGCT
>Ga0105090_10001175_pt1 | contig 13925 bp, 9 predicted proteins | sample PPLLak3March2015_FD_79110 | JGI IMG/M metagenome (GOLD analysis project Ga0105090, IMG submission 79110) | Freshwater sediment microbial communities from Prairie Pothole Lake near Jamestown, North Dakota, USA - PPLs Lake P7 Core (1) Depth... | ecosystem: Environmental > Aquatic > Freshwater >... | reverse complement strand
CTTAAAATCCAAATATCCTTATCGCCAGCCCCCGCGGCTAACACCATGCCTTCAGAATAGCCAAAACGCATTTTTCTGGGTGCAAGATTAACAACAACGACAGTCAATTTGCCTTCCAAATCTTCCGGAGCGTAAGCGGATTTAATACCGGCAAATATATTGCGGGTTTCATCGCCAATGTCGACAGTCAATTGCAATAACTTATCCGAGCCTTCTATGTGATTGGCTTTGATGATTTTGCCGATACGCAAATCCAGTTTGGTAAAATCATCAAATTCGATAGTGTCGGCTATGGGTTCAAATTTTTTCTCGGTTGCATGCACAACGAGGGATTGTTTGTCAGTGGTTTTTTCCAGATTTTCTTTGGATGCTTCAATAATCGCGGTGATTTTATCGGCATCAACGCGCGTCATTAACGGTTTGAAGTCATTCATGGCATGGTGTAATAAGGGCTGTGCATTCACTGGCCAGGCTTGTGAGTCTATGTTTAAAAAGCTTTCAGCATTTTCCGCCAAAGCAGGGATTACCGGTTTTAGAAACGCCGCCAGCAAACGGAACAGGTTGATGCCCATGGAGCAAACGTCGTGTAATTGCGCATCGTTGCCTTCCTGTTTAGCAATCAACCAGGGTTTTTTTTCATCAATATATTGATTGGCTTTATCTGCCAGCGCCATGATTTCCCGCATGGCTTTACCAAATTCACGGGTTTCATAAAATTCTGCGATTTGATCATTAGCATCGATAAATTCTTGAAATAAAGCAGGCTCAGAGCAGTTGGCAGACAAAATATTAGCAAAGCCTTTGCTAATAAAGCCGCTGCAACGGCTGGCGATATTGACGACCTTACCCACCAGGTCAGAGTTAACCCGCTGACTGAAATCATCAAAATTTAAGTCTATATCGTCAACACCGGCGCTGAGTTTGGCGGCAAAATAATAACGCAGGTATTCCGGGTTCAAGTGTTCCAGATAAGTTCTTGCGGTAATAAAAGTTCCGCGGGATTTGGACATTTTTTCGCCATTGACGGTTAAAAAGCCATGAGCAAAAATGGCGCTGGGTGTTCTGAAATCAGCGCCGTTCAACATTGCCGGCCAGAACAAGGCGTGGAAATAAATAATATCCTTTCCGATAAAATGGTAAAGCTCTGCAGTGCTGTCTTTTGCCCAGAATTCATCAAAATCCAGTCCTTGTTTATCACATAGATTTTTAAAGCTCGCCATGTAACCAATGGGGGCATCCAGCCAGACATAAAAATATTTTCCTGGGGCATCCGGAATTTCAAAGCCAAAATAAGGCGCATCTCGGGAAATATCCCATTGCTGTAGACCGCCATCAAGCCATTCGGCTAACTTGTTGCGAACTTCTGTTTGCAGATGACCTGCGTTAGTCCAAGCACGGAGCATCCTGGTAAAATCAGCCAGGTTGAAAAAGTAATGTACGGAGTCTTTTTCAATGGGTTTTTCACCTGAAATGGCAGAAACAGCGTTTTTCAGTTCGGTAGGTGAATAGGTCGCGCCGCACACTTCGCAACCATCGCCGTATTGATCAGGCGCACCGCATTTTGGACACTCACCTTTGATAAAGCGGTCAGGTAAAAACATAGCCTTAACCGGATCGTATGCCTGGGTAATCGTACGCGAGCTGATATGCCCGGCATCACGCAAAAGTTTATAGATCAGCGATGAAAAGGTTCTGTTTTCTTCGGAATGAGTGCTGTGATAATTATCAAACGCCACGCCAAATTCAGTAAAATCGGCCAAGTGTTCTTTACCCACCTGAGCGATGAGTTGTTCGGGTGTAATGCCTTCCCGATCAGCCTTGAGCATAATCGGGGTTCCATGAGTATCATCCGCGCAAACGAAATAACACTGGTTACCGCGTTGTTTCTGGAAACGTACCCAGATATCCGTTTGAATATATTCAACCAGATGACCCAAATGAATGGGGCCGTTGGCATAGGGTAGGGCGCTGGTGACGAGAATTTTTCTATCTGACATGGCGTAAAAGTTCAAGGATACGAAAACAAACAAGCCGGCAATTATCGCATAAAATTAACGGCTCTACAGAATAGCGCATAGGTAAAAAATGAATTTTATTGAAAAATCTGTAGAATGCCTCATATCCTGAGTAAATACAGAGGTTCAAACTGAATTTACTTGCAATATCCATTTACCAAAAGTACTAATAGGGAATAATCATGACGCAGATAGAAAAGACGGATGTGGAAAATCTTTTGAAAACATTTATCGATCCCAATCATGGTGTCGATGTGGTGACTGCGAAATCAGTCAAAGCGATTACCATTGATGGTGCAAACGTCAGTGTTAAGCTGGAACTGGGTTATCCGGCCAAAAGTTATCTTGATGAATTAAAAATAGCTGTCGAGCAGCTCCTGAAAACGCTTGTTGGAATAGATAGTGTTACTGTCGACGTCAATGTAAGAATCATATCTCATGCCGTACAGCAAGCTTTAAAACCTCAACCAAATATAAAAAATATTATTGCCATAGCTTCAGGCAAAGGCGGTGTAGGTAAGTCAACAACGGCGGTTAATTTGGCCTTGGCATTGGCGGCAGAAGGCGCAAAGGTGGGGATACTTGATGCAGATATTTATGGCCCCAGTATTCCAACCATGTTGGGATTGTCAGGTTTCCCGGAAAGCGTAGACAATAAAACCATGACACCTAAAATGGCTTATGGGGTGCAAACCATGTCTATAGGCTATTTGATTAATGCAGACCAACCGATGATCTGGCGCGGGCCTATGGCAACCAATACCTTACAGCAATTACTTAGGGATACCAACTGGGTTGACGTGGATTATTTGATTATCGATTTACCGCCGGGTACAGGAGATATTCAATTGACCTTGGCTCAACAGATTCCTGTCAGTGGTGCGATTATCGTTACGACACCGCAGGATATTGCTCTGATTGATGCTCAGCGCGGCTTGGGGATGTTTGCAAAAGTAAACGTGCCGGTGCTGGGCATTGTTGAAAACATGAGTATGCATATTTGCAGCAAGTGCGGTCACGCAGAGGCTATTTTTGGTGAAGGTGGCGGTGCTGCAATGTCAGAAAAAAACAAGGTGGATTTCCTGGGTTCTCTACCGCTGGACATTAATATTCGTAAATATGGTGATTCCGGAAAACCCACAGTAGTTGCTGAGCCTGATGGGCGTGCGGCTCAGATTTACAAAGAAATCGCGCGTAAAACAGCGGCTAAACTGGCGTTAAAAGCCAAGGATTTCAGTACTCGATTTCCTAATATTGTTGTGCAAAATACTTAAAAAGCAGGTATAAAGCAGAAGATGCAAGGGTAAAACAGTCGCTTCGCCTTGTACCTTTCTGCATCTCTATGTGAGAATTATAGCTTTTAACAAACTGGGTATTTAGGATTTCATGAGTATAAAGTCGGACAAGTGGATACGCCGTATGGCGGAACAACAGGGCATGATAAAGCCATTCGAAAGTGGTCAAGTAAGAGATTCCGAATACGGCCGGGTCATTTCCTACGGCACTTCCAGCTATGGCTATGATGTTCGGTGTTCTGATGAATTCAAGATTTTTACCAATATCAATTCTGCAATTGTTGATCCAAAAAACTTTGATTCAAACAGCTTTGTTGATGTTAAGTCAGATGTTTGTATTATTCCCCCCAATTCATTTGCATTGGCGCGTACTGTTGAGTTTTTCCGGATTCCGCGTGATGTGCTGACTATCTGTTTAGGAAAGTCAACCTATGCAAGATGTGGAATTATCGTAAATGTGACACCTTTGGAACCCGAATGGGAAGGTCACGTAACTTTGGAGTTTTCCAATACCACAACATTGCCGGCAAAAATATATGCCAATGAAGGTGTGGCTCAAATGCTCTTTTTTGGCAGTGATGAAGTATGTGAAACCTCCTATAAAGACAGAGGTGGGAAGTACCAAGGGCAGACTGGGGTTACTTTACCCAAGGCTTGAAGCGTCGATCAGAATAATGGCAAGGTGCGATATTTACGACGTCTCTTTGATGTGGTAAGCACAAAAAAACTTGCTCTTTAAGGATTTTAATAACCTTAATTTTACAAATACAATCAATGGATAAATCACTGCTCAAATTTGATGATTTTTTTAAATCCGCCTGTTATTTTGAGGCCTCTCTGGTTATTGTTGCGGTATTTTTAGGCTGGGTAGCCGATATCGATCCGCTCGAAAATATTTATTTTTCGGAAACAGCTATTGCCTACGGTGTAATAGGAACCGTTCCTTTGTTTTTGATGTTTCTGGCCTTGGAAAAAATGCAGGGAGAATCAGTCGTCAATATTAGAAAACTATTGCTAAATACCTTAGGACCCGGTTTGCATCGCTATCATTGGACAGACCTGTTCATACTGGCAGCAATTGCTGGAGTATCGGAAGAACTTCTGTTTCGCGGCGTAATACAGCCCTGGATAGAGAATTCATGGGGCATCACAGCTGGCTTAATAGGTAGCAATATTGTTTTTGGATTGGTACATGCCGTGACCCCCCTTTATGCGGCCTTGGCGGCTTTGGTCGGGATTTATTTGGGTTTGTCTTTGGATTATGGTGGTGATAGAAATTTATTAATTCCTATCATTATTCACGGATTCTACGATTTTCTTGCTTTTGTAGCATTGATGCGTGTGTATCGCGCCAGTCTACCATCCTCTGCAAAGGATTAAGGAACGTCAATTTAATTAATCGGTCATTTAATTTTTTCCGCTTGGCCGTCAATTTTCCAAGTAGTGTGGGTAATGAGCGGCCCAAATTGCTGCAAATGATGCTCACTGTAATATATTAGATTTAAACTATACTTCAAATTGATACTAATCATGGTGATTAGCGTTGGGATTACAACAGGAGTAATTCAAGTCAGTAGCTTTCATTGATTAGTATTTTCACTCTTATAGGTATTTATACTAATTGTATAAATAATTTGATTACGTTAATTTCGTTAATCTTTATCAAATATTTTTTTACCGCACATAAATTGCGAAATTTAAACTAGTATTGAACTGATCTAAGAGATTGTTTCGTAATAGAAAAACTTATTTTAGGCAAGACGTATGAACAGATTACCCTTATTTTTGTTACTATGCCTTCTATCATTAGGTAGTGTAAAAGCAGCCATGATAGAACCAAGTGATGTTTCGTTCGGCTCCAGTGACCCATTAAATCATGTGATTGATATAAGTCATGATGAAAACAACTTAAAAACACTGTCCAAATTTTCGCAGACCTCCGAATTTACGTTGGAAACTGATGCCGTTCCTCCTATACGATGGATTGTGGGTTTGGGGTTATGTTTGGTTTTTTTAGGATATAAAATGAAAAAAAGCTGAGTAAAATAAATTCAATGTTGATTTTTTGGTTTCTTCGCGCATAACTCAACCTTCGCAGATTTGACATTTTTTTCCGTGAGGATATATAAAAGATATATCCAGTAGGAGATTACCATGACAGAAGAAAAAGGTTATTTAAAACATCCGTTTGAAAATGCTGTTTCTGATATTATAAAGGGTATTGATCGTGATGTAGAACGGGGAGAAGACGCTCTTATGTTAGGTCTTGGTGCCGTCATGTTGTCCTCAACTTTTGCACCTGTTGCGCCGCCGATTGTTATTCTGCCACTAGTAGCCGTTACTTTTGCAGTTTCTGCTAGTTTTGCAAGGACAAATTATCATAAAATGGAGCGAAAACTTTCAGAATCCATGGCTCAGCTTGAGGTGCATGAAAAAGCGCTTTTACACCCTATTGCCGCTGTTTTTGCTGACTACCCCATGCACTCACTTGCAGAGTCTTTTAACCCTTTGAAGAACATGAAGCGAACATGGAAAAGTGCACTTGGTGGGCTTTTAATTAATCCTTTATGGATGCCCATTTTTTACGTGATGGGTATGCAAATCATTGAAGAAAAAAACCTTGGCATCTTAAACAGAGCCATTATTGGTGTAGAACTGAAAATATCTTCTCCATCCACTCTCGTTTAGACCGTAACTTAACATATTACCGTTTGAAGTCGTTTTTTGTAATTCTTAACTTTTTGACCGATTTAAGGACCATGCCTAAATTATAATCCCAACAATTGTTAAAAATTGACGTTTGCTTGTAACCAGATTTTCTGGGTATCGGTATTGTATTGATCCGCATCATAATAAGCGTATTGCGCTAACAAAGAATAATGCTTGCCGAATTTCTTGACCGCCCTAAAATCCCATTCCTTGCCGTAATGAATGTTGCCGGTGTCATCGTAAAAATTATGATAAATGCCGGATAATATAATGCTGTCGTTGTCCAGTTTTGTAGTTACTGTACCGAACACATCTCGAATACCATCGTCGGGGGTAACCAGGAATTGATCAGCCCAGCCCTGAAAGGCAAAGTTTGTACCCAGCGGAGTTTGAAAAGCCTTATTCTTGCCAACGCCGTCAAGTTGCTCCATCGCGCCTTGGAAGGAGAACATATAAGCGCTAAAGCCGCCCATCAGGTTCCAGCGGTTTGCCGTATAGTCTTTTGGGCTGTTTTGGTAATCTGATTGGATACTCCATTCAGCGGTATAAAGAAAGCTATAGTGTTCAAAGAGTTTCTTGGGCTTTTCACTATTAACGAAGCGGATACCATAGCTCTGGTTCGATTTGAAATAGACGTCTGGATCAGTAAAATCAAGCCAGTAGGCATAGCCGACCAGGTTGCCGTAATCACCAAAATTATAATTGGCATTGAGTATCGGTGCAGTCAGACCTTCGTTCGTAGCCGTAACCGTTTTTGCCTTGCCGATATAGCCGGCATTAATAGTCAAATTGTTAATCGATTTGTTGGTGATTAACGCTGAGTCAAAGGTCTGTTGTAACTGCCGCCAGCCAACGTTACCGATAAAGCGCTGGTCATCCAGCTGGATGACTTGCCGTCCGCCCTTGATGACAGTGTCCGGGATGCCTGCATAACTGATCCATAGCTGATCGAGTTCACTTTCTTCAGGATCGGCGATTACTGAATTACCGATATTGTTGTTGCGCAAACTATTGTAATCCTCTTGCATGGCAAGGTTGCCCTGGTATTCGGCATAACCTTGCAGGCTATGAAATACAGGGGAAAGCAGGCCCAGGCGCAAGCGCAATGTATTGCCGTTGGCTGTATCCGGCTGTCTTGCGGCAGTTAGAGGTATGCCTCTGAGTGGCGGAACCCTGACGTTGTCCTGATTGACGTTTTCATAGCGATAATTCAGATCAAATTTTACTGCGCCTCCATTGCCAAATTTTAGCGCGTCTTCAATCGATTTCGTAATGTCATCGGCTATTGCTGAGCTACTGATCACAGTGAGCGCTAACAGTCCTGCTGTTAATGGGATTTTTCTTTGTTGCTTTGGCATAAGCCCTCTATTTTTAATGAAATAAACTGTTTATTTTAAGCCGTCCTGTTGCCTTCAGTCATGTAGGGTACGCATCGCGTACCTTTTGGGTAATAAATGGTAGGCGATGCGTACCCTACCGGCTGCACCGTCGATGGCTCAATTAACTGTACAACGATTATTTTATATCGTCCTACGCACCCTTCAGGGGCACCTCAACAGTAATTGTGCCTGACAACACATCAGCCAGCGTCGCGGCATCCAGCACTTGTAAATAGGCATCCCCTGCTCGAGCTAATAAGTGCTTCAAGCCGCAACTAGGCAGAAATCGGCAGCGCTGAAGCTCCGGATTAAAACACTCCACCCAGTTAAAATGAGTTTCCATACTGCGCACCACTTCGCCGATGTTTATTTGCTCCGGGGGGTGCTGTAATGAAAAGCCGCCACCCTTGCCACGTGTGGTTATAACAAACCCCTTGCTACCCAGTTGATGAACAACCTTCACTAGGTGATTGCGGGAAATATTGAAAAAATCAGAGATTTCCGTAATCGTGGCCTGCTTGTTAGGTGAGCTTGCCAGATAAATCAATACCCTGAGTGCGTAATCCGTGTAACTGGTGATTTGCATGTTGCTTGCTTCCCGGAAAAGAATTATAGTATAAGTTGTATTTAGAATATACCTTTTAATGAATTTGTATATTCTTAATAGCTGTTTCTCTGAAATTATACTGCAAGCCTGCATTCATGAGGGCCAGATGCGGTTTAAAGGAGATCGCTGTAGAAGCACAAATCATTTAACGCGCAAGCAAGGAATATTATGTCTATTGTTGATAACGTCACACCCGGCCAGCAGTCGCGGGCACTCTGGTTAAGCACCGTAGCCTTCACTACCTGTTTTGCAGTGTGGACTATCTTTTCCATTATCGGTCTGCAAATTCAAAAAGAATTAGGTTTAAGCGAAACCGAATTCGGTTTGCTGGTGGGCACACCTATTCTTTCGGGGTCCTTAATTCGATTGATACTGGGTATCTGGAGCGACCAATACGGCGGCCGTATCGTTTACACAATAGTGATGGTGACGGCGGCTATTGCGACGTTTCTGCTGACTACGGTTGACACTTACCTCATGTATTTGGTGGCCGCATTAGGTATCGGTATTGCGGGCGGTTCGTTTGCCGTAGGCATTGCCTACACTTCGCGTTGGTTTCCTACAGAGAAACAAGGCACTGCGCTGGGTATTTTCGGTCTGGGCAATGTAGGTGCGGCAGTTACCAAATTCACAGCCCCTTTTGTGATGGTGGCTTTTGGCTGGCATGCCGTAGCGCAAATCTGGGGCGCGGCTCTGCTGCTGATGGCGGCAATCTTCTGGTTTGTCAGCGAAGATGAACCGATGCTTAAAGCCAGACGCATATCGGGCGCCAAGCCGGATTCGTTTATGAAACAGCTGGAACCCCTTAAAAATATACAGGTTTGGCGGTTTTCGCTGTATTACTTCTGCGTATTTGGCGCCTTTGTCGCTTTAGCGCTTTGGCTACCCCGTTACCTGGTTGGCGCCTACGGCTTTGATATTAAGGTTGCGGGCATGCTGGCTGCATCATATTCCATCTTTGCCAGTTTGTTTCGCGCGTTAGGCGGTTGGTTATCCGACCGCTACGGAGCGCGGTTGATTATGTACTGGACGTTTATTGTTGCCGCCATCTGTACTTTTTTTCTGTCCTATCCACCTACCGATTATGTGGTGCATGGCATTAAAGGCGACATCAGTTTTAGTTTGGCGATCGGCCCGGTGGGTTTTATCTTTCTGATGTCTGTGCTGGGTTTGTTTATGTCGTTTGGCAAGGCGGCAGTGTACAAACATATTCCGGTTTATTATCCCGCTAATGTTGGCGCCGTAGGTGGCGCTGTCGGTATGATCGGCGGTTTGGGCGGCTTTTTGTTGCCGTTGACTTTCGGTATGTTGAACGATTTGACGGGTATCTGGAGCAGCTGTTTCATGCTGTTGTTCGTATTGGTGATGATCGCATTGACCTGGATGCACTTTTCCATTGTCCGAATGGAACGTCGCGTTGTGCCGGAATTGGAAAAGATTTCAACTTACTTGCCGGAATTGAGTCATCCTTCTTCATTGGTTCTTACCGATTGGAACCCCGAAGACCAAAGTTTTTGGGAAAAGACCGGCAAGCGTATCGCCACGCGTAACTTGTGGATTAGTATTCCGGCATTATTACTGGCGTTTGCAGTGTGGATGGTGTGGAGTGTGGTGGTCATTAATTTACCCAGTATCGGTTTCAAATACACTACCAATGAGCTGTTTTGGCTGGCCGCGTTGCCTGGTTTGTCCGGGGCGACCTTGCGGATTTTCTATTCATTCATGGTGCCGATTTTCGGCGGTCGCCGCTGGACAACTATTAGTACCACCTCGTTGCTGTTGCCATCGATATGGATAGGTTTTGCGGTACAAAATACCGAAACACCCTATATTCTTATGGCAGTATTGGCTTTGTTATGCGGTTTTGGGGGCGGTAACTTTGCTTCCAGTATGGCGAACATCAGCTTTTTCTATCCCCAATCTCAAAAAGGGACTGCACTGGGTTTAAATGCCGGTTTAGGTAATCTGGGTGTTAGTACAGTTCAATTTGTGGTGCCTTTGGTTATCGCCGCAGGCGTATTCGGCTCATGGGGCGGCGATCCACAAGTCTGGGTTAAAGCCGAAGTGACTAAAAATATCTGGCTACAAAATGCCGGTTTTATCTGGGTGCCGTTTATTTTTGCGACCAGTATTGCCGCCTGGTTCGGTATGAATGACATTGCCTCGGCTAAAGCGTCATTTAAAGAGCAATCAATCATTTTCAAGCGTAAACATAATTATTTGATGTGCTGGCTCTATACCGGAACTTTCGGGTCATTTATCGGTTATTCAGCGGGTTTACCCATGCTGATCAAGATTTTATTCCCTGATGTTAATCCAACCCAGTACGCCTTTTTAGGCCCCCTGGTCGGCGCGTTGATTAGACCTGTAGGTGGTTGGTTGGCAGACAAACTGGGTGGCGCGCAGGTCACATTGTGGAATTTTGTCATTATGATAACTGCGGTATTTGGTGTATTGCATTTCATGCCTTCCGAGGGTAACCTTGGAAATTTCTGGGGCTTTCTTGCCATGTTTATGCTGCTATTTATCACTACAGGTGTAGGCAATGGCTCCACTTTCCGCATGATTCCGGTTATTTTTATGACCGAGCGTTTGTGTGCAGTTAAAGGACAAGCAGCAGAAGTGCTTGCTCAAGCAAGAAAAGACGCAGCCAAAGAAGCCGCGGCAGTGTTGGGATTCAGTTCAGCGGTCGCGGCTTATGGAGCATTCTTTATTCCCAAGAGTTACGGCACGGCTATTAGTATAACCGGCAAACCAGATGCGGCGTTTTACTGCTTCATCTTTTTTTATATTACTTGTATCACTATTACCTGGTGGAATTACGCGCGTAAAGAAGCAGCTATGCCATGTTAATTTCTTAGCCGGCGCACTTAATTATTGGGCATTGCATTTTTACCAAAGAGACTAAAATGAACAGAATCCTCCTTATCCTTTTTTTTGGCTTAGTCGCGAGTTCCGCCTTGGCAGAAGAGGTGGATAAACGCCAGACCCTTACTATCACTGAAACCCAACGCGGGTATGTTCTTGAAGAAATGCGAGCGCTGTTGGCTGGTACTCAAAGTATCCTTGAGGCACTTTCCAGGGACGATATGGCGGCAGTCGCCCAACATGCACGTCTTCTTGGCATGGGTATGGCACAGAAAGCAGAAGATCACCTCAAGGGCGCATTACCAAAAGAGTTCATGCAGCTTGGGATGTCTGTGCATCAGGACTTTGACCAAATTGCAGCAGATGCAGAGTCTGCTAAAGACCCGAAACAAACCCTACGTCAAATGAGCGGCGCAATGGGTAAATGTGTTGCTTGCCATGCTACTTATCAAATCCGCACAACGCCATAAGGCGCAGAAAACAATTTACGCATCATTCCCAAGCCGGAGAGCTTCGGAATGATAAAAACACCAAGGGCAACCACAAGGGATTGCTCTTACAACCATAGGTAAATCATAATGAGCCATTTCCTTGATCGCTTGCTGTTTTTCAAGAAAAAAGTAGACACTTTCTCCGGTAATCACGGAGTGGTGACCAATGAAGACCGAAGCTGGGAGAACAGTTATCGATCGCGCTGGCAGCACGACAAAATTGTGCGATCCACGCACGGCGTGAATTGCACAGGATCATGTAGCTGGAAAATTTACGTTAAAAATGGCTTGGTGACATGGGAAACCCAGCAAACCGATTACCCGCGCACCCGACCTGATTTACCGAATCACGAACCTCGCGGTTGTCCACGCGGTGCGAGTTATTCCTGGTATTTATACAGTGCCAATCGACTTAAATATCCGTTGATTCGTGGGCGTCTGGTCAGATTATGGCGTGAAGCCCGGCAAACCTTGGCTCCTGTTGAGGCATGGGCATCGATCGTTGAAGACCCGATCAAAAGTACGGAATACAAATCCCAACGCGGTTTGGGCGGCATGGTCCGCGCCAACTGGGAAGAAGTGAACGAAATTATTGCTGCCGCTAATATCTATACGGCAAAAACCTTCGGCCCCGACCGTATTATCGGCTTTTCGCCTATTCCTGCGATGTCGATGGTGTCTTATGCGGCCGGCAGCCGTTACCTGTCGTTGATAGGCGGCGTCAGCATGAGTTTCTATGACTGGTATTGCGATTTGCCGCCCGCCTCACCGCAAACCTGGGGCGAGCAAACCGACGTACCTGAATCGGCAGACTGGTATAACGCCGGGTTTATCATGATGTGGGGATCAAACGTACCGCAAACCCGTACACCTGATGCCCATTTTATGACAGAAGCGCGTTATAGAGGCGCCAAGGTTGTGGTGGTCAGTCCTGATTATTCAGAAGCGAGCAAATTCGCCGATCTGTGGTTGCATCCCAAACAGGGCACGGATGCTGCGCTGTCGATGGCGATAGGTCACGTCATCCTCAAGGAATTTCATGTCGAACGGCAAAGCCCATACTTTAATCAGTATGTGCGTGAAAATACCGATCTACCCTTTTTAGTTCTGCTGAAAGAACAGAGTGATTATTACATACAGGACCGTTTCTTGAGAGCATCGGATTTCATGGGTCAACTGGGTCAGGACAATAATCCCGATTGGAAAACAGTCGCTTACGACGAACTTAATGGCCACATTGTGCCTCCTTGCGGTTCTGTGGGTTTTCGTTGGGGCGAGAGCGGTCAATGGAACATTGAACAAAAAACCGCAGATGGCCAAGCGGTGCAATTACGTTTAAGTTTGCTAGAGAACAAAGACGAAGTTGCCAGCGTGGGCTTTCCTTATTTTGGTGGCTCTGAACATCCGCATTTTACGCATTCCACCCATGATACGATTCAACGGCGCAATGTTCCCGTCAAAAAAATCATCCTGGCGGATGGGTCGGAAGTATTCGCAACCACAGTATTTGATTTGCTGGTTGCCAATTACGGTATCGATCGAGGCCTGGGCGGTGCTAACGTGGCGAGTTCTTATGATGAGGATGTGCCTTATACACCGGCATGGCAAGAAAAAATCACCGGCGTCACACGGAAAAATGTCATTGCCGTAGCGCGTGAGTTTGCGGTTAATGCCGAGAAGACCCGGGGCCGATCCATGGTGATTTTAGGTGCGGGTATTAACCACTGGTATCACATGGATATGAATTACCGGGGTATCATCAATATGCTGATGATGTGCGGCTGCATTGGCCAGTCAGGCGGCGGTTGGGCACATTATGTCGGACAGGAGAAACTGCGCCCGCAAACCGGTTGGTTGCCGCTGGCATTCGCCCTGGACTGGAAACGCCCGCCCCGGCAAATGAACAGCACATCCTTTTTTTACAACCACACCAGCCAATGGCGTTACGAAAAACTCAAAGTCAGCGAGATTCTGTCACCGACTGCCGATCCTGCGGATTGGCAAGGTAGTTTGATTGATTATAACGTCCGGGCCGAACGCATGGGCTGGTTGCCTTCCGCGCCACAGTTGCAAACCAATCCTTTGCAAGTGGTTAAAGAGGCGGAAAAAGCTAAAAAAGACCCGATTGATTATGTGGTGAAAGCACTTAAAAGCGGCAAACTAAAAATGTCCTGTGAAGATCCCGACAATCCGCAAAACTTTCCACGGAATTTGTTTGTTTGGCGTTCAAATTTACTGGGTTCATCCGGCAAAGGGCATGAATATTTTCTCAAGTATTTGCTAGGTACCCAACATGGCGTGCAAGGTAAAGATCTGGGTGCGGAAGGTGGCGATAAACCGTCTGAGGTGGTTTGGCATGAAAATGCCGCCGAAGGCAAACTCGATTTGCTGGTGACACTGGATTTTCGTATGTCCACAACTTGCCTATATTCCGACATCGTCTTGCCAACAGCGACCTGGTATGAGAAAAATGATCTCAATACTTCGGATATGCACCCATTCATCCATCCGCTATCGAAAGCGGTTGATCCTGCGTGGGAATCCCGTTCTGACTGGGATAT
>Ga0105090_10001174_pt1 | contig 13926 bp, 13 predicted proteins | sample PPLLak3March2015_FD_79110 | JGI IMG/M metagenome (GOLD analysis project Ga0105090, IMG submission 79110) | Freshwater sediment microbial communities from Prairie Pothole Lake near Jamestown, North Dakota, USA - PPLs Lake P7 Core (1) Depth... | ecosystem: Environmental > Aquatic > Freshwater >... | reverse complement strand
GGCCGCATCAGCAGCGCGATCGAGCCGACCACCTACCAATACAGCTCCGGCTACTTCAGGACGCTTTACTCGGTGCGCGTCGATCATGAACTGCGGCGCGACCTGCAACTCTCGGCCCAGGTGTCCTATAGCGACAGCGACTACCAGCTGACGGCGAACGCGCCGGCCGGCGCGCGCTCGGGCGACCAGCTGTGGCAGTACGGACTGGGCCTGAGCTATTTCATCAACCGCTACATGTTTGTCAGCGCCGCCTACACGCACGACCGGCTCGACTCCAACCTCCCGCTGGACGAATACGACGTAAACCGCATCTGGCTGACGCTGAGCCTGGAACGCTGACGTTAAATGCGTTTGGTCGCGCTTGCGCTGCTCATCCTGCTGACGACCTCCGGCCTGCGGGCGCAGGAGGAGGAGCCCCCGGTGGCCGTCCCGGGCGCCTCCAACGAGAGTGTCTACCGGCTCGGGGCGGGCGACCGGGTGAGCATCACCGTGTTCAACCAGCAGGACCTTTCGGGCGAGTACGCGCTGGACGAGAAGGGCGGATTCTCGATGCCGTTGATCGGGGCCGTCGACGCCGAGGGTTTGAGCTCCTCCGAGCTGGAACAGCTGCTGGTCGGGCGCTTCAAACCGGATTACCTGGTCAATCCGCGCATCTACGTGCAGGTGTTGACCTATCGCCCGTATTACCTGGTCGGCGAAGTCGGCAGAACGGGTTCCTTTCCCTACGTGGCCGGCATGTCCTACCTGAAGGCCGTGGCCATCGCCGGCGGCTTCACCTACCGGGCCAAGCAGGACTACGTTTTCGTGGTGCGGGCCGACGACCCGCTGCAGCAGGAAGTCCGCGTGGACGTCAACGAGAAAGTTCAGCCGGGCGACATCATCCGCGTCGCCGAGCGCATGTTTTGAGAGTCGGCCGGGCGTGAAACCGCAACAGTTCGAGCAGGGCGCGGCGCAGGCCTGGAACGTGGGCCCGGGCGGCGAGCCGCAGGGCGTCGAGTTGCCCCTGCTCGAATACGTGCAACTGCTGTGGTACCGCAAAAAGCTCATCCTGGCGATCACGCTGTTCGTGGCCGTGGTGGGCTGGATCCAGGTCAACCAGATTCGTTCGATTTATACCGCCACCTCCACGCTGATGCTGGGCGTGGCTCAGGCCAAGGCCGTGGACATCGAATCGGTGCTGCAGCGCGATTACTGGGGCGACCAGGTGCTCGCCGAGATGGAGGTGCTGCGCTCGCGCGGACTGTCGCGCAAAGTGGTGGAGCGCCTGCAACTGCAGAATTACGCCGAGTTCAATCCCGGCCTGCAGGAGCCCGAGGAGGGCCTGTTCGACTTCCTGCGCTACCTCGACCCGCGGACGTGGATCCCGCGGGAGTGGAAGGACGCCGTCAAGGAGGCGTTGGGCCGCGAGACGCGGGTCGACCCGGTCGAGCCGCCGGACGAGGCCGGGCGGGCGGAGCAGCAGATCGTGACGGCCACCAACATCCTGCTGGGCAAGGTGCAGGTCACCGAAGTGGAGCTCGCCGGCGTGGTCACCATCAGCGTTTCCTCCTGGGACCGCAACCTGGCCGCGCGCATTGCCAACGAATTTCCCGAGGCCTACATCGTCGACCAGCTGGAGTCGCGGTTCGAAGCCACCGAAAAAGCCAACGCCTGGCTGAGCGAGCAATTGCAGGAACTGGAATTGAAAGTGCGCGAGTCCGAGCGCGCCGTGGATATTTTCCGCGAGCAACGCGGACTGGTTGAGTACGCGGGCATGGGCCTGCTCGACACGCAGTTGTCCGAGCTCAACAGCCAGCTCATCGTGGCGCGCGCGAACCAGGCCGAGGTCGAGGCGCGGCTGGCGCAGATCAACCGCATGCTGGCGGCCGGCGGGCAGGGCGTCGAGACCCTGACCGAGGTGCTGTCCTCGACCCTGATCCAGCAGCTGCGTGCGCAGGAGTTGCAGGCCACCACGCGCATTTCGGAACTGTCGGTCGAGTTTGGGCCGAAGCACCCGCGCCTGCTGCAGGCGCAGGCCGAGCTGATCGAGGTCCGCGAGCGCATCGAGAGCGAGGTGAGCAAGGTGGCGTCGGGCCTCGAGAACGAAGCCGAATTCGCCCGTACCCGCGTCGCCAGCCTCGAGGCCAGCCTGCGCGAGGCGCAGGGCGAGTCCAGCGAGCAGAGCAAGGAGTCCGTGCAGCTGCGCGCGCTGCAGCGCGAAGCCGCGGCCAACCGGGCGCTGTTCGAGACCTTCCTCTCGCGCTTCAAGGAAACCAGCACCACGCAGGGCATGGAGACCTCGGACGCCCGCGTGCTGTCCGCCGCCGAGCCGCCGGGCGGGCCGTCCTATCCCGACCGCAGGCAGAAGCTGCTCACCATCACCCTGCTGGGCCTGTGCGGAGCCTGCGGCCTGGTGCTGGCGCTGAACATGCTGAACCCGGGCTTGCGCAGCCCCGAGCAGGTGCAGCAGGTGCTGGGCGAGTATGTTCTCGGCCTGGTGCCCGCCCTGCCGGGCAAGGTGGCCATGCACGACTACGTGCTGGAGAAACCGGCCTCCAGGGTGGTCGAGGCGCTCAATTCGCTGAAGTTTTCGCTGGCGCTGTCCGACCCGGATATCGAAGTCAGGGCCTTGCAGGTGACCTCCTCGGTGCCGGAGGAGGGCAAGACCTCGCTGGCCCTGTCGCTGGCGCGGGTGGAGGCGGCCGCGGGCAAAAAGGTGATCCTGGTGGACGGCGATCTGCGCCGTTCCAGCATCATCAAGAAACTGGGCCTCAAGGCCGGCGCCAAGGGCCTGTCCGACCTGGTGGTGGCCGGCGACGCGGACATTGCCGAATTCATCCAGCGCGACGAAAAGGGCAACATGGACTTGATGCCCATCGGCACCGCGGAGTACGCCAATGCCGGGGATATTTTCTCCTCGCTGCGCATGCAGCACATCGTGGACGAGCTCAAGGCGCGCTACGACCTGGTGGTGATCGACGCGCCGCCGGTGATGGCGGTGGCGGACGCCCGCATCATCGGGCGCCTGGTCGACAAGACCCTGTTCGTGGTGCGCTGGAACAAGACGCCCGGCAAGGTGGCAAAAGCCGCCCTGGAACAACTGCAACGCTATGGCACGGACGTGGCGGGCGTCGTGCTGCAGCAGGTCGATCTCGAGCGTTACGGCCGCTTTGGCGCCGGGAATTCCGGTTACTACTACCACTACAGCCGCTACGGCAAGTATTATTCATCCTAGAAGCCCCGGCGCCCTCCCGGCCGACCCGACCGGCTGGCCCCGGGCACGCCCCGGACCCTGTCCATGCAACTGAAGTCTCGCAGCAGCCAATGGTTTGCATTATCGCTGGCCACCACCCTGGCGCTGGCGACGCTGGCGCTGGCCTGGCCGCGGCTGCAGGCGAGCTATCGCTTCCTGCCGGTGGACCTCGCCATCGAACGCTATTTCGAAGACCGCCAGATTCCCTCGCAGCGGCTGCTGACCTTGCTCGGCTTCGCCGGCCAGGCGGCGCGGACGCACGACCACTACCGCTACCACGACGGGCTCAGTTTTCTGCATTACCTGCGCGGGCTGGACATCTACACGCCGGCGCTGCAGCGGCGAGACGCCTTCCGCGCGGCCGAAACCGAGGCCATCGAGGCGGTGCGGCGCGCGCCGGCGCAACCCGAGGCGTGGCTGCGGCTGGCGACGGTGAGGTCGATTCTGCGCGACGAGCCGGAGACCGTGCTGGCGCCCTGGCGCATGTCCGTCTTCACCGGGCGCACGCATTCCACCTTGCTGGCGCACCGTGTCGGCGTAGCGCTGCCCTACCTGGAATACATGGATGAGGAGTCGCGCGCCATGCTGCGCGACCAGTTGCTGCTGGCCTGGTCGCTCAAGCGCGCGGAATTGCTGCGCGAACTGAAGTTGCGCGACCCTGCGCTGCAGCGGACGCGGGAACTGCTGCAGGGCTTTGCGCCGGAAGCGCTGGCGGAGTTGGAGGCGGGCATTGAAAAAGCTCGTTGAGCGCATCCTGGGCCGGGCCGACGACGATCCCGCCGCGCCCGGCCAGCCCCTGCCGCAAGGACCGGCCCGGGTCGAGCCCTCGCTGCCTCCGGGCCGGCGGCTCTACTGCATCGGCGACATCCACGGGCGCCTCGACCTGCTGCAGGAACTGCACGACCTGATCCGCGCCGACGCCGCCGGCTTCGGGGGCAGCCCGGGGGTCGTCTACCTCGGCGACTACATCGACCGCGGCGCGCAGTCGAAGCAGGTCCTCGACCTGCTGATCGAGCAGCCGCTCGCGGGCTTCGACGCGGTCCACCTGCTCGGCAACCACGAACAGGCCATGCTGGACTTCCTGGCGCATCCGCAGGCGGCCGCGGCCTGGCTGAATTTCGGCGGGCAGGCGGCCCTGCTGAGCTATGGCGTGGGCATCGGCCGGCTGCAGATGGGCACGCCGGTCGAGTTGCTGCGCGACGAACTCGAGCAAAAACTCCCGCCCGCCCACCTGGACTTCCTCGCGTCCTGCCGCCTGCTGCACTGCGAAGGCAGTTACTGCTTCGCGCACGCCGGCATCCGGCCGGGCGTCGCGCTGGAAACCCAGGCGGCGGAGGACCTGCTGTGGATTCGCGACGAGTTCACGCGCAGCCGCGCGAACCACGGCTGGATCGTCGTGCACGGCCACAGCATCGCCGAGGAAGCTGAAATCCTGCCCAACCGCATCGGCATCGACACCGGCGCGTTTTGCACCGGGTTGCTGACCGCCCTCGTGCTGGAGGGCGGCGAGCAGCGCCTGCTGCAGACGGGCAGGGCGCCGGCGTGAAGGTCGGTGCCTGTTTTGTGGGAGGCCTCCTGCATGCGATTGCCGCTCTCATTTGTGCGACGAGCCTGCACGGCGACTACCAGGCCGGCGTCGACGCGTACGAGGCCGGCGATTACGCGTCCGCGATGACGCAATGGAAAGCGGAGATCAACCGGCCCGGCGAGCCCGAGAACCTGGCGATCTACCGCGAAACGCTGTACGCCATCGGCATGCTCTACTGGCAAGGCAAGGGCGTGGCCAGGGACGACACCGTGGCGGCGGTGTGGCTGAAGCAGGCGGCGGACATCAACCACCCGGAGGCGCAGAACAAGCTGGGCTTCATGTACAGCACCGGGCAGGGCGTGCCGCAGAACTTCGAACAGGCGCGCCATTGGTTCGAACTGGCGGCAGCGCAGGGGGATGCCGACGCCGTGCACAATCTCGATGTGCTGCTGCGCGAGCAGGTGGCCGCAAGCGGCAACCCGGCGGGGCCGGAGTCAATGCCGGAACCCGTGCCGGAGCCAAGGACGGCAGCCGGCGTGGAGTGGATCCGCGCGCAGAACGCGCAGCATTACACACTGCAGGTAATCGCCCTGCGCAAGCCGGACAACCTGCATGCCTTCATCGCCCGGCACGCCGACGACGGGCCCTACGCGATCTACCGACCGGCCGGCGCCGAACAGCCGTTGTGGGTGCTGCTGCGGGGCGTTTACGCGGGGGTGGCGGCGGCGCGCGCGGCGGCGGCCGCGTTTCCCGAGGGCATCCAGCAGCGCGACCGGTTGTGGATTCGCCAGTTTGGCGCGGTGCAGCGGGAACTCGAATGAGGGCCCGGCTCTGAATCGCCTGCTGGTCCTGCTGCTGATGCTGCTGGTGGTGCTGGCGCCGTTGCCGCTGGGCAGCAACCGGGAATGGTCCGCGACGCTGTGCACCGTGCTGGCCGCGGCCTTGACCCTGTTGTGGGCGGCGACCCGGGGCTGGCGCCCGGGCGAGTCGGCGCGTTTCGTGCATCCGGCCATCACGCTGCTGTTCGTGGCGGCCTGCGCCTGGGCGCTGTTGCAGACCGTCGCCGGCCTGCCGCAAAGCTGGCAGCACCCGCTGTGGTCGCAGGCGGGCGCCGTGCTGGGCATGGAACTGCCCGGCCTGGTCAGCCTGTCGGCCGAAGACGGGCGGAGCACGCTGCTGCGGCTGCTGGGCTACGCGCTGGTGTTCTTTCTGGCTTTCCAGCTGGCCCGCGAGCGCAGCCGGGCGCGCGCCATGCTGGGCTGGATGGTCGCAGCCGGCCTGGCTTACGGCCTGTTCGGCTTGATCGTGTTCTGGAGCGACTATTCGCCCGACTGGCTGTTTCGCGGCAAGGCCCTGCTGCCGGACCTGCGCAGCACCTTCATCAACCGCAACCACTACGCGACCTGGCAGGGCCTGACCTTGCTGTGCGCCATCGCCTGGTTCCACCTGCGCATGGGGCAGCCGGAGGGGCGCCCCTATGCGCTGCCGGACGATCGCGCGACCCGCGTCGAGAAATTCGTATTGAAGGCCTGGCAGCCGCTGACCGCGATTCTGCTGATGGTGACGGCGCTCGTGCTGACCCACTCGCGCGGCGGCTTCGTCGCCACGCTGGCCGCCGTCGTGGCCCTGCTCTTGTTGCTGGACTCGCACGCCGTGGTCAGGAAGGCTGCGGCCCGGGTGGTGGTGCTGTCGGCGCTGGCCGTCTGCAGCCTGGCCTTCTACCTGACCAGCGAAGTGCTGCTCGACCGCATCGACCGCACCGACATCACCAACGAGGAGCGCGTGATCGTGTTCGACAACGTGCGGCGCGGCATCGCGGACAACCCGTGGCTGGGCTTCGGCTACGGCACCTTCGCCGACAGCTTCCGCCTCTACGACCGCATCGAGAGCCCGGTGCACTACGACCGCGCGCACAACACCTCGCTCGAAAGCCTGTTCGAGCTGGGCCTGCCCGCGGCGCTGGCGCTTTTCGCGGCCATCGCCGGACTGGCCCTGACCTGCCTGCGGGGCGTGCGGCGGCGGCACCGCGACTGGGCCTACCCGTCGCTGGGCGCGGCCGCCAGCGTGCTGGTCGGGGTGCACGCGCTGCTCGATTTCAGCCTGCAGATCCCCGCCGTGGCGATTCTCTACGCCTGCATCATGGGCATTGGCTGCGCGCAGTCCCGGACCACGCGCGAGTGAGGGCAGGGCGCTGAGCGGCATCTTCGGCATCGTCCGCCGCGACGGCCGGCCGGTCGATGCCGCTGAGCTCGAGCGCATGCGCGATGCCATGGCGCATCGTGGGCCGGACGGAAGCAACATCTGGGTGGATGCCTCGGCTGGCATGGGTCAGTTGATGTTGTGCTCCACCCCGGAGTCTCTGCATGAGACGCTGCCCTGGCAGGACCCGGAAAGCGGGCTCGCGATCACCGCCGACGCGCGCATCGACAACCGGGAGGAGTTGGCCGCGGCCTTGGGCATTTCGGGCGTGCAGCCGGTCCCCGATAGCCGCTTCATCCTCGAGGCCTACAAGCGCTGGGGCGAGGCTTGCGTGGAGCGCCTGCTGGGCGCGTTCGCCTTCGCGGTCTGGAGTAGCCGCGAGCGCCGGATGTTCTGCGGGCGGGACCAGATGGGCGCCGCCCCGTTCTGTTACGTGGACGGGGACCGGTTTTTCGCGTTTGCATCGGAGCCGGAAGCCCTCCTGCATCTGCCCGGCATCTCCCGCGAGCCGAACGAGAACCTGATCGCGACGATTTTCTTGCCGGCTTTCGAGAACCGGCACGACGAGCGCACCTGGCAGCGCGACGTCAGCGCGCTCACGCCCGCGCATGCGCTGGTGGCCGAGCCGTCCATGCCGCTTCGGAAGCGGCGCTACTGGGCCCCTGCGGCGACCGGGGACGCCCCCTATTCCTCGCAGGCGGAGTGCCAGGAGCGCTTTCTGCAGCTGTTTGGCCAGGCCGTGGCTTGCCGCCTGCGGGCTCCCGGCCACCTCGCGACCATGATGAGCGGCGGCGTGGATTCGGCGGGCATCGCGGTCATGGCGCAGCGGCTGCTCGCCGGGCAGTCGGCCAGGCAGTTGCACGCCTACTCGGCGGTCGACGACGACCGGGAAGCCTCTATAGAGTCCCGGTCGATCGTCAGCATGGTCGATCGGCTCGGCGTCGTTCCCCACCAGGTGGCCGTGCCATCGCTGAGCGGCCCGGTCGGCGTGGACGACCTCGTCGATGCCGCCTGGCGGCACGCGCACCCGGTGGACAACATGCTGCTGCTGCCGGCCATGATGTGCCTGGCCGCCAGTCGCGACGGCAACCGGGTGATGCTGGAAGGCGCCAGCGGCGACGTCACCATGAAACTGCCGGATCGCTACCCCGCCGTTTTTCTTCGCCGGGGGCAGTTCATCCGGGCCTGGAAGGAATGCGCCGCCGCCAGCAGGAACCATGTCTACCTGCGCGGGAGTTCCCCGCTGCGGCTGTACGCGCAGAATGCGTGGCGCGCCTTCGCCCCGCCTGCGCTGCGGCTGGCGCGGCTCAGGGCGAAGCGCGGCGATGTCGCTGCAGTCATCGGGGCCAGCCTGCTGCAACCGGCATTCGTCGAGCGGCTGCAGTTGGCGGAACGGCTGCAGGAACAATACCGCGACGACGAGGGGGCCATGCTGGCAGCGCCCTTGCATTCACGAGGCGAGCGCAGCCTGTTGTACATCCTCTGGGGCCTGGCGGGCTACGGCCGGGTCGCGGCGCGCTACGGGGTGGAGGTCCGCGACCCCTGGGCGGACCTGCGGGTGTTCGAGTTCTTCGCCCGCGCGCCCGCCGAGCACCTGGTGCGGAGCGGCTGGACCAAGTACGTGGCGCGGACCGCCTTCCTGGCGGAGCTGGAGCCGGGCGTGCTGTGGCGGCGGGACAAGGAACACCTGGGTTGGCAATTCACCCGGCGGCTGATGCACGAATCAAGAGGCTTGATCGAGCGCCTGATGCGTGACAGCCTTTGCACGCTGCAGGAATACGTGCGCCCGGGCGCGTGCCGGGCGCTGTATGACCGCTGGGCCGCAGCGGAGGACGGCGCCGCCCGGGATGCAGTATTCGAACTGGTGACATTGATGCTTTGGCTTCAACGCACAAAATCGTTATCATGAGCGTGCCGGATTCACGCGGGAGACAGGCTTGACCACTACCACCACTAAAGAAACACCAGCGCAAAGGCGCCGCTACGACGCGCCGCAGCTGATCCGTTTTGGCCTGGTCAAGGATTGCACGGCCGCTGGCAGCGGTCAGAGCAATGAGGCCGCCTCCGAGGGCTGCAAAGATCGAAAGAACCAAAAGACAAACCCGAACTGTACAGGCTAGGGTTTGCGATCGGCCGGCACGACTTGAACAACCCGGTCCGCCAGCGCCAGGCTCGCCGGCCGGTGCGTGATCAGGATCACCGTCCGCTGGCGCAGCAGTTCGTGGCATTCCTCGATAAAGCTCGCTTCGCCTTCCGGGTCGAACATGGCCGTGGCCTCGTCCAGCACCAGGACGGGCGGGTCTTTCAGCAGCGTTCTCGCCAGCGACAGCCGCTGGCGCTGGCCGCCGGAGAGTTTCACGCCCTGGTCGCCGATGACGGTGGCGTAGCCGTCGGGTAAATGCTCGATAAATTCTTCCGCCCGGGCCGCTTTTGCGGCCTTTTTCATTTCTTCCAGGGTTGCATGCGGCTGGCCGTAGGCGATGTTCTCGGCCACCGTGCCGTTCAGCAGCAGGGTGTTTTGCGCGACCAGGCCGATCTGCCGGCGCAGGCTGCCGAGCTCGGCCTCGGCGATATCGACGCCGTCGAGCAGGATGCAGCCGGCGTCCGGCTCTATGAAACGCATCAGCAGGTGCACCAGGGTGGACTTGCCGGCGCCGTTGGGGCCGGTCAGGGCGACGGTCTCGCCGGCCTCGATGGTCAGGTTGAAGCGTTTCAGCACCGGCGGGCGGCCGGGGTAGGCGAAGCTGACGTCGCGGAATTCGATGCGGCCGGCGACCTGCTGCAGGACTCGCCCGCCCTGGCCCAGCGGCTCGGGCCGCTCGCCGAAAAAGGACAGCAGGCGCTCGGCTGCGCCGCGGGCGTGCATGACCTGGCCGTAGACGCCGGCCAGCGCCGACAGCGGCCCGGTCAGCAGCATCACGTACAGCAGCAGCGTCACCAGGTCGGCGGCCTGCAGGTGCCCGCTCTGCAGATGGCGGATGCCCAGCCACAACAGCAGCAGGGCGCCCGCGCCGGCCAACAGGCCCACCGCCGGCGACAGCAGGGAATACAGCCAGATCTCCTTGCGCGAGACGTCGAGCAGTTCGCGGTTGCGCGCGGCGAAGCGGCCCGACTCCAGCGGCTCGCGGGCGAAGGCCTTGAGCACGGGCAGCAGGCCGAGGTTCTCGTTGACCAGGGCGACCAGCCCGGACCAGGACTCGATCCAGGCCCTGGACAGCGGCCGGATGCGGCGGCCGAGCAGCTTGGCGACGATCGTGTAGGCCGGCAGCAGCAGCGCGGCCACCAGCGCGATCAGCGGGTCCAGCCAGGCCATAACCGCGAAGGCGAAGGCCAGGGTCAGCAGTTGCGGCAGCAGCTGCACCACGGTGTTGGTGACGAAGCGGCTGATGGATTCAGCATCGTTGCTGAGCAGGCTGAGCACGTCGCCCTGCTTGCGCTGCTGGTGCCAGGCCAGCGGCAGGATCTGCATGTGCTCGTAGACCCGGCCGCGCAGTTCGGCCGCCATCAGCGCGCCGGTGCTGCCGACCAGGTAGCTGCTGCCGACGCCCAGCGCGGCGCGCACGACCAGCAGCGCCAGCCAGGCCGCCAGGATGACGCCGACGGGCAGGGTGGCGCTGCCCGGCTCGGCCAGCAGCACCTCGGTCAGCTGGCCGGCGAACAGCGGGTTGGCCAGGTTGGCGGCGGTGCCGGCCAGCAGCAACACGACCACCAGCAACAGGGTGTTGCGGTGCGGCGTGATGAAGCGGAGAAGTTGGGCGTAGCGCAAGGGGTGGATCGCGTTGGAGAAGTGGCTCCGATGATAAATGAAAATGCGGGAGGGTGTGGCGCGCGGCCTTTCGCAGGGGTAGGGCAGCGAGCCCTGCTTGGTTAGTCGATCCTTACGCCTCGGCCCGAACGCTCAGCTTCAAGCCCAGCGCTTTCGCCACCTTCAGCACCGTAGCCAGCTGCGGGTTGCCCTCCGCCGAAAGGGCTTTGTAGAGACTCTCACGCCCAAGACCGGTCTCACGCGCCAATGCCGCCATGCCCTTGGCCCGCGCAATATCGCCCAATGCCTTGGCTACGAAGGCAGCATCGCCGTCGCATTCCGCAATGGAGGCTTCCAGGTACGCGGCCATTTCTTCCGGTGTACGGAGGTGCCTGGACACATCGTAATCATGGAGTTTTGTGGCCATCTCAATCCGTCAAGTCCTTCACCAAGCGGTAAGCCAGCTCGATATCCTTCGTTTGGCTGGATTTGTCACCGCCGCACAGCAAAATCGCGAGCGCGTGCCGTTGTTGTGTGTAGTAAACCCGGTAGCCTGGCCCGACATCGACCTTCAACTCGGATACGCCCCACTTCAGCGAGCGACACCGTCCCGCATGACCGTCGGCCAATCTCTGAATTCGCGCCTGGATGCGGGCGCGCCCTCGGACGTCGTCGAGGCTGTCCAGCCACTTGGTGAACCGCAGGGTCGCCTGAATTTTCAATGGAGAGTGTATCCCATGAGATACAGCTCGTTCAATGCCACGGATAGGCTCGGTGCGAGAGGGGTGGTATTCAGAACTTCAAATTTGCCTGGCCCGTGTTGGGCAGGAAATGGGGAGACACCTGGACTTGGGTAAGAATTTGGCGCAGCGAGAAAGTCAAGTCCCCCAGGAACGTTTCCGCGGAAACGTTACGACTGTTCCTGGCCGGTTGTCCGTCAAGCGGCTTCGGTCAATTCGGCCCTTGGGGAGTTTGCTGACGACACCATGTAAAATGCTGGCCATGAAAATCGAGATATCAGACGAAGTTTTGTTCCAGGAGGTCAGCGGTGAGACGGTGCTGCTCGATCTGGCCAGCGAGCAGTACTTCGGGCTGGACGCGGTGGGCACGCGGGTGTGGCAGCTGCTCGGGGCGGGCGCCAGCGCGGAGGCCGTGGTGGAGACGCTGCTCGAAGAGTACGAAGTCGAGCGCGAACAACTGGCCGCCGACATCGACGAGTTGCTGGGCAGGCTGGCCGAGGCCGGCCTGATCCGTATCGTGGACGAGGCGGGGGACTAGGCTGTGCTGTGGCCGTTGCGCCAGTTCCTGCGGCTGGACCGCGAGCGGCAGCGGCTGTTCCTGGAAGCCTGGTGGGCGCTGGCGTCAGTACGGCTGGCGCTGCGCTTCACACCCTTCAAACAGCTGGTCGAGGAGCTGACGTTGCATCGCGTTCCGGTCGAGCCGCCCGCTCTCGGGCCCGCGGCGCTGGCCGCGGCCGGGCGCCTCGGCTGGGCCGTGCGCGCGGCGGCGCGCTTTACGCCGTGGCGGAGCACCTGCCTGGTGCAGGTGCTGGCCGCGCAACGGATGCTGCAGAAGCGCCTGCTTCCCGGGGTGTTCTATATCGGCGCCGCGCCGGGCGAAGCCGCGGGCGCCGGGAAGAATGCCGGGCTGGACGCGCATGCCTGGCTGAAGTGCGGCGAGGCGTGCATTACCGGCGAGGCCGCACACGAGCGCTACACCGTCGTCTCGACATTCAGTTGGTTGTAGGAGCGAACCTTGTTCGCGATCATGGGTTTCGCGATTGCGGCGCGGAATTCCCGAACAAGGTTCGGTCCTGCGCTCTATAATCAGCCCTGAATGCGCAGAGGACGCTCGCACCCATGTACGTCTACCTGTCCAAGATTCTGCCGATCTTCGTGATGCCGATCAGCCTGGTGCTGATCCTTGCGCTGGTCGCGCTCCTGCTGCTGCGCCGCGATCGCAAGAAGCCGGCGGCAGGCTTCATCGTGGCGGCCATGGCGGTGCTGTGGATCGCGGCGATGCCCAGCGTGGCCCAGACCCTGTACCGCAATCTCGAAACCCGCTATCCGCCGCTGCCGCTGGCGGAGATTCCCACTGCCGGCTGCATCGTGGTGCTGGGCGGGGTGGTGTCGCCGCCGCTGGCGCCGCGCGTCGACCTGGAACTGAGCGAGGCGGTGGACCGCGTGTACAAGGCGGCGCAGCTCTACCGGGCCGGCAAGGCGCCGTTCATCGTCGCCACCGCCGGCAACCAGCCGTGGTCGCTGTCGCCCTGGGCCGAGGCGGACCTGATCCGCGACCTGTTGATGGAGTGGGGGGTGCCGAAGGACGCCATCTTCCTCGAGGGCAGCAGCCGCAACACGCGGGAGAACGCGCTGTTCTCCAGGAACGTGATCGACTCGATCCACTGCGAGACGGCGCTGCTGGTGACCTCGGCCGCGCACATGCCGCGCGCGGTGGCGGCTTTCCGGGCGGTGGGGGTCTCGATCGTGCCGGTCAGCACCGACGTGCGGGTGATCGACAAGGGCCTGCCGGCGGCGATGGATTTCCTGCCGAACGCCGGCGCGCTGGCCATGACCAGCGAGGCGCTCCGCGAGTGGATCGGCTCGGCCGTGTACCGCATGCAGGGGTGGAATTGAGCCTTCATCGCGGCTAAAGCCGTTCCTACAAGTAATAGCGGCAATTGCCGATTGCGTGGCGCGTCTTAACATGTACAATAACGTGTACATGTTACGGGGCAAAGCTCATGCGTGTCGTTTCATTTACGAAGGCGAGAAACAACCTGAAAAGCGTGCTCGACACGGTCAGCGAGGACAATGGCGATTGCACCGTGATCACGCGGCGGGATGCCGAGGACGCGGTAATCATGTCACTCGATCACTACAACGGGCTGATGGAAACCTTGTACCTGATGCAGAGCCCGGCGAACGTTGCGCACCTGCGCAAATCCATCGAGCAGTACCGGGCGGGCGAGATCGTCGCTCACCCACCGCACGATGCCTGACCGGCTCGCGTGGACGACTTCAGCCTGGCAGGACTACCTGCACTGGCAGGCCCAGGACCGCAAGACCATCTCCCGGATCAACCGCCTCGTCCAGGCCTGTCTGCGGGATCCCCGTGCCGGCCTGGGTAAGCCGGAGGCGTTGAAGGGTGATCTCAGTGGTTTTTGGTCGCGGCGGATCGACCACGCGAACCGCTTGGTCTACGTGGTAGACCACGAGACCG
>Ga0105090_10001173_pt1 | contig 13926 bp, 13 predicted proteins | sample PPLLak3March2015_FD_79110 | JGI IMG/M metagenome (GOLD analysis project Ga0105090, IMG submission 79110) | Freshwater sediment microbial communities from Prairie Pothole Lake near Jamestown, North Dakota, USA - PPLs Lake P7 Core (1) Depth... | ecosystem: Environmental > Aquatic > Freshwater >... | reverse complement strand
TCAAACACGTCACCTCAAATGTGCAAAACGGGATGAACCCTTAAGGACTCATCCCGTTATAAAAAATCAAACTGTACCACTATACAAAATTATGCCGCTTTGGTCATTAACAATTTTTTATGCTGCTACGTTCTGCATAACATCAAGTCCGTTTGTGTGCCACTTGTAATAAGTACTTAGCCTTTACTATACAAGCCATATCAAGCATTACCAGGAATCGTCCATTAATTTCCAATTTTGCCTTGTATTCCGGTGTATTTTCGGAAACCAATAGTTGTCGTGTGAAATTCATATTTTAACTTAGCCGCTTTTAGATTTATAACCTGACTTTTATCTGTATAATTTTGCACCTTTAGTTAATTCGTATAAAAATTATCATGACCACAGTTAATTCCGAAAAACTTTCCAGTGCCCGTTTTGCCCAGGCAACCGATGCTTTTGTTGAAGTATTTACCGCTTCTGTCGATTTTGACCAGCGCATGGCCCAACAGGATATTCAGGGATCAATTGCCCATGCTACCATGCTTATGCACTGCGGCATCCTGACTGAAAAGGAACGTGACGCTATTGTTAGCGGCCTGAAACAAATAGGCGAAGAAATAGTTAATGGTGAATTTGTCTGGTCTATAAAGCAAGAAGATGTGCACATGAACATTGAAGCCAGACTAACTGATTTAATCGGCATAGCTGGAAAAAAACTGCACACCGGCCGCTCCCGTAACGATCAGGTAGCAACTGATATTCGCCTTTATCTGCGCAGTGAAATTAAGCATATTACCGCTCAACTCACTCGCCTGCAAACAGCCATTCTGGATTTGGCTGAGCAACATGCCGACACCATCATGCCAGGCTTTACGCATTTGCAGGTCGCCCAGCCGATTACTTTTGGTCATCACCTGATGGCCTGGTTTGAAATGCTGGCCCGCGACCAAGATAGACTTCAGGATTGCTGTAAACGGGTCAATATCATGCCATTAGGCGCAGCTGCATTAGCGGGTACCAGTTACCCAATAGATCGCTCTATAACAGCCGATTTACTCGGTTTCAGCCGCCCCTCAGCCAATTCACTCGATTCCGTGAGTGACCGTGATTTTGCGATTGAATTTACTGCAGTGGGCAGCCTAATCATGATGCACTTATCGCGTTTTTCTGAAGAATTAATTTTATGGTCAAGTGCCCAGTTTGATTTTATCGAAATGCCCGATGCGTTTTGCACAGGTTCATCGATTATGCCGCAAAAAAAAAATCCCGACGTCCCTGAACTGGTAAGAGGTAAATCAGGTCGGGTAACGGGTCATTTAATGTCACTGCTCATGCTGATGAAGAGCCAGCCTCTAGCTTATAACAAAGACAATCAGGAAGATAAAGAGCCGCTGTTTGATACTGCTGATACTTTAATTAACTGTTTGCGGGCTTATGCTGACATGATTCCACACATCTGCGCCAAAAAAGTAAACATGTATAACTCAGCTAAACGCGGCTTCGCTACAGCAACCGATCTTGCCGATTATTTGGTTCGTAAAGGCATGGCTTTCCGTGATGCCCATGAAGTTGTTGGATTGGCAGTACGTTTGGGCATAGAAAGTAATCGTGACTTATCGGAAATCTCGTTACCGGAGTTACAGCAATTTTCAACACTGATTACTGCCGATGTTTTCGATTTTTTAACGCTTGAGGGCTCAGTTGCGGCGCGTAAACATATCGGCGGTACTGCTCCTGATACGGTAAGAAGCGCAATTCAAACGGCGCGAAAAAACATGTCCACAGTATAAACTGGCACCCTAAAGCATTATGCCGGATTGGGTTATGGAAAACCCAATCCGTATAGTCGTTATAGCAACAAACTACTCCGCTTTTGGCGATCCAGGAATAAACAATTATCAGCCTTGTTTTTAACGGGTCAGCTTATGAGCATAATCTATAGCCGGCTTTTCAACCGTATAGTAAATAATTGCACTCAATATCATGCTAAATACCGTCGTAAAGACTATATATATAGACAAATGAAAAGTCATAAGCCAATACGGAGCCTTATTTTTCAGGTACCAAAATAATGAATAAAATATAACCGGATGAACGAGATATAGAGAATAACTTATAGTCCCAGTCCACACCATAAACTGGTTTTTAATTTTAAAAACCAAATTACCGATTATAAACACAGAAAGCCCTAGAATATAACTACTCCCCAGATGGATTAAAGTATCATTTTGTTCTGCATAGCCTTTCATTAAAGCAGCTAACGCGGGTATTAAAACAATAGCTGTCAATACATAGAGCAAGCTCTGTATCTCAACTTTTCTAGTAGCCAGCATTATGTACGCCTTCTTATCTTCATACCAATATCTGAAAAAACCACCCCAAAACATAATAGCCAGATTATAAGGCATAACTTTTAATGATGAGCGTAACTCAGGCGGCATAAAAAAAAGCTTTGCCACTACAAAGAAGAAAGCCAGAAATGCTGATATTAAAAATAAGATTAATGGATTATTTAAATATCGGTTAACAAACAACAGCCAGCATAATAGATAAAATACCAGCTCCGTTTCTAGCGTCCAGTACAGACCGATAATGGGTTGCTCACCAAATAACTCTGGTAACATAGTAATATTTGCGGCAATAACATTCCAGCCAAATGGCTTATCAAATAGCCACCATATACTAAACAAACCAAGCACAATAGAAACCCAGAACGCGGGATATAATCGTAACAATCTTCTTATAAGGAATTTTTTACTACCCTCGATTATATTTCCATTCAAGCTTCTACAAATTACAAATCCGCTAATTGAAAAAAAAATAACAACACCTATTTTCCCAGCATCTACTGACCACGCCACATCATAAAAAGTGGTCCCTTGTGCAGCTGTTTCAGGTGATATGCGAACAAAAACCTCGGATACATGTAGCCAGATTACTAGTAGTGCGGCAATGCCTCGCAAGGCATCTATATGCGAAAATCGATTAGCGTTACTCATCAAGTAGCATATGATTTAAATAATGCCTCTTATTGCTAGTCTCAACGCCAGCGCGCAGAATTTGAAAAAAATACCGTATCTGGTGCGATTAGCCATTACTTGGCATTCCTTTAAGCAACCATGAAATAAAATTTTCACGATTGCGCGAGCATATAATGACTTTGCCTTTGCCCGAAAACTTCAGCACCATGCCTTCACCACTGGTGACACTGTTCACCAACTGACCTAAAAAACCACTGGATTGTTGCGTGGTCACGGAAATTTCATGGAACAACGCGCTATCCCATGCGACTACATGGGCATTATCAATAATGATATCTTTTCCGGGCTCAACATCGAGCACAAAGCTGGAGCCAAAACCCGATACCGCCAACTTGCCAACACCAGTTGCTTCACAGATAAAAAAACCACCCGTTTGACCAAACACGGCCGTACCTAAACTTTGGGTGCGTACATTCAGGCTAACGCCACTTTCAGCAGCGACAAATGCACCATCAGTTATCCTGTAGCTGGTTGTACCCACATCTAAAACCTGTATTGCACCCGGCAATGTCGGCGATAACAAACAATCACCATCGCCATACGCAGCTTCAATGTGTTGTTGAAAAAACGATTCGCCATTGGCAAACCGGCGCATCAGGGCACTTCCCAAACCGCCGGTCATTTTCCCTTTTAGTTCTAAAGTACTTTCCATCATTACCATGGCGTTTGATTCGCAATAAATCTTTTCACCGCGTAAGAGGCTAACATGCAAAAAGGGATCAATATCCCCCGTCACTGTAAATTGTGCCATTTTTATTTACTCACCATTAAAATTAAAAAACGCGACATCTCTACGGGAAAATAATAGCTGGGCCTTTGCTATTTTATATTTACTAAAATTTACACTCATTATCAGGCGCTTCGCATATTTGTTGTATTTTTTTTAACTCCGTAAAAAACTCTGGATGTTGCTCCAGATATTCAGCTCGTTCCTTTAACAAGTCCCGATAATCGGCCTCAATGCTACTGGAAACCAGTAGGCGGCCAAATTCCGGTTTGTAACCCGTTTCACTAAACATATCTGCCAACATCATATCACCCACTTCAAAATTAAAGTGTCTGGAGTCTTGCCAATATTTTGCCGTCATCCCTATAGGCTCTGTAGTTATAGCGTTATAACCATAGAATTGCCAGGCGCGGACCTGATCCGGTTTGGCTTCTGCCTCGATCATGCTTGCAATTTGTTTCATGGCTTGCCAGTGAATGATTTCATCGCCGCATTGTCTATCCCATTCTTCATCATATACATGATGTGGATAAGCGAATAATACCAATTCAACACCATGCTTCTGCGCGGTTTTTATCATTTTTCGTAAGCCGCTTAAATCGAAAGCGGTCTCGGCAATATTTTTAAATGGGATCTCTGTAGTATTAATTGCCTTCGAGCATTGCGACTTCTGGTTCACACGGCGCCGATAATCTTCCCCGAAACGAATATCCACTTCAATGTTATGTTTAGTATAACGATTAAAAAAATACATACCTTCCCGTGTGTGACTGGGCTTTTTAGTTTTTTGTTTTGTCATGGTGTTTATAGATGCGCGTAGAGAAGACATGGACAGCAAAAGTTCTCCCAAATTAATTTGACCAATCGAAGCAAAATCTTTTGCGCAATCGGCAACAGGCAAATTTTCCGGGTGAAAGCCAATTAATGCCCGCTTTATGTTGGCATGGGTCACAGCATATTCAAAGTGGCACTGCACCATATCCCACGGAGCGCCCGCCAGCGCGAAGTTCATTCCCTTCAATCGCCCATGATCGGTGAAAAAGGCATTGTTGGGGTCAAAACCGATTTCCGAAAAGGAACTGCCTAGAATGATTGCTTCGGGCTGCTCACGCACCAGCAAGTGAGGTTTAACATAGCGTTCGTAGTTGCGAAATTCAAATTTTACCGCATTTAAACCCTTAATCTCGATGTCCCGGTAAAACCAAAAGGGATCAACGATGCGATTGAGTAATCCGATCAAGAGTAATAAAAAAAGACTTGCACATAGAAATCTGATGACAAACTGTTTGGTAGTCATTATTTTGCTTAAAACTGGAAATAAATATTAATGACCATCACAGCATCATTACTTATGGAGAATACCCTGACCTAGCAACAAGAAACCGTCCAGATCAAGAGTTGGTCATTTGCGCACGAACATCCATTACCTGCTTGACTACTGAATCAATGGCTTTCAAATCCGTCCATGGACTTATGATGAAAGACTTCATAGCGGCAATCGCGGGGGCTTCTGGATAATTTGCGTGCCGGTAAGCCATTGTCCAGGAGAGCAATACGCCTTCGCCTTGCATGACGCGTTCGTAAATCAAATCAAATATCCGGCGGTTATACCGATTATGCTCCAGTAACTGGCTATGGTAATCGGGATCGTTAAGCTCCCGATGCAAGGCTTTTTCAGCGTCAACATCAGGCGGATAAACGCGAAACAGGGTAACCGGGCCGTAATTGTAATCGTTGAGCACCTGAATACAGGCATGTCTTTCCAGTCGCTCGCGCAGCATTTCCGCCATCTCAACGGTATGTCCAATCAGCACACGGTAACCTTGTTTGCCCAAAAGACACATGCTTGCCAAAGCTGCAAGAGCCCCTGTGCCGGCGCGGGAACATTCAAGTGTGTAGATGCCGGGGTGATAATGGCCTAGCTGGTAAAGGTAGGGCATCTGTTCCGGCACACGGCTAAGCAACGCCAGCGAACTTCTATCTTTAAGCAAAAATACGCTTGAAATATAAGGTGCGTAGCCGCTCTTGTGAAAATCAATGCCGATGCTGTCGGCCATTTGTAAACTGTCAATGCGCTCCAGCGAATCGGTTAATGAACGCAATGTCCGGGCATGAAAACCTAAAGGATTGTCTTCGAAATCGTAATCCCGGAATACCGCCCATGCCCAACCGATCACGGCATCCGCGTGTACGTGAGGGATATACTCCAGGTGGTATTCGGCTACCAAGTTGTCGCGCAAACGAACGATGGCCGCCACATCATCAATTCCAAACGCGTCTGTAGTGCCAAGTGTCGCGAGGATAGTAGCTACTTTATCCCCTCGGCTCAGCGCTAAACGTAGAGCATCCTCCAATGCCGATAATGACATCTCATTGTTTGAGGTCGAAGGAATGGCTATCAGGTTTTTCATTCCCAAACCCAACCAGGCGGCAACATTCAAATGCGAATAATGAGATGCATCGGAGGAAAAAATTTTGATATTTTCGCGAATGCCTTCCTGCATGCCTCGTCCTCCCAGTACTTTTTCAATCCCCAATTTACAGCCATAGAGGATGGTTCCGGTACCACCAAAAGTAAACAAGCCACCCGACTCTTGAGGGTCATAACCAATCAAATCGGAAAGCATCGCGATAGACTGGATTTCAGCTTCGGTGAAACGCCCTGAATATTCGTCCGAAACGATATTGGGGTTATAGATGGCGGCTGCGATAAACGCCGTGATACTTGAGATAGTGGGCAGCGGTGTTACATTAACCTGTGCATTGGGATGAGACCAAATCGTCATTCCCTGACAATAATCTGCCAGCAATCTGGTTATTTCCTCAATAGTGCTTATATTCTCTGGAAACAGGGTTCGTTGGCTTGTCTGGAAATAATCATTCCTGATACCATTACCCAGCAACGGCTTGGCTGATTTCAGGCTGTCCACTTGATCTAAAAAACGCGAAATGGAATGAACGAAATAGCCATCCATGATCGGATCTGAAACGGGTGATGGAAAATAAGTTTTCAGATGCTCAAGAATTTCGGAATAATGACGTCGTTGTTTTCGCTCAATTTCCATCGTAACCTCTTTTATTTAACATTCCAATATTTACTTTCTGTGTCGCGCATCGGTTGCACTTCCCATAAACCAACTTTTTCGCTAACCGTAATCGCACCACTGTCGGCGCTATTAAAGCATTTCGCATTTATTTGTTCATACCGCAGTAAAACATCCCGGTGAGGATGGCCGAATTGATTGCGATAACCTGCGGGAATCAACACATATTCAGGTTGAATAGCTTGCAGAAATCCGCTGGTAGATGAAGTTTTACTGCCATGATGGGGAGCGATTAACACATTGGCTTTTAGGTTATTGCCATAGGTTTCTACCAGCCAGGATTCAGCAAGGGCCTCTATGTCACCCGTCAACAGCACACTACCCTGTTCAGATTGAATTTTGAGTACGCAGGAATTATCATTTTCTGAAACAAATGGCTGTTGCGGTGACAATAGAGTGAACCTGACTTTGTCCCATATCCAGGATTGTCCCGTCGCGCACATAACCGGCGAATAATTGCTTATCTGCTGCGGAACACTGGTTAAGACCTGTTCAGTCGGGATACCAAGCATTAACGACGCTGCACCGCCGATATGATCGTTATCACCGTGACTAATAATTAATTTGTCAATTTTGCCGGCGCCTTGCAGCCGTAGGAAAGGCAATAGCACACTCTGACCCATATCACTTTCAGTCGAAAATTTGGCTCCGGTATCATAAACCAGCCAATGATTTGCAGTTTGAACGACTGCGGACAAACCTTGCCCCACATCCAGCAGAGTCATCTTGATATCGCCTGTTTCTGGTTTTTGGGATACAGAAAAAACCAACGGTAAAAACATTACCAGGCTTAGCCATCGTGAGGGAATACCCACGGGCGAAAGTAGCAGTAAAATACCGGGTATGGCGAACACTAATGTCCAAACTGAGGGCTGTGCGTGGCTTATTGTTGCTAATGGCAGTTCCGCCAAATGGGCTAATAGCCACCATAAACCCTGCAACATACTGTCAACTAAAATAAACAGTTTGTTCGCTAATAGCGGCGAACCAAACATCACTATGACAGCCAGCAATGACAAAGGCACCACCAGTAAGCTGATGACTGGTACTGCAATAAAATTTGCCAATGGCGAAATCAGCGAAATCTGTTGAAAAAAGAACAGCAACAACGGAGATAACCCCACCGAAGTCGCCCAATTGATTTTTATTACCTCAAGAAAATAACCGGTTTTGCCCAAGCGTCCGGCAATTGTATAAACAATCACACTCACCGCGAGAAATGACAGCCAGAAGCCGGCTGATAATACTGCCAGGGGATCAAACGCTAACACCGCAAACAAGGCAGCAACCAGCGTATTAAAGGGTCGTGTATTACGCTGAAGAATAATGGCGAGCATAACGATAGCGAGCATTATTACCGAGCGTTGTGCCGGCACTGAAAATCCCGCTAATCCTGCGTAAAAGACTGCTGCCAGCATAGCGGCAACTGCGGCAACTCTTTGCGGCGACCAAGCCAGTAGTCCCGTCCAAGCCCACATCTTAAGCACCAGAAAATAAACCAGGCCGGCAACCAAACCCACATGTGAACCGGAAATGACAACCAGGTGCGTAGTTCCGGTTTTACGAAAAACGTCCCATTGATTTTGCGTGATACCGTCGCCATCGCCAATAGCCAGCGCCTTAATTAACGCAATATTGGGTCTGTCACTCAATATTTGGGACAAGCGATCAGTTATGTTTTGTCGCCAAACAGCAATACTGGTCCAGGCCGGATCGCGTCCCAGTAAAACAGGTTTTGAACTTGGTCGCACATAGCCAGTTGCGCCAATGCCTTCGGTAAATAACCATTGCTCATAATCAAATCCGCCTGGATTTAAACTGCCGTGAGGCCGCTTTAGCTTGACTGCAAAAGCCCAGTGTTGACCTGCCTTAATGGGTCGATCGGGATAATACCAGCTTAATCTTAATTTGGAGGGCAACTTTTGTGTTGCCTGGGTGACAATAAAATCAAAACTCGTTCGTCTTTCATCCTTTTCAGGCAAATCGGCAATAATACCTTTGACCGGAATATCGATGCCCTCCAGGGATTCGGGCAAACGGTCGGCTAATCTGGTTATTGCGAATACTATGGCCCACAACACACCCAATACAAAAAAGAACCTCCACCAATAACGCAGCCATGCCATAATGACCGCCACTACGATGACAACTATTAGCCATTGACTACCCGGTAATTCTGAGAATTGTTGAACCAACAAGAGGCCTGCCAGGAATGACAGCGAAGATACAATCATTTAGCTCCTTGGTGTTATTGAGGTTGGCAAAAACCTGATAAACTTAATTTCTAATTAATTAACTTTTATAAAAGACGATGGCCAAAGAATTTATACAAAAACTGTTACATAAGTTTATACCTGACCATAACGTGATCAAAGAGCACAAAAATCTTCAGTTTCTTGGCGATAAATTACATGACCCTAATCTCTGGCATTTGAATCGACGCTCTGTGGCAATGGCTTTTGCAGTGGGGCTTTTCGGTGCCTGGATTCCGACCCCAGGACAAATGGCAATTGCGGCGATAGGTGCATTTTATTTTAGGGCAAATTTACCTATTTCCGTAGGTTTGGTCTGGATAACCAATCCTGTCACCATGCCCCCTCTGTTCTATTTCGCTTATCTGGTTGGGCTTACGGTTTTAAATCTCCCGGCTGCCTCCTTTTCACTAAATGCAATATTATCCGGCGAAATTTTGTTTCCGTTTCTGACAGGTTGTTTGATCCTGGGTACAGTTTGCTCTACCGCGGGCTATTATGGGATTAACTATTTTTGGCGTTATCATACCCATAAAAAATGGGAAACAAGAAAACAAACACGCAAGAGCCTTTCTTCTAAAAAGAATCCATTCAAAGCAATTAGTTACGATAGACTCATGTAACTTAATGAATAAAAGATTATTAATCGCCGTTTTGTTTAGGCCGGACCTTTAACCGACAATCAACCCATCTTCCATGTGCAAAACCTTGCCTATACGCGCTGCCAGCTCATGATCGTGAGTCACAACCAGAAAGCTGACATTCAGCTCCTGGTTTAATTCCAGCATTAACTGATAGACCTGATGGGCGGTTTTACTGTCGAGATTTCCGGTAGGTTCATCAGCCAATATCAAACAAGGCTTGTTAATTAATGCTCTTGCCACGGCAGCACGCTGCCTTTCGCCACCGGATAATTCACCCGGTTTATGTTCAATGCGATGACCTAATCCTACCCGTTGTAATAATGCACTGGCGCGAATGCTTGCCTGCTTTACAGACTCGCCGCCGATTAACAAGGGCATTGCCACATTTTCCAGAACGGTAAATTCACCTAGTAAATGATGTGACTGATAAATAAAACCTAGGGATTTATTCCTTAATCTGGCCAACTTCGCGGCACCGACTTGATTAATATTAACCCCGTCCAATACTACCTCGCCGCCACTGGCTTTTTCCAAACCGCCCAAAAGGTGCAATAAAGTACTTTTACCGGAACCTGATGCCCCCATAATAGCAACGCGTTCACCAACACCTATGGTTAAATTAACGCCTTTCAAGACCTCAACATCTAGCCCACCCTGGTCATAACGTTTGGTCAAGTGCCGGCAATGCAAAATGCTGGTTTTATTCATATCTAAGGACTTCCGCTGGATTTATTCTGGATGCCTGCCAGGCAGGATAAATCGTTGCCAATAAGGACAGAAAAAATGCCATCCCTGCTATCACGTAAACATCCGACCAAACCAGTTTGGAAGGCAATTCACTGATGTAATACACATCGGCGGCCATAAACTGAATTTGAAATAGCTTTTCGATTGCCGGCACAATGGTTTCAACATTTAAAGCCAGCAATATGCCGCCTAAGGTTCCAAGCGCTGTGCCGACCACTCCGATTATGGACCCTAACACCATAAAAATACCCATCACTGAGCCAGACGTGAGTCCCTGGGTTTTTAAAATCGCTATATCGCCACGTTTATCAGTAACCACCATCACCAGCGTAGAGACAATATTAAAAGCCGCTACCGCGACTATCAAAAGCAGGATAATAAACATTACCCTTTTTTCTGTCTGAATAGCACGAAAGAAATTGCTATGAGCCAGGGTCCAATCACTGACCTGATATTCGTCATAAAGAGCGGTTGCGAGCGCACGTGTAATTTGGGGCGCATTAAACAAATCATCCAGTTTTATGCGCAGGCCTGATACAGCATTATCCATGCGAAATAATTTGGCTGCATCCTCAATATTAATAAGCGCCATGTTACGATCATACTCATACATGCCTACCTGAAAAATACCCACCACGGTAAATCGTCGCATTCTGGGTACAATGCCCGCTGGTGTCGAATTGATTTGGGGACTGATGACGGTAATTTTATCACCCATCATCACACCTAAATAGTTGGCAAGTTCAGCGCCCAAAACAATGCCGTATTGCCCTGCAACCAGATCAGAAAGCTTGCCTACTTTCATTTTATCGGCAACTTCCGAAACCCTGGATTCATAATCCGGCATAATTCCGTTTAGCATAGTCCCGCTGACGCGCCGGTCGGCATTAATCATGACCTGTCCACTGATAAAGGGAGCTGCACCTTCTACATGCGCATAATCTTTTAATTTCTGATCAAGTTCGCGCCAGTTATCTAACTGGCCATTTCTACCTGTGACCGTGGCATGTGAAGTCATACCGAGAATTCTCTCGCGTAATTCGGCCTCAAAACCATTCATCACAGACAAAACAGTGATCAGTGCAGTAACGCCCAAGGCAATTCCAAGAACCGAGGTTAAGGTAATAAAAGAAATAAATTGGGTACGACGTTTAGCTCGCGTGTAACGCAAGCCAATATAAAAAACAAGAGGTTTAAACATGAAGTCTGTAGGTAAGAGAAAAAATCAGGATTTCCTGCACTGAGGGCAAAATCCATATAAATAAAGGCCATGATCGGTTAATTCATAACCCAGTTTTTTGGCAATTTCCTTTTGCCGGGCTTCGATGAATTCGTCAGTAAATTCATCCACTTTACCGCACTTCATACAGAGTATATGGTCATGGTGATCACCCGTAGCCAATTCAAAAATCGAATTACCCCCCTCAAAGTGATGCCTGGTCACCAGTCCTGCAGCTTCAAACTGGGTTAAAACGCGATAAACCGTAGCTAATCCGATTTCTTCATCTTCACTCAGCAGAATTTTATAAACCTTTTCAGCCGTTAAATGTCGTTCATTAACCTGTTTTTCTAAAATTTGCAGAATCTTGACCCGAGGTAAAGTAACCTTCAGACCTGCATTCCTTAAATCATGTGTCTCCAACTTTCATCTCCGGTTAAACCACTATGTAGGCAGTTAAATACAAAATTGCGCTCATTGTAGCCTTTTTAGGTATTATGAGCAGACAGTTTTATAGGATAATTATTTAACATCCTGTATGATTTCACATTTTAACACTTACGCAGCCTCAAATGAGAAAGTCGCTTTTTTCTTTAATTTTATTGGCAAGTCTGACACTCGTCTCCTGCTCCACCATTATGAACTATATACTGGGCGTCTATACTATAGATATTCAGCAAGGCAACATCATTGAACAGGCCATGGTTGACCAGCTCCGGCCCGGCATGAACAAGCGTCAGGTGCTTTATATCATGGGCTCGCCCATGCTGAATAATGTTTTCCATAAAAATCGCTGGGAATACCTATATTCAAATCAACCTAGCGGTGAAGACAGGGTGCAAAAACAAATTACATTATTCTTTGAAAATGAGCAAATAACAGGCATCCAAGGGGATTTTAGACCCAGCACTGCTCCTGTGATAAAAACTTCGAGTGAAACAACGATAGACGTACCCAAGCGTGATCTTGAAAAAACATTATGGGAAAAAATCACAGGTCTCATAGGTTATGATGAACTTGATGCCACTCCTAAAGCTGATCCTAAAAAATCATCGGAAAATAACCTGCCGCTTTAAATGCGTGTCAAATTACGACTCATGTTGACCACAAAGACAATAACTTAGGCTTGATTCTTGAATTGACCGGATTCAAGGACAGCCCCTCGGTTGAAAAGCTCCCAAACAGTCATATTGAGTTCGTGCTTATTATTCCCAACACCAATCCTGAATATCCGCCCATTCTACCCATTCAAAAGAAAAGAGTTACAAACTAACGAAGTTAGTGGAAACCCGAATGGGGCCAATCGGCGGCACATCTTCCCCATCCCTACTTGACCTGATCTTAGAGAATGGTAACGAGATGAATATCGAAATATTTTCGATCTTGAATCGCGTGCTCCCAAAATGGGTGGTCGAAAATTGCTACCGCAAAATATTTGCTGAAATTCATTAATCATTCAGCATTCTTCAGGCATTCTTAATCCAACAATCATTTAAAGTAAAAAAATACATAACATGAACTTGTCAACTGTAAAACTACTTGTCTCCGGCATGTTGCTATTGTTTTTGAGCGCCTGTGCGCCCTATCATCAAACTTACTATCCTGCTGGTGGAGCCTATAGCGGTTATGGCGTCACACAAAGAAGTTATTACAGCAGATATCCTTATCGTCATGATAATCACTCATATCCCTACAACAGTAATTACCGCGATAATAGTATTCATCGTCATGATGGCTATAATTCACAGCCCTCAAGGAACCGGAGCTATGTGAGGCCGATTCCCTCAAATGATTATAGCCATAACCATCCCGACCGAAAACACCAACAATTCAGCTATCAGGGTTCAGTTCACGCATACCCGGACCGCAAAAATCATCACGATCTACTTAACAATAATAACTGGAGCAAGCCTTCAACTGATCGCTCATGGGAACACAACAATCTCCAACATGGTCGCTTCAATCCGGATGGACAAAACCACGGACAAAATCAGAGGTCTCATGATAACCGGGGAAATCAAATCAAGGAACAACGGCATCACGACCACGAAAATGATAAACACGTCCATTATGAAAATCATGAACAAGCCAAGAATCAAAGAGAAAGTCGCCGATGATACTATTTATGTCATAGGTGGCTCAGCAGCCAGTTTATTGATAGGTAATACCCGCATGTTTTATCCAGCCGCTTGCGTGCTGGTTATCGGGAT
>Ga0105090_10001172_pt1 | contig 13928 bp, 14 predicted proteins | sample PPLLak3March2015_FD_79110 | JGI IMG/M metagenome (GOLD analysis project Ga0105090, IMG submission 79110) | Freshwater sediment microbial communities from Prairie Pothole Lake near Jamestown, North Dakota, USA - PPLs Lake P7 Core (1) Depth... | ecosystem: Environmental > Aquatic > Freshwater >... | reverse complement strand
CGGCGTAGTACTTCCCGCGCGAATCGCCCTGCGAGGCCTTGTTGTAAGTAATGTACAGCACGCGACGGGCCTGGTCGGTGCGGTTGGGCTGCGAACGGTGCGGCGCATAGGAATCGAAGAACACGGCGTCGCCGGGCTGGCAGTGCACCGGCACATAGGCCGCATGGTGGGTGTCCGCGTCGGTCAGCGGCGCCCACATCGAGCCGAGCACGCCCTGCGTGTGCATGCCGGCGATCATCACCAGGCTGCCGTTGGCCTCGTTGGTCTCGTCGATGGCGATCATCGCCGTGATGTGCAGGTCCGCGAAGACGTCCCAGCCGGCCTGCACGTCCTGGTGTTCCTTGAAGCCGTCGCCGCCGGGCAGCTTGAAGTTGATCTTGTCCTTGAACAGCACCGCCTCCTCGCCGAACAGTTCGGACACGGCCTGCTGCATGCGGCAGTCGGTGATCAGTTTCGAGAAGCCCGGGTGGTAGGGGACGAAATTCTCGATCCGGCAAATGATGCGCGAACCGTCGTTGTGGCTCTTCTCGAAATACATCATGTACTTGCCGGGCACCTCGGGCATGGCGGCCACTTCGTCGGTCCAGCGGCTGATGTCCGCCACCTCCCCGGCCGAGTACATGCCGCGCACCACCAGGTAGCCGTCGCGTTTGAATTGCGCGATTTGCTCGTCGCTCAGAATCTGTTGTTGACTCATCTCGTGCTCCTTGCCGCGGAGACATCCATCCTAGCGGCGCGCCCACAGGCTCTTGATGACGGAAATCAGGTTGTTGGTGGTCCAGTAAAGCACCATGCCGGCCGGGAAAGTATAGAACAACAGGAAGAAGGCCACGGCCAGCAGAATCATGTTGCGCACCTGCCGCCCGCGCAGCTCGGCGTTCAGCGCCAGCGGATTGTGCAGCCACGAGGCAATGAACGACAGGGCGGTCATCAGCACCGGCAGCAGGTTGAACTCCGCGCCGAAGAACGGCAGGCTGAAGGGCAGCCCGAACAGGTCGTCCGGACGCGACAGGTCGGCGATCCACAGGAACCCGGTGTTCAGCAGGTGGATGTTCTCGGCCAGCATGTCGAAGGCGCCGATGAACACGGGGATCACGACCGCGACGCCGAGCATGCTCTTCAGGCTGTACAGCGGGTGCACGCGCTCGAACTTGTACAGGGCCAGGATCTTGGCCGCCTGCTCCTCACCCTTGAAGTCGCGCTTGATGCGCTGCAGTTCCGGCGCCAGCCGCGCCTCGGTCTCGTTGACGTCCTGCTGGAAGCGCTCGGCGATGCGGCTCAGGGGCAGCATCAGGATGTTCACCACCAGCGACAGCGCCATGATGGCCAGGCCCCAGGACGGGATCAGCAGCTTGATCCAGGCGAGCAGGTGAAACAGGCCGAGGCAGATCCAGCGCAGCCAGAACCACAAACCCGCGTAGAGCACCTGCGACAGCCCGGCCTCGGCGCTCTCGAGCATCGTCGGCTCGACCGGACCGAGATAGAAAGACCACGCGCCGTCGGCCGGCGCTGCGATGGTCAGCTCCGCATCCTGGCGCCCCTCTCCGGCCGCCAGGCTCAACGCGCTTTGCCGTGGCGGCGCCACCAGCAGGGTCCAGAAGCGGTTGCGGTAGCCGGCCCAGCCGTCGGTCGCCAGGCCCGCCGCGTCCTCCGCGTCCAGTTCCTCGTCGAGCCCGATCTGGCGCACCGCGCCCGCGTGAAGGATCGCGTAGCGCGACTGCTCCAGCCAGCCGCCGAACCCGGCCGCCTCGCGCGGCCGGAAGGATTCGCCGGAACGCAGCGCGAGCGCGGGAACGCTGCGCAATTCCAGTTCCAGCCGATAGCCCCGCTGCGGAATGCGCCAGTTCAGCGCGGCGCCGCCCGGGCCGGCGAACTCCAGCACCCGGTGGGCACCGTCCGTCCACTCGGACAGCCGCCATTGTCCACTCGTTGCGAAATCCACCACGGCTCGGTCGCCGAACTGCTGCACCCGCACCTGCTCGCCGCTGCAGGCCGGAAAGCAGACGATGGCGTCGCTGAGGTTGCCGCGCGCGTCGAAGCTCAGGCGCAGGGTGTCGGTGGTAATCGTGGTTTGCGCCCTGGCCGCGGTGGTGGCGGCCAGCAAGACCAGTGTCAACAGCAGCCGCCCGCTCACGGCCGCTCCCCCGCCGCCGCGCGTCGCTCGTCGGCGAGCCGGGCGATCTCCGCCGCGCCGTCGGGCACGCTGTGGCCGAGGCGGAACACCATGGTCTCGCGCATCTCGCACATGCGCGCGCGGAAACGCCCGGGGTCGGCCAGTAGCCGTTCGATCGCCTCCGGCGCCTGCTCCAGGGCGTCGGGCGCGACGATTTCGCCCACCTGCTCGCGTATCGCGGATTCGATCGGCTCGATGCCCAGTTCCCGCCAGTTGGGGTTGCGGATGCGCCGCGGCACGTCGATGAACAGCACCGGCTTCTCGAGCCCCCAGGCGTATTCCAGCGCCATCGCCGACCAGTCGCTGACCAGCAGGTCGGAACGCAGGATGGACTCGGTTTCGCCCATGCGGTCCACGTACTCGAAGTGCGCCTGGCCCGCAAACGCCTCGCGCACCGCCGCGATGACCTCCGGCGTTCGTCGCTTGCTCTGGTAGTGCGGGCGCATGATGACCCGGTAACCGGCCGCCAGCAGCAGGCCGATCAGCTCGCGCCCGCAGGTATTGAAAATCGAGGTATCGCCCCAGGTCGGCGCAATGAGTATGGTCGGCGGGATGCCCGCCGGAGCGTCCGCCGCCTTGCGGCCCGCATGGGCCCTGCCCTGGGCGATGACGTCCTCCAGGCGCGGGTGGCCGTACTCGAACAGCTGCTTGGGCGGCAGCCCTTTCAGCTCTTCGCGCCGGCGGATCTCCCGCACCTGGTGCGGCCCGGTGCAGAACAGCGTGTCGTAGTGATCGAAGGAGTTTTCGTGGTCCACCATGTGGGTGCTGCCCATGCTGTGGAACAGGTACAGGTAGTGCACCGGGTGCAGGGAGCGCTTCAGCTGCAGGTTCTGCAGGTCCATCATGGTCAGCACGAAGAGGTCCGACTGGTTGACCTGGAAGAAGATGGTCCGGAACAGCCCTTCGGGAATGTGGATGGCCCGGTAATTGGGATGCACCCGGCGCAGGCCGGAGTCCTGGCGATCGGACGTGACGTAGGTGACCTTGCGCGCGAGCGGGCCGTTGAGCTGTTCGACCAGGCCGGCAAACTGGTGCCAGTCCTGGCCGCTTTCCGAGTAGACGACGATGTTGCGCCAGTCCCAGGGCAGTTTTTTGAACTGCCGCCATCCCTTCCAGCCCGCGAACACCAAGCGCTCCCGGCCCTATTCTGGCGTGTCCCGGGACGCCGGATCCTGCTTGCTGCCGCGCCTGAGCCAGCCCTTGATCTTGTACCAGTAGGTCTTCACGGCCAGCGCGATGGAAGCGAAAATGCCGACGATGGCGGAGACCACCATGCTGCCGGTGCTCGGATCCAGGTAGGCGAAAGCGGCCGGGGAGGCCAGCAGCAACGACAGGGCCAGGCAGGCGAGCGCCGGCCCCGGGACCGCATTGCGCTTTGGCTGGGTGGATGATTGGGCGGTCTTCATGCGTTTGGGCGGTTGCGGGATGCTGCGCAGTTTACCACCGTTGGGAGCCCATTACCCTGCTTGCGACTCACTGGAACACCGACTGGATCGCCGCCAGCAGGCGTTCCATGTCGTAGTCGGTGATGTCGCCCATGGTCGAGATGCGGAACAGGGTGGCGGCCAGAGCGCCCTGACCGGCGTAGATCACGAAACCCCATTGCTTGAGGCCGTCGTGGATCGCCTCGTAGCTCATGCCGCGCGGGATCCGGTAGGCAGTCAGCACGGCGGACGATTCGTCCGCGGGCAGCAGGGATTCCACGCCGAGCCCGCCCAGCGCCCGCCGCACGCGGCCGGCGAGACGCGCGTAGCGCGCGTTCCGGGCCCGCCAGCCGCCCTGCGCGCGCAATTCGTCGAGCGCCTTGTCCAGCGCCAGCAGGCCATTGACCGGCGGCGTGAACGGCGTGGAAGCCTGGTCCTGCTTCTCCAGCCACAGCGGCAGGTGCAGGTACAGGCTGCGTGGCGGTTGCGCGCCGTTATGCAGCGCGGAACGCCGCGCGACCACGAAGCACAGCCCCGGGATGCCATGGAGGCATTTGTTGGCGGTGGCCGCGCAGGCGGACAGGGCGGGCGAGTCGAAGGGCAAGGCTTCGGCGCCGAAACTGGAGACCGCGTCGAGCAGCAGTTCCACGCCGTGCGCCTCGCACAGGAGCGCCAGGCGTGCAACGTCGTTCAGACGGCCCGTGGTGGTTTCGTGGTGCACCGCGGCCAGGTGGCTGAAGTGTCCTTCGGCGAGCGCACGCTCGACCCGGCCGAAGTCGATCGGAGCGGTCCAATCGTGCTCCAGCGAGTGGAAGTCCACGCCGTGGATTTCCGCGATGCGACGGATGCGCTCGCCGTAAACCCCGTTCTCGATCACCAGCAGGCGCGCGTCCCGGCCGAGCAGGGAGGACAGCATGGCCTCCAGCGCGGTGGTGCCGGAACCGCCCAGCGGCACGGCCGCCCAGGTCGCGGGGTCGCAGCCGTAAACGTCCAGCAGGCCGCCGCGCACGCGCTCCTGCAGGCGGGCGAATTCGGGCTCGCGGTGACACAGATCGTCGCTGACCGCTGCCTTGCGGACCGCCTCGCTCAGGCTCACCGGCCCGGGGTTGAGCAGGATCGCTCTCATCAGGCGCGGAACCAGAGCAGCACGGCCGCGGCGATCTCGAAGACCGTGTAGACGAGCTCGCCGTTGCGGATCAGCGACTGCTTCGCATCCCACTCGGCATCCTCGTTGGCGCGCCACTGCAAGCGCGTGGGGAACATCGCCGGAGTCCGCGTGCCCCAGGATTGCCATTCCTCGCCGAACAGGCCCCGCAACTTGTGATCCTCGTAGCGGATCGCCGCCGGGTAGTAGAACAGCAGGAAGAATGCGACCACGGCCACCACCGCCCAATTCGCGCAAGCCAGGGTGAAACCCGCCAGGATCAGGAAATTGCCCAGGTACAGCGGATGACGCACCAGCGAATAGGCCCCGGTCGTGGCCAACCGCTTGTTCTTGTAGATCACGCCGGCGGCGTAGATGCGCCAGGCCTGGCCGAGCGCGGCGATCACGAAGCCGGCGATGATGCGGCTCTCGCCGGCGGGCAGCGCGAACCAGGCGCAGACCAGCAACAGCAGCAGGCCGATTCCCTGCCGCGACGCCTCGTGGTAGCGCAGGGAGTCCACGAACCCCGCCACGCCCTGGCGGCTGCCCATTCGTTCCGAGCGGTTGGACGCCATGCTTCAGCTCCTCCTGGCCTTTGTCGTTATCGTTGTAAGCAGAAAAATTGCACCCGGAGGGATTATACCGACATCCAGGGGACGTCGATTCCCAGATGCCGCATCAGGCGTTGCTTCACCTCGCGTGGACTCACGTCCGGCCGCGGCAGGCCCTCGGGCACGCCGCGCCGGATTTTCAGGTGCAGCAGCGAGGGCCCTGGCCCGGAGTGCAGGAAGCGCTGCAGGTCGGCCGCGCCCAGGCCTTCTTCCGCCGTGCGGTAGCCACAGGCCCGCGCGACCCCGGCGAAGCTGACGGCGCGGCTCACGGTGGATTGACCGCCGGTCGATTCGTGCACGGCGTTGTCGAGCACCAGGTGGCGGAAATTGTCGCCGCCGTAGGCTCCCGCGGTGGCGAAGTTGCCCATCCGCATCAGGGCGGCGCCGTCGCCGTCCGCCACCAGCACCCGCTTTCCCGGCAGCGCCAACGACAGGCCGAGGCCGAAGGACGAAGCGCAACCCATGGAACCGACCATGTAGAACTGGTTGGGGCGATCGGCGATGGCGAACAGTTCGCGGCCGGTGTAGCCGGTGGTGCCGATGACCACCGAATCCGCTTCGCCGGACGCCTCGACCACCGCGCTCAGCGCCTGGTGGCGGGTCAGCTCCGGTTCGCCGGCCCGCAGCTGCTCCGCGCCGATCGACGCCGGCCGCGCGGCAGGCTGCCAGCGGCTGTGCAGTGCCGCTTGGTCGACCGAACCCTTGCGCATGATGAAGGCATAGGGCAGGCCGCTGCGGTCCATGTTCCAGGTGGCCACGGTGAGGGCGCCTTCGACGTCCGCCGCCGCGCGCGGAAACCAGTCCCACGGGATTTGCAGCTCGTCCAGGATACGGCCCGTGATCTGCCCCATCAGCTCGTGCTGCGGCTCGTCCTGCAGGCCGGGTTCGCCGCGCAGCGTGACGATGAGCAGCACCGGGATGCGAAACACCCAGTTCAGCGAACTCAGCGGGCTCACCGCGTTGCCCAGCCCCGAATTCTGCATCATGGCCACGCTGCGCTGGCCGGCCAGCGCCGCGCCGCTGGCGAGCGCCACGGCGTCACCCTCGTTCGCCGCCGACAGGTAGCTCATCTGCGGGTCGTCGATCACGCTGTTGATGAACGGCGTGAGGAAGGAGCACGGCACGCCGGCCCAGGTGGTGAAACCGAGGGCCTTGGCGGGTCCGATGAAGTCGCTGGCCTGGATCATGCCGGGGTCTCGCTGCCGCGCCGCTCAGGCCTGGCCGTGGGCAAAGTCGCCGGCCTGCTGCAGGTCTTCGAGGTTGTTGATGTCCATCCAGTGGCCGGTGACGTACTGCACCTGCGGCGCGTGGCCGTTGGCGATGAGCCGATTGACCAGGTCGGGCACGTCCATGCGCGAGAAATCCGCGTCGGCCTGCAGCTGCCTTACGGCTTCGAGCAGGTACTGCCGGCCCGGGCCGCGCGCCCGCAGCATGCCGATCCAGCGGCCGTCCGGACGGCGGCCGGACCAGCCGGCGTCGCTGCTGATCCGCTCCAGCGTGACCTTTTGCTGGTACATGGCGCGATCGTCGGGCGCCGAGCAGTAGGCGAGGTCGTTCTTGTTGCCCTGCGCCTGGTCGAGCGGCGAAGAGTCGACCACCACCAGCAGGTCCGCTTCCCAGTCCATCAGGTTGTTCAGGATGTAGGTACGGAACAGCAGGTCGCCGTAGATCACCACCGTGTCCTGCGACACCGCCTCCAGCGCGCAGGCCAGCGAGCCGAGTTCACTGCCCCGCTCCCAGGCCTCGTTGACCACCACTTTTGCGCCCTGCGCGTCGATCGCCTCGGCGCGGTAGCCGCCGACCACCGTGATGTCGTTGATGCCCTGGGCCTTGAACTTGTCGACCAGCCGCCGCAGCACCGTCTTGCCGGCCACCGGGATCATGACCTTGGGCCGCTCGCGGGTCAGCTCGTCCATGCCCTGGCCGCGGCTGGCGGCGAGGATGATGGCCGAGGCGTCCTGGCGCGTGCTGCGGGCGTAGATCTTCTCGGCCTCCAGCAGTTCGTCGGCGCCCTGCAGGCGGAAGATCTCGGCCACGGTCGCCACCCTGCCCTCGACGTCGACCAGCGATTCGGTCTCGAAGATGCTGCGCGCGGTCGCCTGCATCGCCGTGATGCTGGCCCGCACCATGTGGTTGGCCCAGATCACCAGGCTGATGCCGTGTTCGCGGAACACCTCGGTCGGCGTGGCGTAGTACTTGGTCGGCACGATCACCAGCGGGCAGCGATTGGCCCACTCGCGCGCGAAGGCCAGGATTTCGTCGGGCCGCGACTGCTTGCTGTGGATCAGCACGGCGTCGGCGCCGGCCTTGCGGTAGGCCTCGCCGCGGCGCAAAGCCTCGTCCAGGCCCCAGCCGGCGATCAGCGCCTCGACCCGCGCCACGATGCAGAAATCGTCGTCGCGCTGGGCGTCCTTCCCGGCCTGGATCTTGCCGCAGAAGGTTTGCACGTCCTCCAGTTCCTGCCGCTCGCCCTGGATGAAACTGTTGGTCTTCGGAAACAGCTTGTCCTCGATGCAGACGCCGGCGATATCCCGCTGTTCCAGCTTGCGCACCAGGCGGCGCATGTTGTTGAAATCGCCGTAGCCGGTGTCGCCGTCGAGCAGGATCGGAATGGTCGTGGCATCCGACATGAACTCCAGGATGTTCACCACCTGGGTCCAGCTCAGCTCGTTGTTGTCGCGCACCGCGTGCTGCGCCGACAGGGCCAGGCCGGAACCCCAGATGCCCTTGAAGCCGGCCTCCTCCACGATGCGGGCCGCAAGGCCGTTGTGCGCCTCGAGGATGAACTCGGTCTGCGGCGATTGCAGCAGTCCTTTGAGCCGGGTGGTTTTGCGGGTGGTCAGCATGCGAGGCAACTCAGAAGTCAGGGTAATCGCGGCGGATGGCGAAAAGGATTTCGCCGCCCGCGCGGGCCACGTCTTCGGGGAAGTCGATCTCGATCCACGGCAGGCCACTGACGTCTTCGAAGCCGAAAGCCCGCGGCTGCGCCAGCAACACATCCCGCAGCGCCTCTTCGTGGGGCGCGTCGGCCAGGCCTTCGTTGTCGTAGCGGGCACAGGCGTCCGCGATCAGCGCCGCGCAGTCAGGCCCGAAGCGAAAGAACCCCACGGACTCGCCGAGCGTGTCGTATTCCAGTCCATCGGCCAGGCGCTTGCGGAATTCCACCATCACGCCGTCCCGCACGGCGATCTTGACCGGCTCGTCGCCGTGCACGAAGTTGCGGTCCAGCAGATAGCAGTTCTCGACGGGGCTCTGCACCAGCCGCTGCAGGATGCCGGGGTGGTAGAGCACGTCCGCGTCCATGACCAGCACCGGCTCGCCGGAACGCAAGGTGTCGGCCGCGGCCCACAGGCTGAGCACGCTGCCCTGCTCGTAGCGCGGATTGAAATGCAGGGCCACGTCGGGGCGCGAAGCCAGCGTCGCCACGTGCTCGATGATGCGATCGGCTTCAAAGCCCACCACGAGGTCCGCCTGGCGCACGCCGAAGCGGTGCAGCAGATCGAGGTGGCGCGCCAGCAGACTGCGCCCGCCGAACTCCATCAGGCACTTGGGATGTCCTTCCGGGTTGTAGTTCGCCAGCCGGCTGCCCCGGCCGGCGGCGAGGATGATCGCGTGCATGGCCCATTGTAACCCGTTCCGTCGGCGTTTCGATGCGGGTTCGGGGGCCAGAAGTTGTATTACATGCATTTACATTTGTAATACATCTTAATACACTGGTCCCGACAGCGAACACCCAACCTCAAGCGGGACCCGGCGGGCCCCGAAGCGACGGCAGCCATGGCAGAGCGTCCCAAGGGTCGCAAACGACCAACGCGTCCGACCAAGGGTAAAGTCCTGCAGGCGCGCATTCCCGAGGATCTCGACGACGAACTGCGGGATCGGGCCACCACGCTGGGCTTGTCGGTTTCGACCATCGTGCGCAACGTCCTGATGAACACCTTCGACCTGGTCGAAGGAGTGGTCATGGACAGCACCGAACTTGCCCGCGCGGCCCGCCGACGCCCGCAAACGCCGGCTGAAGATACGCCGGGTGAGTTCGGCCTGGCCGCGCCCCGAAGTGCAACCGCAGTCGTGGCCTGGCAACAGGCGGCGCTGAACCTGAACGCCGTGTGCGAGCAGTGCAACGCCATTCTGTCCAAGGGCCAGCTCGCCGCCATCGGCATCCCCATACCGGCGCGGCCCGTGTTCCTGTGCCTCGATTGCCTGGCGGGACTGGGGCCGCCGGACACACCGACTTCGTCCAGGGAATGAGCTGATGCCCTCCACCCTGCACAATCTGCGCGGCTCCGCGCAGCTGGCTTTCGACGCCCTTGCCGGCATTGCCGGCAGCGTCGAGCGGATGCATGAAACCATCGCACTGCGCCCCCTGCCGTGGGCGCCGCCGCCCGACCGTCCCACGCGGGCGCACGGGCTGATCGCGTCCACGGTGTACCGGGTTGTCCAGCGATCGCTCCGCGCCTGCGCCACGGGGGTGGATCTTTCCCTGGGCATGCTCCCGGAACCGTCGGCCGCCCGTGCCGCCGGGCCGCGCGAACTCCGCACGCTGGCGGCCCTGAACGGCGTGTTCGGCGATCATCTCGAAGCGACCGGCAATCCGCTGGCCATCCGCATGGGCCCGGTCGCAGACAGCCGCGAGATCGAAACCACGGCGGCCGGCCTGGCGGCGGCCTACCCGGAGGCCGGCGCGCACATCGTCGTGCTGGCGCACGGGCTGTGCCATTCCGAGTTGGCCTGGAGCCGCAAGGCAGATTCCTCTATCGGCACGCGCTTGCGCGAAGCGCTGGGTCTCACCCCCGTTTACCTGCGCTACAACTCGGGCCGTCACATCTCCGCCAACGGCCGCAGCCTGGCCGACCTGCTGGATCGACTGTGCTCGGCCTGGCCGGTGCCCGTTGAATCCCTGTCGCTGATCGGCCACAGCATGGGCGGCCTGGTCCTGCGCAGCGCCTGCTGGTACGGCAAGGAAGCCAATCTGCCGTGGATCCGGCGCTTGCGCCGGGTGGTCTGCCTGGGCACGCCCCATCACGGCTCGCCGGTCGAGCGGGCCGGGCACGCCCTCGACCGGACCTTGCGCCGCATCCGCTACGTCGAGCCCGTGATGTTCGGACATCGGCGCAGCGCCGGCATCAAGGACCTCCGGCACGGCAATCTGTTGGACGAAGACTGGCAAGGGCACGGACCCGATCAATCAGCGGACGACCGGCGCCGCAGCGTGCCCCTGCTGGCCGGAGTGGACTACTTTTTTGCCGCGGCCAGCGTCGGACGACATCACCGCGATCCCAGGGGTCGCATTTTCGGCGACTGGCTGGTGCATTCGGGCAGCGCCGTGGGCACCCACGCCGATGCGCGCAAAAACCTGGACGTTCCGCCGGACCATTGCCGGGTTTTTCACGAGAAAAGCCACCTCGACCTGTTGAACGACGCCGAGGTTCACGCGCAGGTCATCGACTGGTTTTCGGCGACCAAGTAGGCCACACTGGGTCGAATGAGCAGATCTTCACGCCCGCGGCAGGATTTCACCGCGCACGTGCGCAAACACCGCTCGCCGTCGATCCGCGTCGCGCTGGTGCTGGCCGGCAGCGTTTTCGTGCTCGTCGGCCTGGCCGGCATTTTCCTGCCCGTGCTGCCCACCACGCCTTTCCTGCTGCTGGCCGCGGCCTGCTATGCGCGCGCCTCGCGTCGCTTCTATAACGCCCTGCTCAACAACCGCCTGTTCGGGCCCGCCATCCTGGAGTGGCAGCAGCACCGCAGCATCGCCTGGCGCACCAAGGTCGCGGCGATCGCCCTGATGACCCTCACCCTGGCGGCGTCCACGGTGTTTTTCGTGCAGGACCCGCGGCTGCGCGCGCTGCTGGCCTTGCTCGGCCTCACGCTCGCCGTCTACATGTACCGGATTCCGTCACGCGACCGGGCCTGAGGGTGCAATCGGCGGCCGGTCAGCGCCCGCAGTGGTAAACCCCGAACACCTGCCGGCCGTCGGCGACCGCCGTCTCGGCCACCACGGTATCGCCGCCCAGCAGCGCGCCCTCGTTGCGCGCCAGCGTGGCCAGCTCCGTGGCGACCTTGGTCGGCTTGCGCTCGACCCCGCTGACCCGGTTCTTGACGCTGACGGTCACCTTGCCCTTGCGTTCGCACCCGCTGACCGCGTCAGCCGACGCCACGCGCACGGACTCACCCTCCGTCGTGGTCTTGACCCAGGTGCAGGCGTGCATCAGGCCGGCCAGTATGACCAGAGTTGCAGCAGCTGAGATCTTGTTCATTTCACCCATTCCTCGATTCTGATGATTTGCGTCGTTTATCGGTGACCGGGTGCGTCATTGCACCGGCTCCCGAAATACCAGCGGCAGTTCGTCTTCGCACGATTCGAAGCCGATGCCGTGGTAAAAGGCCAGGGCTTCGGGATTGCGGTCGTAGACCGTGAGCTTGACGTAGCGGGCGCCCTGTTCCGCCACGCGCTGGCGCACGGCCTGGATCAGGTCGCGCCCCAGGCCGCGGCCACGCGCGCCCGGCGCGACGTAAAGATCCTGCACGTAGACGCCGGGTTGACCGCGCCAGGTGGAGAACTCGTAGAAGTACACGGCCAGGCCGACCGCCTTCGCGCCTTCGAAGGCCAGCACCGCTTCGAAGCGGGGCCGCTCGCCGAAGCCAAAACGCTCGATGTCCGCAACACTGCTGCGGATGCCCTCCGGTTTGCCCAGCGCCGAGGCGAGGTCGAGCAGCAAACGGTGCACGACTGCCGCATCCTCGCGGCGCGCCGCACGGATCTCGATGGCGTCCGCCCCGGTCATTGCGCCGCGGCGTCGAGCCGGTTGTAGCGCCGCAGCGCCGTCTTCAGTTCCTCGTGCGGAATCGCCTTCACCAGGTGGCCGTTGTCGCCCCGCATGTCCTTCGCTGCGACCATCGCGTTGACGACGGCCTCCTCGGTCGCCTCCACGGTGGCCACGATCAGGTCGTTCATGTTCTCGTTCGAGAGCATGGTAACCTCGGTCGCGGGACCCGATTGCCCGGCGTCCGGGTTGGCGGTCGAGAACGCGATGAAGATGTCGCCCGAGCCGTTCGAGGCGACGCTGCCGTTGCGCGCCAGGCCAAGCGCGGCGCGGCGCGCCAACCGCTTCAGTTGGTGCGGCAGGAGCGGAGCGTCGGTGGCGACGACGATGATGATGGAGCCTGTCTCGCCGTCAGCCGGAATGCCCCGCATGGCCAGGGCCGGGTCGGTGTAGACCTTGTGGTCCTGCAGGTGCTGGCCGACCGGGGCCCCGGCGATGCGCAGCAGGTCGCGCAGCCCGTAGTTGGCCTGCACCAGCACGCCCAGCGTGAACTCGCCGTCGCTGCCGCCGACCGCGCGCGAGGCCGTGCCGATGCCACCCTTGAACTCGTGGCAGATCATGCCGGTCCCGCCGCCGACTCCGCCCTCGGCGACCGGCCCGCCGGTGGCGGATTCCAGCGCCTGGTGCGCGTGCTCAGGCCGCACGTGGAAGCCGTTGATGTCGTTCAGGTAGCCGTCATAGGTCTCCGCGACCACGGGCAGCGACCACCAGTAACCCGATTCATCCGCCCCGCCCTGCGCCACGCGCCAGCTGATGACGGCATCCCGCACCACGCCCACGCTGTGCGTGTTGGTGATCATCACCGGGCCTTCGAGCATCCCGGACTCCTCGACCCAGATGGTCCCGGTCATCTCGCCGTTGCCGTTCAGCGCGAAGGTGCCGGCGAACACCGGCTGGTCGAAACTCGCGCGGCCGCGCGGCAGGATGGCGGTCACGCCGGTGCGCACCGCGCGGCCGTTTTCCAGGTCTTCGATGATGGTGCTGTGGCCGACGGTCACGCCGGCCACGTCGGTGATCGCGTTCAACGGCCCGGGGCGCCCTTCGAAGGGTATGCCGAGGTCGCGGGCGCGCACTTTAGCCGTGTCCGGGTCTTGCTGGGCCATGGCGCCAGTACACCACAGGACGGCGAGACAGAAAACCAGGATGGTGCGGGGGTGGATCACGATGGCCTCCGGTGTTCTTGCAGCAGGGATATTCGCTTTCGGCGCGGCCGGCATAATCGGCACGTCCGGCGTGGACGCGGCGCCGTGCTATTATGCCCCGGCGCCCGCAAGTCCAACAGCGGCAGCTTCGATTCCGGGAAACTGAACATTGAGCGAAAAACCAACCCAGCACAAAACCCCCATTCCCCTCTGGCTGGCGCTGCTGCCCCTGGTCCTGCTGATTTCCATGCTGGCCCTTTCCGTCGGCCTGTTCCATGACAACTCGTCCTACGGTCCCAACCAGATCGCGCTGATGCTGGCGGCCGGCGTGGCCAGCCTGGTCGGACTCCACCTGGGCATGAGCTGGCGCGACCTGGAACACGCGATGGTCGAGGGCATCACGCTGGCCCTGAAGGCCTGCCTGATCCTGCTGGCCGTGGGCTCGCTGATCGGCACGTGGATGCTGGCCGGAACGGCACCCGCCGTGATCTATTTCGGCCTCGGTATCCTGGACCCGGCCTGGTTCTACCCGGCGGTCCTGATCATTTGCTCCCTGGTGTCGCTGTCGATCGGCAGTTCCTGGACCACCGCCGGCACCATCGGCCTG
>Ga0105090_10001170_pt1 | contig 13932 bp, 9 predicted proteins | sample PPLLak3March2015_FD_79110 | JGI IMG/M metagenome (GOLD analysis project Ga0105090, IMG submission 79110) | Freshwater sediment microbial communities from Prairie Pothole Lake near Jamestown, North Dakota, USA - PPLs Lake P7 Core (1) Depth... | ecosystem: Environmental > Aquatic > Freshwater >... | reverse complement strand
GATCTTCACCCAGCGGCCTGGGCTGACTTCGCGGTAGGTGCGCCCGAAGGTCTCGGCGGCAACCGTGTAGACGTCGCCGCCGTTGTCAACCAGCCAGTCGCGAGCGCGGACGCGTTGCAGGTCGCCCCACTTGCGGTAGTCGAAACCTTCGAAGTCCAGCGCCAGCCGCACGGCGGTGACGGCCTGGTCGGGTCTGCGGCGGTAGCGTTGGCGCATGGCGGGCTCCTCGGGTGGCCGGCTTCGATACGGCGCATTCTGAACGCTGCCAGGCGGGGTGGGCGAGCGCGGTGCGAGGAACGGTCGGCACTGTCAGCGGCATGCGTCCGAGACCCGCCGTCGTCGAGGGCTTGCCATTCGCCTCATCGGCCTCCTCCTCGACGACAGATCTGCACAACCCGTTGTGCACGATCGCCGCAACGTTCGAGCCATTGGCGCGTTGGCGTGAATGGGTAGTCTGCTGCCTGCGTCAAGCCAAGTTACCGGGCTCGGCCGCCGTCGATCTGCAAGCAGGCGACAGCTACTTCTTGCCCGACCTGCCCTTGCTGCCTGTCTGCGTCTTGGTTGGTGCCTTGGGCAGGCTCTTGGACAGTTCGGTCTTGACGAGTTCCAGGTTGGTCGCCTCGACGTCGGTCAGCTTGGGCCCAAGAAGAAAATAGTTCACGCCGCTCGCGGCCCTCAAGTTCTTGTCCTCGGCTTTCGCCTTCTTGACCAGGGCATCGATGGCCGCCTTCTGATCTTTCTGTTCATTGTCCCGTATCGTGACAGCGGTCTTTACGAGCTTCTTCTCGGCCTTCTCCTTCTCAGCGATCTTCGCGTATTTTTCCGGGTCGGCAAACCTGTCGTAGGCTTGCGCCTGCACTTCCGACCATGGCCTGCGATACGTCGTGACCACGGCGCCACCCGGTTCCAGGGTGAGGAACAGATTCTTGCCCTGGTAATTCAGCCCTGACCAGCGCGGGTCGCCGGAGTCCTTCACCGCGAGTGCCGCGCTGACCTCTGGCATCGGTATCTTGTGGCTGTCGTCACGTGGCAGCATCATGTTGGCAACGGCATGTTTGGTCAGCGCATGCTGATTGCCTACACCGGCCACCGTGGCCGGCAATGACTGGGGTGCCTCTTTCGCAATATTGATCTTGGTGCCAGCACCTTCGCCGACGCCGGCGTTGTTGAACACACCGTGCTGAGCGGCATCGGTGGTACCCCCCGAAACAGAGGTCAGGTTGGCGTTGATCTCGTTGCGCAGGGCTTCGGGGGTCTTGTCGGTCGGCGGTTCGAGTGCGACGTTCGCCTGGTCATCGAGCAGGCGCTGGACCGTGCCGCCAGCTGGGACTGGGGCGTCGGCTCCATCGAGTCTGTGCTGAACCCCCATCGCACCTGGCGCCCGTGCCCGTGCACCCATTGCATCGTCTTCGTGTTCCAGCCGGCCACCGTTGTCGACCGGCACGCCGTCCTTCAGCTGGCGCGTTGGCGCCAGGCGGCCCTGGCGCTGCGATACGAAGTTCCTCGCCTCGTGCGGCAGGTGCCGCTCCGAGCCGACGGTCCGGTGGAGGCCACTGCCCAGGACGTGGGCCGGCGCGTTGAACGCAGTTGGCTGGCCGGAGCCCGCGCGCCTCCGGCCGCCCAACCTGTCCGTGCCGGGTATGGCCCCGCTGGGCGACTTCAGCCCATCGGGCCTGCCCGTGCGCTTGGCGGCGGCGTCCTCGGCTTGGTGGACGAGGGAAGGAGAGAGACGGCCTTGCAGCGGCTCTTCGCCCTCACTGCCTACACGCTGGGCGATGTTGCCGAAGGCCGACCGAAGCAGCAGGCGCTGCGCGAGCAGGCGTGGGCTGTTGTCGATCAAGCCGGCCTGGGCGCAACCCGCTTCAGGCACGGCTTCACTCTGGGCGGCGGGTTGGCGGTGCGCCGGACGGAGCAGTGAGGCCTCGGTTTGGTCCATGTCGGCAAGCTCCCGCGGTCGGTGTCGTTGCAGCTTAACGCCGAGAGGCCGACGCAGCCAGTGGTCGACTTCGGAACTTGACCCTCCTGCAGAGGACGGAGATCACCAAGCTGCTGGAGGACCATGGTGCCCCGTGCTGCCAGGCACGGAGCGGTCCCGACCGCGCTGGTGTCGGCGCTGTCTGCGCTGCGCGGGCGCCGCTGCATCACCCGTTCCCTCGCCGTCGCCGCGCTGCGACTCAGCCTCCACGGCAACCAGGCCAACATGACGCTGGACCTGCACCGGACGTGGGCGCCGGCACGTCGTCGTCAGCGCCGACAACAGCCAATTCCGGCCCTCTGCGACCCGGTCTGCGAAGGTCCGTCGAGGCCACCGCGTCGCAAGGGTAGACGCCGCACAGCGCTTGCTGCACGATCGCCTCGGTCTGGAGCACAGGCCTCCAAACGATGACGCCGATTGAATCCGAGCCCTTCGGGGCCTTCATCAGCTACCGCCATGTGGAACCCGACCGCTCGCTGGCGCGTTGGCTGCACGGTGCGCTGGAGACTTTTCGCGTCCCAGCCCCTTTGGTGGCCGGTGGCACCCGGGCCAGGATCGGCAGGGTCTTCCGCGACGAAGAAGAATTCGCGGCCTCGGCCGATCTCAGCGCGCGCATCGATGACGCTTTGATGCGCGCCGATGCGCTCGTGGTGATCTGCTCGCCGCGAACGCCGGCATCGCGCTGGGTCAACGCCGAGGTCAGCCGGTTCGTGGCTCTGGGGCGGGCACATCGGATCTTTGCCCTGCTGATCGAGGGTGAACCCGGCGAGAGCTTTCCGGCGGCTCTGTCGTCCAGCGGCGCCGAGCCGCTGGCCGCCGATCTCCGCCCGAAATCGGGCGAGAACCCGCGGCATGTCCGGCGCTTCGCACTCCTGAAGTTGATCGCCGGCGTGCTGGGCGTCGAGTTCGACGCGCTGCGCCGTCGCGACGAGGAGCGTCGACGGCGGCAACTGGTCTGGCTGGCCTCGGCCGGTGCCGCCGCAACCGTGCTGTTTGCAGCTCTGGCAGCGACCGCGGTGGTGCAGTGGCGGCGCGCCGAACAGGAATTGCTGATCTCCCGGTCAGAGAATCTCGCGGCACAGGCGCAACTGGCTCTCGCGCAGGCAACCGCACATGATCCACGGGGCAGCATGACCAGGCCCGACATCGACCGAGCCGCGCTGCTCGCGCTGGAGTCGCTGCGAATCCATCCCGGGTTGGCCGCCGACGTGGTGCTGCGGCGCGCGCTGTATGCCCTGGCGCCGGAACGTCTGATCGTGCAGCTGGCACCCGATGAATTCGTGTCAGGCATATCGCCACAAGGGGTGCCCGTGCGCGGCCGCGGCAACGCTCCTGCGGCGCTCGAAGCTCCCACGGTCGGCGATGAACTGGCGCGGAGTCTGGACGGCCGTTGGTGGCTGCGGGCTTCGGATCAGGGTGTGGGGGGCTGGGTCTTCCAGACCGCGGCACTTGCGCATTCCGCACTCGGGCCGCCAGTTGCGCTGTTGCCCCACGAATGGATGATCCGACGGGCTGCCTTCACGGCCGATGGCCGCTGGCTGGTCACCGTCACCGGCGAAGCCAGTGCCGACGCGGAGTCGCCATCGGCCACGATGCTCGTGGGCCACACGGTGCGAGTCTGGAGTACCGAGGATCGGCACGAGCGTACCCGGGTGTCATTGGCTGGCGAAGGAGGCATTGCAGCCGTCTGGATCGATCCGACCGGGGAGTGGCTGGCCACGCTCACGACTGACGCCGAGGCCGGGGTCGTCCGAACGTGGCCCGTGCGGCCGGAGCGCCTGCGCGAGTTGGCCTGTGGCCTGCTCAAACGCAACCTGTCGCCGTCCGAGTGGCTGACCTTCGTCGGCGACGGAGCGCCCAGGCCCACCTGTGAGGGACTGCCCGTCGTCAGCGAGTAGGGCGGCAGCATGCAGGGACTGTCGGGCGCCCGGCCCTTGAGCGGTCGATCCACACCCCGCTCACCGTCAGCTGCGCGGCGACCATCGTTGCAGAGCCTGTCTTCGCCGGCCCGGCCAGCGCCGGTCCGGTGCGCAGTCGCAACGCCGCACGGCTGGGGATGGAGCCCCGTTTCACGATGCTGGAGACGGTGCGCGAGTTGGCGCTCGGAGCGCTGGATGCGGCCGGCGAACGTGCCGGTACCGAGCAGGCCCGGGCGAACGGGCTGGCCGACTGGGCTGCGGCGCTGCACCAGCGCTTCCAGCCTTGCCTGCCTATCGATCGTTGCGGTATCGATCACGAACAACGCGATCGGCTTGAGTGGCAGCAGTTTCGGCGGCATCCTGGTGTACTCCGGATGCATTGGCCTGCCTGTCGGCGCCGACCTGCCTCTGACATGCGCCACAACCGCCATCGCGGGTCCAGGCGGCTCCACGATGCTGGGCTTGTCGCCAAAGGCTTCATGGGCGCGCGGCGGCGCAATCGGGGCTGAGTGAATTCAGGGCCGGCGGCGGACGCGCAGTCCGCCGTCCCCAGGAGCGGGAACCTGGAGCGTCCGGCCCCTTGAGGTGCACGCCTTCGGGATCCGGGGGCAAACAAGAGTGGCGCGCCCTGGTTTCCACATCGAGGCCGGCAAGAACCATCATCGCATTGCATGGTGTTCATGTGTCGCGTGATCGATTGTCCAGTGATGCACCTGGTTACGGCCATTGGAGGATCGTGCCTCTTGCAGATGACTCGGGCCCGTGCCGGGGGCGCCAGCAAAGGCTTCAGCCTGCGGCGCGGGCGTGGAACCAGGCGGCGGCCTGGCTGCGCGATGCGAGGTCGAGCTTGTCGAGGATGTGCGCGACGTGCCGCTTCACCGTGTGCGGGCTCAAGTCGAGCTCGCGCGCGATATGCTTGTTGCTCAGGCCCCGCGCCATCAGCGCCAGCACCTCGGTCTCGCGGGCGCTGAGTGGCTCGTGCGCGGCAGGGCCCGGGCGGATGGCGGGCACTTCGGCCGCGGCCGGGGCAGCCACCGCCACGGCCGCCCAGGCCCTGAGCGTGGCCTGCTCGGCGACGCCGAGCAGCCAAGCCCAGGACGCACCCGCCAGCTCGCGCAGCGCCGGCAATGCGAACAGCGCACCCCGCGGACCGTCGGTGGCCTGCGCCAGCATCGGCTGCAAGCAGGCCGCGGCGGCGGTCGCATCGCGGGCGTGCAGCCGTTGCAGCGCCAGGCGCGTGCGCAATTCTTGGGCCAGGCCGAACAGATCGCAGGCCTCCTCGTGCGCCAGCGATTGCTCCCACAACGCCACGGCCTCGGCAGCGCGGCCTTCGAGCCAGGCCACGTGGCCCTGCAGGCCGAGCACCGGCTGCAGACGCAGCGGCGTGGCCTCGGGGATCGCGGCCTCGATCTGCGTCAAGCGCGCCAGCGCGTCGCGCAGCAGTTCGGCATCACTGCAAGCCATGGCCACGCGGCCCATGAGGTTCAGCGCGTACCAGGGGCCGCGGCCGCCGTAGCTGGCCGGGAACCCGTGCCCATGCGCACGCGCCGCGGCGAGCGCCGCCTCGCGATGGCCGAGCGCCATCTGCACGACGGCGGCGAACGCCAGGCCGTGGCTGTGCACGATGGGCGGATGGCCGACCCAGCGCTCGTCGCTCTTGCTGCGCCGCAGGAACGACTCGGCCTCGTCGAGCCGGCCGGCCCACAGCGCCTGCCAGCCGCGGGTCATCGGTGCCAGCGCACTCAGCAGCAGCGGGCTCTCGGCCTCGGCCAGGCTCACGCCGTCGGCCCAGCGCAGCAGTTGCGGGCCCACGCCGGGGCAGGCGGTGAGGCGCGGTGCCGGCACCATCACCACCCAGTGCTCGGGCCGGTGGGCCCGTTCCAGCGCGTCCAGCAGCTCGTCCATGCGTGCGGCCACGCTGCGGCCGGCCCCTTCCTCGAGCGCGATCCACAGCTGGCACAGGCGGACGTGGATGTGCGCCTCGACCTCGTCGGGGCCGGGTTCGTCCAGGCCCGCGAGCAGCTCGCGTGCCGCGCCCGGGCGGCCGATGCCGGCCAGCATCGCGGCCCGGCGCAGGGCCGCCAGCCGCGCCGCGGCGCTGTCGCCGCGCTCGCGGTGCAGGGCCTCGGCCGTCTGCAGGTGCTGCGCGGCCTCGGCGTTGCGCCACAGCCGCCACTTGGCGTAGCCGGCCACGTCCTGCCAGTCGGCACTCTGGCTGGTGAAGTCGGGAGGAAACTGCTCGGCCAGTCGCACGACGGTGTGCACGCCGCCCTCGAACATCAGCCTGAGGCTGCCCGCACGCAGGCTGGCCGCGGCCTCCTCGGGCCGGCCGGCGGCCAGCAGCAGGCCCTGGCGGCGAACCAGGTCGCCCTCGCTCGCGGCCGCACGCCACAGCAGCGCGGTGTGCTCGCCGGGGCGCTCGAGCCGCAGGCGGTGGCGCAGCGTGTCGCGAAACAGATCGTGCAGCTTCAGCGTGCGCGGGTCGTCGCCGACCACGGTGACGAAGAGGTCCAACCGCTCCAGCGCGTCGAGGTGGGCCCAGGCCCGCGGGTCGCCGGTCAGCGCTTCGCAGCGCGCCGCGTCGAGTTCGTGCAGCACGCTGGTCTGCAGCAGGAATTCGCGCAGACCGGGGTCGAGCTGCGCCAGCACCTCCGAGCTCAGGAAGTCGAATGCCTGGCGGTCGATGGCTGTGCCCGGGCCGGCCCCGCGCGCCCCGCCCAGGGCCAGTCGCAGGCCCGCCGGCCAACCCAGGGTGCGCCGGTGCAGCGCTTCGGCGGCGGCCGGCTCCACGCCCGCCGGCAGCAGCAGCGCCAGCGCCTCCTCGCGCGTGAACTGCAGATCGGCGGCACGCAGTTCGGTCAGCGTGCCCGCGGTGCGCAGCCGCGCCAGGCGCAGCGCCGGTTCGTGGCGCGAGGTTGCGGCGACGGTCCAGCGATCGGGCAGGCGCGGCAACAGCCGGTCGATGAAGGCCAGCGCCTCAGGGTCGTCGATATGGTGCAAGTCGTCGAGCGCGATCACGCCGTGCTCGAGCTCGCCACGTTCAAGCGTATTGACGATCTCGTCGGCGGCCTGCTGCTGCGCGCGGGCGTCACGGCTGGCCGCCATCGTGGCCAGCGCCTCGGGTGAGATGCGCCAGGGCAGGTCGAAGGGCTCCAGGGCCTGCCACAGGCATTGCAGCAGGCGGTGCAGATCGTCGCCGGCATCGAGCGCGACCCAGGCCGCGCCATGGCCCGCGGGCAGTTGCTCCAGCGCGCGCACCAGCAGCGCTGTCTTGCCGCCACCACCCGGCGCCACCAAGAGCACCAGCCGCTGCTCGCCCAGCGCCTGCACCAGACGCTGCTCCAGCGCCGGGCGCGGCATCGTCAGCCCGGCGCGCAGCCGAGGGCGCTGGATCTTGGTGCTGGCGATGCTCACGCACTCGATGATAGGCACGCCACCGCGGCGATGACAGCGGATCGCGGCTGCCGATGGCCCGCGGATGGCCCGCTCATGGCCCGCGGAGGCGCTGGGCCGGCGTTGGCCGTGGCTCCTGCGCGGCTGCGCCATCGGCGGCGGTGGTGGCTCGTCTCGGGCGATGTGGCGGCGCCCGAGGCCCGCCACCATGGCGGCACCGCAATCGAACCGGGGTCCGCCCGGAAAGGAACGCCGCCATGACCCACTCACTCTTCGCCGACATGCCCCTCACCCGGCCCGAACTGATCGCGCCCGACACCTTTCTGATCCCCAACCTGGCGCCCGGGCCCGACGGCCTGTACCTGCCTGTGAATTCGATGGTCATCCGCGGTCGCGAGCCGGTGATCGTCGACACCGGCGCGCCCGTGCACCGCGAGCAGTGGCTGGAGAAGGCCTTCGCGGTGGTCGAGCCCGAAGACGTGCGCTGGATCTTCCTGTCCCACGACGACGGCGACCACACCGGGGCCTTGTTCGACGCGCTCGAGCGCTGCCCCCGGGCCACTCTGGTGACCAATTTCTTCAGCGTCGAACGGCTGCAACTCGAGAAGCCCGCGCTGCCGCTGGCGCGCATGCGCTGGGTGGAGCCCGGCGGTAGCTTCGATACCGGCGACCGCGTGCTGCAGCTGTTCCGCCCGCCAGTGTTCGATGGCCCGACCTCACGCGGCCTGTTCGACCCGAAGAGCGGCGCGATGTGGATCGTCGACAGCTTCCCCTGCTTCACGCCCGGAACGCTGGAAGCCGATGAAATGCCGCAGGAGCTGCTGGCGCAGGTGATGCCGGCGCTCAGCAGCGCGATCTCCCCCTGGCACGCCTGGCTGGACGGTGCCGCCTTTACGCGGCATGTCGACGCGGTGGAGGCCCTGGGCGCGAGCACCGTGGCCTCGGCGCACGGCCCGGTGCTGCGTGGCGAGCGGCTCGACGACGCCTTCGACCGCCTGCGTGCGCTGGCCGGCGTGCCGGTCACTCCGACGCCGGGCCAGGAACTGCTCGACAGCCTGCTCGCACCGACGCTGGCCGAAGCCGGCTGAAGCCGCGGCACCTGCCCGCCGACGCCGCCGGTGCCTTCGGACGGCGCCGCCGCCGGCAGCGCCGTGCCCACACCGTTCCTCCACCCATCGAGAAGAGAGAGCGACATGAACCCACTCCGCCCCTGGCACCTCCTCACGGCCGTCTTCGCCCTCGCCCTGGCCGCGTCGCCGCCGGCCCGTGCCGCGGACGATCCGATCGCCTACCGCTATATGCAGTCCGGCTTCGCCGACGGCGCCACCGTCAGCGGCTGGTTCGTCGGCCATGACGACGACGGCGACGGCATGCTGTACGCCTACGAGCTGAGCGACTTCGGCTTCAGCTATTCCGGCAACCGCGCGGTGCCGGCTTTCACCCTGGGCATGGACAACCGCGCCGGGCTGGTCTTCGACGTGGCCGCCGCGAATCTGATGCACCTGGCGGTGGTCGGCCCCGGCGACAGCCGCGAGCTCGAGTACGACGCCTTCGGCTGGCCCGGCTTCCACATCCCCGGTCGCGTGACCGACAACGTCGACGGCCTGATCTCCATCAGCTGGGAGCGGCTCCAGGTCGCGGCGATCAGCCCGGTGCCCGAGCCAGGCCGGGCCTCGCTGTGGTTCGGCGGCCTGCTGGCCCTGGCCGCGGTGGCGCGGCGTCGCCTCGCCGGTGTCGGCGACGCAGCGGGGGCGCCATGACGCGCAGCGGACTGGTCACCCGGTGCACGCCGCTGCGGTCGATGCTGGCCTCACTCACCGTCGGTCTCGGGCTGCCGCTCGTGACGCCACTCTTGCTGTCGGCCGCCGCGTTGGCCGCCGGGCCGTCGCGCGACGCGCCGGCACTGCCCGAGCAGCTGCACGAAACCGGCCTCTTCGCGGCCGGTCAGCCCGACCGGCTGGGGGCGCAAGTGCGGCCGTTCGCGCCGCTGCACGCCCTGTGGTCGGATGGGGCGGCGAAGCGGCGCTGGATCCGCCTGCCGCCCGCAGCGGCGATCGATGCCCGCGACCCCGACGCCTGGCGCTTCCCGCGCGGAACGAAGCTGTGGAAGGAGTTTTCGCACGCCGGACGCGTCGAGACGCGCTACCTCGAACTCGGCGTCGACGGCCGCTGGCGCTTCGCCAGTTATGTCTGGAGCGCCGACGGCCGCAGCGCGCGCCTGGTGCCGGCCGACGGCCTGGTGCTGGCGGCGGAAGGCGCGCCATCGGGTCGTTATGCGATCCCTTCGCGCACCGACTGCCTGGCCTGCCATGCCGGCGCCCGGTCGCCGGTGCTGGGCCTGGGCGCCTTGCAGCTTGGGCCCGAACTGCCGCGCTGGATCCAGCAGGGATTGGTGCGCCATGCGCCCCCGGCCTGGCGCGACCAGGCACCCGCGCTGCCGGGCACGACGCACGCCGAACGTGCCGCCCGCGGCTACCTGCACGCCAACTGCGGCCATTGCCACCACGCCCAGGGCGGCGTGCCGGTACCGCTGGTGCTGGCCCAGGACGTCAGCGGCGGTGCGGCACCGGTCCCGGCGCAGTTGCACGAGGCATTGCGCCGCATGTCCACGCGCGAGCCGATGCAGCAGATGCCGCCGCTGGGCACCCGCATGACCGACCCGGAGGGCCTGGCTCTGCTGCGCGCCTGGCTCGACGAACTGCCCCCGCGCAGCACCCCCACCCCCACCCAGGAGAGTCTTCAATGAACCGCATCCGCACCACCCGCCCCCGCGCCGACCTGGCGTTCGAAACCGTGCTCTGCACGCTTGCACTCGGCGCCCTGCTGGCGGCACTGGCGACCGACGTTGCCGAGGCGGCAGAACCCGCCGCGTCCGCCACGCCGGCAGCGGCGTCCGCGAAACCGGTGCGCCTCACGCTGGAGCAGGCACGTGGCAGGTACTTGATGTCCACATCTGGCTGCATGGACTGCCACACGCCATGGAGGCTAGGCGAGAAGGGGCCGGAACCGGACCTCACGCGTCTGTACTCAGGCCACCCCGAGCCGCTGAAGATGCCGCCAGCGCCCGTGCTGCCCGAGGGGCCGTGGATCATGACCGCGAGCGCCACCAACACCGCCTGGGCCGGTCCGTGGGGCGTGAGCTTCACGGCCAACCTGACACCCGACCTGGAAACCGGCCTCGGTCGCTGGACCGAAGCCGACTTCGTGCGCACCATCCGCACCGGCCGCCACATGGGACGCGGCCGCGAAGTGCTGCCGCCGATGCCGGTCATGGTCTACAACCACTTCAGCGATCGCGACCTGAAGGCCATCTTCGCCTACCTGCGGACCCTCCCGCCGATCCGCAACAAGGTGCCCGACCCGATCCCGCCCGCGGCGCCGGCCAGCCGCTGAACAGCACCCTGGCGCGCCGGCCGTGCCCGCACTGGTTCATGTCTGCCGTTCGCTGGGCCAGAGCGAGCCTTGGCCCTGGCGCCACCCAGGGGCCACCAAGCTCGAGTTCGGCCTCGCGTGACATCGATAAGTGTGAAGCAAGCCGATAGGCCGGATTCTGTGCGGCCAGGCTCTCTTGCGAGAACCCGGCCGTGACCGCCATTCCTCTGGGCCGGTGGTCGCCCAACCGGCTCGGTGCTACCTACCCGCACACGATCCCCGGGCCGGGGCCCTGTTGAGCGCGGACGCTGCCGCGCCGCTCAGCGTGTGCCTACTTGGTATTGCTGCGCGTAGAGATTGCCCGTTTCACCCAGTCCGGGGCCTTGCCCCGGACCGGGTGGCTGTTCGGACGCAGCTTGCGCCGCGGCCGGACAGCTCGCGCTGCCCGGCGACCGGCTGACGCCGGCCCCTCACAGAACACCCGAGTTCCGGGAACCCCGAACTGACTCGTCTCTGTTGCTCTGATCCTCACCTCACGGTGGACAGCCGTTAGCTGCTACGCTGCCCTGCGCAGTCCGGACCTTCCTCCAGTGCCGTGTTTCCACGCTTGCACCAGCGGCGGTCTGGCTTACTTCACCCCCACATTATCCCGCCAACCCGCGTTCGAGGTGCGCGGGCCGGCGGATGCCGAACGCTGCCGCTTCAACCACGCCGGCGACGGGCCACGAAGCCCACCGCGGCCAGGCCGGCCAGCATCAGCGCATAGGTCTGCGGCTCGGGCACCGCCGAGATGGTCACGAGCAGGTCGTTGCCGCTGCTCGGGTGCTGCACGTTCATGTAGGCCAGGTTGGGGTTGTTGAGGTCGAAGAACAGGCCGGTCGGCTCGGCGCCCGAGGTGCGCAAGCTGGCCCATACGCCCACTTTCTCGGCCACGCCGTCGCGATCGGCGTCGGTGGCCATCCAGACATTGGCGTTGCCGCCACCCTGGTCCTCGATGATGTACAGGTTGCCGGCGGCGTCTATGGCCAGGTTGTCCGGGCTGTTGAAGGCCTCGCCCACGGCCAGACCGGTGGCGGCGTCGATGGTGCCCTGGCCGGCGAACAGGCTGATCTGGCTGCTGGCCAGGTCCAGCGAGAAGACCTTGTCGTTGGTGGTGGTGGCCACGTACAGGCGCTGCTCGCCGTTCTCCAGCGTCTGGATCTCCAGGTCTTCCGGGCGGTCGAAATTGGTGCCCACGAAGTCCACCACGTTCGGCGTGGCGCGGCCGTCCAGCACGATCAGGCCGTTGGCGTCGGTCTTGACGATGGTATTGGGCAGCGGCGCCCCGGTGGCGTTGGTCAGCGCGATCCAAGAATAGGCGCCGGTGGCCTCTTGGGTCAGCCCGTCGCCGACGCGCAGCACCGAGGTCTGGCCGGCGGCGAAGAAGTCGGCGCCGTTGGTCGCATTCGGATTGACCGAGCTGAATTTGAAGATGTGGCTGTCGTTGCGCTCGTCGATGAAATAGAAGTTGTTGTTCTTGTCGAATGCCAGGCCTTCGTGCGAGACGCGGATATCGGCCGGGCCGATCTTGCGGTGCACGAAACTGGCTGCGTTCTGGCCGGCGGTGGTGGGGTCGGTGATCTCGAACAGGCGGCCTTTACCGCTGGCTGGTTGGTGGGGGTCGCTCCACGATTCCTCGGCGGTGAGGTAGGTGCCCCAGGGCGTCCAGCGCGACGCGTCGCCGGCCACGAAGCCTTGCGTGCCCGACTCCACGATGGTCACGGTGCGCGTGTTGTAGTTGGTGTCCCACAGATCCACGCGCTGCACGCCGCCGGTGGCGGTCTCGAAGGGCATGAACAAGTAGCGGCCGGCGTCGGGGCCGCTGCGGTTGGTGTCGATCATGTCCCAGTTGCCGCTGTTGCTCTGGCCCTGGGCCAGCTGGTTGACACGGTCGGCAATGACCTTCTGGCTGAAATTGGGCGACGACAGCACGAACGGCGCGGTCAGTTCCTGCGGGTCACCCGCGGGCAGCGGCGTCACGCTGGCGGCGCCGGGCGTGAAGTCGTCGAAGTGGGTGTCGGTGGCCAGGGCTTGCGAGCCCAGGGCCAGCAGGCCGAGAGCCAACGCGATGGGGGTGCGCTTGAACATGGGAAGAATCCTCCGGATTTTTGAGTCGGTAGCACGTGCGCCACGCGAACGCGAGACGACGAGCGGATTCTTCGGCCGCACCATGACACCCGTGTGTCGCCGCGCCGCCAGGCGGGTCAGGCTGGCTTCGATGCGGCCGCAGCAGCCGGGCGCCAGACTCAGATCGACATGCGCTCGCGCACGCCGTCGGCGGCCATGTCGGCGCCGCGGCCTTGCATGACGATCTCGCCGCGCTCCATCACCAGGTACTGGTCGGCCAGCTCGGCGGCGAAGTCGTAGTACTGCTCCACCAGCACGATGGCCATGGTCCTGCTTTGGCTGAGCATGCGGACGACGCGGCCGATGTCCTTGATGATGCTGGGCTGGATGCCTTCGGTGGGTTCGTCCAGCATCAGCAGCTTCGGGCCCGCCGCCAGCGCGCGCGCGATCGCCAGTTGTTGCTGCTGGCCGCCCGAGAGGTCGCCACCGCGACGAGAGATCATCTGCCTGAGCACCGGGAACAGCTCGAACAACTCGGCCGGGATCGCCGTGCCGCCGCGCTTCGTGGCCAGGCCCATGCGCAGGTTCTCTTCCACCGTGAGGCGGCCGAAGATCTCGCGCCCCTGCGGCACGTAGCCGACGCCGCGCTTGACGCGGTCGTAGGGCGTGGCCTTGGTGATGTCGACGCCGTCGAGCACGATGCGACCGGTCTTCACCGGCACCACGCCCATCAGGCTCTTGAGCAGCGTGGTCTTGCCCACGCCGTTGCGACCCAGCACCACGGTCACTTCACCGAGCTTTGCCTCGAAGGCGACGTTGCGCAGGATGTGGCTGCCGCCGTAGTACTGGTTCAGGCCCTCGACCTGCAGCAAGGACTCATCGGCCAAGGTACACCTCGACCACCTTTTCGTTGGCCTGCACTTCGGACAACAGCCCCTCGGCCAGCACGCTGCCTTCGTGCAGCACCGTGACCTTCTTTCGCCCTTCGGTGAGCTGGTCGACGAATTTCATGTCGTGTTCCACCACCACCAGCGAATGCTTGCCTTCCAGCGACAGGAAGAGCTCGGCGGTGCGCTCGGTTTCCTCGTCGGTCATGCCGGCCACGGGTTCGTCGAGCAGCAGCAGCTTGGGGTCCTGCATCAGCAGCATGCCGATCTCCAGCCACTG
>Ga0105090_10001169_pt1 | contig 13935 bp, 15 predicted proteins | sample PPLLak3March2015_FD_79110 | JGI IMG/M metagenome (GOLD analysis project Ga0105090, IMG submission 79110) | Freshwater sediment microbial communities from Prairie Pothole Lake near Jamestown, North Dakota, USA - PPLs Lake P7 Core (1) Depth... | ecosystem: Environmental > Aquatic > Freshwater >... | reverse complement strand
TACTTTCCGATCCCTGCTCGGCATTGCTGGCGATGTTACTGCGCCGACCTATGCCGAACTCTATGCAAAAAAATCACGGCCACCTACAGGTAGTAGGCTTGGGTGCTAACCGGATAAGCACGGAATGAACTACACACATCTCACCCGAGACGAACGATACCAAATTGCCATCCTTCTCAAAGCCGGACATATGCAGAGCGACATTGCCCGCATCTTAAACGACACCCGTCTACCATCAGCCGCGAGCTTGGTCGAAACCGGGGCAGCGCGGCTATCGGCCGAAGCAGGCGCATGAGTTCTCACAGGCCCGCATGCGGGCCTGTGAGAACGGCCGCCGGGTCTGCCCCGATACATGGGCCTTTGTCGAATCCAAGCTCGCCGAGTTGTGGAGTCCAGAGCAGATCTCCGGCTATCTCAAGACCACCGACCAGCCTGGCATCAGCCACGAAACCACCTACCAGCGCATCTACGCCGACCGGCGTGCCGGGGGCATGCTGCACCGCGCCCTGCGCTGCCAGAAAGTGTGACGGAAACGCTATGGTGGCCGCGACCGGCGCGGCACCATTCCCAATCAGGTGTCCATCGAGCAACGCCCAGCCATCGTCGATTCGCGCCGCCGCTTCGGCGACTGGGAGGCCGATCTGATCATCGGTGCCGGCCGTCAGCAGGCGCTGGTCACCCTCAATGAACGTAAATCCCACTATGCCCTGATCGCCCATGTGCCGTCCAAGTCGGCTGAGGTCGTCTCGGATGCCATGATCTCCTTGCTGACGTCTTTTGCGGCCCGCGTCCATACGCTGACGACCGACAACGGCAAGGAGTTCGCTGGCCATGAGCGAATCGCCCAGATGCGCGATGCCGACTTCTTCTTCTCCCATCGCTATGCCTCCTGGGAGCGTGGCGCCAACGAGAACATGAACGGCCTCATCCGGCAGTTCTTTCCGAAGAAGATGCGCTTCGATTTCATCACCGCTCGGCAGGTCGCCTTCGCCAAGCATCGACACAATCACCGCCCCAGAAAATACCTCGGCTTCAAGTCGCCACACGAGGTGTTCATGAGGCAGCTACACTTGCGTCATAACGTCGTTGCGCTTCAGACTTGAATCCGCCCGATATCTTGGGGTCCGATTCTGGACAAAAAAGCCAAACACCTCTCCGTCAAAGAATCGGCCCCACCGTGAGAAAGTTCACGGTGGGGTCGTCTGCTAGCGAATAGACTGAAAATCATGTTCCAATATAGTGCAACAGTACCGAAAGATCAGGAGTGAATTCCATGACAAATAGCTCGGAGAGCAGTGGTCAGCCACTCTGCCGCTTCTGCGATACACCTCTGCATCACACCTTCATCGACTTGGGCATGTCCCCATTGTGCCAAACGCATATTACGCCCGCTCAGTTGAGTCACATGGAGCCGTTCTACCCGCTTCTGACCTATGTGTGTAGTCAGTGCTACCTCGTGCAGCTCGACGAATTCGTGGCACCGGGCGACATATTCAGCGAATATGCGTATTTCTCGTCCTACTCTGACAGTTGGGTCGAGCATGCGCGTCGCTATGTCGAGATGATTTCCGAACGCTTCTCGCTAGGGGGATCGTCCCGCGTCGTCGAGATTGCGAGCAACGACGGTTATCTTCTGCAGCACTTTGTCAAGAAGGGCATCCCGTGTCTCGGGGTGGAGCCTGCCGCCAACATAGCCGAGGCCGCTTTGGCACGAGGCATCGAATCGGTGGTGACGTTCTTTGGCGAACGCACCGCGATGGACATCGCCAAAAAATACGGTCACGCAAACCTCCTCCTGGGCAACAACGTGCTGGCGCATGTTCCCAAGCTAAACGATTTCGTCTCGGGACTGAAGGCACTCCTCGCTCCTGGAGGCGTGATCACTATGGAGTTTCCCCATCTGCTCCAGTTGATGTCAGAAAACCAGTTTGACACCATCTATCATGAGCATTTTTCCTATTTCTCGTTTATGAGCGTAGAGCGGGTATTCGCCCATCATGGTATTACCTTGTTCGACGTCGAAGAGTTGCCGACCCATGGTGGATCCTTGCGAATCTATGGACGGCATGCCGACGACGAGTCGAAACCCGTTGGCGAACGCGTCACCCAACTAAGGGCCAAGGAACAGTTGGCGGGTCTGGATCGCCTCGACACATACGGCGGATTCTGCGAACAGGTCAAGGAAACAAAGCGCAAATTGCTCGATTTCCTGATTCAAGCCAAACGTGCCGGCAAGTCGGTGGTGGGCTATGGCGCACCGGGAAAAGGGAACACCCTTTTGAACTACTGCGGCATACGTCAGGATTTTCTTGACTACACGGTCGACCGCAACCCTTACAAGCAAGGAAAGTTCACGCCAGGGACGCACATACCAATTTTCGGGCCGGAGAAGATACGCGAAACGAAGCCCGACTATCTCCTGCTTCTGCCATGGAACCTGCGCGAAGAGATCATGCAACAGATGGGTTTCATTCGTGAATGGGGTGGGCAATTCGTGGTGCCCATCCCCGAAACCAAAGTGTATTTGTAAACGGCTGTTCAATTGCCTCAAGAATATTCTGGAGAATGAAATGAAAGTACTTGTTACTGGCGTCGAGGGTTATATCGGCAGTTTGCTTGCCCCGCTCCTGATGCAGCATGGACATGAAGTCGTCGGAACCGATACGGGGTTTTACCGGGATGGGTGGCTTTTCAGTGACAGCAAGACTTATTCTTGCTTCCCGCGCTTCATCAATCGCGATTTACGCCATTTCACCGAGAAGGATCTTGCCGGATTTGACGCGGTCGTGCACATGGCCGAATTGTCCAACGATCCGCTTGGCGAGAACAACCCTGCCTTGACGCATTCGATCAACCATGCCGGCTCGGTAAACCTGGCTCTTAATGCCAAACGTGCCGGCGTTTCACGTTTCGTCTACACGTCTTCCTGCAGTGTCTATGGCGTCGGTTCGGGCGATTTCTTGACTGAAGAGTCGCCTGTAAACCCCCAAACCGCATACGCGGTGTGCAAGACACTCGTTGAAAGAGACGTCAACGAGCTTGCCGACGAAAGCTTCAGCCCCGTATTCCTCCGCAATTCGACCGCCTATGGTGCGTCGCCACGAATGCGTTTCGATATCGTGTTGAACAATCTCGCCGGTCTTGCCTGGACAACAAAAAAGATTGCCATGACGAGCGATGGTACGCCATGGCGCCCCCTTGTTCATGTCATGGATATCTGCACTGCTATCCGCTGCGCCCTGGAAGCGCCAAGGGACAGCATCCACATGCAGACATTCAACGTGGGAGATAACGCAGCCAATTACCGGGTAAAGGAGATTGCTGAATTTGTTGCCGACGAGTTTCCCGGATGCGCCCTCTCAATCGGTTCGAGCGCTGGCGACAACCGCAGCTATCGCGTCAGCTTCGACAAGATTAATCGCCAACTTCCCGGTTTCTCGTGTGCATGGGATGCCAAAAAGGGCGCCGCCCAATTGCACGAAGTGTTTTCGCGAATCGGAATGGACCAGACCGGCTTCGATTTTCGCGCCTTCACCCGCTTGAAGCAGTTGAAACACCTGATTGCGACCAAGCAGGTCGACGAAGATTTGTTCTGGCGTTTTTGATCCCGTCGAATGCTGCTGCTGGAACGAGGCATGGATACGAATGCCCTTGGCGAGCGCATGTATACGCTGGCCGAGCGCCTTTACCGTAGGAAATCCGATATTGTCAAACGCAACTGGGCCGGCGGAACCCATGCGAGACTCTTGAGGAGCGCGCCAACGCCAAGTCTTCTTCGGAAATTTCACTATTGACAAGGACGCTGTCGATGAAGGTTGTTTTATTTTGCGGAGGTCTGGGAACCCGCCTCCGGGAGTACTCCGAGACAATTCCGAAACCTTTGGTCAATATCGGCGATCGTCCCATTCTCTGGCACCTGATGAGATATTACGCACATTATGGCCATAAGGATTTCATTCTTTGCCTCGGCTATCGTGGTGATCTGATAAAAGACTATTTCCTGAACTACAACGAATGTGCTTCGAACGATTTTGTCCTGTCAGAGGGTGGACGCAAGATCGAATTGTTCAATGACGATATATCGGACTGGCGAATTACCTTTGTCGATACTGGCTTGCGTTCGAACATAGGCGAGCGCCTCAAAGCGGTTGAGAAGCATCTAGATGGTGAGGAAGTGTTCTTGGCGAACTATTCAGATGGACTGTCTGACTATCCCCTCGACTTGCACGTCGCGAACTTGATGACTACGGATGCAGTTGCCAGCTTTGCCGCCGTCCATCCATCACAGAGTTTTCATGCTGTTACTGTGGGGGACGATTCGCGAGTCGCAAGCATCGATAGCATGCTGTCAGCAGAAGTGTGGATAAACGGCGGATTCTTTGTCCTGCGTCGCGATATTTTTTCTTACATGAAACCGGGTGACGAGCTCGTCGAAGCACCGTTCCAGAGGCTGATAAACGAGCGGAAATTGCTTGCGACCAAATATGCTGGTTTTTGGGCTTGCATGGATACCTTTAAGGACAAGAAGCAGTTCGACGAGTTGCACGAGTCAGGCAAACGTCCTTGGCAGATTTGGCAGAATTCATGCTGATCGATGCAACACCGCTTGTCGGCCCTTACATCTCTCGGATTGAACCGCGTCCAGACGACTGGGGGGTTCTTGCGCGAACATTGTGTGCCCACGGATTCGTCACGCTCTCAGACTAAACACGGGTAGCGTATCTGATGGTCGAATTTTATGTTCCCGGTACAGACTGGGGATACAGCCATAATTTCCCGGCCATTCATACCGAGTGGCCACACCCTAAAAATCACCTGTCGCCAAAAAATCAAGGCTGGGTGGATTTCCTGAGCATGAAATGTTGAAACTGGCTTTTGATCGCGCCCCGTGTTCCATCCTGTTTATTGGCGCACACTGTGATGACATAGAAATTGGCTGCGGTGGAGCGGTTCTGACCTTGATCGAACAATTCCCGCAGGCACATATCGACTGGGTTGTTTTGAGTTCATCGCCCGTGCGTGCAAAGGAAGCAGAAGCAGCAGCCAAGCGCTTCCTGCATAGCGCCGGCTCATTCCGTCTAGACATACAAGACTTCCGGAATGGCTACTTTCCATATATCGGTGGGCAAATCAAGGACTATTTTGAATCATTAAAATACCGGATTAATCCGGATCTGATTTTTACGCATCATGTCGATGATCGTCATCAGGATCACCGCACGGTAGGCGATCTGACATGGAATACTTTTCGCAATCATCTAATCCTTGAATATGAAATCCCAAAATATGATGGTGGGCTCGGCAATCCGGATTTCTTCGTACCAGTTTCAGAACAAGCGGCTAATACAAAGATTGCAGCGTTGATGCAATGTTTCCCATCCGAAGTCAGCAAGTCCTGGTTCACATCGGAAACTTTCTACGCAATGCTGAGGCTTCGTGGTGTTGAAAGCAATTCCCCGACGGGGCTTGCTGAAGGGTTCTTTTGCCGGAAAATGTTGCTATCCAAAAGGTGAGCTTTCCAAGATCAATAGGAGCACCGCAAAAATGTCCGACAACCACGCGCCACTTCTCAGTTTTGGTTTGCCGGTGCGCAATGGCGCACCATTCATCGGAATCGCGCTCGATTCCATCCTTGCGCAAGACTACGGCGACTTTGAAGTCGTTGTGTCCGATAACGCGTCTGACGACGGCACATGCGACATTCTTGCAGCATATGCACAGAGGGACTCGCGCGTCCGTTTTTTTCCTAGTCCCGAAAACATCGGCCAGAATCCCAATTTTAATCGCGTGCTCGAGTTGGCTCGCGGCAAGTACTTTCGTTGGGTCGGCATGGACGACCGTCTAGAGCCGTCGTACGCATCGCGCTGCATTGCCGAAATGGAAGCACACCCTGAAGCCATTGGTGTGACGACTTATCAAATGCACGTCGACGACGCAGGCGACGCGCACTACGCTGAATATACGGGCGAACGCCTTGATTCGCCGATAGTCCACCGGCGCTTTCGGCGCATGCTTTGGTTTATGTCGGCTGACTATCGGTTCATCGACCCCATTTACACGCTGTACCGACGCGATGTGTTGATGCAATCGCACCGTCTGCGCGTTACTTCGACACCGGACCAGGTGCTGGCGACGGAACTTTCGCTGTACGGCCCGATCCGGCATATCGCGGCGTGCCTTTCCGTCCGTCGCCGCGAACCAACTTACTACTTGAATGCTGACCTTCTTCCGGACCTGTATCAGCCCGGCAGTGACAAAATTGTCCGCCCCAATGCAATACGCTTCGCGGGGATCTTGGCGGCCACAGTGCATGAGTTTCCCATGTCACGCTGGTCGCGAACATGCTGCTACGCGGCGCTCTGTGGACATATCTCGCGTCTGGGCATGAGAACTGCGAAACGTCGTTTGCGCAACGCCGCGCGAGCGGTTGTCCCTCGACCATTGCTTCGTCGAATGAGGCAGTGGGGCCGTTCGTCTAGCGACTGAACGGCCTCGTCGACGTGAACCGGTTTGGACCGCTTGCGCCGCGGATCCTTCACTTTTGAAACTGCTTCGGCAGCGATCCACAGGGCAGCACCCCTACACTAGACGATGACATCGAGTTCCACTTGGAACCTCCTCAGGACAGGCTGCGTGACCTCTACATGCAATGCGACGTCTGGTTGTCGGCCAGCCGCAGCGAAGGATTCAATCTGACTGCGATGGAGGGATGTCGTGCAGAGTACCTGTAGTCTCGACGCGAGCAGGTTGGCCAGAAGAGGCTATTGTTGCTGGCCGAAATGGCGTGCTGGTCGCTGTGGATGATATCGATGGAATTGCGGATGGCGCGGTGTGGGTATTAGGCCTCGACGACAAGGCTTGGCGTGCCACTTCCGAGTATGCGTATCAGACTGTTGCGGAGAGTAGTTGGCGGAATTCGGCGCGGCTTTTCGAAGATGCTTTGATGAAAGCCTTTGATGAAAGCCTGTCAAGGCTAAGCGGGGCGTTGAAAAACACTTTTGCAGCGCAGTGTTCGGCATGCATGCGCAGGAATTGTCGGAATAATGCTGATTGGTTGGAGGACGAAAAATTGAGAGGAATTCAGCCGTGCCTGTAACCGTGTGCGATGTGGAGACATTTTGGAGCGGCGCGTGACGCACCATGACGTTGACATTCTGGTGGTTAATTACAACACCGCGAATCTCCTTCCTGAAATGTTCGCGGCCATTGCCGCTGCGGTCGACGATAAGAATGTGCGTTTTCTGGTTGTCGATAATGCCTCAACCGATGCATCTGTGACTGTTCTGAAAGAGCGTTATCCCGATATTTATTTGGAAGTTAACTCGACAAACCTCGGGTTTGGGCGGGCCAACAATCAGTTATTGCCTCGAATATCTGCCAAATATGCATTGCTGCTCAATACTGACGCCTTTGTTTCACCGGATACCCTTACCAAGACGGTTGCGTACCTGGACAAACACCCGGCTTGCGGGGTCCTTGGGGTTCGCTTGGTGGGGCGTGATGGGACGTTGCAACCTTCTTGCCGGAATTTTCCTACGCCATTCAATCTTTTTTTGACCAAGACAGGGTTGGCTCAGTTATTTCCAGCAGTGAGCCTTATGGATGACATGGCTTGGGACCATGCGACCGCTCGTGAGTGTGATTGGGTGCCGGGATGTTATTACTTGATTCGTCGCGAGGTGATTGACCAGGTGGGCTTGTTCGATCCCCGTTTCTTTTTGTACTACGAAGAAGTTGATCATTGCCGGCGCGTCAAGGCGGCTGGGTGGCAGGTTGTTTATTTTCCCGATACCGAGGTGGTGCACATTGGTGGGGAGAGTGCAAAATCCGCTGGTGAACTTACCGATAGTGGGCGTCAGTTGTCGGCGCTCCAAGTGGAAAGTGAGCTCTTGTATTTTCGAAAACACTATGGATCGCCGGGTATTGCACTGCATTTGCTGCTGGTGGTGCTGGGGGATGTGATTCTCGTGCTGAAGCACTTTGTCAAAGGGCGTTGGGGTGGGATTCCCGTTTGCTGGAAAAACCATGCATTGACGTGGCGTTTGTTTCGCGCTACGAAATGGGCAACATGTGCGACTAGGTGAATTGGATGCTCAACAACAGTCGGGTGGATCTCGCCGCCTATGATGGCAACTGGGGGCGCAGGGCCTCTGGGCGATGGTTGTTTATCGCTTCGGGCGGTGGCGTTATACCGTGAGCCCGGCCGTGCTCCGTAAGTTTTTTCACTGGTCTACAGCAGGCTGAGCTACAAATTGGTTCAAATTCTGACCGGGATCGAAAAAGCTGTTGTACTGTGCGATGTACTGGATAATCAAATAGCCGTCGGAGTGCCGGCGGAAGTCAGGCCTCGCAAGGGGTGAACAATGATTAGCGATGTCGGTTGCGTGATTATTGGTCGTAATGAGGGCGATCGGCTGCGCGCTTGTCTGACATCGCTTGTGGGCCAGGCAGCAGCAGTGGTTTATGTAGATTCAGGTTCTACTGACGCTTCAGTGGCTTTGGCCCGTGGTTTAGGGGTAACCGTAGTCGAGTTGGACATGGCGATCCCCTTTACAGCGGCACGGGGGCGGAACGAGGGATTCCGGGCCTTGCAGGGCAGGTCGCCGTCGCTTTGCTATATCCAGTTTGTGGATGGCGACTGCGAGGTGCTTCCAGGATGGCTGGATGCGGCCAGGGAATTCTTGGAGTCTCACCCTGAGGTAGCCGTCGCATGCGGCCGGCTTCGCGAGCGCTATCCGGAGCATTCCGTCTATAACAGGCTGTGTGACATGGAATGGGATACGCCCTTGGGCGAAGCTAAGGCTTGTGGTGGTGTCGCGATGATTCGCGCTACGGCATTGGTGGAGGTGGGGTGTTATCGAAGTGACCTGATTGCTGGAGAAGAGCCGGAACTGTGTATCCGTTTGCGTCTGGCAGGATGGAAAGTTTGGCGTATCGACCATGAAATGGCCTTGCACGATGCAGCGATGACGCGGTTCGGCCAGTGGTGGAAACGTTCGGTGCGTGCCGGGCACGCGTTTGCAGAGGGGGCATGCCTTCATGGCGCAAGTGCTGAGCGGCATTGGGTCAGGGAATCACGACGGGCCTGGTTTTGGGGGGCTGGAATCCCGTTGCTGATTTTGCTCGGGGTGCCAATGTTTGGATGGGGCACCTTGGCTCTCTTATTCTTGTATCCTCTGCAGGTAGTGCGTTTGGGATTAATGGGAACGAGCTCCTCAAAAGACAATTGGCTCAAAGCCCTATTTCTAGTATTGAGCAAGTTTCCGGAATTTTTGGGACAAGCCAACTATTGGGTTTCAAAGCTACGCTCATTGAGAGTCAATTTGATTGAGTACAAATAAGTACTTTGCGGGAATCGAAACTTTTCGCGAGCGCTATTATATCACATTCGACGATTTGATTGCCGGATTAATAATATGACATATTTAGTAATTGCTCCATCAGTCCCTGTTTGGAAAACTGATAGCGCGCTTTGTTTTGACCGGAAATTTTATGATGGGATGATGCTTTATGCGCAAAAATGGACTGGAAAAATAAGCTGTGTCATCTCGTTAAGTCGGGCAAGATTACCCGATTTTGGTGTTATCACGATACATGCCGGGAAACTTCCGTTCGAGTGCATTATCTTAAGCGAGAACCAGGTAATAACCGAAAATCATTTGCAAGACGCATCGATTGTTCTAGCCTCTGGAGATTCAGATAACCAACTTCATTTGAGTAGATTATGCAGAGAAAAATGCATAAAATGCGTCTATATTATTGAGTACATACCGGAAACACGGTATCAAATAACGTCTTTAAGTACCTCAAATTTTGTCGTACGACTACGCAGATATTTTTACGTCTGGCAGATGGAAAGAAAGCGAACATCTGCCTTCAAAATCTGCGACGGGCTTCAATCGAACGGTACGCCTGCGCACATGCAGTACAGGTATGTGGATAACAATTTGCTCTATTTTGATAACCGTGTTTTTTGCGATCAAATAATCACGGATGATGAATTGCAACAAAGACTTGATTATTTATATCAAAATAAGCCATTGCGTATAGCATTTACTGGTCGATTGGTTCGAATGAAGGGGGTGGATCATCTTGTTGAACTCGCTCTAAAGTTGAAGAAATTAAATATCGATTTCGAGTTACGAATATACGGCGCTGGCGATATGAATGTCGAGATGGAAGAGTTCATTTCGAAACATCATCTCGAAAATAACGTCTCCATGCTGGGTGCGGTAGATTTTTATAAAGTACTTATTCCTGAACTGAAGCGGTCGGTCGATCTTTTTGTATGCCTGCACAGGCAGAGTGATCCGTCTTGCACTTATTTAGAGACTCTGTCATGTGGAATACCAATTGTTGGCTATAAGAACAGGGCGTTTGCTGGATTATTGGATATATCGGATATCGGATGGGGGGTTAAGTTAAATGATCTTGATGAGGTGTGCAGAGCTATCGTTTATTTAAATAGCAATAGAGCAGAGTTGATTGAAAAATCGAAAAACAGTGCGGCGTTTTCGAGACTTCACGATTTCGAATCAACTTTCGAAAAGCGAGTTAATCACCTCCTCTCGACTGTCGAGAAGGAAAATTACTAACGTTTTGGATAGTATTGTCATGGTCATGAGAAAATACCTAGATGATATGCAAAAGAACTCATCTTCCGATTAACTGTGATGTCCCGGATTTTAGGCGGGAACATAAACCGTTTCTGACTTGGTGTCCGGGGCGTTCATTGATTAGTTCTCTTCGCAAATATCAGCGCCTTAATGGATCGGTAAGCCCATTATCTTCAATTCGCAAGCGGTTTGCTGTTCAGGCGCATCGCATCTGGAGTGCAGTTTCTGGGGATGATATCCCACTCAATTGCAAGATTGGCGGTGGTTTGATATTGCCCCATCCGAACGGCATCGTTATTCATCCCGATGCGATGATTGGTCCCAATTGCCTGATATTCCAGCAGGTGACCATCGGGACACGTGGTTTTGGCGGTGTGCCGGCGATTGGAGGGCATGTAGATATTGGCGCTGCTGCCAAGGTGCTCGGCGCTATCCGAATTGGGAACCATGTGGTGATTGGTGCCAACGCTGTGGTGCTTCAGGATGTGCCGGATAACTGCATGGCGGTTGGTATCCCAGCCATTGTCAAGCCGTTGGGTGAACGTCAGAACCAATGAAAATCGCCTATTTTGTCAATCAATACCCCAAAGTCAGCCATAGTTTCATTCGGCGAGAGATTCTTGCTCTGGAGACACTGGGATTCCCGATCGACCGTTTTGCCTTGCGCGGCTGGGATGGCGACTTGGCAGACCAGCAGGATCTGGCCGAACGTGGGCGCACCGGGTATGTCCTTGGGCAAGGTTTGCTCCCGGTGATTCTTGCTTTCCTGAGGGAGTCGACCTTACATCCGCTGTCGATGTTGCATGGTCTGCGATGGACAGCGCGTCTTGCGCGTTACTCAGACCGCTCATCACTCAGGCATGTCGTGACCCTTGCAGAGGCGGCTTGGTTGAAAGTGCGCTTGGTCTCGCTTGGGGTCTCTCATGTTCACGCGCATTTCGGGACAAACTCTGCAGAGGTGGTGATGTTGTGCCATGCCTTGGGTGGCCCCGGCTATAGCTTCACCGTTCATGGGCCGGAAGAGTTTGATAAACCTGCGGCACTGCATTTGGGGGAGAAGATTGAGCATTCACGCTTTGTCGTTGCCATCAGCTCGTTTGGTAGAAGCCAGCTATATCGCTGGGTCGACCGCGCACATTGGCCGAAAATCAAGGTTGTTCATTGCGGTCTGGAACGTGCTTTTCACGAAGTGGCATCGGTTCCCGTGGCTGCTGAGCGGCGCCTGGTCTGCGTGGGGCGATTGTGTGAGCAGAAGGGGCAGTTGTTGTTAATTGAGGCTGCTCACCTGCTGTCAGAACGCGGCCATCGATTTGAATTGGTTCTTGCTGGTGACGGTGAAATGCGCCCGGCAATCGAAGCGGCGATTGCCCTGTACGGATTGGGTGACAGGGTGCGTATCACCGGCTGGATCAGCAGTGATCAGGTGCGGGCGGAATTGTTGGCTGCGCGCGCGATGGTGTTGCCAAGTTTTGCCGAGGGGCTTCCTGTGGTGATCATGGAAGCGATGGCCTTGCGCCGTCCGGTGCTGACAACCTATGTGGCAGGGATTCCGGAACTGGTGCAGGATGGCCGCAATGGCTGGCTGTTTCCGGCGGGTTCGGTGGAGGAACTGGCGGATGCGATGGCAAATTGTTTGTCAATGGATCTGGATCAGCTTCAGGGAATGGGAGATGCGGCACGGGAGCGTGTTTTGCAGCGCCACGATATTGATACCGAGGTGGCAATGCTTGCCCGGCATTTTAGGGATGCGTGTTGATGGACTGGCCAGAGGTTGTTCTTGGTGGTGGGCTGTTCTTGTTGGCGGTGCCGGTTGGTGTGCTCATGCTGCAGGTACTGGCGGCCTTGCGTGCCACGAAGGTTGGCGACTTGGAGCCTGCCCAGCAACCACCGTATCTGGCAGTGTTGGTCCCGGCGCATAACGAGGCAGCCGTTATTGAAGAAACCCTCATTGGGCTGAAGGCAGAAATTCGGCTCGGAGATCGCATCCTGGTCGTAGCGGATAACTGCACCGACGAGACGGCTGCAATTGCCCGTTCGCACGGGGTTGAAGTGATCGAGCGCACGAATCTTGTCGATCGCGGCAAGGGGTTTGCGCTGGATTTCGGCTTGCGCCATCTACAGGCGGCACCGCCGGAGGTTCTGGTAATCGTGGATGCAGATTGCCGGGTAGCGCCCGGAGCATTGCGTCGTTTGGGTACTCATGCATGGCAAAAATCTTGTCCGGTGCAGGGCTTGTACTTGATGCGTTCACCACATCAGGCGAGTCTGAAACTTCGCTTGGCTGAATTTGCCTGGCGTGTGAAGAATCAAGTACGCCCGTTGGGCTGGCATGTTCTCGGGCTACCTTGCGAGTTGATGGGTACGGGAATGGCCTTTCCTTGGGAGTTGACTGCAAGAATGGAGTTGGCGAATGGCAATATCGTCGAGGACATGAAGCTCGGCATTGATCTGGCGCTGCAGGGTGTCGCTCCAGTATTTTGCCCCGATGCGGTAGTCACCAGCGAATTTCCGATTGCGAGCGCGGCAGTGCAAAGCCAGCGCAAGCGCTGGGAGCATGGGCACTTGAGCATGATCGTTAGTGAGGCGCCGCGGCTGTTCGGATATGCATTGCGCAAGCGTGACCTTCGGGCCCTGGCGATGGCGCTGGATCTGATCGTGCCGCCCCTCGCGTTATTGGCGGCGTTGTTGGCCGGCATGTTGATGCTCGGGCTGATTTGGAATGTGATTGGTGGCACGGTCTGGATTGCCGGCATGGCCGCAGGCTTGTGTGGACTCTTCGCGGTCGCCGTGTTCCTGGCCTGGTGGGGCTGGGGGCGCTCGGTGGTAAGATTCTGGGAGTTCCTGTCAGTTCCCATTTACATTCTGGCCAAGATTCCGCTTTATCTGGGTTTCTTGACTCATCGCCAAAAAGACTGGGTGCGGACGGATCGCAAATGAACGGTTTGATTCCGTATTCCGGCGAGCTCAGGGTGAGGTTTGCGTGGTGGGCTTGCCCTTGCTGGAGGCTGCAGTCAACCAGCGTCCTGATATGGCTCTCTTGCGCTATCATGCGGGAATGAACCAGTTGGCTCTCGGCAACAAGGATGCGGCACGCAAGGAGCTGGAGAAGTCACTGGAACTCGCACAGAATCAGCCTTTCTCCCGGAAAGAAGAGGCGACGAAGGCATTGCAAGGTCTATGAGTCATGTATGAAGCATTCTATGGTCTGAAAGAGAAACCGTTCACAATTCAGCCCGACCCGGATTTCCTGTATTTCGGCAAGCACCATTCGATGGCGTACATGATGCTCGAGTACGGCATTCGCAATCGTGCCGGATTC
>Ga0105090_10001167_pt1 | contig 13957 bp, 7 predicted proteins | sample PPLLak3March2015_FD_79110 | JGI IMG/M metagenome (GOLD analysis project Ga0105090, IMG submission 79110) | Freshwater sediment microbial communities from Prairie Pothole Lake near Jamestown, North Dakota, USA - PPLs Lake P7 Core (1) Depth... | ecosystem: Environmental > Aquatic > Freshwater >... | reverse complement strand
CGCAGGGCAGTCGGCGCAAAGCGCCGACCGCCTCAGCGAAGCGCTGCGGCCTGCCCGGGCACGCCTTTGCCGCACGGACAGTCGAATGCAAAACGAAAGTCGAACGACAGCTACGGGCCGTGAGCGGACCGGCTGCCCGAGCCAAGGGTTAATGCGCCGCGGGACAGCCGAAATGTGGTGGAGCAACTGAGATGTGGCACATCCTCAAGCAGATCGTGCGCACCGGCATCGTCACGGAACCGGCACCGCCGGTGGCCGAAGGCGACAGTCAGGCGATACAGCGCATCCATCAGAACATCCTCGACATCCTCGGCCAGTCGCTCACCATCCGCCACGTCGATGCCGGGTCGTGCAATGGCTGCGAGCTGGAGATCCACGCCCTCAACAACCCCTACTACAACATCGAGGGCTACGGCATCAGGTTCGTCGCCAGCCCGCGCCATGCCGACATGCTGCTGGTCACCGGTCCGGTATCGCGTCACATGGAAGAGGCGCTGCGCCGCACCTACGACGCGACGCCGGAACCCCGGCTGGTGGTCGCGGTGGGCGACTGCGGGTGTACCGGCGGCATCTTCGGCGAGAGTTATGCCAGCTGCGGCCGGGTCGCCAACGTGATCCCGGTCGACGCCACCGTACCGGGCTGCCCGCCACCGCCGAACGAGATCCTGCGCAGCATCCTCGGCGCGGTGCGGCAGTGGCAGGGCAAGCGGCGCAGGGCTTAGGCCGGCTTCGCGTCCGGACCGCGCTGGCGTGGCCGGAGGTCAGCATTCGATGAAGCTGACCGCGAGACCGCCGCGCGAGGTTTCCTTGTATTTGTCGAGCATGTCGCGACCGGTGTCGCGCATGGTGCGGATCGCCTGGTCGAGCGAGATGGCGTGCGCGCCGTCGCCGCACAGCGCCAGCTGCGCCGCGTTGATGGCCTTGATCGACGCCATCGCATTGCGTTCGATGCACGGCACCTGCACCAGGCCGCCGACCGGATCGCAGGTCAGGCCGAGGTTGTGTTCGAGGCCGATCTCGGCGGCATTCTCGACCTGCTCGGGCGTGCCGCCCAAGACCTCGGTGAGCCCCGCCGCCGCCATCGCACAGGCCGATCCGACCTCGCCCTGGCAGCCGACCTCGGCGCCGGAGATCGACGCATTCTTCTTGAACAGGGTGCCGACCGCGGCGGCCGCGAGCAGGAAGTCGACGACGTCGCGTCGATCGCTGCCCTCCTGGAAGCGCATGTAGTAGTGCAGCACCGCGGGGATGATGCCGGCCGCACCGTTGGTCGGCGCGGTGACGACGCGGCCGCCGCCGGCGTTTTCCTCGTTGACCGCGAGCGCATAGAGGTTGACCCAGTCGAGTGCGGCAAAGGTCGCGCTGATGAGGTTGTGCCGCTGTGCGCGTTCCTGCAGCCCGCGGTGCATGGCGGCGGCGCGGCGGCGCACCTTGAGGCCGCCGGGCAGGATGCCTTCCTGCGCCAGGCCGCGCGTCACGCAGCCACGCATCGCTTCCCAGATCTCGTGCAGCGCCGCCCTCGTTTCGTCCTCGCTGCGCCAGGCGCGTTCGTTCTCCAGCATCACCTGGCTGATGCGCAGGCCTTGCCGCCGGCAGATCCTGAGCAGTTCGGCGGCACTGTCGAACTCGTGGCGCAGCGACATCTCGGCCATGCCGGTCTGGCCGGCGCCCGCCTGGGCTTCGTCGACGACGAAGCCGCCGCCGACCGAGTAATAGGTGTTCTCGCACAGCACGCCAGAGGGGCCGTGCGCGGCGATGCGCATGGCATTCGGGTGGTAGGGCAACGTCAGCGGCAGCAACCGCATATCACGCTCCCAGTCGAAGGGCACGGACACCTGGCCGCCGAGCTTCAGTGTCCGGCAGGACCGCACGCCGTCGATGGCCGGGCCGATGGCGTCGGGGTCGACCCGGTCGGGACGTTCACCCATGAGCCCGACGACCACCGCACGGTCGGTGCCGTGACCGATACCCGTCGCCGAGAGCGAGCCGTAGAGCCGCACCTCGATTCGCCGCACCGCGTCCACCTGCTGGCGGGCTTGCAGCCCCTGCACGAAGTCGAACGCCGCGCGCATCGGCCCGACGGTGTGCGAGCTCGACGGGCCGACACCGATCTTGAACAGGTCGAGGACGCTGATGGACATGGGGGTCTCGAACTTCCGCGGCAGCAGATTTGATATGACTCACCCATGCTTGTGGCGTGAGTGGGGGTTGCGTTTATTCTTCCTCTGGCAGACGCGGCAATCAAGCTATTCCGGCGCCTCGCACGCCACCTCGAGCTGACCGACGAGGGCCAACGTTTGCTGGCGGCTGTCGATCCGGCCTATGCGGCGGTGGACCTGGCGGTCGGCCGGCTGCGCGGCGGAACACTCAGCGGCGGCGTCCGGCTGCGCTCGCTGCCATCGTTTCTTGCCATCTGGCTGGTGCCCCGGATGCGCCCTTTGCGCAGTCGGTGCCGACCGGCAAGCGCTATTGCCTCGTCTATCCCTCGGGTGCTCTGGACGATCAGCGTGTCTCGGCGGTGCACGACTGGATCGTGGACGAGGCGCGTGGGGCGCTGGCGCCGGCGCTGGTCCGGCGTTAGTCCGCCCGGAGCCGGCCGTTGACGGAAGTCAATCCGGCCGGCAGAACGTGGGTCGATAGTGATTGCCGTGCGGGTCACCGACGCCCCACCCTCGAAACCCAGGGAGTTCATGATGCGATGCAGCGGGCTTCTGAAGACGATCGTCACCGGTGCGTTGCTGGCGTTCGCACTGGCGGCGCAGGCACAGCAGAAGATGGACATCGGCAAGCGCGAATTCGAGACCAAGTGCGCGGTGTGCCATGGCCTGGACGGCAAGGGTCGCGGGCCCTATGCCGAACAGCTCAAGAAGCCGCTGCCGGACCTGACGACGATGGCGCAGCGCAACGGCGGCGTCTTTCCCGTCAGCCGCACCTACGACACCATCGAAGGCGCCGGCCCGGGGCACGGCACGCGCGATATGCCGGTGTGGGGGCTGGCCTACACCATCCAGGCCGCGGAAGCGCTGCCCGAGATGCCGTACAACCAGGCCGTCTATGTGCGCACGCGCATCATGTCGCTGCTGGAGTACATGAACCAGTTGCAGGTCAAGTGACCACTCCGGGCAGCGGCGCTGGCCGGTTCGCCGTCGACGACCCTGGCCGATCGAGGGTCGCCCCCGATCAGGAGAAGTCAAGACCCGTGTCGGCCAGCCCCACGAGGTCGAGGTGCAACTGGTTTGCCGGGCTGCTCGCCAGGCCCGCCAACCAGTCGCCTTGGAATGACTCTGTATTGAGTGCGTTGACTGCAGCATCGAGCTCGGTCTGGTCAGGCATGCGTCCGTTGACGTTGGTGAGGAGGTAGTTGGCGATGTCCAGATTCGTCGGGACGGCCTGTCCGGTCAGCACATCCCAGACGGGCAGCCGCAACAGCGCACCCGAGAGCTCGCGGAGCGAGTAGCCCGCGTCAAACAGTTCGATGACCGATCCGAGCAGTTCCTGCTTGGAGGAGTCGTATACCAACTGACCCGGAAGCGCCGCGCCGAGGAGCAGAACTGTCTGGCCCGCGGACTGACCGGCCCCGACATCCAACGCGACGCTGATGTCGGCGAACTTCAGGCGCTCGATGTTCAGGAGGCTGTCCGCGCCGTCCGCGGACGTGGTCAACGTGTAGCCTACTGCTGTACGGCCGAGCGTGGTGTCGGCGCGCATGGCGCCGTAGACGACCGTGTCGATGCCGCCCTGGCCGTCGAGGATGTTGTTCGCTGCGCTGCCACGAAAGACGTTGTGGGCAGCATTCCCGATGCCGTTGAGTGCGGCGCCGGTGAGCACCAGATTCTCAACATCCTCGGGCAGCGTATAGCTGATCGCTGCGTGCACGGTGTCGATGCCGCCGCGGAGTCCCTCGACGACCCGGTCGAGCAGGCTGGTCACCGTGTACTGGTCGTTGCTGATGCCGTAGCTGTAGACAGTGAAGCCACTGTCGTTGTCGACCAGCGTCGCCGAGGTGTAGCGCTGCGGCACCGTGGCGTTCACCGCCGAGTTGAGGTCGAGGTTGAAGATCTCGGTGCCTTCGGCGACCGTGTCGTCGATGACCGGCACCGGCAGCGCCTTCGCCGTCTCGCCGGGCGCGAACACCAGCGTGCCGGCGTAGCCGCGGAAGTCGGCGTTGCCGGCCGCGGTGCCGGCGCCGACGTTGAAGTTCACCCGCACCTCGTTCGAGGAGGCGGCACTGAGCTGCACGACGAAGCTCGCGAAGGTGTCGCCCCCGGCGACAACGAGAGGTGTGGCCAGGATCTGCGGCTGCCCGACCGGCGGCGTGTCGCTGCGGCTGATCATCACCGCCCCCACGGCGTCGGCCAGTGTCGCGTTGCCGGGGTTGCCAAGGACGACCTGGAAGAACTCGTCGCCTTCGGCAAGATCGTCGTCGACCAGGTTCAGCGTCACCGTCTTCGCCGTCTCCCCGCGCGCGAAACTCAGCACCCCGGAGGCCGCCGCGTAGTCGCTGCCGGCTTCGGCAGTGTCGTCCGCGGTGGCCCAGGGCACGGTGACGGTCGACACCGAAGGCCGGCTCAGCGATACGAGCAGGTGAGCCAGCTGCGCCGACTCGTCGACGACGGCGTCGCCGATCGATACCAGCGGCGTGCCGGTGGCGCCGTCGTTGTCGACGATCAGCGCCGGCGTCCAACGCTGCGACACGACCGCGTTGACCGGCGTGTTGAGGTCGAGCCAGAAGACCTCGGTGGGCTCGGCCGAGGTGTCGTCGATCACCGGCACCGGCAGCGTCTTCACCGTCTCACCGGGCGCGAACACCAGCGTGCCCGCGTAGCCACGGAAGTCGGCGTTGCCGGCCGCGGTGCCGGCGTCGATGCCGAAGTTCACCCGCACCTCGTTCGGCGACGGCGCGCTCAGGTAGACCACGAAGTCGGCAACGGTGTCGCCCTCGCCGGCAGCCAGCGGCACTGCGCCGACATAGGGCTGGCCGACCGGCGGCGTGTCGTTGCGAGCGATCATCACGCTGCCTACGGCGTCGGCGAGCGTCGCGCCGGCCGGGTTCGCGAGCACGACGTGGAAGAACTCGTCGCGCTCGGCGAGCACATCGTCGAAGACATCGACGCTGATGGTCTTCACCGTCTCGCCGGGCTCGAAGCGCAGCACGCCCGAGCCGGCACGGTAGTCCTCGCCGGCCTGCGCCGTGCTGTCGGCGGTCGCCCAGGCCACCGTCACCGGGCTCACCGACGGCCGGTCGAGCGAGACGACGACGAGCGCACGCTGCGCGGTCTCGTCGACGATGACCTCGCCGGCCGTGATCGCCGGGGTGCCGGTCGCACCGTCGTTGTCGACGATCAGCGCCGGCGTCCAGCGCTGCGGCACGACGGCGTTGACCGCCGTGTTGAGGTCGAGCCAGAAGACCTCGGTCGGCTCGGCCGCGGTGTCGTCGATCACCGGCACCGGCAGCGCCTTCAATGTCTCGCCGGGCGCAAACACCAGCGTGCCCGAGTAGCCGCGGAAGTCGGCATTGCCGGCCGCGGTGCCGGCGTCGATGCCGAAGTTCACCCGCACCTCGTTGGTCGACGGCGCGCTGAGGTAGACCAGGAACTGGGCCAGTGTCTCGCCTTCGCTCGCCGCCACCACGCGCGACAGCACCTGCGGCTGGCCGACAGGCGGCGCATCGTTGCGGCCGATCATCGCGCTGCCGGTGCCGGCGGACAGCGTGGCGCCGCTCGGGTTGGCGAGCACGAGGTGGAAGAACTCGTCGTTCTCGGCCAGGTTGTCGTTGATCAGCGGCACGCTGACGGTCTTCACCATCTCGCCGGCGCCGAAGTTCAGCAGGCCGGCCGTCGCCTGGTAATCCTGGCCGGCCGCGGCCGTGCCGTCGGCGGTGGCATAGCTCACACTCACCGGCAGCGTCGAAGGCTGCGTCAGGTAGACGAAGAAGTTCGCGGTACGCGCCGTCTCGTCGACCGCCACGTTGCCGACCACCAGCCCCGGGGTACCTGCCGCAGCGTCGTTGTCGTAGATCATCGCCGGCGTCCAGCGCTGCGGCACGACCGCGTTCACCGCCGTGTTCAGGTCGATCCAGAAGATCTCCGTCGGCTCTACGACGTTGCCGTCGAGCAGTTCGACGCGCACCGTCTTGCTGGTCTCCCCTGGCGCGAAGATCAGCGTGCCGGATTGACCGCGAAAGTCCTGGTTGCCGGCCGCCGTGCCGGCGTCGATGCCGTAGTTGACGCGCGCCTCGACCGCCAGCGCGGCATCGAGGCGGATCACGAAGTCGGCGAAACCGGCGCTTTCGCTGACGGCGATGGGATCGACACGGAAGTAGCTCATGGAACCTCCTTCACTTGATCGTCTGCCGAGCCGCCAGGGGGCTCCCCGCCGGAACGACAAAGCTAAGACCGACCCCGTTACCGCCGAGTTACTGCGCGCGCCGTCGATCGGCGGCGGCCAGCAGCGCGCGGTTCGTCGCATTGCGCTGCAGGAAGCTGTCTCGGAACTCGGGCGGCACGTTGGGCAATGCCACGTGCCGCACCCAGTGCGCACCCCGGCCCAGTGCGATCAAGGCCTGGTCGCCATCGCCGGCGGCGTCGAACACCTGGGCCGCCAGCCACCAGGCGTGGCCGAGCATCAGGTCGGCCGGCTGCAGCCGGTCGAGCTGCGCCACCAGCTCGCGCATCGAAACGGCCGCTTCGCCGCTGCGGCCCGTCCGGTGCAGCGCATCGGCGCGCAGCAGCCTGGCCTTCATGGCAACGCCGGCGAACTCGAGCTGCAGCGCCTGCTCGAGCACCTCGTCGCAGCGCAACACGGCCGCGTCCGCATCGGCGCGCGCCGCGTCGTCGAGCATCACGTGCATGCGCACATGCGGGTCGGCGCCCGCCGTGAGCGTCTGCAGTGCGTGCTGCAGCTGAGCATCTCCGGAGTGCCCGAGCGCGCGTTCGAGGCGCGCTGCGATCGTTGCGCCGCGGGCGCGCACGTGGTCGATCGGCGGGGGCGCGTAGCCGAGCGCCTGCCGGGCGCGCGCGAACTGGCCGAGGTCGATGAGGAATTGCGCCTTGTGGTTGGACGCCACCGCAACCCAAACCACCTGCTTGTCGCGGGCAAAACAGGCCAGCGCGGCGTCGAGCCTTTGCAGCGCCTCGGCATAGCGGCCCACCATGCCGCAGTACAGGCCGGCATAGGTCTCGACCACGGCACCCTCCGGCCCGTCGGTGACGCCGAGTTGCGCCTGCAGCGCCAGCGAGCGCTGCGCCAGGGCGAGCGCCTCGGCAACCTGGCCCAGGTTGCCGCGGACCGTGGCGAAGTTCGAGGTCAGCGTGGCCAGCTCGGCGATGTCGCCCATCGCCTGCGCGTTGTCGATCGCCCGCTGCAGCGCGAAGGCGGTGTCGCGCAGGCGGCGCGCACCGTTCAGCACGTAGGCGTAGTCGGCCCAGAAGCGGCCGCGCTGCTCGGGCGTGGCCTCGGCCTCGACCAGCGCGCGGTAGGGCTCGATGATCGCCAAGGCCTGCGTCGAGCGACCGGCCTGGGCCAGGCCGACGGCGTGCAGGCAGGCCGCCTGGAAGCCGGGCCAGGGTGACTCGAACCGGCGTGTCAGTTCGGTGGCCTGCACCGCGGCGGCGATGCCGGCCTGATGGTCGGCCGCCATCAGCGCGGCGGTCGCCCTGGCCGTCAGCGCCGCGGCGCGCTGGTGCTCGGTCTGCGCCGCGGCAACCAGCGCATCGATCACGCCGTTGGCGTGGGTGACACCGCGCACGACGATGAGCGAGTGGACGCTACCACAGCGGGCCTCGAAGGCACGCTCGGACGCGCCGGCCTTCTCGAACGCATCGGCCGCCAGGCGCCAGCACTCGACCTCGTGCGTGCGCTGCGACGCGCTGTGCGCGCGGCGGGCCGCCATCGTATAGGCCTCGCCGGCCTGCTGCCATTGCGCAGCGCCCGCCCAGTGTGGCGCCAGGCGCTCCGGCACGGCTCGGCGCTCCAGCAGATGCAGCGCGATGCGCCGGTGCAGCAGCTGCGCGATCGGCTGCGGCACCGAGGCGCGTGTGGCCTCGAAGATCAGGTCGTGCGCGAATGCGCCGTCGCGTATCACCTGCGCCGACTCGAGCTCGCGCCACGGCTCGGCGATGTCGATCGGATGCAGTTCGAGCACGGCCGCGGCGAGCTCGGCGCTGAAGTCGGGGCCCGCCAGCGCGGCCACGCGCGCCAGCCGCAGCGCCGCCGCGGAGAGTTGCGCCAGGCGCCGCTCGACCAGCGCCCCCACGGTGACGGGCTGCGGCAACCGGGCGCCCTGTTCGACGGCGGCAGCCTGGCCGGACAGCAGCAGGTCCTTCAGGGTTTCCAGCGCGAACATCGGGTTGCCGCCGGTGTGCTTGAGCAACGCGGGTGCGAGGCGCGCGGGGTCCAACTCGGGCAGGCCGATCGATTCGACCAGTGCCGCCATCTGCGTCAGGTTCAGCGGTTGCAGGCTCAGCGACTCGATGCGACCCGCCTCTTCCAGCGTGCGCCGCAATTGGGACGCGGCCGCCGTCGACTCGGCCGGGCGCTGTGCAAGGCCCCACTGCAGCGTGGCGAGCGTGTCGGACTGTACGAGCGACTGCAGGAACTCGATGCTGGCGTCGTCGGCGAAGTGCAGGTCGTCGACGATCAGGGCCTGCAGACCCTGCGACGCGGCATCGCCCAGGCTCGCATCCACCGCGCGGTGCAGCAGCAGGCGCTGCGCCTCGCCGGCCAGCGCCACGGCGTGGCCCAGTTCGGGCAGCACCAGCGCGAGCTCCTGCGCGCGCGACGGACTCAACGCGCCGCCCTGCGCGGCGCGCACGGCGCGCAGCAGCCGCGCGAGCAGCGCGTAGGCGATGCCGGCGTCGCCGGGGCGGGCCTGGACGCTGATGACGCCTTCGCGAGCGCCGGCAAACTCCTGCATCAGTCGGCTCTTGCCGACGCCGGCCTCGCCGATCAGCAGGAAGGCACGATGCGACGACCACGCGTGGTCCAGCGCGAGCAGGTCACGCTCGCGGCCGATCAGGCGGGGCGGGCGCATCAGGCTGGCGGGAGCGATCGCGCGCCGCGCAGGCAGGCTCGCCGCGCCCTGCTCGATGGTGCTCATCAATTCGATCGTCTCGGCCGAGGGCCGGGTGCCCAGTTCGTCCTTCAGGCGTTGCTCGAAACGTTCGAACGCGGCAATGGCCGAAGCCGGGTCGCCCCGCAGGTAGTGCAGGCGCATCAGTCGGCGCTGCGCATGTTCGGCCAGTGGGTCGGCGACGACGAGACGCTGCGCATAGGCCAGGCCACTGGCCAGGGCGCCGCTCTTCTCGCATTGCGCGGCGGCGGCGGCCAGCGCGCCGTCGCGCTGCGCGCGCCACTTCTGGCGCTCAGCACGCAGCCATTCCGCCAGGTCGGGCAGTTCGTCGAAGGCGAGGTCGCCGAGCAGCTCGTCCTGGCCGGCCTGCGCGTCCTCGCCGATGGCCACCAGCGTGTCCGCCAGGTCCGGGCCCACGTCCGGTGCGAGCTGCAGCAGCGCGCCGGTGGCCACGACCGTCGACGCCGTCTCGCGGCGCAGCCGGAACAGCCGCTGCCGCAGACTGGTTACGGCCTGCCGTGCCGTCGCGTTCGGCCACAGCAGGGCCGCCAGTCGGTCGGCCTTGATGGGCCCGGACAGGGCCACCACCGCCAGCAAGGCGGCGTCCTTCGGCCGCAACGGGATGCTGCGGTCGCAGGCCTGCGCCTCGAGGCGGGGGCGCCCGAGCAGGTGCAGCCGCCAGATCGCAGGTGGAGGGGTCACGGCGGCAGGAGTTGGGGCATGTTGGACAGTGTCGGGCGGCGGCTCAATGTCGGCAACTGCGGCTCGGCGCGCCGCTTGAGCCCGGACTGCCTCGGGTGTACCGATGCGGCGTTACTGCGGGGTTACCGGGGAGTTGACGGTCATCAGCGGGGGCCGGCGCAAGGTGGCGAGCAAGCCCAAATGTGCCGGCCGATGCTGCCCGCGGCATCCTGCTTCGCGGTGGTCAGGCGTTGCAGCGCCTGCTTGCCCTGCGCGAGCGCCAAGTCGATGCCGGCCCCCCGACCGGAGGCGTCAACGTCGTCACACTTCAGACCTTCGACGACGACGGCAACGCGCGCACGCCCTTTGGCGCCGGTGATCGCGTCGGCGTGAAGGCGTCGGAGAAGCAGAATTTTTCGCCCAGCCCATGCGCCAGGAAGTCGGGCACCGCGGCGTCCACCATGCGCACCGAGCCGCAGGCATAGACCTCGTAGCCGCTCAGGTCGGGGTGGTCGGCCAGCAGCGCCTCGTGCACGAAGCCGCGGCGGCCGGTCCACGACGCGTCGTCGCCGGGTTCCGACAGCACCGGCACGAAGCGGAAATTCACGTGCTCGCGCTGCCAGCGCTCGATGATGTCGAGCAGGTAGAGATCGCCCGCGGTGCGCACACCCCAGTACAACTCCATCGGTCGCTGCACTCCCCTGCGGAAGGCATCTTCCAGGATGCTCTTGATCGGTGCGAAACCGGTGGCGCCTGCCAGGAAGAGGATGGGCCGATCGCTCTCGTGCAGCGTGAAGCGGCCCAGCGGACCCTCGAAGTCGATCACGTCGCCGACCTGCATGCCCTGGAAGACATGGGTCGTGAAACGGCCACCGGGGATCAGCCGCACGTGCAGTTCGATCACCTCGCCGGCCGTCGATGGTGGCTGGCCCGCGTCGGCCGGCGGATTGGCAAACGAGAAGGCACGCTTGGCGCCATCCTCGAGAATGACATTGATGTACTGGCCCGCCACGAAAGCCAGTCTTTCGGTGCCGGGCAGCGTGACGAACAGGCGCATCAGGTCGGGCGAGATGCGTTCCATCGCACTGACGCGACCTTGCAGGCGACGCAGGTCCGCGGCCTCGCTGGCGGCCAGCGTGGCCACGCCTTCGACTTCCAGTTCCACGTCTTCCAGCGCCACCGCGCAGCACATCAGCGCCTGGCCGCGGCCCTGCATGGCCGGCGTCAGCGCCGCGGCCTGGAACGGGCCGGGGTCGACGCGGCCGTTGAGCACCGTGCAGACGCAGGCACCGCAGCCGCCGGCGCGGCAGTCGTAGGGCAGCACGAGGCCGGCGCGCAGGCCGGCTTCCAGCAGCGTCTCGCCGGGGCGCGCCGAGATGCGCGCCGGCCCCGGATGCAGCGTGATCTGCAGCGCCTGCTTGCCGCTGCGCCGCGGCGGCAGCCAGGGCAGGGCCAGCAGCAGCAGCGTGGCGCCACCCACCAGGCCCCACACGGTACCCAGCGGCCAGTCGTACATGAGCGGAAACAGGGTGAGCAGGAACCAATCCAGCGCCAGCACGGCCGGCGCCGTATGCAGGTCGGCCGGTCCCTGGCTGGCCACCGGCGTGACCAGCGCCAGCACCAGCAGCGTGACCAGCAACGCCAGCGCGATCGGGCGCGGCGGCTGCGTCGCGGCCTTGGGCACACGCTGCACGTGGACCCACATCACCAGCAGCATGACCAGCGGCACGCCGATGTGGATGAAGACGAGCAGCGAGAACAGTCGGTTGCTCACGTGCTCGGGCAGGATGAAATTGCGGATCAGCGTGCCGCCGAAGCCGGGAATCCAGTCCAGCCACTCGAAGCTGGCCTGGGTGACGAATTGCGCCAGCCGGTCCCAGGGCAGCATGTAGCCGTTGACGCCGGCCACGTAGGCCAGCCAGATGAGCGCCACGCCGGTGACCCACGAGAACCAGCGAAAGCCGCGCAGGCGGTCGAAGGCGAAATAGCGCACGGCATGGATGAGCATGGTGAGCACCAGTGCGTCCGACGCATGCCGGTGCACCGTGCGCACCACGCCGCCGGCACCCCACAGCCCGTGCGTGATGGCCTCCACCGATTGGTACGCGCCGGTGACGCTGGTGTCGAAGAAGGCGTAGAGCACGAGCCCGGTGACGCCCACGACCCAGAACAGGAAGAAGGTGATGGCGCCCAGGTGGTACAGCGGGTTGAGGCGGTCGCCGAAGGCGCGGTTGAACAGCGCCTCGGCGCTCATGAAGGCCGCCCGCAGCGTGCGCTGCATCAACGCGATCATCGCGTTGGCTCCGTCATCGCGATCATGGCGCCGCCGTCATGGCTGCCGACGCATGGCGCGCGCCACCACCACCACGAAGAGCAGCCCGCCGCAGATGGCCAGCAGCCCGCCCAGGCCCATGAGGCCCATGCCGGCCACCTCGGCCGTGCTGCGCAGCACCTGCTCGGCACCGGCCACCTTGCGCTGCACGCCGTAGCCGCCCGACCACACCAGGCCCACGATATGCAGCAACTGCCCCACGCCATACAGCCAGGGCTGCAGCACGGCCAGGCGACCGGCCGGCGCACGGTAGCCGAGCTGCGGCAGCAGGTGGAAGACCAGGCCCATCAGCGCCAGCGTCACGCCGACGATGCAGCCGTGGTAATGAGCCGGAATCTTGACGTTGCTGCCGCTGATGGTGAGGCCGATCACGCCGCCGGCCACGAACAGCAGCATCGACGCCAGCAGCGCTGCACGCAGTGGGCGCCGTTCGGCCGCCAGCTGCCGCAGCGGCGCCAGCGCCAGCAGCACCGCCAGCGCCAGCGGGGCAATGGCCAGTCCGCCGCCGAAGCGCATGCCCCAGGTGTGCATGTCGCGGTGTTCCACCGTGCTCACGTCGTGCATCAGGTAGGCCAGTGGCGTGCCGAAGACGCCGACCAGCGCCACCGCGAAAAGCAGCAGCACGATGCGTGGGCTCAAGGGGATGCGGCCGCCGCACGCCTGCGCCAGCGCCAGCCAGGCCACCAGCATGAGCAGTGTCCAGGTGAACTGCAGCGCGTGGCCGCCGCCCCAGAACAGGATCTCGTAGTAGGCCTTCGGCGGCAGCGAGGCCGGCACCAGGGCCAGCGACCAGACAAAGGCCAGCAGGGCCACGGCGGTGGCCACCACGCTGGCGTGCAGGCCGAAGCGCAAGGCACCGGCGCCGTCCACCGCCGGGCCGACCGGCGCCGCACGCACCAGGCCCTGCAGCACCAGCAGCAGGGCGCCCACGCCGAACACACCCACCGCGGCGCGGAAGGTGGCGCTGTCGAGCATGGGAATGTAGTTGGCCATCACCGGCTGGCCGGGGTCCACGAAGGCCGCCAGCGCCATGCCTGCCGCGCCCGCCCCGCACAGCACCAGCGGCAGCCGGGCCAGCGCCGCACCCGGACGCGAGCGCGCCGGCCGCAGGTTCAGGCTCCACAGCAGGCCGGCGATGGCCACGAACCAGGCCAGCACCGAGAGGTCCACGTGCACCACCAGCGCGACGCGGAAGAAGTCGCCCGCCGGCAGCCAGGCATTGATGCCCGGCGTGCGTGCCAGCACCAGCAGCACCGAGAACATCCCCGAACCCACCAGTGCCGCCAGCGCCAGCCACAACCAGGCGCGCGCCAGGCGGCGCTGGCCAGCCGCAACCGGGGGCAGCGTGTAGGTCGCCGGGCTGGAAGCGGTCACGGGCCCGGGCGTCGTGCCGGGGGCGAAGACCGGCCGCCCGGGCTGGCCCGAGTCGACGGAAGTGAGCGTGTTCATTGCAATGTAATGCCGCCTTTCCCGGCGTCGAAATCGATGACCAGCACCTGGCCGGGCACCAGCTTCACGGTGGATTCGTGTTGATAGGCGTGGTCGCGCGCGCGCACGTCGTCCGACAGGCGCACGGTGATGCGGTGTTCGCCGGCCGGTACCACCAGGCGCTCGTAGACCGCCGACGCTCCGTCCTTGGACAGGCCGGTGGGTGGCGCGGTGCGCTTGAGCACCGTGGTGCCGTCCAGGTCCACTTCCACCGTCACCGGCGAGCGCTCGCGCGGGCACACCGTGGGCGCGCGCATGTTGGGCGGCAGCTTGGCCAGTTCGTCGGGCTTCAGCGTGCGGCAGTCGCCCACCGGCTTGCCCACGCGCGAAAAGCTGAGCTTGATGAGCGCCTGGTCCTCGCCCAGATGCCGGTACGGCGGCCATTG
>Ga0105090_10001166_pt1 | contig 13959 bp, 14 predicted proteins | sample PPLLak3March2015_FD_79110 | JGI IMG/M metagenome (GOLD analysis project Ga0105090, IMG submission 79110) | Freshwater sediment microbial communities from Prairie Pothole Lake near Jamestown, North Dakota, USA - PPLs Lake P7 Core (1) Depth... | ecosystem: Environmental > Aquatic > Freshwater >... | reverse complement strand
TAGTACATCCACAACATCCTCATGGCTGAGCATGTCCCCTCTTTCCACCATTTCAGGGACAATTCGATTGACCAGCAATTTCGGCTGGACGGATTTTGCGTACAAAAGCCCAATGACCCGGTCAGCATCTCGAACCGAGGACACTTCCGGTGTGCATATTACAATTGCCTGGTCAGCACCCACCACGGAATTTTCAAACCCTTGCTCAATACCCGCTGGGCAGTCCAGAAGTACAAAATCATACTCTTTACGCAAAAGCACACAGAAATTTTTCATTGCCGCGGGTGTAATGACATTTTTATTGTCACTTTGAGATGCGGGGATTAAAAAAAGATTGTCTATTTTTCGATCTTTTATTGCTGCCTGCTGAGCTTGGCATTTGCCGTTAACAGCGTCCACGATATTAAACACAATTCGATTTTCAAGTCCCATAACCACATCCAGATTTCTAAGACCGATATCCATATCGACAACCGCAACTTTTTTACCTTCAAGGGCAAGTGCGGCGCCGATGGAAGCTGTGGCGGTAGTCTTTCCCACTCCGCCTTTTCCTGATGTGATAACGATGATTTTTCCTTCCAAGGGTCACCTCATGTTATTAAATGTCCTTACTGTTGATTTCCCTATCGAACTTTCGGCCAAGGAAGACGTCCGAAAGGGTTGGCCTCGATATAGTCTTCCACAATGATTGTACCATCTTCCACATGGGCGAACTCCGGGTATTTTCCTGAAGATTCCGAAGTTCCGGCTGCCACGTAAACGGCGATTTGAATCTGGGTAGGCTTGAAATCCAGCGCAAGAATTATGGATTCCGTGTTGCCCCGCTGACCGGCCCATGCCGTGCCGCGCAGATTTCCCAAAATGATTATATCACCGCCGGCGATCACTTCTGCGCCGGGATTGACATCCCCCATGAGCAATAGATGTTTTCTGGCGTTAATTTTCTGCCCCGATCGCACACGTCCGGTCAGCATGAGCACGTCACTACTGTGCTGATACCAGGAACGGTCCAAATCTCGCTGGCGAAGTCTTATTTCCGCATTGGCAATATTGTCCGGTGGCAAGGAAACCGAGCCAACTTGATAATTTTTTTTGAGAAATTGCCCCAGAACCTCTACCAGTTGATTATTTTCTCCATGTTTGCCGGTATCGATGACCACCCGTGAACCTTTTGCAAGATGATCCAGCTTTCGAAAAACAGTGTTGAGTTCTTCTTTAAGCTTTTCCGTGGATCTGGTGGGGTCGATGGTTACCCAAAGACTATCCCCAACGCCCTTTAACTTTGCAATAGGATTTTTTCCCTCACTTATTTGAGAATTTGAATCTTCCATATTTAAAAACAAATGATACAGATGGTTATTTTTTAGCTTGATTATTATCGCGTATAGAAGGTGACAAGTTTACAGCATTAATGTAGGTCAAGTATAAAGAAGGTGGATTAGTGTGTCAAGTGAGAAATATGCGCAATATATAGTTATCAAAATACGTTGGTTTCTCAAAACAATCTATATTTTTGAACCAGGAACTCGAACTTTTTAAGAATTTAACCAAATATGGTGCTAATAAATTTTCGTGCGAATTTCATGAGCAATGTTACGGACATTTTCCATGACCTGTTCTATGTCCATAAAAGCCATTTTTCCATTTTCCATGACGATTTTACCATTGATAATAACTGAGTCCACATCACTTCCTCTTGCGGCATATACCAAATGTGATTCAGGGTGATACATGGGGGTAAGATGAGGTTTTTTAGTATCGATAACAATCAGGTCCGCCTTTTTTCCAGGCTCAAGACTACCGATTGAGTCTGAAAGTCCCAATGCACGGGCTGAATCAATGGTGCACATTTTAAGTACGGTTTTGGCATCCATGACCGTGGGATCGCCGGTGTTCACTTTATGAAGTTTTGCAGCCGTATCCATTTCCAGAAACATGTCCAGATTGTTATTGCTGGCACAGCCATCAGTGCCGATACTCACGCATACACCTTTTTCGAGAAGTTTGGGTATGGGAGCTATACCGGAAGCCAGTTTCATGTTGCTTTCAGGATTATGGGCGACTTTGACATCAAATTGTCTCAAAAGATCCATGTCTTCATCTGTGAGGACAACGCAATGACATGCCAGCAAATTGGGTGTCAGCACACCGAGATCGGCCAAATGCGACACCGGAGTTTTTCCATAGTGCTCTTGTATTTGTTTTACCTCACTTTTAGTTTCCGACAGGTGAATAATAAGAGGAATATGGTTATCAAGAGCTAATCCGGAGGCTTTTATTAGAAGTTCCGGCGAACAAAGGTAGGGAGAATGCGGCTCAACCGCGATGGTCACCAAGGGATCGTCTTTCCATTTTTCGATGAGCATTTCAGTGTATTCGAATCCCTTTTCAATCGGGCCATAATTAGGGGATGGAAAATCATAAAGGACTTCACCGACCACTGCGCGGATACCTGAATTTTTGGCGGCCATGGCTACGGCATCTTCGAAAAGGTACATATCGCTAAAACAGGTCGTACCGGACAAAATCATCTCGGCACAAGCCAGAAGGGCCCCGCAAAATACCTTGTCTTGATCGAGCTTTGCTTCCGCTGGAAAAATATGATTGTTTAGCCAGGTCATCAGGGGAAGATCGTCCGCCATGCCTCTGAAGCAAGTCATTGCGGCATGGGTGTGAGCATTGATCAGGCCGGGCATGACGATACCACCACGGGCATCGATTATTTTTTTGGGGGGTATATCCGGAGATGATAGACTTGCCATGGGCCCAACGCCGATAATAAGATCATCTTTTATGGATACAAAACCGGGGTTGAACTTTTGTTCCTCGGAATTCATGGTCAAGACTATTGCATTGATTACCTGGATATCAGCAAAGTTCTCGCTCATCGATTCCCTCTATAACCTGCTTTATGATGGTTTCCAGCTTGGGTGCCGAAGTTTTCGCAACTGCGATAATTTCTTCAAGAGTGGAAGGTGCGGGGTCATCCGGATTGTGGACGTTGGTAATGATTGACAGGCCCAGTATGCGTATGGCTCCATGAACAGCGGCGATAACTTCCTGAACCGTCGAAAATCCCACGGCTTCCGCACCGATTGCTCTCAAAAAGCGAACTTCGGCAGGAGTTTCCAGGCAGGGACCTTTAAGACCTGCATATACTCCTCGTTGCATGATAAATTTATCATCTTCCCCGATTTTTTTTGCAAGGGATAAAAGTTTTCGATCGTAGGCGTGGGACATGTCCGGAAAACGAATTCCCCAGGTTTTTTCATGGTAACCGATTAATGGGTTTTCTCCGGTCAGATTGATATGATCAGTAATAACCATGATATCTCCTGCTGTAAATGAAGAATTCAGGCCCCCTGACGCATTAGACACAATCAGCACTTTTACGCCCATTTCTTGCATAACACGGACAGGGAATGCAACCTCTTTGGGGGAGTACCCCTCATAGAGATGAAAGCGTCCTTGAAAGGCCATAATTTCTATTTGTCCATGGTTGCCGATCAAAAGTTGACCCAAATGGGTTTGAACGGTTGAAACCGGAAAATGAGGTATTTGGCCATATTCAAACGCATGGGTGACATTTAAAAACGCCACGCAGTCTGTTAGTCCGGTTCCCGTCATAATACCAATTTTGGGATTCTTGCCTGATTTTTCAATTATGAATTGTACTGCGTCGGTTGCCTTTTGCTTGTAGCCGTCCATGATATTTTTTTCGCTGTGTGCCTTGTTAATGAAGACCGAATATTGAAAACATACGTTGACCAACAACATCATAGTTGATGGTAACGACCAAAATTGAATAAAAATTGAAACCTGAATAAGGGTGAGGGTATACATAAACTAGGGCGATCATAGAGTCAAGCAAGTTAATTATTTGAATTTTTGCCTGATGTTTGATTGACATTTACAACAGTTTATGGAATAGTCCCCGATGTTTTAATTTTGATAAAAATATATTTTTACTTGGGTAAAATAATGAAGCCTGATGTAATTCCAGTCGGTTTGTTGGTACTCCCCATTGATTTCGTGAGCCTTTTGGAAACAATGGTGAGAAAATATTAAATAAGGGCAGGATCGAACGATCTTGCAACAGAACAATGGAGATTGACACATGGCATTGAGTATAAAGCCTGAACATCCGGACATTACAGAACAAATGTGGGTTGATATCGATAAAATCATTGCCGACCATCGCAACACTCCGGGCGCCGTGATTACGGTTTTGAGAATGACCCAGGATGTTGTCGGATATCTTCCTTTGGAACTGATCGACTATGTCAGTTACGGGCTGAATCTTCCCAGAAGCAGTGTATACGGAGTTGCTTCTTTTTATTCTCTCTTCTCATTCGTACCCAAAGGGAGACATGTTATTAAAATTTGTATGGGTACCGCCTGTTATGTCAAGGGTATCAAGGAGGTTATGGATCGGATCAGCTATACTTTCAAGGTTGCGGAAGGTGAAACTTCCGAGGACCGACGATTTTCTCTGGAATCAGTGCGATGTCTTGGGGCTTGCGGTTTGGCTCCTGTAATAGTTATAGGTCATGATACGCACGGGGATGTGAAATCCGACAAAATCATTGACATTCTTGAGAATTATCAATAGGCAAAGGACGCAGTCGCTTTTTCTTAAAGACGTCTGCGGCTAAAAAGGGGCTTGTATGCACTTATCGGAAATAATAGACGAACTAAAAGCTGAAGTCCTTTATGGTGCGGACCGGTTGCATAAAAATGTAACCATTGCAGGTGGCGCTGATTTGATCGATGACATTTTGAAATTAAAAACCAAAAGCGCTGTATTGTTAACAGGCTTAAACAATGGCGAGGTAGTTATTGCCGCCAAGAAAGCCGGAGTGGAGGCGATTGTTTTTGTGAGGGGGAAAAGGCCTGAAGAAGATGTCATAGAAATTGCAAAAAAATATAACATGCCTCTTTTCAGTACCAGTTTTTCCCTTTTTGTAGCTTGTGGACGACTTTACATGACCGGCCTTAGGGGACTGGATGGATCCTGGTAATATCGAAGGAGAAAAAATATGGTGAAATTATCCGTGGATGGCCTTAAAAAATTTCAGGAAAAAGCAGCCGCAGAGCTAAGTAAAGAGGGCAGGACCGACCTGCTTATTTGCGGTGGTACCGGATGTCACGCAACAGGAAGTATTAAGGTCATAGATGTCGCTAGAAACGAAGTTAAGGCAAGAGGTTTGGAAGATACGGTAAAAGTGGTTGAAACGGGATGTAACGGCTTTTGTGCCTTAGGGCCGATCATGGTCGTGCAACCCGAGGGAATTTTTTATGAGAAAATTAAGCCCGAGGATGTTTCTGAACTGATCGAATCTCAGGTGCTCAAAAAGACACCGCTTGAAAGGCTTCTTTTTAAAGACCCGGTGACCAAGAAGCGTATTCCTCGCCAAGATGATATTCCATTTTTTCACAATCAGTTGCCAAGAGCCCTGCGCAACAAAGGCATCATAAATCCCGAATCCATAGATGACTATATTGCAAGGGATGGGTACAAAGGCCTTGCCAAGGCACTCATGGAAATGGCCCCTGAAGAGATTATCGAGCAAATGAAAATATCAGGATTAAGGGGACGAGGGGGGGCCGGATTTCCCACAGGCATCAAATGGGGTTTTGCAAGGCAGAGCCCGGGAGACATCAAATATGTCCTGTGTAATGCTGATGAGGGTGACCCGGGGGCTTTTATGGACAGAAGCATTCTTGAAGCCGACCCCCATGCGGTAGTTGAAGGTATGATCATTGCCGCCAAAGCTATTGATTCTCACAAAGGTTATGTTTATTGCCGGACTGAATATCCTTTGGCGGTCCACAGGTTGGGACTGGCCATCAGTAATGCCAAGGAATATGGTCTGTTGGGAAATGATATTTTAGGTTCCGGTTTTGATTTTGATGTTGAGATCTATCAGGGAGCCGGTGCATTCGTATGTGGGGAAGAAACAGCTTTAATGCGTTCAATCGAGGGAAAACGGGGCATGCCCCGTCCTCGTCCTCCTTTTCCGGCCCATAAAGGCCTTTGGGAAAAACCCACCATTTTAAATAATGTGGAAACTTTTGCCAATGTGCCCCAAATCATGATTAAGGGAGGCGAATGGTACGCAAGTGTCGGAACGGAAACCAGCAAAGGCACCAAAGTGTTTGCTATTTCCGGTGATGTCAACAATATCGGTTTGGTTGAAGTTCCCATGGGCACGCCTCTAAGAGAGCTTATCTATGATGTTGGTGGGGGAATTCCTAGAAAGCGGAAGTTCAAAGCCGTTCAACTGGGAGGACCCTCTGGAGGATGCATCCCTGAAGAACACCTGGACACGCCGGTTGATTTTGAGGAAATCGCTAAAGTGGGCGCAATTATGGGATCGGGCGGTGTCATTGTTATGGATGACCATACCTGTATGGTGGACATGGCACGTTTTTTCATGGATTTTATCCAGGATGAATCTTGTGGCAAATGCACACCATGCAGAGAGGGTACAAGAAGACTTCAGGAACTTCTGGTAAAAATTTGTGAAGGAAAGGGTGAGCCGGAAGATATCAATAAAATGGAGGAACTTTCTTATGTAATCAAGGAATCCTCCCTCTGCGGTTTGGGTCAGACCGGTCCAAATCCGGTTCTTTCCACTCTCCGTTATTTTCGCGATGAATATGAAGCCCATATTTATGACAAAAAATGTCCTGCCAAGCGATGCGTAAGTCTTCTTGATTTTGAAGTAAATCCCGAGCTATGCACAATGTGCGGCTTATGTTTTAAAGCTTGTCCTGTAGATGCTATTGCCTGGAAAAAGAAAGAGTTGGCTGTCATTGATAAGGAAAAGTGTATCAAGTGTATGACCTGCTTTGACAAGTGCAAGGTTGGTGCGATTTTTTAAAATAAAGTATCTTACATCCGGGTTTATTGGTTGAAATAAATTTAAAAAGGTTGTTAAAAGACCCTATAATAAAGTGCCGCAAACAGGCACTGGAACAATAGAATAAACAGGAGTGTAAAACATGTTATCAGCGGTATTCATGATTGGAGGCTTGGGACTGATCATAGGCATTGGTCTGGCTGTGGCGTCAAAGGTTTTTTACGTATATGTCGACCCCAAGATATTGGCGGTGGAGGATGCACTGCCCGGAGCCAATTGTGGCGGTTGCGGCCTTCCGGGTTGCAGTTCCAATGCAGAGGCTATTGTAGCAGGCAAAGCCGCTCCCAATTCTTGTGTAGCTGCAGGAGATGATGTGGCTCAGGCCATTGCCGCTATTTTAGGTGTAGCAATAGAAGCGAAAGAACCTGATATTGCGCGGCCGGGATGTACTTATGGATTTCAGGATGCGGATGCCAAGTATATCTATGATGGTCTTTCAGACTGCAGGGCAGCCGCTTTGCTTGGAGGTGGAATGAAAGTCTGCGCCATAGGCTGTCTGGGATTGGGAAGCTGTGCCAAAGTCTGCCCATTTGATGCCATTGTTATGGGCGAAGACAACCTTCCCAAGGTGGATGAAAAAAAATGCACCGGCTGCGGAACCTGCGAACGGGTGTGCCCTAAACATATCATCAATCTATCTTCGCTTACGCGAAGAATTCTAAAAGAATATACCACCGAAGATTGTACCACACCTTGTCAGCGGGCCTGCCCGGCCGGCATCAACATTTGTGAGTATATCCGTCAAATTTCTTTGGGTAACTACCATGAAGCGGTTCAGGTGATTAAAGAACGGAATCCTTTCCCATCGGTTATCGGACGTATCTGCCCTCGGCCATGTGAATTGGAATGCCGAAGGGGCCTTCTTGATGAACCGGTGGCGATCAATTTCTTAAAAAGATATGTGGCTGATTACGAAAAGCAAATCGGTCAACGGTCTTTTCCATTCAAAGCGCCGGATACCGGTCATAAAGTGGCAATTGTCGGAGGTGGTGTTTCCGGACTTTCAACCGCTTTTTTTATGGCACGACTTGGGCATGAGGCTACAGTGTTTGAGGCCACTTCTCAGTTGGGTGGTTTATTGAGAAGTGCAATTGCCTATAACCGGTTGCCTCGGGAAATCCTTGACTACGATATCGATGGCATCCTTGAGATGGGAGTTAAAGCCGAGACACAAATGGCTCTCGGAAAAGATATTACCATTGAATCATTGTTAACCGATGCTTACAAGGCTGTGTTATTAACCACCGGTGGTTGGGACAGCCGTCTGGCAAGGGGGGGGGCATCGGAAAAGGTTGAGCAACCCGTGCCCGGATCCTATTTATTAGTGGATCTTATCAAATATGGACAAAAATCTGGGGCACTGACTGTGGGCTCAAATGTGGTCATAGCCGGTGGCGATAAAGTGGCCATAAACAGCGTGGGTCTTCTCAAAAGTCTAGGGGCAAAAAATATTACAATCCTGTTCAGAGAAGCTGAAGATCAAATGCCTGGAGAAATCGCGGATGTCTCTAAACTCGAACAGGAAGGAATCCATGTCAAATTCAAGACGGCTGTGAACCGGCTTTTTGGTGAAAAGAACAAACTGACCGGAATTGAGCTCATTAATACGGAGACGAAAAAAACCGAAATCCTGAATGCTCAAACTCTCTTTATGGCTGCCGGAAGATTTCCGGAGCTGATTTTTACAAAGGTTCGGCCCGAGACAGATCAAGAGTCCATAGAGAATCAAGAAGATGTTGTGGCTCAAGATCATGGACCTTTAAAATGGGTTGCGCAGGAACCTTATAAACGCCCTGCTCTTAAAGATGAAAACGGATTTTTGTCCAAGGGGGATGCCATGTCCGATTACCAGGCAGCCATTAAAGCCATCGGAGCAGGCCGGCGTGTGGCTGCTTCGATCCACCAGGTCATGCTGGGAATCGAACCTTTCCTGGATGATAAAGTACTCACGGAAAATTCCGTTGTTCAGAACATATATGAACTTGGTAAAGAAGATGTGAAAATATCTTCCAGAACCATCATGACGTTGCGAAAGTCTAAAGAAGCTGAAGATGTCATAGAACTTGAAAAAGGATTTGACGAACATATGGCAAGAAGAGAGGCCGGAAGATGTCTGCGGTGTGGTCTTATCTGCTACATGCATACCGGTAAGAAAAAAATAAAGGCAGCCTAAGTTCGGGAACATGGGTAAACGGAAATCTTGTGATAATCACATAATTATTTGTTGATCCATGATGATCAAATGATCCATGATGATCAAATGATGCAGGATGAAATGATCCATCAAATTTTCATCCTGCATCTTGTTTTGAAAAGATTTCCATGGAAAGATGTTCAAGACAAAAGTCTTTGATAAATAAATAGAATAAAGAAGCGAGTAATCAGAAGAGATTTATGGCTATAGAAGAAGGAATTGTCACAAAAATTCCAACACCAGGCAAGGTTTTGGTTTCTACTGTTCGAAGCGGTGCTTGCGCAGCCTGTAGCGCCAGAGGAATGTGCCATTCTGTCGGAGGCGGTGGGGAAGCGGAAGTGGTTGCTAACAATGCCGCTAACGCGCGTGTAGGGGATCGTGTTGTTATCAGTTTTCGAACCGGTTCATTATTGAAGGCCATGTTTTTATTATATATGTTTCCCATTATGTGCTTGCTCGCGGGAGCCGTCATTGGTAATAATTATGCGTATGCCTTACAAATGGACTCTTCAATATTCTCGGCAATTGTCGGATTTCTATTTTTTGGTGCTTCTATAGTTTTTATCAGAACTAAGGGAAACAAGATGGCCCAAAAAGATGAATACCAGCCAAAGATTGTTCGTATTCTCAAAAGGGGAGAGATTGAAGACCCCACTCGAATCGCCGACAAGGATTTTCCGGAATAGAATCTTTATTCCTGATTCATCTTTTTCCGCAATACCTGGGAGCATTTAAAGGTAATAACCCTTCTTTTTTCCAACATCATGTCATAACCGGTAGCAGGATTTCGACCACGTCTGGCGCCTTTTTCGTTAACACAAAACCTCCCAAAGCCGCTAATAAGTATGTCCTCACCATTTTCCATACTCGTTTTGATGATTTCGAGTAACGATTCCAAAACATCAGCACTTTTTTTTCTCGGAAATCCCAGGTCATCGCGAATGCATTCAATGATATTCGCCTTGGTAAGCGTCATCGCAGATATACTCCTTGTAAACTTAAGAAAAATTATTACTCAGGAACAAAAACGTTTAATTTTGTAGAAATTGTTTTGAAATTCTCTCAATTTCAATGTTGAGTCAAAGGCTGCCATGGCAAAGCAGGATAAAAACAATTTTTCGTATACTATTTATATCATTGTATTTTGTCAAGATAATATGGATTTTGTTCCTGCACAAAGAAGAAAAATCAGAAACGGTTTTTTAAATCAGTTGACTCAAAACAAATTTGCTTGAATCAGCGATTGAAATTATTTTATCATTATAAATGAGGCTGAGAAAATTCCAATTAAATGTAGAGGAGAAAAAAATGGCACTGTATCTGGTACAACATGGAAAAAATTTACCGAAGGATATGGATATCCAAAAAGGTCTTTCTGAAGAAGGAATTGCCGATGTCAAGAGAATTGCCGATGTAGCTCGTCAATACGGTATAAAGGTCTCAAAAATTTTGCATAGCGGCAAAACTCGTGCACGGCAAACAGCACAGATTTTTGCGTCATCTCTGAATGTTCAGAGTGAAATTGAGGAAATCGAAGGTATGAAACCCCTTGGTGATGTGGTAAGAATTGCCGAAAAAATTGATGTTTCCCAAAATATCATGCTTGTCGGTCATTTGCCTTTTATGGAAAAATTGACCTCATATTTAGTGGTCGGCTCCGGTGAAAAGTCGATTTTCAAGTTCCAAAATGGTGGTATTGTATGCCTGGACAAAGAGTCCGATTCTCAGTCCTGGATCATTAAATGGAGCCTGATGCCCAATATCGGATAGCAATTACCCTTTTCGGTTTATTGCCCAAGCAGTTTTAAATAATAGTTATTATGAATATGCCTTGTGCATATAAAGATTTACGGATAAAATTAATAGTCTGGTAACATGCAAATTTTGGATATTTGGGTTATCAAACGACTTTTCTTTTAAAATACCGGTGATGATTGTTTTTGATTAAAGATACTTGATGTCGTTACGGCAGGTTTCAAATGGGTCAATAATTTAATACCCGATGGTAATATTTAAGGTATTGAAATGATAAAATCAATCCGATTTTTTTATTGTATTGTAATCCTGTTTTTTCTGTTTTCATGCATCCCTGAAATTATTCCGCAGGAAGCTTTATTGGATACGCCCTTACGCCATTATGAAAACGGTATGAAGTTTCTTCAAGCTGGTAAAGTTGATGCATCATATACTGAGTTCAGCCGTGCGCTTGACCTGGATAGGGAATATGCTCCCGGCTATGTGGGTCTTGGACTGGTTGCGGGATTAAAAGGTAACTTTACCGGTGCCATGGAAAAAATTGCAGTCGCCAATTTATATACCCGAAACAGAAAAGAAACTGTGATGGTTCATGTGGCGTTTATGCGGGTATACATAATGGGTCGTGAAAAAATCAGCCAAAACTGGTTGGAACAGGTCGAAGAACGATATGAGAGATCAATTTTGTCGGCGCCCGATTTTCCTGAGCCCTATTTTGTGATGGGACTTGCTTATAAAATATCGTTGATGCCCGACAGGGCGTTGGAACAGTTTCTGAAAGTTGTTGTGATGGATAAGGAATTTGCTCAAGAAGCCTCAGAGCAGATTCTGGAAATTCAGCCTATGGGGTCAATCCACTAAAACCCTTCCAGATAAAGAGTGACTTAGCCCAAAATTTTCATCATTGTGGTTTCCGGAATTTTTTGCAGGGATGAACCGGGGGAATATCCTCCTTGATGAAAAGGAATTTTATGAAACGCATAGAATTTGATTCGAAACATGAAGTGGTCTTTACTCAAAACGGCTTTAACACTTTTGAAGATTTTATTTATTGCATTAAGGGGAAAATAATTAACCGTAACAAAAAACGCAACGTTAGTATTTCAGGAAGCAGTTGGCAAGAGGGAACGCAATCTGATGATAAGACGACAAAAACCTGACCTGGAATACCTTAAAATGATGGTTTGAATAAATTCACCATTTTAAACCCAAACTGATCGATTTAACAATGGACTGACAGATGGTATGGTCGGCCTCCTCAGAATGACAACCTTGAATTAATGCTTATGATGACCATCCAATTCTTTTATTATGGCATCAGCTACCCTGCAGACCGCTTTGAGAACCTCATCGGAAAGACCGGACCCGATGCTGAAATCCTTGCCCTCCACACCATAAATAATTAATTTTTCGGGAAGGCTGTCCAGATTTTCTGCAAGGGCGATTGTTTCAAGAATATCGATAGAATGGGTGGAATAATTCGTAAAAAAATGCCGGGGAAGCTGACCTGACAAGGCATCAAATCGATAAACCTGTCCCGGGATCTGTCCTGAGCTGACCGCATCGATCAGGTAAACACAATCATATTCATGCCAAAGATGAATCAACGAAAGGCCGTCTTTGATACTGGAATGCACATCCACATGTTCAGGAAGCATTTCCATTAGTCGGCCGGCTATTACCTCGCCGACCCCATCATCGGAACGATAAGAATTTCCGATTCCGATGACCAGGATTGATTTCCGGTCAGCCGTCACAGGCCCCCCTTATCCGAGCTCAACATGGAGTTTCAAAAAATGGCATGAGCAGGAAATACATGGATCATAATTCCGGATGGTCTGTTCGCATTTCCAGGTAAGATCGTCATGGGAAAGGTTCAGATTTTTAGGCACAAAGGCTGCTAGATCATTTTCCATGACTTTCTGATTTTGTGAGGTGGGGGCGACGATCCGGGCGGTTTTAATGACACCATCATTATCGATTTCATATCGGTGATAAAGCAGGCCCCGGGGTGCTTCGGTGGCTCCATGTCCCATTCCCGCTTTCGGGGTAGTTTCTATGTAAGGAAAATCGGGCATTTCGTATTCATCAATAATGCGAAGGGCTTCTTCACAGGCGAAAACCAGTTCCACCGCCCTGACAATAATGCTTTTAAATGGGTTTTTGCACTCCGGTCCAAGGCCTGCCTCAACAGCGGCTTTTTGGGCCAAAGGAGTAAGTTTGTCAAAATTGAGATTATAGCGTGCCATGGGTCCGACATGATAGGCCCCGCGTTCTTTGATAACGGAGTGCAGCGAGGTGGAATGGCCGACATGCTGTTCTTCAAAAACATTCAGAAAATCAGAAACAGGAATATCCACCCCCTTGTTTGAAATAATTCGGCCTTCATTGATGGGATATTCTTTGTCATGTCCAATGGATACAAATTCGTAATCCTGATTGAATTCAGGAAAATCAAGGGTGGATACAAACCTTACCGTTTCTATGGAAGCCTCCAACGCCCATTTCAGGGGTTCGACCATTTTTTGCAGTTCCTTTTTGGTGGGAACTTTATAAAATCCCCCGACACACAAATTAACCGGATGAATTTCCCGTCCCCCCAGAAAAATCATCAGGTCATTGCCGATTTTTTTTAATTTAAGTCCCTTCTTGGCCAGATCAGGGTGGTCCGCAGCCATGCTCACCGCATCTTCATATCCCAAAAAATCTGGGGCATGGAGCATAAAAACGTGTAGCGCATGACTTTCAATCCATTCGCCGCAATAAATGAGGCGCCGTAATGCCCGGAGCATACCTTCGACTTTAACTCCACAGGCCATTTCCATGGCATGTGCTGCGCTCATCTGGTAAGCGATCGGGCAAATACCACAGATACGGGCAGTTATATCCGGAGCTTCGGTGAATTTGCGGCCGCGCAAAAACGCTTCAAAAAAACGGGGGGGTTCGAATATTTTAAATTTTACATCGATAACCTTGTCGTTCTTGATCTTTATAAACAGTCCGCCTTCGCCCTCCACACGAGCCAGGTAATCGACTTTGATGGATTTCTTTTTCATGGGCTTCACTCTCCTTCCGGAAAGGATC
>Ga0105090_10001165_pt1 | contig 13960 bp, 14 predicted proteins | sample PPLLak3March2015_FD_79110 | JGI IMG/M metagenome (GOLD analysis project Ga0105090, IMG submission 79110) | Freshwater sediment microbial communities from Prairie Pothole Lake near Jamestown, North Dakota, USA - PPLs Lake P7 Core (1) Depth... | ecosystem: Environmental > Aquatic > Freshwater >... | reverse complement strand
TTCAACGAACTGCTGCGCGAGATGACCGGCAAGGGTCTGGGTTTCACCGCTGTCGTCGACGACGACGAGCGACCGATCGGCATCTTCACCGACGGTGACCTGCGGCGCCTGATCGAGCGCGGCGCCGACCTGCGCGCGCTGACCGCTGCCGACGTCATGCACCGCGGCCCGCGGCTGGTACGCGCCGACGCGCTGGCGGTGGATGCCGCGGACGTGATGGAGCAGCACCGCATCACCAGCGTGCTGGTGGTCGATGGGTCCGGCAAGTTGCTGGGGGCGCTCAATTCCAACGACCTCATGCGGGCCAAGGTGATCTGAGCCGATGGCACCCGTTGGCGCACTCCCTTCGCTCCCCCCGGCAGGGGAACGACCCGTCGCGACGGAACCGGCGCAGCGCTCGCAGCGCCCGGCGCTGGCCTTCCCGCCCGAACTGCTGCTGCGCGCCATGGGGCCGGGGCTGGGCATGAAGGCGGCGCTGTTCGACGTCGACGGCGTCCTCACCGACGGACGCATCTACATCGGCGAGCACGGCGAGACCGTGAAGGCATTCAGCACGCTCGACGGCCACGGGCTGAAGCTGCTGAAGCAGGCCGGCATCGAGCCCCTGGTCGTCACCGGACGCGATTCGCCTGCGGTGCGCCGGCGCGTGGCCGACCTGGGTCTGGTGCACGCGGTCTATGGGGCGCGGGACAAGTTGGCCGCGGCCGGCGCCTTGCTGGCCGCCCTGGGCCTGGACTGGCCCGAGCTGGCGGCCATCGGCGACGACTGGCCCGATCTGCCGCTGCTGGCGCGCGCGGGTTTCGCGTGCGCGCCGGCGAACGCCCACGCCGAGGTCCGCGCGCTGGCGCACTTCGTGACGTCCGCCGCGGGCGGCCATGGCGCGGCGCGCGAATTCTGCGACCTGCTGCTGATGGCGGCGGGCCGCTACGAGGCGCTGCTGCGGGGGCACCTGCAGACGCTGGATGGGACCTGAAGCGGTGCGCTGCCTTGAAAGGATGGGCGTGAGTGTCGTGGGCCTCCCGAGTGCGCGAACCCGCGTGGCGAGGCGGCCTGCCGGCACCGGGAGTGCGTCGTGAGCGTCGAGCTCCACCTGCCCGACCTGCCGGAGGTGCCGATCTCGCTCGGCGCGGCGCCCGGCAGCCCGCGCCCGAGCCGCCCCTGGCCGACGCGGCTGCGCGATGGACTGTCGTCGGCGCTGCCGCTGCTGCTGATGGTGGCGCTGGCGCTGGCCACCTGGTGGCTGGTGTCGAATTCCCCGCGACCGCCTGCGGCTGCGGCCGACAGGCCGTTGTCGAAGGACCCCGACTACACGATGACGGTTTTCTCGCTCGACCGCTTCGACGCCGAGGGGCGGCTCAAGCTGCGCATCGAGGGCGACCTGCTGCGTCACTACCCGTCGACCGATCGCATCGAGATCGACGGCGTACGGATCCGGGCCGTGGCGCCGGACGGCCGCGTGACGCAGGCCAGCGCCTCGCGAGCCATTGGCAACGGCGACGGCAGCGAGGTGCAGCTGCTCGGCGGTGCCGAAGTGACGAGTGAGGACGCCAGCGGCGCACCGGTCGTGATGCGCGGCGAGTTCCTGCACGCCTTCTTCGTCACCGAGCGCGTGACGTCGCACCTGCCGGTGCAGCTGTCGGCCGCGGGCACCGAGATGCGGGCTGCGGGCATGGATTACGACCACGCGGCGCAGCGGCTCGAGCTGACCGGCCCGATGCGCTTCGTGATGTCGCCGCGCGCGCCGGCGTCGGGAGCCAGACGGTGAGCGCGCCGCTGGTCTTCATCACCGGCGCGTCCAGCGGCATCGGTCAGGCGCTGGCGGCGCGTTATGCGCAGGCGGGCTGGCGGCTGGCGCTGGTGGCCCGGCGCACCGACGTCGTCGAGGCCTGGGTGCAGGCGCAGGATCTGGCGGTCGAGCGTGTCGGCATCTACGCCGCCGACGTCGCGGTCAGCGACAGCATCGTCGCCGCCGGCGCAGCGTGCATCGAACGCCAGGGCGTGCCCGACGTCGTGATCGCCAATGCCGGCATCAGCATCGGCATGGACACCGGCGAGCGCGAGGACCTCGACGTCATGCGCGAGGTCTTCGCCGTCAACAACGTCGGCCTTGCCGCCACGTTCCACCCTTTTCTCGGCGCCATGCGGCAGCGTGGCGCGGGCGCTCTGGTGGGCATCGCCAGCGTCGGGGCCATCCGCGGCCTGCCCGGGCACGGCGCCTACGGCGCCAGCAAGGCGGCAGTGGTGGCCTATTGCGAGAGCTTGCGCGGCGAGTGCCGGGGTTCGGGCGTGCGCGTGGTGACGCTGTTGCCGGGATTCGTGGCCACGCCGCTGACGGCGCGCAACCCGTACCCGATGCCCTTCCTGATGACCGCCGAGCGCTGCGCCGAGCTCGCCTTCCGTGCCATCGCGTCGGGCACCAGCTACCGCGTCATCCCGTGGCAGATGGCGGTGGTGGCCAAGCTCTTGCGGCTGCTGCCCAACCCGCTGTTCGACCGCCTGATGGCCGGGCGCGGGCGCAAGCCGCGGCGCCGCTGACGGGCGATCGGGCGCGGCGCGCCCATGAGAAAGGGCACCCGAAGGTGCCCTTGCATGTCGTGTAGCCGGGTCAGTCGGGGGTCGGATCAATAGCCGCCGCGGCCACCGCCACCGCCGCTGCTGCTGCCGCCGTAGCCGCCGCGGCCACCACCGCCGCCGCCACTTCCGCCACCGCCATAGGGGCTGCGACCACCGCCGCCACCGCCGCCACCATAGGGGCTGCGGCCACCGCCGCCACCACCGCCGCCGCCGTAGCCGCCACCACCGCCGCCACCGTAACCACCACCGCCGCCACTGCGGCCGCCACCGCCGAAGCCGCCCGGGCGCTCTTCACGAGGACGCGCTTCGTTGACGACGATGGCGCGGCCCTCGAGGGCCTGGCCGTTCATGCCGTTGACCGCAGCCTGCGCTTCGGCGTCGGAGCCCATTTCCACGAAGCCGAAGCCCTTGGAGCGGCCGGTTTCGCGGTCCATCATGACCTTCGCCGACGTCACGGTACCGAATTGAGCGAATGCCTCTTGCAGCGAGTCGTCGCGCACCGAATAGGCCAGATTACCTACGTACAGTTTGTTTCCCACGGGGAGCCCTCAGAAGAACGATAAAACCATGTGGAGCTCAACCCTGCATGAACCAGAGGCGCGGCTGCCAGACATAGACTCCGTATTATGGAGTCGTGAAAGCTTTGCCCGTAAACCGCCTTGCCGTCAAGTGTTGTTTTGGCGTCCCCGTGGAAACCCTCGGGTCATCAGGCGACGAGGCGGCGGCACGCGCGGGCGTCGCTTCCGTGGCAACGGAGCCGGGTCGGGATCGCCGGTCGTGCGGCCGGCGGGTTAGTCCGAATGGCGGCGCCGGGGTGGCGGCCTACATTTCGCCCACTTGCGGCGGCCGCCGGCCCAGGCCGGTCCGGCGCCCGGGGGCCAGAGGAGACGAAAGACAGACAAGCGATCCACGGACGAACGACGAACCCGGACCGGCTTCAGCCGGCCGTTGCAGGCGCCGCACCGACGGCGCTTTTTTCCGCCCGGTTCGTTCTGCACGGAAGTGGGGGTGGATCGGGGCCCGTTTCCTGTCCACCCGCGCGACCGGCACGCCCTAGCATCGGGCATCGCGGTCCGCCGCCGCACCTGCCGTCCCTCCACCATGTCAGTCAACCCCGAGTTGCGCAAGCTCGACATCGACATCCCGTCGCAGCCGCAGTCGCTGCTGCGGCTGTCGCTGCTGCTCGCCGACGAGGAGATCGACGTGCGCGCCTGCGCCGCGCTGATCGAGAACGACATGGCGCTGGCCGCGGCGGTGATGAAGGCGGTGAACTCGTCCTTGTACGGCCTGCGTGGGCGCGTGCAGAGCGTGCAGCAGGCCGTCACCTACCTCGGCATGCGCGAGGTCGCGGCGATCACCTTCGAGATGGGGTTGCGCGCTGCTTTCCCGCCCGCCGCCGAGCTGGAGCCGTTGTGGCAGCGCGCGGCCCGCCGCGGCGTGCTGATGGGCCGGCTCGGCGCGCGCCTGTCGCTGGACGCCTGGGCGGCGCACTCGGCCGGGCTGTTCGAGGAGTGCGGCAAGGCGGTGCTGTACCGCCATGCCCCCGACCACTACGGCGCGATGCTGCGCGCCGCGCACGGCGACGCCGAGCTGGTGTCGCTGGAGCACGCCGGCTTCGGCGTCAGCCACGACGCGCTGGGTGCCGCCCTGTGCGAGAGCTGGGGCCTGGGTGCTGCGGCGGTGGCCAGCGTGCGCCACCACGTCGTGGCACAGGAGACACACGAACTGCCGGTGCAACCGGCACGGCGCGCCGTCTGCGCGCTGTCGGTGATGGCGCACGCGCTGTTCACCGCGCCGCAAACGCTGGACGAGGTCGTGCTGGCCGTGGCCCCGGCCGCGGATCTCGACGTGACGCTGGTGCTGCGTGCCGTGCGCCGGGTGCAGGAGCAACTGGAAAGCGCCGCGGCGCACGATCGCGCTGCCTGAACGCGCAGATCACCCGGCCTCCGGGCCCCGCCATTCGGGAAGATCTGCTGGCCGCGGCGGTGCGCGCTGGGTTACGCTAGCAGGCTCTCCTGAACTGCCTGCCCTAACGGGCCCCTTCATCATGGCCTCCAAAGTCTCCGCCGACAAGCTCGCGCTGCAGCGCCTCTATCACTGGGAAAAGACCGCACCCGACCGGGTGGCGCTGACGCAGCCGCTGGGTGGCGGCGCGCTGCGCGACTACACCTGGCGCGAGGTGATGGACCAGAGCCGCCGCATGGCGGCACACCTGATGAGCCTGGGCATCAAGCCCGGCGACAAGGTGGCGCTGATTTCGAAGAACACCGCGCACTGGATGATGAGCGACTTCGCGATCTGGCTCGCCGGGTGCGTGTCGGTGCCGCTGTACCCGACGCTGGCCGCCGGCACCATCCGCCAGATCCTGGAGCACAGCGAATCGAAGCTGCTGTTCGTCGGCAAGCTCGACGGCTGGGCGGGCATGAAGCCGGGCATCCCGGCAGGCCTGGCCTGCATCAGCCACCCGCTCGCGCCCGAGGACGCGAAGAAGAGCTACCCGGCATGGGACGAGATCGTGGCCCGGACCGAGCCGCTGAAGGGCCATCCGGTGCGCGACGCGGACGAGCTCAACACCATCATGTACACCTCGGGCACGACGGGCGCGCCCAAGGGCGTGATGCACACCTTCGGCAATTTCGCGATGGCCGTCGAGCAGGGCCTGCGCCGCGTCCCGCTGCGCGAGGACGGGCGCATGCTGAGCTACCTGCCGCTGTCGCACGTCGTCGAGCGCGCGCTGGTCGAGCACGGCCAGCTGGCCACCGGCATGCACGTCTACTTTGCCGAGAGCCTGGACACCTTCGCCGCCGACCTGCAGCGCGCGCGGCCCACGGTGTTCTTCAGCGTGCCGCGGCTTTGGGTCAAGTTCCAGCAGGGCGTGCAGGCCAAGATGCCGCCGGCCAAGCTGAACCGGCTGCTGAAGATCCCGATCCTGGGCGGCATCGTGCGGCGCAAGATCCTGCACGCGCTGGGCCTGCAGGACTGCCTGTTCGCCGCCGGCGGCGCCGCGCCGATGCCGCTGGAGCTGTTGCGCTGGTACGAGCGCCTGGGGCTGCGCGTCGCCGAGGGTTACGGCATGACCGAAAACCTCGGCGCCACCCACATCACCCTCGGCGACCCGGAGAGCTTCGGCACCGTCGGCCGCCCCTACGACGCCGTGCAGTGCCGCATCGACCCGGCCAACGGCGAGATCCAGGCCAAGGCGCCGTGGAACATGCTCGGCTACTACAAGGAGCCGGAGATGACGCGTGCGACGCTCGAGCCGGACGGCTGGCTGCACACCGGCGACAAGGGCGCGGTCGACGACCAAGGCCGTCTCAAGATCACCGGCCGCGTCAAGGATCTGTTCAAGACCAGCAAGGGCAAGTACGTCGCGCCGGCGCCGATCGAGGACCGCCTCGTCATGCACAGCGCGGTGGAGGCCTGTTGCGTCACCGGCGCCAATCTCGGCCAGCCGCTGGCGCTGCTGATGCTCAACGTCGACGCGGTCAAGCGCGTGGCCGACGCCGCCGGCAAGAGCGAGCTCGAGGCCTCGCTGACGCAGCACCTGAACGAGGTCAACCAGGCGCTGGACCCGCACGAGCAACTCGACTGCCTGGTCGTCATGACCGAGGCCTGGACGGTGGACAACGACCTCATCACGCCGACCTTCAAGGTCAAGCGCAACCGCGTCGAGGACATGTTCGCGCGGAACTACGACACCTGGGTCGGCATGCGCAAGAAGGTCGTCTGGCACAAGGTGTGAGCCCGGAGGCGCCGGCCGATCGGCTGGGCGCTCCCGGCGCCGACCCGGCGCTGCAGCCGACGCCGCTCATCGACAGCGCGCACCCGCAGGTGCGCGCCTTTGCCGAGCGCCACGCCATGGGCGCCGACGAGCGCGAGCGCGCCGTCGCGCTCTACCTGGCGGTGCGCGACGGCTTCCGCTACGACCCTTACCGGGTCGACCTGACGCCGGCGGGCATGCGCGCCAGCGCCGTGATCGAGAAGGGCCACGGCTGGTGCGTGACCAAGGCCGCGCTGCTGGCCGCGGCCTGCCGCGCGAGTGGCATCCCGGCGCGCGTAGGCTTTGCCGACGTGCGCAACCACCTCAGCACGGAACGGCTGCGCCGGGCCCTGCAGACCGACATCTTCTACTGGCACGGCTATGCAGAGGTGCGGCTCGGCGGGCGCTGGATCAAGGCCACGCCGGCCTTCAATCTCGAGCTGACCGAGCGCTTCGGGCTGCTGCCGCTGGCGTGGGACGGCCGCGAGGACTCGATCTACCACCCCTACGACCGCGCCGGCCACCGGCACATGGAGTATCTGCACCTGCGCGGCAGCTTCGACGAGGTGCCGCTGGCGCAGATCGTCGCCGACTTCGAGCGCCACTACCCCGGCTGGCTGCAGCAGCAGGGGGCGCTGGCGGACGCGCAGGCCGATTTCGGTGCCGACGCGAGCGCGGAGGCGTCTTGACGGCCGGCAGCAGCCCGCCACGCTGAGCGCCGACGGCGTTGCTGCCGCTTACTGCGAGGCTGCCGCCGCGGCCGCCGATGCCGCCGCGGCGGCCGAAGCGGCGCCGGCCGGGGTCTGCACCACCACACCCGCGGCCAGCGGAATCTCGTCGCTGACCGTCACGCTGCGCACGAAGTGCCGCGTCTCGCCGAAGCAGCTGGTCGGCAGGCCAACCTTCTCCTCGTAATGCAGCGTCACGCGCTTGCCCATGACCTGGGTCACGCGCGCCGCCACCGCGTCGTCGTGGATGGTGAACAGGAACTTCTCCGGGGTCGTGCCGGGCAGCGAGACCAGGGCCAGCTCGCCCTCCCAGGTCTTGCAGAGCCAACCCTTCTTCGACAGCTTCTGCACCCAGCCGGCGCGGTCGCCCTCCGAGAAGCTCCAGCTCAGCGCCGCCCAGAAATACAGCGCGCCCAGGGCGACGAGCAGGACCAGGGGCAGGACGACGCGTTTGAACATGTGGGGCGGGGAAGGGGGCGGCGCGCCATTATCGGCGCCGCCCGGGGGCATGCCGGCGGACCGGCGCTACTTCGTATTCGCCTTGAAGCTCGTGAAGATGCGCGTCTGCACGCGGCGGATGTCCTGCGGCACGGCGTCGGGTGAGGTCAGCTTCTTCAGGTCATCCGCGCTCAGGAACACCGTCGGGTTGTCGGCGACCTCCTTCTTCACGAACTTCTTCGACGCCAGGTTGGGGTTGGCGTAGAAGACCTTGTTCGTCAGCGACGCGTGCACCTCGGGGCGCAGGATGTAGTCGATGAACAGGTGCGCGTTCCTGACGTGCTTGGCGTCCTTGGGGATGGCCATGGTGTCGAAGAACAGCGTCGCGCCGGAGGGCGGGACCAGCGCCTGGATGTCCTGGCCGCTCTTGCCGTCGATGGCGCGCTGGCGCGCGATGTTGATGTCGCCCGAATAGCCCATCACCACGCACAGCTGGCCGGCGGCGAGGTCGTTGATGTAGCCCGATGACGAGAAGCGCGTGACGTAGGGGCGCGCCTTCATCAGCACCTCGCGCGCTGCGTCGTAGTCCTTGGCCGTCTTGCTGTAGGGCGGTTTGCCGGCGTACATCATCGCCACCGGCATGACCTCGGAGGCCGAGTCCAGCACGTTGATGCCGCAGCCCTTGAGTTTGCTCGCGTACTGCGGGTCGAAGATCAGCGACCAGGGGTTGGCCGGCATCGGCATGTCTCCCAGGGCCGCCTTGACCTTGGCGGTGTTGATGCCCACCGTGACGTAGCCCCACATCCAGGTCACGAGATGCTGGTTGCCGGGGTCGATGTCGGCGAGCTTGGCCAGCAACGCCGGGTCGAGGTTGCTCCAGTTCTTGAGCTGGGCGCGGTCGAGCTTCTGGTACAGGCCGCCGGCGATCTGCGTCTTGGCGAAATGTGCCGACGGCACGACGATGTCATAGCCGCTGCGGCCAGCCACCAGCTTGGCCTGCAGGATCTCGTTGGTGTCGTAGTTGTCGTAGCGGACCTTGATCCCGGTCTCTTTCTCGAAATTGGCGATCGTGTCGTCGGCGATGTAGTCGGACCAGTTGTAGATGTTGAGCACCTTGGGCTCGGCGGCCTGGGCGCAGGCGGCGGCGGTGCCCAGGGCCAGGCCCAGGGCGACCAGGGTGCGGCTCAGGCAGGAAGGTAGCGACATGGCGGGTTCTCTCCGGAAGTGAAGGCTGGACCAGCGGGTAACGGATGGGGTGGAATTGTGGCCGACCGCAGAGTCCCTCTGGTGGGAACGCCAGGCCCGGAGGCCATCATGGCCGCCGAGCATCGCGGCGCCACAATGCCGGTCTCGTCGATTGCTACGGAGCTGCCGCCATGACCCTGCTGATCCTCGGCCTCGTTGTCTTCCTCGGCGTGCACTCGGTGCGCATCGTCGCCGAGGGCTGGCGCACGCGGGTGCGCGAGCGCCTGGGCGCCAACGCCTGGAGGGGGCTGATCTCGGTGCTGTCGATCGTCGGCTTCGTGCTCATCGTCTGGGGCTACGGCCAGGCGCGGCAGCAGCCGCTGGTCCTGTGGCCGTCGCCGACCTGGACGCGGCATCTCGCGGCCCTGCTCACGCTCCCGGCCTTCATTATGTTGGTGGCCGCTTACATTCCTGGAAACGCCATCAAGGCGAGGCTGCACCATCCCATGGTGCTGGGCGTGAAGGCCTGGGCGCTGGCGCACCTGCTGGCCAACAACACGCTGGCCGACCTGCTGCTGTTCGGCGGCTTCCTGGCCTGGGCGGTGGCCTCCTACACCGCCGCGAAGCGGCGCGACGCTGCGGCCGGCGTGGTCTACCTGGGTGGCCATGCCGGCCCGACGGTGGCCACCGTGGTCGTCGGCCTGGCCGCCTGGGCCGGCTTCGCCTTCTGGGCCCACGCTGCCTGGATCGGCGTGCGACCCTTCGGTTAGGCTGGCGGCGCCTCGGGCAGCGGAGCGATCAGCGCCTCGCCCTCGGCCGTGCCGCGGCTGACGGCACGCGATACCTGCCAGGCCTGCAGCGTGTCGGGGGCACAGGGCGCCAGCAGCGGCGTCAGCTGGGCCGGGTCCTGCACGTCACGAGCCAGCCAGGCCGCCCACTGCTGCGGCGCCAGCAGCGCCGGCATGCGGTCGTGGATGGGTGCCATGAGCTCGTTGGCAGCCACCGTGATCACGCAGCAAGTGAGCAGCCACTCTTCCGATTCACTCAACCGCCAGGCCTCGAACACGCCGGCCATCGCCAGCGGCGTGGGATCGCGGCCGCAGAAGTACCAAGGCTGCTTGCCGGTCGGCGTGGCCTGCCACTCGTAGAAGCCGCTGGCCGGCAGCAGGCAGCGGCGCCGACGGGCCGCCTGCCGGAACGAGGGCTTGTCGAACAGCCCTTCGGCACGCGCATTGTTCAGCTTGTGGCCGATGCTGGCATCACGCGCCCAGTGCGGCACCAGTCCCCAGCGCATGAGCTCGGCCACGCGCTCGCCTTCGCGCGTCTCGTAGACCACAGGCACGGGGCTCTGCGGCGTGACGTTCCAGCGCCGCGGGAACGGCGTCACGCGGGTGACGCTGAAGCCCGACACGAGGGTCTGCGGATCGTAGGCAACGACGTAGCGGCCGCACATGCCGCGATCTTGGCACGGGACCCCCCGCCCGGGGGCCCCGCGGCGGGTGCCCGCCAGGCCCCACCGTCGTGGCGATGGTCGCGCCACGGTGCGCCACCGACGATGGTGACCTCATCGAAGGAGGCGCCCATGAACAACTTCTTCCGCCGCCGCGCCAGCCCGCGCCCCCGTGCGTCGCGTCCGGCCCCACCGGCCCTGCCGGTCCTGTGGGCCGACGAGGAGGCGCCGCTGCCGGGCTGCGGCTGGTTCGACTCCAGCCACGAACTGCAGAGCGGGCTCTGGGTACGCGAGCACGCCTGCGCCGACGAGGTCGCGGCCGAGCTGCCGCTGGAGGTCTGGCTGGAACTGCACCTGGCCGGCCGGGCGGAGTTGCACCGCGGTTGAGCGGTGGCAGCCCGGCGCCGCTGCGGCGCAGGCATCATGGCGTCCTTGCAGACCTCGCCTGGAACCGCCATGACACTCCGTTGGATCGCCGCGCTGGCCACCGCCACACTGCTGCTCGCCGCCTGCGGCGGCGGCGACACCGACCGCACCAAGGCGCGGCTGCGGCTGGTCAATGCCAGCGACGCCTACGCTGCGCTCGACCTGCGCGTCGACGATGCGTTGCGCCAGGCTGGCGTCACTTACGGCACGCGCGCCGACTACGTCGAGGTCGATCCCGACGAAGCGGACAGCACGATCACGAATGCCGGCTCGGCCACCGCGCTGCTGTCGTTCACGCCCGCGGTCGCGCGCAACAAGTCCTACACCGTGCTGGCCTACGGCGCCCAGGGTGCACTGCGGCAGATGCTGATCGACGACAACGTCGGCGCTCCCGACAGCGGTCGCACGCTGCTGCGCATCGTCAACGCCGGCGCCGATGCCGGCGACCTGGACGTCTATCTCACCGCCGTCGACGAGGCCTTGTCGACGGCGGTTCCGGTGCAGTCGCGCGCCAGTTTCGGCGTCGCCACGGGGCCGCTCACCGTCAACAGCGGCAACTGGCGGTTGCGCGTCACCGCGACGGGCAGCAAGACCGACCTGCGGCTGGACGTGAGCGCGCTGGCGCTGGCCAGCGAACAGGTCGTCACCCTGGTGCTCGCGCCGGCCCAGGGTGGCGTGCTGATGAATGCCCTGCTGCTCACCCAGCGCGGCGGCATCGAGCGCGAGGACACGACCCTGGCACGCGTGCGCGTGGCCGCAGGCGTGGCCGCGAGCGGCGCGGTCAGCGCCAGCGTGGGCGGCAGTGTGCTGATGTCCAGCGTCGGCTCGCCCGCGGTCGGGCTGTACGCGCTGGTGCCTGCCGGTGCGCAGCCGGTGGCGCTGGCCGTCAACGGCACGCCGCTGGCGGCCGCTCCGGTGACGCTCGCCGCGGGCGCCGACTACACGCTGCTCGTGCGCGGACAGCCCGATGCGCCGCTGGCGGGCTGGATCGAGGACGACAACCGCCGTCCGGCGGACAGCGGCCAGGCGCGGCTGCGGCTGGTCAACGGCGTGGCCGACCTGGCGGCACCGCTGTCGATGACGGCCGATTTCGTGCCGGTCGCCGACGGCGTGCTGCCCGGCGCGGCATCGGTTTACGCGTCGGTGGAGGGGACGCTGACGGCGCAGTTGTCGGTGACCGCCGCCGGCCTGACGGCGCCGCTGTTCAGCGCCGTCGACCAGCCGCTGGCGGCCGGCGCCGTCTACACGGTGTTCGTCGTCGGCGCGCCGGACGCCGCGGTGGGGATCCTGCGCAAGGACCGCTGAACGCGAGCCCGCCGGCGGCCAGCGCTTGGCACCCCGCGCCCTGGGGGGAAGCCCGCGCGGCAAGGCGATCGCCGCCAGCGCACAATCCGCCCTTTGTCCCGACGGGACCGTGGCGGCCGCAAGCCGCTGCCAGGCCCGGGTTCCACCGCCGGAGTACCGCTTCGATGCGCACCTCACACACCGCCTTGTCCGCGCTGGCGCTGGCCGCCGCGCTGCTGGCCGGGCCGACCGTCGCCGCCCCCGGGCTGCCGTCCAGCAACGTCGCCTGGCAGGCCGCCGCGGCCGACGCCGACATCGAACGCGCCTTCGCGCAGGCCCGCGCCGAACGCAAGCCGGTGTTCCTGTACTGGGGCGCGACCTGGTGCCCGCCGTGCAACCAGCTCAAGGCCACCTTCTTCAACCGCCAGGATTTCGCCGCGCTGTCGAAGAGTTTCGTTGCCGTGCACGTGGACGGCGACCGGCCGGGCGCGCAGAAGCTGGGCCGGCGCTTCAAGGTCAGCGGCTACCCGACGGTGGTGCTGTTCACGCCGGAAGGGGCGGAGATCACGCGCCTGCCGGGCGAGGTCGATGCCGCGCAGATGATGGCCGTGCTGCAGCTCGGCCTGGCCGGCGGCCGACCGGTGAAGGCGGTGCTTGGCGACGCGCTGGCCGGCAAGCCGCTGCCGGCCAACGAGTGGAAGTCGCTGGCCTTCTATTCCTGGGCCACCGACGACCAGCAGCTGATGCCGCGCGCCGAGGTGGCGCCGACGCTGGTGCAACTGGCCGTCGCCAGCCCGGTCGCCGAAGCCGAGACGCAGACGCGGCTGTGGCTCAAGGCGCTGGCTGCCAGCGACGACGGCCAGGGCGTGAAACCCGATGCCGCGCTGCGCGCGCGCGTGCAGCGCGTGCTGGCCGACCCGGCGCAGTCACGGGTGCAGATGGACACCTTCGGCGGCAGCGACGCCGCCGCCATGGTGCGCGTGCTCGAGCCCGAAGGCAGCGCCGGCCGGGCGCCGCTGGTGGCCGCGTTCGACGCCGCGCTGCGTCGGCTGGAAGCCGACGCCACGCTGTCGCGCGGCGACCGCATGGGGGCGTTGTACGGCCGCGTCGAACTGGCGCGGCTCGACGCACCCAAGGAGGCGGCACAGGTCCGGCTGCCCGAAGCGCTGCTGAAGGACGTGCGCGAACACGTGGCCCGCGCCGACCGCGAGATCATCGACGGCTACGAGCGCCAGGCCGTCATCACCTTCGGCGCCGGCGTGCTGGGCCGTGCCGGGCTGTGGGCCGAGAGTGATGCGCTGCTCAAGGCCAACCTGGCGAAGAGCCACTCTCCCTACTACCTGATGAGCCAGCTCGGTGGCAATGCGCGCAAGCAGGGCCGCAACGACGAGGCGCTGGACTGGTATGCGCAGGCTTTCGAGAAGAGCGAAGGCCCGGCCACGCGGCTGCAATGGGGCTCGGGCTACCTCTCGGCCCTGGTGGACCTGACGCCGCAGGACGCCGCACGCATCGAGAAGACCGCCTCGCAGTTGCTGACCGAAGCGGCGCGCGACGAAGGCGCCTTCGAAGGCCGCAGCCTGCGTTCCTTGCAGCGCGTGGGCAGCCGGCTGCAGACATGGAACGCCGACGGCAAGCAGGCTGCGGCGCTGCGCCGCCTGCAGGCGCAGATCGACGGCCTGTGCCCCAAGGTGGATGCCGCGGAAGGCCAGCGTGCCGCCTGCCAGGCGCTGCTCAAGCCGGCGCCGAAGAAGGCGGAGCAGTCGGCGTGAGCGCCGGAGAAGACATCGACCAGGCGCGACGCCGCCTGGCTGCGCTGTTGCTGGGCACGCCGCTGGCCGGAGCGCTGCACGCCGCGGCGGACCCGAAGGCGGCACCGTCCGCACCCGACGACGCGCCGCCGGGCGGCGAATTCACGGGCCGCTGGGTGCACGCCTACGCCGCCTACGGCGCGCCGAAATACGGCCCCGACTTCACGCACTTCGACTACGTGGAGCCGCGCGCCCCGGTGGGCGGCACGATCCGCCTGCGCAACCCCGACCGCCGCAGCAGTTTCGACAAGTACAACCCCTGGACGACACGCGGCAATGCGCCGGCCGGCGTGCTGATCTGGATGGT
>Ga0105090_10001164_pt1 | contig 13973 bp, 13 predicted proteins | sample PPLLak3March2015_FD_79110 | JGI IMG/M metagenome (GOLD analysis project Ga0105090, IMG submission 79110) | Freshwater sediment microbial communities from Prairie Pothole Lake near Jamestown, North Dakota, USA - PPLs Lake P7 Core (1) Depth... | ecosystem: Environmental > Aquatic > Freshwater >... | reverse complement strand
CACGTCGGAGGCGCCGGCACCCAGCGCCGATTCGCGGATGGCGCGCCGCTCCACCTGGGTCGAGCCGCAGGGCACGCAGATGATGATGCGCGGGCTGGGCCGCATCATCGAGCGCGGGTGCACCATCTTGATGAACTGCTTGAGCATCTGCTCGGTGACGGTGAAGTCGGCGATGACGCCGTCCTTCATCGGGCGGATGGCCTCGATGTTGCCCGGCACCTTGCCGAGCATGGCCTTGGCTTCGCTGCCGACGGCCTGGATGGTCTTCTTGCCATGCGGTCCGCCTTCGTGGCGGATGGCCACGACCGAGGGCTCGTCGAGCACGATGCCCTTGTCACGCACGTAGATCAGCGTGTTGGCGGTGCCCAGGTCGATGGCAAGGTCGGTCGAGAAATAGCGGCGCAGGGATGCGAACATGGTCGGGAGGATCGAAAGGCCAGGGCGCCGTCAGCGCCAGCGCGCTCGACGGGCTGGCGGCATGGTCGGTGTCGGGCCCTGGGAAAGCATCGGGATCGAGGGCGGCGGCGGTTGGGTTCGGCGCAGACGACGCAGCGCAGTCTTGCACTGGGGCCGCAGGGCGCCGGGCGGACTCGGATCGTCCTGGTCCGGCCTCGGGATGCAATGCAGCCGAACACCGCCCCAGGGCACTTGGGGATAACCGGGGATAATACCTCATCGACCCTGGTTCCCCCAGCCTGGGAAGCTGCTCCGGCAGCGCCGTTGCGGCGCTTCCGACGGTCCCATTCCATGCCCATTCCATGCCGCTGACTCCCGAGGACGTGAACCGCATCGCCATGTTGGCGAGGCTGGAGTTGTCGAGTGCCGAACGCGCCGCGATGCTGAACCAGCTCAACGGCTTTTTCGGCATCGTCGAACAGATGAGCGCCGTCGACACCGGCAGCGTAGAACCGCTGTACACGCCGCTGTCCGCGGTGCAGGCGGTGGCGCTGCGCCTGCGCGACGACGTGGTCACGGAAAGTGACCAGCGCGCGCTCAACCAGGCCAGCGCACCGCTGGTGGAGGACGGCCTGTTCCTGGTGCCGAAGGTCGTCGAATGAGCTCCGCGCTGCATGACATGGGCGTGGCCCGGCTGGGCCGTGCATTGGCCGCGGGGGAGGTTTCGAGCCTGGAACTGACGCAACATCTGCTCACGCGCGTTGCTGCATTCGAACATCTGGGCGCTTTCCTCGCGCGCGATACCGAACTCAGCCTGGCACAGGCGCGCGAGGCCGACGCATGTCGCGCGCGCGGCCAGGCCCAGTCGCTGACCGGCGTGCCGATCGCACACAAGGACATCTTCGTCACGCGCGGCCTGGCGTCCACGGCCGGGTCGAAGATGCTCGCCGGCTACGCCAGCCCTTTCGACGCCACCGTCGTGGCGCGGTTGTCGGCCGCCGGCATGGTGACGCTGGGCAAGCTCAACTGCGACGAGTTCGCGATGGGTTCGGCCAACGAGAACTCGGCCTTCGGCCCGGCGAAGAACCCCTGGGACCTGCAGCGCGTGCCCGGCGGCTCGTCCGGCGGCTCGGCCGCCGCGGTGGCGGCGCGGCTGGTGCCGGCAGCCACCGGCACCGACACCGGCGGCTCGATCCGCCAGCCGGCCAGTTTTTCCGGCGTGACCGGCATCAAGCCGACCTATGGCGTGTGCTCGCGCTACGGCATGATCGCCTTCGCTTCCAGCCTGGACCAGGCCGGCCCGCTGGCCCGCAGCGCCGAGGACTGCGCCTTGCTGCTGTCGGCGATGAGTGGCTTCGACGAGCGCGATGCCACCAGCGCCGAACGCGCGCCGCAGGACTTCCACGCGCAGATGCTCACGCCGCGCGAAGGCGCCACGGCCGCACGCCCGTTGCAGGGCCTGCGCATCGGGCTGCCCAGCGAGTTCTTCCCCGCCGCGCTGGCCGCTGATGTCAACGGTGCAGTGCGCGCCGCGCTGGCCGAGTTCGAAAAGCTCGGCGCCACGCTGGTGGGTGTGAGCCTGCCGCGCACCGAGCTGTCGATCCCGGTGTACTACATCATCGCGCCGGCCGAGGCCAGCTCGAACCTGTCGCGCTTCGACGGCGTCAAGTTCGGCCATCGCGCCAAGGACTACAGCGATCTGCGCAGCATGTACGAACGCACCCGGGCCGAAGGCTTCGGGCCGGAGGTCAAACGCCGCATCATGATCGGCACCTACGTGCTCAGCCATGGCTACTACGACGCCTATTACCTGCAGGCACAGAAGCTGCGCCGCATGATCGCCGACGACTTCCAGGCCTGCTTCAAGGACTGCGACCTGATCGCCGGCCCGGTGGCGCCTACCGTCGCCTGGAAGATCGGCGAGCAGCATGACGACCCGGTCAAGGCATATCTCGCCGACATCTTCACGCTGCCGGGCAGTCTGGCCGGGTTGCCGGGCATGAGCGTGCCGGCCGGCTTCGGCGAAGGCGGCATGCCTGTGGGGCTGCAGCTGATCGGCAACTACTTCGACGAAGGCCGGCTGCTGCACGCCGCCCATGCCTTCCAGCAGGCCACCGATTTCCATTCCCGCGCGCCGGCCGGCGCCAGTGCAGCATGAGCGCGCCGGCATTGATCCGCGGCTTCGAGGTCGTGATCGGCCTGGAGACCCATGCCCAGTTGTCGACGCGCAGCAAGATCTTCAGCGGCGCGTCCACGCAGTTCGGTGCCGCGCCCAACACCCAGGCCTGTGCGGTGGACCTGGCGTTGCCGGGCACGCTGCCGGTGCTGAACCGTGGCGCGGTCGAACGCGCCATCCGCTTCGGCCTGGCGGTGCAGGCCAAGGTGGCGCCGCTGTCGATCTTTGCGCGCAAGAACTACTTCTATCCCGATCTGCCCAAGGGCTACCAGATCAGCCAATACGAGATTCCGGTGGTGCAGGGTGGGCACGTCGACATCCGCGTCGGCGAGCAGAACAAGCGCATCCACTTGACACGCGCGCACCTGGAAGAAGACGCCGGCAAGTCGCTGCACGAGGACTATGCAGGCTGCACCGGCATCGACCTGAACCGTGCCGGCACGCCGCTGTTGGAGATCGTCACCGAGCCCGACATGCGCAGCAGCGCCGAGGCGGTGGAATATGCCAAGGCGCTGCACACGCTGGTGGTGTGGCTGGGCGTGTGCGACGGAAACATGCAAGAGGGCAGCTTTCGCTGCGATGCCAACGTGTCGGTGCGCCGGCCGGGCGCCGAGCTGGGCACGCGGCGCGAGGTCAAGAACCTCAACAGCTTCCGCTTCTTGCAACAGGCCATCGATTTCGAGGTGCAGTGGCAGATCGACCGCATCGAGGACGGCCTGCCCATCGAGCAGGCCACAGTGCTGTTCGACCCGGATACGGGCGAGACACGTGCGATGCGCAGCAAGGAAGACGCGCACGACTACCGCTACTTCCCCGACCCGGACCTGCCCCCGCTGGTGATCGCACCCGAGTGGGTGGAGCAGGTCAGGCGCGACATGCCCGAGTTGCCGGCAGCGATGGCGCAGCGCTTCCAGGCCGCGGATGGCCTGGCCGCTGCCGATGCGGTGCTGATGACGCAGAGCCTGGCCTTTGCGCGTTACTACGAAGCGCTGCGCGATGCCTGCGGCAGCGCCAAGCTGGCCGCCAACTGGCTGATGGGCGAGGTCAGCAAGCGCCTGAATGCGCAAGCAGCTGACATCGCCGACATGCCCTTGCCCGTGCAGACGCTGGCGGCCCTGATCAGGCGCATCGTCGACGGCACGGTGTCGAACAACGGCGCGCGCCAGGTCTTCGACGCGCTGTGGGCCGCCGCGGGGGGCGACGTCGATGCGCTGATCGAGGCCAGGGGCCTGAGGCAGATGAGCGACGCCGGCGCACTGGAAGCCATCGTCGACGCGGTCATCGCCGCGAATGCCAAGTCGGTGGAGGAATACCGCGCCGGCAAGGACAAGGCCTTCAACGCGCTGGTCGGTCAGGTGATGAAGGCCAGCAAGGGCAAGGCCAACCCGGCGCAAGCCAACGAACTGCTCAAGCGCAAGCTCGGCTGATTCAGCGCAGCGTCGACGGTTTCAGGTTCGACGAAGCGCTCGCCGCCACTGGCGACGGAATGCGCTGCGGCGTGATCGGCCCCATCGAGCCCGGCACCGCGCCGGCCCACAGCAACTTCAACCGCGCCAGTTCGGCGTCGTAGAAGCGGGTCACGCGTTCCAGTTCAGCTTCCTGGCTCACTGCCGCCTCGCGCTGCGCCGCCACGGCGGCATCGTTGGCATCGAGCTGGTTGCGCAACTTCGGCGGCAAGGGCTTGCCGACATAGAACTCGGACTCGGCGAGCAGCGGCTTGCGCTCGGCAGCCAGGTCCTGCAGGCGCTTTTCGCTGGCCTTGATGGCCAGACGCACGGTGTCCAGCGCGGCCTCACGCGCCTTGTGGTGCGGCGCTTCGTTCGGGTAGCGTGCCAACAGGTTGCGGTCGCGCCGTACCGCGTCGGCACGCGCCGCGCGCGCTTCGGCGGCCTTGCGCTCGGCGGCTTCCTTCTCGGCGCGCTCTTCTACCGTCAGGATCGGCGGATACACCATCTTCAGCGAACCGTCCTTGTTCAGCACGCGCTGCTCCTTGGCGGTGCAGGCGGCGATCGGCCGGTCGGCAGTGATCCTGCGACCCTGGTCGTCGATGCAGGAATAGATGCCGGCAGCGCTGGCAGGCGCCGCACTGCTCTGCGCCTGCAAGGCAGGCGCTGCGCCTGCGAGCAGCAGCAGCGTCAGGTGTAGGGGCCGACTGGCCGGAACGCGCATTCAGACTCCGTATCGATCCCGGTAGCGTTGCACCGGTTGCGCGAAGACCTGCAGGGCCGGGTCTTCGGTGGACTTCAGATACTGCAACAAGTCGTTGAGTGTCGCAATTGCTGCCACATTCAGTTGCATGGTTCGCGTGACGTACTGCACCGCCGACCACTCCATATCCTTATCGCCCTCGGTGGCGCGTTCTTGACGGTCCAGAGCGATCAATACGCCACAAGGGCGTGCGCCGGCCGCCTGCAGCAGCCGCACCGACTCGCGCACCGAGGTGCCCGCGGAAATGACGTCGTCGATGATCAACACCCGTCCGGCCACCGGCGCGCCGACCAGCACGCCGCCTTCGCCGTGGTCCTTGGCTTCCTTGCGGTTGTAGGCAAAGGGCACGTTGCGGCCCAGCCGCGCCAGCTCCACCGCCACCGCCGACGCCAGCGTGATGCCCTTGTAGGCCGGGCCGAACAGCATGTCGAAGGCCAGGCCCGATTCGAGCAGCCGCCGTGCATAGAATTCGCCCAGGCGGCCGAGCTTTTCGCCGTCGTTGAACAGGCCGGCATTGAAGAAGTACGGCGACAGTCGCCCGGCCTTGGTCTTGAACTCCCCGAAGCGCAGCACGCCGCAGCGCACCGCAAAATGCACGAAGTCCCGGGCCAGGGCCTCGGAGGGCGGCGGCATGCTCATGAAAGGTCCTTGGTGTTCCGCCTCGTCTCATTGAACCTGAACGGCATCCGTTCGGCCGCCAGCAAGGGCTTCGTCGAGTGGGCGCAGGGGGTCAAAGCTGATTGTATGGGGGTGCAGGAAGTGCGCGCCCAGCAGCCTGACGTGGCCGGCCGCTTCGACCGGCTGGGCCCGCTGGCCGGGCATTTCCACTTTGCAGAACGCAAGGGTTATGCCGGCGTGGGCCTATACACGCAGAAGACGCCTAGCGATGTGAGCACAGGCTTCGGTGATGCGGAGTTCGACGCTGAGGGTCGCTATGTGGAGGCCCGCTACGACACCCCGAAGCGCAAGCTCAGCATCATCAGCTGCTACTTTCCCAGTGGCTCCAGCGGCGAGGAGCGCCAGGCGGCCAAGTTCCGCTTCCTGGACCGTCTGTTCCCGCACCTGATGAAGCTGAAGGCCGAACGCGAGTTCATCCTGGTCGGCGACGTCAACATCGCGCACCAGGAAATCGACCTGAAGAACTGGCGCAGCAACCAGAAGAACAGCGGCTTCCTGCCGGAGGAGCGCGCGTGGATGACGCAATTGCTGACCGACGGTGGGCTGGTCGACGTGTTCCGCACGCTCAACCCGAAGCCCGAGCAATACACCTGGTGGAGCAACCGCGGCCAGGCCTGGGCCAAGAACGTGGGCTGGCGGCTGGATTACCACCTGGCCACGCCCGGCCTTGCCGCCAAGGCGAAACGCGAGCACATCTACCTGGAGCACCGCTTCTCGGACCATGCGCCGGTAATCGTCGACTACGACTTCAAGCTATAGCCGGCGCCGCGGTCATGATTGCAATTAGGAATCATTCTCATATGCTGGCAGCACCCTTCGCCGCACGGAGCTGCCGACATGGCCCTGACCGCCCTCCCAGAAGCCCAGCCACCGGCTGGGGTGCCGCGTCTCGATCCGATCGTCGGCGGCACGCTGGTGCTGCTGACGCACTATGCGCGCATGCCCAACCTGTCGGCCTCGGACCGTATTGCCTGCAACCTGGCGCTGATTGCACGGCACCCGGAGGCTTCGGCCGCCATGCAGTCACTGTGCACAGGGCTGTTCACCGACTGGCTGAGCCCGCTAGAGGTACAGGATGCGCCTCGCGGCAGCGAGTGGCGCGACGTCTGGCCGATGCTGCCGGCCACGCAATGAGCCGCGGCGGCGCGTGGGCCTGAACATGCCGCGTTTTGCCGCCAACCTGTCGTTCCTGTATGGGGAACTTGCCTTCGTCGACCGCTTTGCGGCTGCCGCGCTCGACGGCTTTGGCGCGGTGGAGTTCGCCTTTGCCTACGAATTCGACCGACACGAGCTCGCCGCCCGGCTGTCCGACCTGGGCCTGTCCCAGGTGCTGATCAACGCCCCTCCCGGCAACTTGCAGGCTGGCGAGCGCGGCCTGGCCGGTCTGCCTGGGCGCGAGGCCGACTTCCGCCGTGCGCTGCTGGACCAAGCGCTGCCCTACGCCCAGACACTGCGCTGCCCGCGCATCCATGTCATGGCCGGCGTACTGCCTGCGGGTGCCGATCGCGCCGCGCACCGCGCCGCCCTCGTTGCCAACCTGGCCTGGGCGGCGCCGCTGGCGGCGCAAGCCGGCATCGAGCTGCTGATCGAGCCGATCAATCCCCACGACATCCCGGGCTACCTGCTGAACCGGCAGGACGAAGCGCATGCCGTCGTCGCCGAGGTCGGCGCGCCCAACCTGAAGGTGCAGATGGACCTGTACCACTGCCAGATCGTCGAGGGCGACGTGGCCATGAAGCTGCGCCAATACCTGCCCACCGGTCGCGTCGGCCACCTGCAGATCGCCGGCGTGCCCGAGCGCCATGAGCCGGACCGCGGCGAACTGCACCACCCTTACCTTTTCGCGCTGATCGACGAATTGGGCTACAAAGGCCACATCGGCTGCGAATACCGGCCGGCGTCCGGCACCTCGGCCGGGCTGGGCTGGATGGCCCCCTACAAGACCTCAACAGGAGACAAGGCATGAGATTGCTCATCACCGGCGGCGGCGGATTCGTCGGCGCACGTCTGGCACGAACGCTGCTGGCGCGCGGCACGCTGGCCGGACAGACCATCGCAGGCGTGGTGCTGGCCGACCAGATCGCGCCGCCGGCGGACCTGCTGGCCGACAGCCGCGTCAGCGCCCGCGTCGGGCCCTTGCTCGACCAGTGCACGGCGCTGGCCGACGAGGCCTTCGACGGCGTCTTCCACCTGGCATCGGCCGTGTCCGGCGAATGCGAGGCCGACTTCGACCTGGGCATGCGCTCCAACCTGGACAGCACGCGTGCGCTGCTCGAAGCGCTGCGCGCGCGCCAGCAGCGCCACGGCGCGGTAACGCGCCTGGTGTTTTCCAGCTCGGTGGCGGTGTTCGGCCCGGATGCCTCGGTGTCGATGCCGCCGGTGGTAGCCGACGACACGCTGCCGGCACCGCAGACCAGCTACGGCATGCAAAAGCTGGTGTGCGAGCACCTGATCGCCGACTACACGCGCAAGGGTTTCGTCGACGGCCGCGCGGCGCGGCTGATGACGGTGACGGTGCGCCCGGGCCGGCCCAACGGCGCGGCCTCGTCCTTCTTCAGCGGCATCATCCGCGAGCCGCTGGCCGGCGTCGAAAGCCTCTGCCCGGTCAGCGCCGACGTACGCCACCCGGTGTCGTCGCCGTCCAGCGCGGTGGCCGGGCTGATCGCCGTGTTCGAAGCCAGCCGCCAGCAGCTGGGCGGCCGGCTGGCGCTGAACCTGCCGGCGCTGAACGTCAGCGTCGGCGAGATGCTCGACGCGCTGGAGCAGGTGGCCGGCCCGGCGGTACGCGCCCGCGTGCGCTTCGAGCGCGACGAGCGCATTGCCGGCATCGTCGCCAACTGGCCCACCGGCGCCACCGCCGCGCGCGCCGCCGCACTGGGCCTGAAGCCCGACCTGCGCTTCACCGACATCGTGCGCCAGTACATCGACGACTGCCGCCAGCGCCCCGATGCCTCCACCACACTGAAAGGACTGAACTGATGAACCAGATCGACCTGAAGGGCCGCGTCGCGGTCATCACCGGCGGGGCGCAGGGCATCGGCTTTGCGGCGGCCGAGCGCATGTTGAAGTCCGGTGCCAGCGTCGCGCTGTGGGACATCGATGCCGCCAAGCTGGCCGAGGCCGAGACCGAGCTGTCGACCCAGGGCGTGGTCAGCGGTGTCGCGGTCGAATTGACCGACGAGAGCTCGGTGGCCCAGGCCGCGGCGGCGACGCTGGCTCGTCATGGTCACATCGACATCCTGGTCAACAACGCCGGCATCACCGGCGGCAACGGCACCACATGGGAGCTGGATCCGGCCATCTGGCGCCGCGTGGTCGAGGTCAACCTGATCGGCCCGTACCTGACCAGCCGCGCCGTCGTGCCGCACATGATCGAGCGCGGCTACGGCCGCATCGTCAACATCGCCTCGGTGGCGGGCAAGGAAGGCAACCCGAACGCCTCGCACTACAGCGCCTCGAAAGCGGCGCTGATCGCCCTGACCAAGTCGCTGGCCAAGGAACTGGCGACCAAGGGCGTGATGGTGAATGCCATCACCCCGGCCGCGGCCAAGACGGCGATGTTCGCGACGATGGCGCAGTCGCACATCGACTTCATGCTGTCGAAGATCCCGATGGGGCGCTTCCTGGAAGTGGGCGAAGCCGCGGCAATGATCGCCTGGCTGGCCTCGGAAGACTGCTCCTTCAGCACCGGCGCGGTCTTCGACCTCTCCGGTGGGCGCGCGACGTACTGAGCCGCCCGCGCCGGGCCAAGGGCCTGTACTGCGTGGGGCGATTCCCGAAACCAAACAATCGTTTGATTAGCTTGATACAGTTTGGGGCATGAGTCATGTCCCGACTGTCGGCGCCGCGCCGGCCCATGAGATTGCACGTACGCTGCGGCACGACGGTGAGGCCTCGCGTGCCCGGCTGTTGCGCAGCGGGCTGCAGTTGTTTGCCCAGCAGGGTTTTGCCAAGACCTCGACGCGCGAGCTGGCCGAGCACGCCGGCGTCAACGTCGCATCCATCAGCTATTACTTTGGCGACAAGGCCGGGCTGTACCGGGCGGTGTTCTTCGAGCCCACTGGCTCGCCGCACGATGACGTCGCGCGTTACAGCGCGCCCGAGCTGAGCCTGTCGCAGGCACTGGCCGGGCTGTATGCCGGCTTCCTGGAGCCTCTGAGGCAGGGCGACACGGCGCGCTTGTGCATGAAGCTGCACTTCCGCGAGATGCTCGAGCCCACCGGATTAGGGGAAGAAGAGATCGCGCAGGGCATCAAGCCGATGCACGACGCGCTGCTGGCCGTGCTCTGCCGCCACTTCGGCCTGGCCGAGGCCGACGACGAACTGCAGCGTCTGGCGGTTTGCATTGCCGGCCTGGGTGTGCACATGCATGTCGGCCACGACGTGATCCAGCAACTGGCACCGCAGCTCAACGACGGCGGCGATGCGCTCGACCGCTGGTCGGACCGGCTGGTCATGTACGCGCTGGCCATGGTGGATGCCGAGCGCCGCCGCCGCGAAGCGCCCGGAGGTGCGGCATGACGCGCCCGCCACATTCGCTGGGTCTGGCCGCCGTGGCGAGCCTGCTGCTCGGCGCCTGCTCTGCCTTTGCACCGCCGGTGGCCATGCCCGAGAAGACGCCACCGCCGCTGGACGCTGCGCCGGCCTGGCTCGCTCCACCGCCGCCGGCCACCGCTCAGGCCACGCTGCGTGACTGGTGGAAGCAGTTCAACGACCCGGTGCTGCTGGAGATGATCGATGCCGCCCAGGCGGCCAGCCCGACCGTGGCCGCGGCCGCCTCGCGCATCGAACAGGCACGCGCCAGCAGCGTGGCCGCCGGCGCACTGCTGCTGCCCGGCGTCAATGCCAACGCTTCGGGCAGCGCGGGGCGCACCGACCTGGCCACGCCGCGGCTGGGCTTCGCCACGGTCAATTTGCAGGCCAGCTGGGAGCTGGACCTGTTTGGCGCCAACCAGGCCGGGCGCGATGCCGCGGTGGCGCGGCTGCAGGGCGCGCAGGCCGGCTGGCATGACGTGCGCATCGCCATTGCCGCGGAAGTCGGGGCCAGCTACAACGCGCTGCGCGCCTGCGAGGCGCTGGTGGTGCAGACCGAGGCCGACTCGCTTTCGCGGGCCGAGACTGCCCGTGTCACCGAGCTGGCGGCCAAGGCCGGGCTGTTCGCGCCGGCCAGCGCGGCGCTGGCCCGGGCCAGCGCCGCGCAAGGCCGCAGCCTGCTGGCAGGCCAGCGGGCTCAGTGCGATCTGCGGCTGAAGGCGCTCGTGGCACTCACCGCGCTCGACGAAACCCAGCTGCGCAGCCAGCTGGCTCCGCGCCAGGCCCAACTGCCGGTGCCGGCCGGCATTGCCGTCAGCACGGTGCCGGCGCAGGCGCTGGCGCAGCGCCCTGACCTGATGGTGGCCGAGCGCCAGATCGTTGCCGCAGCCGAGGACACCGCACAGAGCCAGGCACTGCGCTATCCGCGCGTGGCCATCGCCGGCTCGGTCGGGCCGGCCTGGCTGCGCATCGAGAATGTCTCGACCACCGGCAACCTGTGGACCATCGGCCCGGTGCAGGTGTCGTTGCCGATCTTCGACGGCGGCACGCGCGTGGCCAACGTGGTGGCGGCCCGGGCGCGCTACGACGAGGCCGTGTCCGCCTACCGAGGCCTGATCCGCAACGCCGTGCGCGAGGTCGAAAGCGCGCTGATCACCCTGGACAGCAGCGAGCGCCGCGTGCAGGACACCCAGGTCGCGGTCGAAGGCTTCGAAGCCTCGCTGAAGGCTGCCGATGCGCGCTTCCGCGGTGGCCTGGGCAGCCTGTTCGACCTGGAAGACGCCCGGCGCAGCGCACTCGTCGCCAATGCCACGCTGATCGAGCTGCAAAGCGAGCGCGTGGCCGCCTGGATCAACCTGTACCGCGCCCTGGGCGGCGGCTGGAGCCCCGAGCCGGATGCCGCACAAGCCACGGCGACTTCAAGCCTCGACACGCTGGCCGCGAGCCGCGCCCCGACCCGATGAAGAACTTGATTGCCCCGCCCCGAATTTGGAAGGTGCTGCCGCTGGCGCTGGGCGGCGCCGTGCTGCTGGGTGCTGCCGCGCTGGCCGTGCGCGCCGCGGACGACAAGAAGCCTGCCGCCGCCGCACCACGGCCTGCGTTGAGCGTCACGACCACGCAGCCGCAGGTCATCAGCCTGCCGCTGAAGATCGCCGCCAACGGCAACATTGCCGCCTGGCAGGAGGCCATCATCGGCACCGAGGCCAATGGCCTGCGCCTGGCCGACGTGCGCGTCAACGTCGGCGACGTGGTCAAGAAGGGCCAGGTGCTGGCCAGTTTCGCGCCCGATCTGCTGCAGGCCGACGTGGCGCAGATCCGCGCCGTGGTGGCCGAGGCCGAGGCGGCGCTGGCCGAAGCTGCGGCCAACGCGGCGCGGGCGCGCGAGCTGCAAAGCAGCGGCGCGCTCAGCGACCAGCAGATCAACCAGTTCATGACCGCCGAGCGCACCGCGCAGGCGCGGCTGGAAGCGCAACGCGCGCAGGCCAACACGCAGGCGCTGCGGCTGCGCCAGACGCAGGTGCTGGCCCCCGACGATGGCGTGATCTCGGCGCGCAGCGCCACCGTGGGCGCGGTGCTGCCGGCGGGCACCGAGCTGTTTCGCATGATCCGCCAGGGCCGGCTGGAATGGCGCGCCGACGTGGCATCGAGCGACCTGGCGCGGCTGAAGCCGGGCATGAACGCCCGCGTCACGCCGTCCGGCGGCACGCCGATCGCCGGCAAACTGCGCATGGTGGCGCCGACGGTGGACCCGCTCACGCGCAACGGCATCGTCTTCGTGGACCTGGCGCCGTCTCCCGGCGCGCGCGCCGGCATGTTCGCCAGCGGCGAGTTCGACATCGGCCAGGGCCAAGGCCTGACGCTGCCGCAAAGCGCGGTGCTGCTGCGCGACGGCTTCAGCTACGTGCTGCGCGTCGGCCCCGACGCGCGCGTCAGCGAGCTCAAGGTGTCGGTGGGCCGGCGCGTCGGTGATCGCATCGAGATCACCGGTGGCCTGGACGCCAATGCGCGCGTGGTGGCCTCGGGCGGCGGCTTCCTCAGCGACGGCGACACGGTGCGTGTGGTCGACGGCCCGGCCCAGGCGGCCGCAACGCCGGCCACGAGCGTGAAGAAATAGGGCCGCGCGATGAACGTTTCCGCCTGGTCCATCCGCAACCCCACGCCGGCGATCCTGTTGTTCATCATGCTCACGCTGGTGGGCGTGCTGGGCTTCCAGGCCATGAAGATCCAGCAGTTCCCAGACATCGAGCTGCCCACGATCACCGTCACCGCCTCGCTGCCCGGTGCATCGCCCGCGCAGATGGAAACCGAGGTCGCACGCAAGATCGAGAACTCGGTGGCGACGCTGCAGAACGTCAAGCACATCTACACCAAGGTGCAGGACGGCACGGCCACGATCACGGTGGAGTTCCGCCTCGAAAAAGGCGTGCAGGAAGCGCTGGACGATGTGCGCGATGCCGTCGCGCGCATCCGCTCCGACCTGCCCGGCGACCTGCGCGACCCGCAGATCACCAAGGTCGAACTGTCGGGCCTGCCGATCCTGACCTACACCGTCGCCTCCAGCCGCATGGACGAGGAGGCCCTGAGCTGGTTCGTCGACAACACCGTCACCAAGGCCATGCTCGGCGTGCGCGGTGTCGGCGCGGTATCCCGGGTGGGCGGGGTGACGCGCGAGGTGCGGGTCGAGCTCGATCCGCTGAAGCTGCAGGCGCTCAACGCCACCGCGGCGGACATCTCGCGCCAGCTGCGCCAGGTGCAGCAGGAGGCCTCGGGCGGGCGCACCGACTTGGGCGGTGCCGAGCAGTCGGTGCGCACCATCGCCACGGTGCGATCGGCCGAGGAGCTGGCGCGCGTGGAGATCGTGCTCGGCGATGGCCGGCGCATCCGCCTCGACCAGGTGGCCAAGGTGGCGGACACGGTGGCCGAGAAGCGCTCGGCCGCTCTGCTGAACGGCGAGCCGGTGGTCGGCTTCGAGGTCACGCGCAGCCGCGGTGCCGGCGAGGTCGACGTGGCCGCAGGCGTGCGTGCCGCACTGCAGGCGCTGCAGACCGCGCACCCCGAGATCACCGTCACCGAGGCCTTCAACTTCGTCGATCCGGTGCAGGAGAACTTCGACGGCTCGATGCTGCTGATGTACGAAGGCGCGGTGCTGGCCGTGCTGGTGGTGTGGCTGTTCCTGCGCGACTGGCGCGCCACCTTCGTCGCCGCCACCGCGCTGCCACTGTCGGTGATCCCGACCTTCGGCGCGATGTACCTGTTCGGCTTTTCCATCAACGTGGTCACGCTGCTGAGCCTGTCGCTGGTGGTCGGCATCCTGGTCGACGACGCCATCGTCGAGATCGAGAACATCATGCGCCACCTGCGCATGGGCAAGACGCCATTCCAGGCGGCGATGGAAGCGGCCGACGAGATCGGCCTGGCGGTCATCGCCACCACCTTCACGCTGATCGCGGTGTTCCTGCCCACCGCGTTCATGAGCGGCGTG
>Ga0105090_10001163_pt1 | contig 13977 bp, 19 predicted proteins | sample PPLLak3March2015_FD_79110 | JGI IMG/M metagenome (GOLD analysis project Ga0105090, IMG submission 79110) | Freshwater sediment microbial communities from Prairie Pothole Lake near Jamestown, North Dakota, USA - PPLs Lake P7 Core (1) Depth... | ecosystem: Environmental > Aquatic > Freshwater >... | reverse complement strand
CAGATCAATCCGGTCTGACCATCTTTGACGGCGGACCCTCCGAGAACCAGCGTGAATCGGGCCTCCCGCTGTTCGGTAAATCCTTGGTCCGTCACGAGCACCAGCGCAAGGCCGACTCCAATCAGCCACAACTTCGTAGAGATGGATCTGTACTCTGTCATGGGATGCCTCCGCAACGTTCAGCGCTCCAAGAGCATAGGTGCGGGCAGTCTGCCGGAGCCTGCTTGTCTTTTCAATAGCCCCTGTTGCATGCTGGGGGCCGTTTTGAGTGATCGGACAAGGGGATCAGAACTAGACAGACGGGAACCGAGCCAATCGAAGGAGGCGGTCTATGAGCGAGATAGAACACCATCGGCGAATCGACGTATTGGCAATCGGGCTGTTCGGCCTCGCCGTCGGAGCCTTGACCCTGGGTGTGGCGCAACTCGGCGGCATTCCCGATTCAAATAAAGTCGGCACACTGGTCATTGCTCTGATCTTCGGAGGGATCGTACAGATCCTGGCAGGCATTACCGATATCCGCTATCACGAGCAGCTCGGCGGCACGGCTCTGACCATGTACGGGTTCTTCTGGCTCACGGTCTCCATTGCCAAGCTGGTCAGTGAGGGCACGTCCTTCCACCTGGACATGGTGCTCTTTGCCCCTATTAATTTTGTCTATGCGGCCTTCTCCTTGGTGATGACCTATCTCACCGCCTATCGCAACGCCACCCTCTGCATCCTCCATGTCGTCATCACCCTCACGTTTTCCTCCACCGTCTTGGCCCGGCTCGATTTCATCGGCGAAACTATTCCAGGAGTTCTTCACATCGTAGTTGGGTTGATGGCCTTCTATCACGCAGTCGCCAGCCTGACGCAGGCCTTCACCGGCCATCAGCTCGTGCCGCTGGGTCCGCCGTTCTTGCATCGAACAGGGCTATTGCAGCGACGCGCCAGCGATCGACCAACGGTAAACTGATCGCCTGGATGCGATTGTCTCTTGTCTACTCGTGAATACGCTGATAGTGGCGCGCGAGGATGATTCCACCCCAGACAAAAGACGCGAGCATAAGCAGAATCCCGACATTATAGGCAAGATGGGCTAAACGATGGTCCCAATTCAACAGACCCGTCATTGTCAAAAGATTGTTCCAATCATGGCCGTCGGTTTCCTTGCCGGTGACGCCTCCCAGCAGCATCAACTCCATATCGCGCGCATCGTTGATATAGGGCGCGAGGTCCATGAGGCTCTCGGCCGTCCACCAGAGCGCGACTGAGGCGCCGAAGGGGTCGCGCGTCTTCAAGAGGAAAGTACCGAGGCAAATCATCGGCATCAGCACCTGGCCAAGGCTCCCGCCGAGAACCATCATGAATCGGCCGAACGGGCTGAAGATCAGATGTCCCGCTTCGTGAAACGGCAGGTTGATGAGATGGAGAAACGATTCGCCGGTGTAGTTGGTTTCCAGCGGCGTCATGATGAAGACCCGCCCCCACCACAGTAGCCCCAGGAAAACGACCACCCGGCCGTAGAACGTCCCGGAGTCGGTCGTTGTATCGGTCTCGAGCAACCACTGTTTGGCCGTCACGTGCCAGGAGGACTCAGAAAGCGCCGGGGCATCAGACTTGTCAGACCGGCGAATAGACAGCGGCTTGTATTTCGCAAAGATAATTCCGCACCCGGCGCACTCCGTCGCATCCTCGGACCGATCGGCCTGACACTTGGGGCATGATCCGGTTTGTGTCTCTATCGAAACCATGTCTGCATGCTAGGACCAACCGGACAATCCGACAAGAATTTAGCAGGAATCGGCCGGGCCGATGCTCCGCACAGCGTTCGGGACCGCCACTCATCACCCGTCACTGATCACAGATCACTCGACGTCAGCGGGTGACGATAGGGAAGGGCGTGAAGATGAGAATGAAGAGGAGAACGGTCGCTCGTCCAAGCCAGGTTCGCGTCGAGCCCAACGGCGAAGTCGGATCGGGAATCGGCGGATGCCCCACTCCGAGGAGTGTCGAAAGGATCACCCACAGCCACCAGCCTTGCCAGCCGAGATAGCCAAGCACCAAAAGGACTGGGATGACCCAGAAGGCGATGGTCCGCTGCCTCCCGCCCCAGAGAGCGTAGGCGACATGGCCGCCGTCAAGTTGTCCGATTGGAATCAGATTTAAACAGGTGACGAAGAGACCGAACCACGCCGCCTCGGCGATCGGATGCAGATTGACGCTCGCCCCTCTCGGCATATCTCCCAGCACGAGCGACACACACCAATCGATGAGCACAGATCGCCCGACAGAGAAGGGACTGGCCGAACCGATCCCCATCTCAATCTGCGACCAGTGCAATCCGATGACGAGCGCCACGAGCGCCACGGCAAATCCAGCCAACGGTCCGGAGATCCCGATATCGAAGAGGGCCTTTCGCTCAAGAATCTGACCACGCACACGAATGATCGCTCCAAAGGTTCCCACTAACAGTGGTAACCCGGGAATGAACAGCGGGAGCGACGCCGGAACACGATGCCGCTTCGAGCAGACATAGTGTGCCAGCTCATGGGTGACGAGAATCAGGAGCAGCGTGGCCGCAAAGGGAAGCCCGTTGATGAGTTCACCTGGTCGCTCTGTGAGCAACTCCCAGGCTCCGCGAAAGGGATGAAACCGATTGGGATGGTCTTGATAGGCACCGGCCCACAGCGTAGTAAAGATCGTCAGACAGAACAGGCCGATCGGCAAAAGGTAGCGTGAAAACGTCGACTCTTCGAATTCATCCGCGTCCTCGGCGTCCACATCCTGCTGGTCGCCGTTCATGCGCTCTCCTAGGCAGACGCGTAGAAGGGGTTATGAGCCAATTCTTCTTCGACCGTGGTCGCGGGGCCATGCCCCGGCAACAAGCGATACTCAGACGGGAGGCCGAGCACGGTCGTCCGGACGGATGCCAGATGAGTCTGATACAGCGCGCCGGGATTCGAGCGTCCGATCGATCCCGCAAACAAGGTATCACCCACAAAACAGACCGGCACCTGTGAATCGTCCAGGCGATAGCAGATTCCGCCTGGCGTATGACCGGGCGTCATCAGGCAATGGACCACCAGGCGACCGACGGCAATCGTCTGTCCCTGCACCGGTGTGATCAAATGCGCGGAAGGCGGACGCCAGCTGAGCAGTTCGACATCCTCGGCTCCAAGATAGACCGGCGCCAGGTGGAACTTAAGAATCTGTTCGATGCCATCGGCATGATCCGCATGACCATGGGTGAGGCAGATACCGGCGAGACGTACGCGACGCTTGGACAGCAACTCGATCATCGCCGGTGCATTGTAGGCCGTGTCGACCAGCACCGCCTCACCTGCATCATGAATCACATAGCCCTGCACGCCGTACCCGTTAATCGAGCCGTGAACCACCTCTACCCAGGCGGGCGGACGCTGGGCAACCGGCTCCCATTGCTCGATTGCAATCTGCTCCAACGGCTCAGGACGAAGGCCCAGGGCTTTCGCCAGAGCCCGCACTTCTGCACGATCGCGGGGCTGATCGCCCCGCTCCAACGCCGTGACATCGCCCCCCGGCAATCCTGTCAGCCGCGCGACATCACCGACGGACAAACCCTGCCCGGTCCGGGATTTTTTGAGGATGTCGCAGAATTCATCTTCAAGCGGCATGTCGAATTAACACTCCGTCTATTGGATTTCTTACCCAACTCTCCCCAAAGCCGGCCGGGGGGCGTTCTTACTGCGCGCATGCACCGAGCACCGCCTGCGATGGAAACCATTTAATCACGTCTTGCGTGCGCGGGGCGCGAGCAAGAGAACGCCCCCCGCCGGCCACTCACTCACCCCTCCGGACTCAGCTTGATCTCTTTCACTTCCCCGAACGTCGAAAGCACTTTCGGTAGCGTGTCGCCTGAGCCGACGGCAAGTATCTTCAATCGGTCCGGATGCAGATGCTTCTTCGCCGCCACCAGCACATCTTCCTTGGTCAGCTTGACCACTTTGTCTCGTACCTGCTGAAGAAAATCCTTGGGCAAACCGTCGTTCTCCAGCTCCACGAGCCGGCTGACGATCGCCGAGGGGCTGCTGAACGAAAAGACGAACGAATTCACGTAGGCCTCTTTCGCCTCAGCCAGCTCCTGATCGGTGACCAGCTCCGTCCGCATTCGTTCGATGTTGGCAATGAACCGGCTCACCACTTCCTGCGTAGAAACCTGCTTCGTCTCCGCCCGCATAAGCCAGACACCTTGATCATGCACGCCCGCCATCAGGCGGCTGCCGACCGAATAGGCCAGCCCGCGCTTCGTGCGCACGTCGTTGAAGAGCCGGCTCCGGAAGGAACTTCCTCCCAGAATATCGTTGGCGATCGCCAGGGCCACGTAGTCCGGATCATTTTCCCGGATCGTGAGATGCCCGACCCGCATATGCGTCTGCGAGGTCTCTTTGTCGACGAACCGGATGGCCGGCGTCGCGCTCTGAGCTTCCGGCACGTCGGCAATCTTCAGTTCCGGCACCGTTCCCTTGGCCCAATCTCCGAACACCTCGCGCAACGCCGCCAGCATGTCCGCTTTCTGGAAATCACCGGTCACCCCCAGAATGATGCCGTTGGGATGGATCGTGTTCCGGTGAAAGGCCACGAGATCGTCACGGGTAATGCGGGAGACCGACGCGATGGAGGTTTCACGGGCGGACGGATGGTCCGGACCGTACAGCAACTTCATGAACTCTCGCCCCACCACCGAGCCTGGATTATCCTGACGTCGGCGGATGCCCTCAAGGGCCTGCAATTTCGCGATCTCGACCCGCGCCGGTTCAAAGGCCGGCGTCCGGAGCAGACCGGAAAATATTTTGAGCCCGCGTTTCAGATCCTTCTTCAGCACATCAAGCGACGCAGAGCCGGACTCGTGCCCGATCGATACACCGACATCCCCCGCGAAGTGCTCTAATTCCTCATCCACCTGTTCCGGCGTGAGCCCGCCGCCACCGCCCGTCCGCATGAGGGCGCCCGTGAGGGCCGCGAGGCCGATCTTATCGGCCGGATCAAGCCAGGTGCCGGTCTTCATCGTGGCCGTCACCGTGACGAGAGGCAGCTCATGATCTTCCAGGAGATACACGACCATGCCGTTGTCGAGCACCACACGATCCGGCTCCGGCGGGGTAAACTCGACCGGCTTGAATGTCATCGTACGCGGGTCATTCATAGCCGGACCGCCGGCGCAGGCGGTGGTGACCGAACACGCGAGCACGACCGCTACGCCGAATAGCCGCAACATTCCTGTCCCTCTCGTCCCTTGTCTCTCGATTCCTGCCCCCATCATCGTGCCACCTCATTCCCTGCTGTCAGATTCTTCTCGCGCGCGTGCTTGACCAGCGTGCCTACGGTTCGGTTGGACTTCGTGAAATACTGCCTGGCAACCCGCTGAATATCCGCCGGCGTGACTGCGGCAATCCGGTCTCGTGATTTCAAGACATGCCGCCAATCACCTGCCACCGTCTGAAACAACGTCAGCTGAGACGCGAGTCCGCTGTTCGAGCGCAGGGCCCGCACCAGATCCGCATCGATATTGTTGACGATCTTCTGTAGCTCTTTCGCCGGTACCGGCTCGGTCTTGAGCCGTTCTAATTCTGCATAGATCGCCGCCTCCACCTCCACCGTAGTATGAGGCGCCAGCGGAGTGGCAGTAAGAATAAAGAGATTCGGAGCGCGGACGCCGGGATAGTTGGCATCGGATCCGACCGACGCGGCCAGCCGTTTCTCCCTGACAAGGATGGTCTGCAGGCGGGACGTCAGCCCGTCGGTCAGGATTTCATCGATCACATCAAACACGTCGTCGTCAGGATGGCCCATGCCCGGCTTGTGATATCCGATCGCCACAATCGGTTCAGCATCGAACTCGACCTCGACACGGCGTTCTCCCCGCTGCTCCGGCTCCACCGTCATGATCTCGGGCGTGGCGCTCGCTGCCGGAATCTTCCCGAACGTGTTCTCGATCAGCGCGATCACTTCTTTCGGATTGACGTCCCCCACAAGCGCGATCGTCGCATTGTTCGGTCCATAGTAGGTCTTGAAGAACGCCTCGGTCTCCGCCGGAGTCAGCGACAGAATGTCCGATCCCCACCCGATGGTCGGGACACCATAGGGATGCGCCCGAAAGGCCGCCGAGGTAAAGGTTTCGAAGAGCAGTCCGTTCGGACTGTCGTCGTTGCGCAGGCGGCGTTCTTCCATCACCACACCGCGCTCTTTGTAGAATTCGCGCAGGACCGGATTCGCCATCCTGTCTGCTTCAATTGCCGCCCAGACCGGTAACCGGTTGGCCGGGAGGCTGATCGTGTAACGGGTGAGATCCTTGCCGGTCGACGCATTCAGCCCCACACCGCCGTGGCGCTGATAGAGCAAGGCCATCTCGTTGCCGACCACATACTGGCCCGCTTGCGCTTGCAGATCCGTGACCTGTTTCTGCAAGGCGTCAACCGCCGCCTGCTCGGCCGGTGTGACCGCAGAGCCCTTCTTGGCCAATTCACGCTGCCGCTGATCAAGCAGAGTGCCGGCGCGAGACAGCTCATCGAGTGTCAGCTTCTCTTTTTCAAAATCCTTCGTCCCGACAGTCCGCGTGCCTTTGAAGGCCATATGTTCATAGAGATGGGCCAAGCCGGTCTGGCCGACCTGCTCGTTTACCCCGCCCACGCCGAACGTGATATTGATCGAGACCACCGGCGTTTGATGGCGCTCGACCATCAGGACGGTCAGGCCGTTCGCCAGTTTGTGCTCAATCACCCGGTCGGCAAGACTCGGGCCCTCTGCCATCGATACGTTCGGAGCGAGGCTCAGGACCAGTATCGATAGAACCACCGTGAAACGTGAAACGTGAAACGCAGGAAGAGCTAAGAAACGACCGAGTGGAAACCGGGCAGAACTTGTCATTTGAGTGATTATTGAATCCTGTCTTTGTACGAAATACGCTTCACGAGAGACGAGAGACGTTCGAGTTATCATTGAAAAATCTCCATCAGTTGTTCCGGTCGTTCGATGAACCAATCAGGCTGACACGCCGCCATCTTCTCCCGATTCCCCATCCCGTAGCCGACGGCGCAGACCCGAATGCCGGCGTTATGTCCGCCGTTGATGTCGTTGGTGCTGTCGCCTACCAAAATGGCTCGCTCCTTGGGGACCTTCACCTGCTCAAGCAAATGCAACAGCATACCAGGCTCCGGTTTCAGGCCGAACCCGTTGTCTCCGCCAACGACCCAGGGAAAATGCTCCGCACCCAACCCGTTGAGAATGACGCGCGTGTATTCGATCGATTTATTCGTCGCCACGGCTTTGTGCTTGTCGGAGAAGTGCTGCAACATCGGCTCGATCCCGGGAAAGAAGACCGTGCGGTCCAGACAATGCTCGAGATAGTGGCCGCGAAAGACGGCCAGGGCCTCGTCAAAACTCACCCGGTTGCTCTCACCGACGGCCAGCCGCAGAAGTTTTTTGACCCCATCGCCGACAAAGCCGAAAATCTCCTCAAGCGGGCGTTCCGGCAACCCCAACTCGACGAGCGTGAGATTGACCGAATGGGCGATGTCCCACTTCGATTCGATCAGCGTGCCGTCCAAATCGAAAATCAACAAATCAACCGGGGTCTTCGTCATGGTTTGACCTTTCGCAATGTCTCTCCCAGAGCCGCCAGGATGCCGCGTTTCTCGGCATCAGTTTCTTTGACTTCCGCTTCACGCACCAGATCGATCATACGTTTTAACCCGACATGCGGAGGAATCACCGGCTCAACGATCCGCCACTTGTACCGCACTGCCTTCACACGAAACCGAACCTCCTCGGTCGTCACCTCAGGCACAAAGGCCGCTGTTTCCAAATAGACCGAGCCAAGGACGGAAAAGGTGACCGGAATCACCACTTCCAGCTGGTTCACGACCTCCCACTGCCGATAATCCTCCGGCACCGTAACGTCTTGAATCACCACAACACGCCCCCACAACGGCTCTTCCTTCCAATCAATGTAGGGCACGAGCGTTTCGAACGACATCGCGTCCATGCGGGCGCCCTTCTTGTCGAGCGTCACGTACCGCTTCACAATGGTGGTCGGAGATTGATCGAGTGATCCGCTCTGTGCGAGCGCCAGTGCAGGACTGCCCAGCAGCGCAAGCAAAGTGATGAGCATCAACGTGTGTCGTCGCATGAGGGCGCGTTCCTATTGAATGGCGTGGAGCTTCATTACATTGGTTCCACCGGGCCGACCTGCGACTGTACCGGCCGGCAGCACAATGCGATCGCCGGACCAGATGGGCCAATCGTACACACAATTACATTGTTCGCTCGGCGCATGGCGCTGGTCATGCGTCACTCATAGGCATTACAACAAAACCAGATCTATACGATTTGATCTGTCGATCGGATGGCAACCAGTTCGCTCGCATTCTAACCTACGCACCGAGTGACCGCAAAGCGATCACACATCTCGGCCGGGGGTGTTTGACCTCGCCAAATGCGCGTGTTACGGTCGATTGTCATTGCGATGGACGAACAGGACTCCCGTGATGCCCTTCCGCCCGATCCGTCGTTTCTCACATTGCCTCGTAATCGTCCTCTTACTCGGACTGGTGGTGGGCGCCGGACTCGGGGCGGAAACACAACAGGCCGACCGCCTGATCCAGTCACCGCATGCCGTGACGCAGGATCACGCCGCGGCCCCGGCGGTGCCGCTGAAAGCGCAGGACCTGCTCAAGCGTTTGCAGGAACGCGAGGGAGTTCCGCTACCTGGATATATCGGCGGGCGGGACTTTCGGAACCGGGAACGCCGATTGCCACGCGGCGTCTATCGCGAGTATGACGTGAATCCGAAAATTCGCGGCCGTTCCCGGGATGCGGAACGGCTCGTGATCGAACAACGCACCGGCAAGGCCTATTATACCGGTGATCATTACCGAACCTTCATACCCCTTAATTAGGACGCTAGATCTTTATGACACAACCACACACCCTGGCCGGTTATCTCCAAACTCCGAAAGCCCCCTGGTCGGCCCTGCTCGTCGTGCCTGCTGGCACAACAGCTTCCGCTCTGGTCAAGGCCCCGGCCGGGTTTGTGTTGCGCGTGATCAACGGCAAGAAATGCGCGACCCCGGCCGGCCTGTTCACTGAATTCGCCAGGGCTTTGGGCTTTCCTGACTATTTCGGCCACAACTGGGATGCGATGGAGGAATGCCTTGCCGATCTGGAGTGGCTGCCGGCCAAGGGCTATGTCCTGCTCATCACAGACGCGCAAGCCGTCCTGCCCACCGACAAGGATGAAGATGAATACGAAACCCTGCTGGAGATTCTGAGCGATGCCGGGGAGGCCTGGAGTAAAGGCCAGGCCAGCGGGGGCTCCAAGGCCATTGCCTTTCACACCCTCTTTGCGGCATCAGCACAGGAAGCACCGAAGAGAAAACATTGGGGTCTCGAGCCGGCACCGATGGCGGACCTCCAACCCCGGACGAAAGGACAATCGTCTCGCCCCTCGAAAAGCGGGAAAACCTCGCGATAAGCTGCATGGATCAATGAGGAGCAGGCCGCCTGGGTCAGGCTCAGTGGGAAGACTCAATCAATTGCTGACGTTGTTCCAGGGAAAGGAGAGAGCAAACGGCTGGGAAACCTACAGTCCGGCTTTCCTCGAGAAATTCCGCAATCCGCACCAGAGGTGGGCTGCAGAACGCACGACATACCCACCCCTTTCCTGTGCGGTTGATCCCTGGCTACTGTTATGACCGAATCTCGTCTCCGCCCACCCCGCGCGAACCTGGATCCGGTGCGACGGACAAATACCATGGGTCTCCCGCCGATCCTCGAAGGGAGCCTTTTCTCCGACGACTCCGCTTACTCCTTCTTGCCGACACCACGAACACACGACCGTCATAGTCACTCCTTAAATAGAACCGCACTTACTCCTGACATGCAGCAATATTTGGGCCGCAATTCCCAATGTTGTTGTCCCTTTGAATTATCCAATAATTCGGCCAATCTACTGCTGCTCGAATGAGGCTACTCGTATCTCAATCGGTAGGGCCGTACCTCATAAGGCATTTTTTGACCCCATAATGAGGCATTCAGCGCCAGCGACGTTCCTCAGACTGGGGCTTTCTTGACCGATGCGAATGGCCATGCTAGGGTGCGCCCCCGTCATGAAAACCACTCGATCAGCCCAACTCTTTGCCGCGGCGCAACAGCTCATCCCCGGAGGCGTCAATAGCCCCGTTCGGGCGTTCCGCTCTGTCGGAGGGCAACCCCGATTCATCAAACGCGCCAAGGGAGCCAAGCTGTACGACGTCGACGGCAACATCTATCTCGACTATGTTCTCTCCTGGGGCCCCATGATCCTGGGACATGCGAATCCCGCCGTCACCCGCGTGATCAAGAAAGCCGCCGACAACGGCACCAGCTATGGCGCACCCACGGAGTTGGAAGTCACCCTCGCCCGGATGATCCGCGACGCCTTCCCCTCAATGGAGAAAGTGCGTCTGGTCAGTTCCGGAACCGAAGCCGTGATGAGCGCCATTCGCGTGGCCCGAGGCTTTACGAAGCGGGACAGCATCCTGAAGTTCGAAGGCTGCTACCACGGGCACAGTGATTACCTGCTCGCCAAAGCCGGTTCGGGTCTTGCCACCTTGGGCATTCCCGATTCGCCAGGAGTGCCGGCTGACTTTGCCAAACACACCCTCACGGCTCCCTACAACGACATCGACGCCGTACGGCGATTGGTAGCCGAACATCGCAAGGACCTGGCCTGCATTATTCTGGAACCGATCGCAGGTAACATGGGCGTCGTGCCTCCGGCCCCGGAATTTCTCTCCGCTATTCGCCGGCTGACGGCAGAGAATGACATCCTTCTCGTCTTTGACGAAGTAATTTCCGGATTCCGCGTGAACTACGGAGGAGCGCAGGCGCTCTACGGCATCACGCCGGATCTCACCGTGCTCGGGAAAATCATCGGCGGAGGGCTGCCGGTCGGCGCCTACGGCGGGCGGAAAGAGATCATGGATCTGATCGCACCGTCAGGACCCGTCTACCAGGCAGGCACGCTCTCAGGCAATCCGTTGGCCGTCTCGGCGGGAATTGAAACGTTGAAGCAGTTGAAGAAGAAGGGTGTCTACAAGAAGCTCGAAAGCCAATCCGCGGCCCTGGCAAAAGGCATCGGCGAAGCGGCGAAGAAAGCCGGCATTCCGCTGATTCAGACCCGCGTCGGCTCCATGCTCACCGCATTCTTTACCTCCACGCCGGTGAGTGATTGGAATACCGTGAAGCAGGCGGATACGGCACGCTACGGGAAATACTTTCATAAGATGCTGGACCAGGGCATCTATCTCGCGCCGTCGCAATTCGAGGCATCGTTCCTCTCCACTGCCCACACCTCAGCCGACATCGACAAGACCATCCGCGCGGCGCACCAGGCGCTCAAGAGCTTATAGTTCGTCTCTCGTGAAGCGTCAGCTCGTATCTCGCGGGATACGAGCCGAACCAGTTCGATACAGCTACGGTCTTTCGGGTTGATCAAAACGATCGTCCGGCAAGGCCGCAGCGACCGAAAGGCTGAGGCGTACTTCCTAGTACGTTGAAGTCTTGAGCGACGTGAGAACGCCGCCGGCGATTGTTTTCATCGACCCGCCTATTCGTCGTCCTCGTCGTCCATGTCTAACACTTCCTGACGCTTTTGCTCTTCCATCGCATTGTGCAGGAGCATCCGGATAAACATCGAATAGAGCGAGCCCTTTTCGAGGGTTCCGCCCGGAGGAATCGCGATCTTCCCTTCCTTAATCATGCGATCCATCCATACTTTTTGATCAGGCGCGATCAAGATCGGCACCTCGATCAACCCCACCCGTCCCATCATATCCATCGTACAACCTCCAGTTCGTAGTTGCTTGTCTCTCGTGAAGCGTATCTCGTTGCTCAGAAAAAAGAATTACTCTCTTTTGCGAAATACGAACGACGCTTCACGAACGACTGTATCCGTAGCCATTCCAGCACGCCGTTTTGATCGTTGTCAACCGAGTGACTCATGGCACGAGCCATGCTTTAACACTGAGACATGCGGCTCAAACGGATGACCATCATGATGCTGTGTGTGATCGGCGTAGCAGCCTTCCGGCCAGGCTCAACCCAGGCTTCCCGACTCACGACGTCTGGTGAAGAATCCACCATTCAAAATAATTGTGACCTCTGCTGGTCGCCCTCGATCACGGAATCATCCCCCCCTTCGACCCTGCAGCCCCATCGCCAACATCACCCGTCAGGGAGCCGCCCTCACAGGCTTCCCAAAGGCCGATACAAAATCACGCCGTACCAGAGACATGCACGGTCCTCTGCCCTGGGCCGGATCTCCGGGAGAAGAATCCCCACCAGCCAACCGATCCACACCATCGACGGCGATACACTGCGCATGGGCTCGGAACGCATCAGACTCCGGGGCATCGACACCCCTGAGTTGAGCGAGCCAGGCGGACAAGCCGCTCGGCAGCGGCTGGAACAGTTACTACAAGAAGGCCCCATCCGCATCGTTCCCCATGGCCAGGACGTCTACGGCCGCACCGTCGCCGATGTGTTTGTGAATGGGATGAACGTGGCGGAGGTGCTGAAACAGGAAGGGCTCGCGAAACCTCATTTGTAGACGCTCACACTGAAACTAGGCACCCCCACACCCTTGCCTCATGCATACGAATATTCGTATAATCACCAGCCGGATGAAAGCCGTCTACTTCGTCGGCACCGCGCGAAAGGATTTGGCGGGGTTACCGGAGTCAGCACGTCGACGCGCCGGGTACGAGCTGTTCATGGTGCAAGCGGGGCGCGAGCCGTCTGATTTTAAGCCTATCCCGGGCGTCGGCCCGGGTGCCTACGAAATTCGCGTGCGGGACGACGCCGGTGCGTTCCGCGTAATCTACGTGGCAAAGTTCGAGCACGCCGTCTATGTACTCCACATCTTCCAGAAAAAGACCCGGCAGACCGCGAAGGCAGACATCGATCTGGCGGCGAGACGTTACACGCTCATTGGAGGGGCATCATGAAGAAAGCGACTGCGCGTATCACGCAGGGTAGCGGAAATGTGTTCCTTGATCTGGGTTTTCCGCCACACGCAGCAGCCGTCATGCTGCTGCGTTGCGAGCTTGCCGAGGCGATACGGAAGTGGATGGCTCGTGAAGGGGTGACCCAGGCGCAGGCGGCCAAGCGGCTCGGTGTGGTGCAACCGCGCATCTCCGAGATCGTGCGCAACAAGGTGGACAAACTGTCGCTCGACTACCTGGTAAGCCTCTGCGCAAAGGCCGGCGTGTCAGTGGCCATAAAGGTGGCCGCATGATCGACGGACCGAACTCGCTGCTCCAGGACGTGGACATCTACGACCGAACCATCGCCGACGTCTACGTGAACGGGAACAATGTGGCGGAGATTTTAAGGAGTGAAGGGTTTGCAAAAACAAGATACCGGTATGGGTTGAGCCTGTGAATGAGCCTGGAGTTTGAATGAGACGCACGCGCAAAGCGAAAGCTGCAATCCGAGCTGAATACCGTTTCGACTATTCAAAGGCACACCCCAATCGGTTTGCGGCTGGCCTCAAGAAAGAGGCCGTCTCAGTGATCCTCGATCCGGATGTCGCGGAGGTCTTTCATTCATCCGAGGGGGTCAACGCATTCCTTCGCTCCGTCATCTCGACCTTGCCGAGACGGGTGGCAAAGCGAGCAAAAGCCAGCTGATAATCGGCTGCATAGTAGGAAATCGGAATACTATGGCCTGGGGTGCAAAGAAAACCGAGCATGCGGGAGCGAAGAAGGGAACTGGCGCTTTTTATGGCCGCAAGGTAGACGCAAAGCGCGCGAGCAGCCGGCGACGACGCCAGAACAAGAAGGCCATTATCAATATCGAGCTGGGGGACGACAAGACAGGGAGCTAAAGACAAGCTCTACTTTCCTAGACGCACTCGGTAGCAAGCAGCCCGCGCAGAACTTTTGAATGACCCCGTTTCTTTGCTTCGTGATAAGT
>Ga0105090_10001162_pt1 | contig 13977 bp, 12 predicted proteins | sample PPLLak3March2015_FD_79110 | JGI IMG/M metagenome (GOLD analysis project Ga0105090, IMG submission 79110) | Freshwater sediment microbial communities from Prairie Pothole Lake near Jamestown, North Dakota, USA - PPLs Lake P7 Core (1) Depth... | ecosystem: Environmental > Aquatic > Freshwater >... | reverse complement strand
CGGATATAAAAAATATCAGGTTGATAAGTCAACTGCCAATAGTTAATCAATGAGGCTCATACTTTTCTTAATCGTTGGCCTTATTGCCGCTTCCTCGCTTCAGGCTCAAAATACAAAACAGGACTCTATCAGAAAGAGAAAGGTTGAATACTATTTTCAGGTTCAGTCAGGTGCTTTAATAGGTTGCAGTTCCTGTTCAGATGGCAAGCAGATAAGTTTTGCAGGCTCTACGACACATGGAATAAAAATCGGACGGAAGTTAAGAGTAGGAGCTGGTGTTGGACTGGATTCGTATGCAGTATGGAATACCATGCCGGTGTTTGGAAGCGTAAGCTGGGATTTGCTGGGAAAAAGGAATGCTTTATTTGTTGAATTGAATTACGGTGATGCCCTGGCTTTATGGAGACCAGGTATCTCTTATCAGGAATATGGTTATCAGAAATCGAATGCCGGGAAGGTTTACAGCTATGGCTTGGGATACAGGATAAGTTATGAAAAAATGCGTATTTCATTGGGTGTGGGACGAAAAACCCAGCTAATTACTTCGTATTATGAATACCCTACCTATTACTGGAATTTCAATAATTACACTCAGGGCGAATCAAGCAAGAGATCAGTAAAAAATGAATTGAACCGCTTGATGATATACCTTGCTGTTGGCTGGAAGTAAATTAGCTGACTGACTGCAGGGCATCAAGTTCCAGCATAATATTTTCCCACCTGGAATTTTCTTCCTGCAAGGTGGCGTGAAGAGTATCAAACTTTTGCTGGATTTCATTAAGCTTTTCAAAGTTGCTATATACCTCAGGCTTTGCCATCTCATCTTCAATCTTCTTTTTGTCGGCTTCCAGCTTTTGGATGACTTCCTCTACTTTTTTCAGATCCAGACCAAGGGATTTTATTTTCTTATCATTGATGTTTGCCGGCTTTGGATTCTGAACTTTCTCAACGGGTTTATTCTCCGTTTTTTTTACCGGAGCAGGTTGCACAATTCCTGCAGCCTCATTTTTCTTTCTCCAGTATTCATACTCATCATACGTACCAGGATATTCTTTTATCTGATGATCTTCAATGTACCAGATTTTGTTGGCGACCTGACTGACAAAGTGACGATTGTGCGATACAACCACAAAACTTCCCTGGTATTGCTGAAGAGCCTGAATCAGAATATTCTCAGAGATAAAATCAAGGTGGTTGGTAGGCTCATCAAGCAAAAGAAAATTAGCTTCTGAGATCAGTGTCTTGGCAAGGGCTACGCGTGATTTTTCGCCACCCGACAATACTTTGATCTTTTTGAAAACGTCTTCATCCGAAAAGAGAAAACATCCCAGCACATTTCTTAACTCTTGCTCCGATTTACCACTGCCGGCCTGTTTTAATTCGTCCAGTATTTCATTGTCTACATGCAAGGATTCCAGTTGATGCTGTGCATAAAATCCGTAAATCACATTATAACCAACAATGCATTCACCGTCTACCTTTTCGGTATTGGCAATGATGCGCAGCAAGGTTGACTTACCCTTACCGTTTGCCCCGATCAATGCAATTTTATCGCCTCGCTCAATGATTGCGCTGGTATGTTTTAGTATCACCTGACTTCCATATGATTTGGAAATATCTTTCAGGGTAACCACATGCCTTCCGGATGGCTGCTTGAATGCGAAACGGAAATTAACAGCGGCATTGTCACTTACAACTTCTTCAACCATATCCATTCTCTCCAGTGCTTTCACACGCGATTGCACCTGTTTGGATTTGGTCGCTTTAGCCCTGAAGCGTTCTATGAAACGCTCGGTCTGTCTGATTTTTGATTGCTGATTGTCAAATGCGTTTTGCTGAATTTCTTCACGCATTTCCTTTTCCTTAAGGTAATAGGAGTAGTTACCTTCATAGGTTACGAGCTGCTGATTGGTAACGTCTACTGTTTTGGAAATTACGTTATTCAAAAAAGTACGGTCGTGCGATACGATCACCACGGCACCTTCATAATTGCGCAGATAATTTTCGACCCACTCAATGGAAGGCAAATCCAGGTGGTTGGTAGGTTCATCCAGCATCAGACAAGAAGGTTTTTCCAGCAGAAGTTTTGCCAGCATCACGCGCATACGCCAGCCTCCTGAAAATTCCTTTAATGGTCTGTGAAGATCTTTTGTATTAAATCCAATTCCTTCCAGTACTTCTTCTGCTTTGGCCTGCATGGTATAGCCATCCAGATGTTCAAATTTTTCCTGCAATCTGGTGAGTTTATCAACCAGGTCATCGGAATATTCATTTTCAAGTTGATGCAATACTTTTTCAATCTGCCTCTGCGTATCGACCGCTTCCTTGAATGCTTCCATGGCCACAGTAAGAATGGCATCATCGGACTGGTAGGAGAGAAGATCCTGATTCAAAAACCCTATCGTGCAATCTTTTGCCTTGCTGATGGAGCCTTTATCGATGTTGAGATCCCCGTTGATAATTTTAAGTAAGGTCGATTTACCCTTTCCGTTAAGTCCGATCAGGCCGATTTTATCGTTAGGCTTAACAAACATGGAGGCGTCTTCGTAAAGCGCACGACCACCGATAAAGTAAGAAATATTGGAAACTGAGATCATTTTGTAAAAATCCCCGCAAAGGTAGTGCTAAATGGGGGCATAGACAAAAGGCATGAAAAGATCAAGGTTGGAGTGAAAGGCCCGATTATCAAAATCGGTATGATTATGGATTTTAACTTTCCGATATTTGTTTTGTTAACCTGTGGATGTAAATGAAGTATTTACCTAACGAATTTCAATCTATGACCAGATACCCAATATTAATCTTGTTGTCTTTGCTTTCCCTGATTCTTTTTTTTAATGGATTGGACAAACAGAAGAATTCATCAGAAAATATAGATACTTCAGTGCCTGCCATTACAAACGCCAGTGCCGAACTTCCATTGAGTTCCATTAAGCTGCCAAAGGGTTTTACGATAAGCGTATATGCAGAAGTAGAAAATGCACGATCGATGGCGATCTCTCCTAACGGAACCATTTTTGTAGGTAACCGCAATGAAGATAAAGTGTATGCCATCAAAGACACCAATGGTGATTTTATAGCTGACAAAAAGTGGGTGATTGCTTCAGGGCTGAATATGCCGAATGGAGTAGCCTTTAAGGATGGAAATTTATATGTGGCAGAGGTGAGCCGCATTAATAAATTTTCAAACATCGAGGCCAGACTGGATGCACCAGGAAAATCTGAGATCATTTATGATAAGTTTCCGAAAGAAACGCATCACGGATGGAAATACATTGCGTTCGGCCCTGACGGGAAATTGTACGTTCCGATTGGAGCACCTTGTAATATCTGTGAACCTAAAGAGCCTATTTACGCCAGTATCCATCGCATGAATGCTGATGGAACAGGTCTTGAATTATTTGCCAGTGGGATAAGAAATACCGTTGGTTTTACCTGGCATCCTGACACAAAGGATTTGTGGTTTACAGATAATGGACGTGATATGCTTGGTGATGACGTTCCTCCCTGCGAGTTAAACGCAGCACCTGTGAAAGGAATGCACTTCGGTTATCCGTATTGTCATGGCGGCACGATCAAAGATCCTGAGTTTGGCAATAAGAGATCGTGTGATGAATTTACGAAGCCCATGCAAAACCTGGGTGCTCACGTTGCACCACTTGGATTGAAATTTTATACAGGAAGTATGTTTCCTGCAGAATATAAAAATCAAATCATTCTGGCTGAACATGGTTCATGGAACAGAAAAAAGAAAAGCGGATACAAGTTAAGCTTAGCGAACATTGAAAATGGTAAAGTGGTAAGCTACCAGCCATTTGCCAGCGGATGGCTGAATGAGGAAACGCAAAAGGTCTGGGGTCGTCCGGTAGACGTTTTATTATTGCCTGACGGATCGATGCTGGTTTCTGATGATCAGGCGGGTGTAATTTACCGCATCACCTACAAAGCATAGTAAACAGGTTGTTCATGTGTAGCCATCCTGCTAAAATTGCTCAGCTACCTGATCAACTTTTTTACTTTTATCCTCATTCATCATTTTAAGCATGGGAGCAGACTTATAGCTGAGATGAATTTGTTTCCCATCACCTTTAAATATAAGACTCAGGTTTTCAGCCTTCCAGTAATAGGCGTGCAAGCGTACGCTATACGTAGCTTCGCCATAGGATTTTTCAAGTCCCTGCATTACGCGTGGATCTTTCGGCAAAACAATGTTGATTTGGTAAATGAGATCTTTATAGGTTTTAAGTTCAATTTTTTTCACCGGTACTTCACCGATTGATTTATAATCTGCGTGTTTGGTTTCGTAAATTTTTGCCGGGTACATCTTTTGTTCCATGATGTCTTTTTTAAACACGGCTTCTTTTACACTATCAATAGGGTTTCCAAGCTTGATATTCCTGAAACCATTTCTGCGATCAAGTTCGGCAGTATTTTGTGCCCACAGAGAAGAGTTGATTAGTATCAACAGTAAACTAATGATGGTTGATTTCACTACGGTTTGGGTTCGTTAAACTGAATGGGTATACGCACCTGCACGGAGTCCCATGCAAGAATAATGTCAGCCTTGTCGTTTTTCTGATCAATTGAAATTGTGAAAGCCTCATAAACCACACTTTGAATAAGCTGACTTGGCAATATAAATCTCATTGCGTCAGCCTTTGAATTATAGTTATATGATCCCCACAATCCAAGGTCGTTGTTGATAATGATTGTCCACGAATCTTTTTCAGGGATCGTAAATAAAGAATAGGAGCCGGCCTTTAATGGTTTATTGTTAATGAGGATATCACGGGTCACAGTTATTTCTGTTGCTTCGTTGGCGCCTGTTCGCCACACCTCTCCATAAGGAACGACCTTTCCAAAAATGACGCGCTCCCTTTTATGTGGCTGTCCGTAGGTCATTTTCAGATAGGTATCTTTATAGCGGGCACTGGCAATGGCCATTGGGCTTGGCCTTGGCTTGATCGCCTCTTGTGCCTCAGCCAAACATGGGAGAAATAATAAAAGAAGCAAACTATATTTCATACCAATTCTCATTATTCCATTTTTGCTTGCGAATATAGTATTTTGAATTCAATCCTTACTTTTGCTGCTATGACGCGTCCCGCATTTGATGATATTTATATGGAACTGGCTGTAAACCTGGCCAAACGATCTCATTGTATAAAACGCCATGTTGGCGCAGTACTTACAAAAGACACGCGAATTATTTCCATTGGCTACAATGGTCCGCCATCAGGCACGCATAACTGTGATGAAGAATGGCCTGAGGAAGGTTGCCCGCGTGATTCAAAAGGAGGGTGCTCACTGGCAATTCATGCAGAGCAGAATGCAATCTTATATGCCGTAAAGAATAAAACATCGGTTGCGGGTGCCACACTCTACGTAACCCTTTCTCCGTGTTTGTCTTGTGCCCGTATTATTTTCAGTATGGGTATTAACAGGGTTATTTACTTTAATTCCTATGCTGAGCATAAAGGGATAGCATCTGATGAAGGGGTAGACTTTCTAAATAAATTTGGGGTTACCTGCGAGCGATATAAGGGAACCTTAACAAATGTGACGCACATGATATAAACAAAAAAGCTCCGGTGTTTTCCGGAGCTTCAGGTTTATACTTATCGAAACTTAGTTCAATACTTTTTCAATGTTGTTTAATAAAGCGGTTGTAATGCCCTTGGTCTTTTTTGCATGAGCCTGCTTAAGTTCATCATGCGCTTTACCGATAACTTCTTTCAAGCCGGTTGCATTTTGATCAAACCGATAGCTTCCCAGGCACCACTCCAGGTCTGACTGAAGTTGTTGAGCCATGTCTAATGTCTTGAGTTTTGAGAGAATCTCTTCTGAAACTTTTTCAATATTCACTGAAGTTTTCGCTGTTGGTTTTGCAACAGTCTTTTTTGTTGGTGCTGCTTTAACAGATGCTTTTGCCATAGTTATTTGCTTTTGATTGGGTCAAAGGTACGTGGGATTATCAGTGGTATACAAGTCAAAGAGCAAGTAAATTTCCGCAATCGTGTGTGTAATGAAATGAATCTCAATGCGTTGCAATAAAATTCTGTCAATTGGGATAAACTCCATATTTAATACAAGTCAATGCAATGACAAAGCTTTACAGCAGATACCAATTATAGTGTTTCTGTTTGCGCGATTAACATAATGCGTTTCAAAATCGATTACGTTTATCAATCTTGTTGTACAATCACCCATTAGTGTTTACAGACTTGTTTGTGTTTAAAAAAAAAGAGAAGTGATCCAGGATCACTTCTCTTCGCTAAAGTATCAAGCTTTGCTTGATTACTTCTTCTTCTTAGCAGCTTTTTTAGTTGCCTTCTTAGCTGCTTTCTTAGCGGGTTTTTTTGCCATAACGTTTTAATATTTTTATTTAAAACTGTACGAAAGGTATAATAAAAAATTAATTCACAAAAATTTTATCACAAAAATTTTTCTTTGACATAAAAAAACCAGGTAAACAATTTATATTCTTTCATCATAACTGTTCATAACATTTTTATCAGATGATATTCACTTCTGGTATTAACGTAATGTTGAATTTTTCTTTAACTGAAGTTATGATTTGCATAGCGAGTTGAATGATTTCTTCACCGTTGCCATTTCCATAATTAACAATCACCAATGCTTGCTGTGCATGCACACCAACATGATTTAATCTTTTTCCTTTCCATCCACACTGCTCGATCAACCAGCCTGCAGGTATTTTAACTTCTTGATTTACAGATCGATAACCAGGTATTGCTGAATAGATATTTTGCAGTGACTGATAGTGTGATAAACTGATCACAGGATTTTTAAAGAAGCTTCCTGCATTACCGAGTTGAGACGGATCAGGTAATTTACTCTTTCGGATATGAATCACTGCATCACTTATTTCTTTCAATGTTGGTTGCGTGATATGCATCTCTTTTAATGTGTCTTGAATAGCACCGTAGCTTGTATTGATGATATGGTTTTTCGTGGTCAGACTTAAAGTAACACTTGAAATAAAAAACTTTTCTTTTAGTTGATGCTTAAAGATACTTTCTCGGTAGCCGAATGAACATTCATTGTTTAAATAAGACTTGTGATCACCGGTTATCCGATCTAAGCCTGAAACTTCTTTCACTACTTCTTTCACTTCAACTCCATAAGCGCCTATGTTTTGTATTGGAGCCGCGCCAACTGTGCCTGGAATAAGTGAAAGATTTTCAATGCCACCCCATCCCTGATTGACGCAATGAACTACCAGTTCATGCCAGTTTTCACCGGACATAACTTTTATAATTATGTTTTCATCATTTTCATCAATGACTTGAATTCCCCTAATCTCCGTTTTGATGATTAGGCCGTCAAAATCTTTAGTGAAAAGTATATTGCTTCCTCCGCCAAGGATCAAAACCTTTTCATTCTTATACAGGTCGGTCTGGAGTAATTCTTTTAGCTGATCTTCACTGGTTATTCTGCAAAAATGTCTCGCAGTTGCCTCTACGCCAAATGTATTAAAGGGTCGCAGGCTTACATTTTCTTCCATCCTGATCATAGTAATTAATAAACAAGGAAGATAAAACCAGTGAAATAATGAAATGATTAATGAAATGACCTTGTCACTTCTTCCTTTGACAATTTAAAAAGACATATCCGAGGAAAGCGACCCGCTACATAGGTAGTCCCGCAAATGGCAAGACCGCCATCTGCTGTTGAAACCATTGCAGCCATCTTAAATGGATTTGAGAACCCCAGATACCGGCTTCCGATGAATTCACCATTGCTTTCACTATAACCATATAAGGCTATTTGAGTACTGCGGCTATTGCTTCCGTAAAGAACAATTTTCCTTGTGTCAGTGTTAAGCCTGAGAATTTTTACCGGAGCATTGGCAATCAGTTCCGGAAAGGGATTCCCTCCTAATTCTGAACTTGAACTGATTCCTGAAGTGTTGAGTGCGGCATTGGGAAGAAAATAATTATCAACAAAATTGAATCGGGCCAGTGCAAACTTACTTCCTTCTAGTTGCACGGCCTGACTTAGCCCACCATCATCTTGTTGTCCTTGTACAACACCTTGTGGTTCATCATCGGTTAGGTTTGTAAATACCATGGATAGGGTATAGTTGTAAAACCCATTAAAGTAAAATTGTCCTGAAGTTGTTTTTCCAGCGAAAAACGGTAATTCTTTTCCTGTACGGAGGAAGTGGTTGATAATGGGTTCTTCTACGGCATCTCCGGCCCCAATAGCAAAACCCTTCGATTGATTTATCGAACCCGATGATGTTATCACCGACATAACACTTTTTTTATTAAAGTTATCATAGCTGAGCAACAGGAAATTGTTTCCATCAGCGGCAGCGGCAGCGGGGTATGACAGGGCAATATTAACCGGATCACTCAATGTTCCTTCGGCATCTGTTTTAAGTAATTGTGTCTGAAGTCCAACAGAAGTCATGCAAAAGAAGGAGTAGTTACCACCGTTTTCCATCAATGGCCCGATTGGATTTACAAAAGTTTCATCAACCTCCTGCTGGGAAACAAGTCCTCCATATTCATCTGTTTTCATGATGTAGATGCCGCTGAAGTTTGAATCCTCAATTTTCCTTCCTCCCAAAATCAAATAGCCGCCATCCGGTGTTTGTTTGATATCGATCGGATAAAATGAGGCGTTAAATTTATCATGGTCATATATACGGGTAAAATTTGCCTTATCTGCAGCAGGATCAGCTTCATTCAAACAACTTCCGAGCAGTATAAAGACAGAAAGTAACAGTAGCCAACGCATAAATTATCGATCTAAAGTGTTAAAACTATTGCCAAGAAAGCGCATGGGGAATAGCACACCCACGGAAATAATTATGTTATTGAGTTTGAGATCATCAGGTGCTTCTCCAATGCCTGACAGAAGATCATTGCTATAACGGTTATCTACATTGGTGGTATTGCTCATGCCTTTCCACCAGGAAGCATCCAGCACAAGACGCACGTTGCCTAAGTTATAATTCACACCAAGGCCAGCCACCAAACCCCAGTAGTTGTCAAAAAGATCTTTGGCTCCTACAATCACGGGATCATTGCTGAACTCGTTGGTGCCTCCGGAAGCATAGTCCGTTCCTGAAATTTGAACAGATTTATTTGCATTGATCAACAAGGAATAAAATATGCCAGCATGTACATAAGGTCTGACCTTTCCTTTAAGGATATCATACTTTACGATGAGCGGAAAGTCAGCATAGTCTGTTTTTTGTTCCTGATCGTATTGAAGTATTAGGCGTTCAGAAATATTTTCCGGGTTGGTCCATTGGTATTGATTGGAATATGTGAACCGGCTGTGTCGATAGGTAGGCTGAACACTGAATGAAAAACCTTTATAATAAAAGGTTGCTTCCAGGGTAGCCTGGCTACCTGCCTTGCTATATGAGTCATAAGCTTTATCGGTCAACTCCAGAGCATAGTTGACTGGAGTCATTACCGTATATAAATGGATTGGTGATGCTTGGGAAAAATTTGTTCCGGCTTTAAAACCCAGCCACCATTGTTTATCTAAAAATTTGCTCTGTTGATTTGGCCGCGAAGAAAATCCACCGGCTCTTTTTTTAGATTGAGCCTGAGCGTAAGTACAGATGACGAGCAATAAAAATACAGCGGGTAATCTCCTCATACATTAGCGGGTAATAATTAGTTTTTTCGTTTCCTGAAAGAAACCGGTTTTAAGCTGATAAAAATAAATTCCTGCAGGCAAATCAGATACATTGACCTTGATGCTATGGTTTCCTTCGTTCCGTTCCTCATGCAAGAGATTTTTCAACGTTCGTCCCTGACTGTCTTTAAGATTGATATCGACCAGGTTGGTATTATTGATCTTAAATGGAATGGTAGTAACATCACCAGCAGGGTTGGGATAGCAGTCATCCAGACTAAACCGGTTGCTTATAAAATTATCTTTCACACCTGATATCACCTGCGTTGCCAGTGCTATTGGTTCATAGTTACCGGTTCCGTCTTCTTTAGGTCCATTGATGAAATCCTTGAAGAAAATATCAGTGTTGATTTTTGATTCATCCACCAGCATCCAGTCGCGCAACAGATTGGCGTATATTTGACGGTAATCATATTGCATCTCTACATTTTCTATATTCAGATCAGGAACTTTTCCAATCACACCGGGCTGAACACCCTTTCCAAAAATCATCACGGGTGCTCCGGTACCATGATCAGTTCCATAACTTCCGTTGGCACGTACCCGCCTTCCAAACTCTGATGTGGTAACCGTAAGCACGCGATCTTCAAGTCCACGTGCTCTCAAATCATCCTGAAAAGCTTTCATGGCGGCAGCGATATGATACATCAAAGCGGCATGTTGGCCCATGGTGGGGTCATAGCTTTCAACCTGTTCAGCATGCGTATCGAAGCCACCGAGTTTTACAAGAAACACTTTTGTTTTTACTCCAAGGCCTGGGCCACCACCATCCAGCAAGCGGGCAATCAATTGCAATTGTGGAGTCAATCCATTTCGCATGCTGCCCTTTGGTGCATTAAAAGGATAGCGTTCAGGATAGGTTACTGAAGATGCTGGTGCATTGCGATAAACATCATATAGCCGTTTTGCATAATCTTCTGATTTGTCTTCCAGTCCGAGAATCCAGTTGAGCTCTTTTCCATAGGGCGAATTATTAAGTGCAACCGGTGGTTTTCCACGCGGATCAATACCCTGATCGGTAAACCCTTCAAGTTCTTCTACCAGTTGTGCAAAACTTTGCGGATCATTTAATGATATTGATGTGGGAATATTTCCTTCCTGATGAAAAATCAATGAAACATCACTGCCCATTTCAATCGCAAGCGGATCACGCATGTCAGAATCAGGAAAATCGTCTGGATAAGTTTTAGGTGCAAACTCCTGTTGCAAATAACGGCCTACCCATCCCGAAGAGAAATAATCATCAAAACCTCCGCCCATAAATGAAATATCCCTGCCCCTGAAGTGAGAGCCATTATTGTTTTTATAGGAAACTCCCTGTACTACAGCCATGCGTCCGCGATCGTAAAGATCTTTCATAGCAATCATATCAGGATGAAGTCCTACCTGAGCTTCAGCCGGAAGGGTGGAGTCAAGTAAAATCATTTTGCGTAAGCTGTTCTTTGCCGGTATGGCAATATTGGCGCGCCATCGGTAATACAAGTCATAGGCTTCAACCGGTATAATGCTGTTTAGTCCGTCATTGCCACCATGTAGCTGAAGAATGATCAGCACACGATCGTTGGTACTTTGTTCGGCCATCCGTGTTAGCGAATTTTCGGCCATCAGCCGGATAGGAATTCCGCCCAGGGTAAAAGGTACAGCTGCCAGCGAAAGTTTTTTAATAAAATTTCTGCGTTTCATTCTCAGGGTCAGTAAAGTTGATACTCAGGTGATTGAAGCATTGCGTTGAAAAGATTTTCGAGTTGTCTTTTCACTACCTCCATATCTACCGGGTTATTCCAGCGAAATGTCCAGGCTCCTTCAGGGTCGGCATCTATTTGTGGAGATTTTAAAAATGCGGTTAGAAAATAATTCAAGCGCTCAGCAGTTAAGCCTGCGTTATCATCCGAAGCCGGATCGAATGTTAGGTTATCGGCCAGTGGAAGGAAATATTTTGCGAGTTCAATAATCAAACTGCGGGCATCGGATGCAATGGCATTACTCAAATTGACTTTTACAAATGCCACAACATCTATCTTCAGCTCTCCGACCATCATCTGATTATCTGATACCAGGTTGCGGATAAATTCATATCTGCGCGTAAGGTAGTTGGTGGAAATCCAGCTGCGGTGATAGATCGGGTATTGATGATAGGCATCATAGCCGGCAACATCAAATGGCTCATAAAAATGCAAACCCATATCCTGTAGGCGTTGAATGAGTCCACCGGTTTTTTCATAGAATGCTTCGACACTCGTTACCGGGTCAGGTAACTGGATATCGAAGATCCTGAATGTTCCCACCATGAGATCAAGCGGAGACTTTATTATTCCTCCAAAGTTATCGTCACCCGCTCCTGCAGCAGCGTCATAAAAATGCTGACTCTGAAACAGGTCTTCAAAAACGGGTTGTATTTTATAACCATTCGCTGCAAAGGTGTTGGCCATTTCTGCAATAATGGTGTCATCAATAGACTGGCTTATTTCGTGATAAACAAAAAAACGGTAAATCCTCCGGCAAAAATTTCTTGCTGTTTCTGGTTTTGAATAGATCAATTCAATTAACTGACTGATTTCATCCATCGCGCTTGCCTCTGTGGCATTTGATCCTGACAGAAGAAGTGGATCAGGTTGAATGGTGGCGTTATTAAATCGATCGCTGAATAGTTTTACATCATTATCATGAGCGCTGGCGTTGTTGACACTTCCTCTCACTTTCCCTCTGGGCAATTTTATGGTGCCGGCCAGATCAAGATCAACCGTATTATCAAAGGATGAAAAAGTTGTATCCAGTTCCCAACCAGACAATACCCTTGCGGCCGCCCGAACGTCTTGTTCTTTAAAGTTAAAATAATCACCAGGCATCGTTGACGGAGGCAAAGTGCCCTCAAGGCCACGACCGATTGAATATAATTCGAGCAGTTCGCGGCCATAATTTTCATTTACGCTGCCGTTCACATTCAGGTTGCCATCCAGCAGACGCAACATGGCATTATCTACGCTGATTTTTTTTGTGAGTTCCTTGAAATTGTATTCGGGCCCAAGCGTTTTATCAAAAGCGAATTTTCTGAATAGCTGATTTTGAAAATACAAGGAGCGGCTATTATCTACCTTGGATTGAATGGTAGTGAGTAGTGTATGAAGAAAGAAAACTATTTTCTCACGGGTTGAACAGGCAAGTGAATTTCCGGCAGGTGCAGTAATACCCATCATCTGACCGAGATACCATCCTTTAAAAAATTCCTGCAAATCACTGTCACCACTATTTGCATTGGTGGTTCCTGTTAAAACCCAGGCTGATCCTGTTTTAGGATCAATTGGATAAGCAGGATCGGGCAGTGGTTGTTGAAAAAGCAACGCGACAGCCTGACTTGCAGAAAGTGCTGCAAGTGAATCAATTTGAAGACGGGTAGGTCCAAATGATGCCCTGTGTAAAAGATGAGCTGCCCGCTTATAACCGAGCGAGCCTGTAAAAGAGGTAAGCGGCATTTTAAAATTTATTCTCATGCCAAGATAGTCCATCTTTTACGATGTTAAGATCAATTTTCCTGTTAAATGGCGTTTGCTCCCGGCAATTGTATTTATAACTCTTTGAGCTTATGTTAGCTTTGATTTTATTAATTTTAATTGTCTATGAAGATCATTGAATGTCCGCGCGATGCCATGCAGGGTCTTACAGAGTTTATCCCTACCGAAAGGAAAGCGAATTACATTAATCAGCTGTTAAAAGTGGGTTTTGATACCATAGATTTTGGCAGTTTTGTTTCGCCTAAAACAATTCCTCAGCTGCGCGATACAGCCGATGTTTTGAATAGGCTGGAATTGGGCAAAACGAAATCAAAACTTCTTGCTATCGTGGCAAATGTCCGGGGTGGTGAGGAAGCCTGCAGGTTTAATGAGATAAACTATCTTGGATTTCCATTATCCATTTCGGAAACATTTCAACAGCGCAACACCAATAAATCAATTGTTGAAGCGCTGAACGTTGTGAATGAACTTCAGGAATTATGTAACAGGCATGACAAAAAGCAAGTAGTCTATATCAGCATGGGATTTGGCAATCCCTATGGAGATCATTATGATATGGGGGTTGTAGAAAATTTTGCTGATATCCTTTCAACTCTTGGCATTGAAACGATTTCCCTGGCAGATACCATTGGTGTAGCACGGCCCGAGCAGATTACCTATTTATTTAAAACGCTCACAAGACGATTCACTAAAATCGAATTTGGCGCACATTTGCATTCTCATCCATCAACGAGTTTAGAAAAAATTGAGGCAGCCTACGCTTCAGGGTGTCAACGTTTTGATG
>Ga0105090_10001161_pt1 | contig 13983 bp, 15 predicted proteins | sample PPLLak3March2015_FD_79110 | JGI IMG/M metagenome (GOLD analysis project Ga0105090, IMG submission 79110) | Freshwater sediment microbial communities from Prairie Pothole Lake near Jamestown, North Dakota, USA - PPLs Lake P7 Core (1) Depth... | ecosystem: Environmental > Aquatic > Freshwater >... | reverse complement strand
GGCCAGCCGATCGCCGTGATGCGTGCCGAGCACGACGAGCACGCCACGCGCATCGCCCGGCTGCTGGCGCTGACGCACGACGCCACGCCGCCGGCCGACGCCTGCGGCACCTGGCAGCAGCTGTACGCCGAGATCCGCAGCTTCGTCGCCGACCTGCAGCAGCACATCGCGCTGGAAAACGACGTGCTGTTCCCCCGCTTCGCAGCGCCCGCGCACTGAGCCGCGGGGCCGCGGCTCAGGCCGCCTTCATGCCGGTGCCGTGCCGTCGCCCCGCCGCGCCCGCATGGCCTGGCCGATCTGCTCGACCGCGGCGTCGGACAGCAGCCTTTGCGCCATCGGCAGCAGTTCGCCTTCCTCCAATGCGATGTGCGCCGCATAGCGGGCCGCGAAGGCGGCCACGGCGGCCGAATCCAGGCTCGCGGGGCGCCCGGCGGCCACCTCCTGGAGCACGGCGCGCAGCGCATGCCACTGCCGCTCCAGTGCCCGGTGGTCGTCCCGCAGGTGGTCGACGATGCCGCGCAGGCAGACGGCGTCCGAGCCCGCGACCGCCTCGAGCAGCGCCGGGAACAGGTCCTCCTCCTCGTCGGCGTGGTGCTTCGGCGCGGCCAGGTCGAAGTAGCGCAGCACCGCGCTGGCGGCCTCGGCCGCGGCCGTGTCGCTGCCGTGGGCGGCCAGGTGCGGCGCCATCCGCTGCAGCGTGGCACATTGGCGCTCCACCCGGCGGTGGCATTCGGCCAGCAGGGCCAGCGGCGTGTCGAAGCCGGCGGCGGCGGCGCTGCCGGCGGCTTGGATCGACATCAGTCCCGGCATGGTGGGCGTCTCCTTCGCACGCGGCGCTTGCAGGCTGCCGCAGCTGCGGGCAACGCGCTGGACACGGGGTGTGGTGCCCTCAACGACGACCAGCCCAGTAGCCCGGCCTGCGCCGCTGAGCCGCAACGGCAATGACCCGCAGCTCCGCCGCCTCGACGCGGTAGACCAGCGACACCGGAAACCGGTGCAGCGGAAGGATTCGTGTCCCTTCGGGCCCCGGTGTGCCGAGCCCGGGCTCGGCCGCGATGCGTGCCAGCGCTTCCGCAAACTCCACCTGCAGCGCGACGGCCGCGGTCCAGGCGCCCTGGTCTACATACCAATCGGCGGCCTGGGTCGCGTCGGCCAGCGCCTCCTCGCTGAGGCTGAGCTTCACACCGTCGGCCGGCGTGCGTGGATATGCGCGGTCAGCCGCGCCATGGCCTCGTCGGCGGGAATGAAGCGGGTGCGGCCGGCCTGCATCTCCGCCAATCGGCGCAAGATCTCGTTGTGCCATTCGGGGTGCAGCGCCGGCCCCTGTTCCAGGCTGGCGATCAGCCTTTCGACCAGCTGTTCCCGGTCTTCGGGCGGAAGTTTCAACGCGGCTTCGGTGAGGGCTTGTGCGGTATCGGTCATGGCGGTGCTCCGCGAAACGATCCGGGCAGTGTAGGCTGCAGCTCAAGCCGCTGCGCAGCGCGCCGGCTGGTTGGCCGCCTCGCCCGCCACGGGCCGCACGCGGCCCAGCGCGGCCAGCGTGTCCAGGATCACCGGCAGCCGCTCGCGCCAGCGGCCGCGCGCGGTGAAGCGCGCTTCCAGATCGGCCAGCGCCAGCGGCGTGGGGCTGGCGGCCAGCAGCTCGGCCGCGGCCTTGATCTGCCCGGGCAGGCCGGTGGGCCACGGGCGCCTGGTCACCGGCGCGGCGGGCGCGGCCGGCGCCGCGGGGGCTTCGTCGTCGGCCTCCACCGCCACGTCCAGCCCGACCTGGGCACCCTGCGGCGCCGACGCGCGGGCCTGGAACGCCGGCCGCAGCCAGCGCACCGTGCCCGCGGCTTCCTCTGCGGCGCGCTTCGCGTTCAGCGCCACCAGCCTTTCGAGCAGCGCTTCCACCACCGCAGCGCCGGTAGGCCGAGTTGCGCGCACAGCTCGCTGATGAATAGCGGGTCGTTGGCGCGCTCGCTACCGCCGGCGTGGCGCCAGCGGGCAATGAAGGGCAGCGTGTCGGTGGCGTCGGTTCCGGGATCGGGCGGTATCGGCGCGGACACAGGCATGTCGGTCCGCACCCAGCGATGGCGTTACTCCTGCTTGGGTGGTTGCACGGATGCCAACACCTCTTGGCCGGCTTCCAAACGTTGCGGCGCGGGCTGGCCAAGACAGGCGCGTCGCCGGCATGGCCTTCGATGCCGACGCGTTGCCGATTCGCCGGACTCGCGCCGCGCTTCCTGACCGAGGCCGTCGCAGCGCCGTGCGCGGTCCGGCTGCTGCACGGCAGCACCATGTCGGTGGTACGGAGCGCCGCGAACTCACCGAAGCGGTCGCCTGGCATCAACGCAGCGATCCGGTGCGACGGCCGATGGCCAATTCGAGCTGTGGGCGGCGCCTGCGCCGCAACTCAAGGCCCGCTTCAGCGCCCCTGGGTCGGCGCGCCTGCCACCATGGCCGCACTCAGTTCGGTGAGGAAGCCCGAGACACAGGCTGCGTCGTGCCCCTGCGACGGCCAGCGCGGCAGCCGAAGCGACGCCTGCAGCGGCAGGGCCGCGCCCGCCTGCTCCCGGTAGGCCGCGGCGCCGGCCAGAAAGCGCTGGAAGCCGGCCTGCCCGCCGTCGCCGGGCTCGATCGACACGCCGGCCTGGCGCGGCGCCTGCGCGCCCAGCGTGAACACGCTGCGGCCTTCCTTGATCGTCTCGCTGACCTTGATCTGGTCGATGGTGTTGACGTCTCCTTTCGTGGGGTCGCGCGACAGGATCACGAAGTCGGCCAGCTTGCCGACCTCGATCGAGCCCTTGCTCGCCTCCTCGTAGTGTTGCCACGCGGGCCAGATCGTCATCGCCTTCAGCGCGGTGATCACGTCCACCCGGTGCTGCGGCCCGATCACCTTGCCCGAGCCGCGCGCCACGCGGGTGACGGTGGCGTCGAGCACACGCATCGAATCCGGAAACGCCACCGGCGCGTCATGGTGCGACGTGAACTTCATGCCGCGCTTGAGCACCCAGCCGGTGGGCGAGATGTTCTGCCCGTCGACCGGGCCGAGCGTCTTGCTCGTGTGCCAGTCGCCCCAGTAGAAGGTGTGCATCGGGAACAGCGACGGCAGGATGCCCAGGTGCTTGAAGGAATCGACCTGGTCCTCGCGCAGGAACTGGCCGTGGATCAGCACCGGCCGGCGGTCGGTGCCGGGCCCGTGCTTCAGCCGCGCCAGCGTGGATGCGGCGATCAGCAGGTCGGACGCGGCCTCGGCGTTGGCATGGGTGAGGATCTGGATGTCGTTGGCGTAGGCCCAGTCGATGGCATCGATGGCCTGCTGGTTGGTCACTGCCGGATAGCCGGCGTAGCCCTTCTGGAAGTCGCCCACCGGCGAGTAGTAGGGCCGGTCGCGCCAGGCGGTGAAGGCCGGCGCCGAGCCGTCGATGGTGAACTTGGCGTCGGCCACGCGCACGCGGTCGGCATACGCGCGGCTGACGTTCTTCTTGATGAAGTCGCGGTCGGTCAGCACGTCGGGATAGACCGCCAAGTCGATCGGCAGCCCACCTTCGGCGCCCACCTGGCGCAGCACCGCCACCGACGCGGCGGTGGCGCGCCCTTCCTGCGCGGTGGTGTAGCCGTAGCGCGCCCACAGCTGCGAACCGGCGCGCGCGAAGGTCTTCATGCCGTCGGGGCCGATGCGCGTGAGCATCTTCACCGCCACCGGGAAGAACGCGGTCTCCTCGATCAGCCCGGCCGGCTCCTTGGAGCCCTCGCGCCGGTGGATCTTGCCGCCCTCGGGGTCGGGCGTGTCGGCGGTGATGCTGGCCAGCGCCAGTGCCTTGGAGTTGAGCACGCCCATGTGCCCCGACTGGTGGATGATGACGATCGGGATGTCGGGCGAAACTGCGTCGAGCTCTTCGCGCGTCAGGTGACGCAGCTCGGCCAGCGAGCTGTGGTCGTAGCCGAAGCCAAGGCCTAAGTCGATCTTCTTCACTGCCGCGTCGTTGGCGGCCATCCACGCGCGCATCGTCTGCTGCAGCGAAGCGATGTTCTTCACCTCGCCATCGGGCGGCGCCAGCAGGTTGGCCGACAAAGCCTGCAGCCCGCCGATCAGCACATGGCCGTGCGCATCGACGAAGCCGGGCAGCAGCGCGCGGCCCTTCAGGTCGATCAGCTGCGTGGCCGGGCCCTTCAGCTTCATCACCTCGGCCTTGCGGCCGACGGCGATGATCTTGCCGCCGGCTTCGGCCACGGCCTCGGCGCGCATCGCCGCATCGTTCATCGTCAGCACCGCCCCGCCGGACCAGATGCGCTCGGCAACGGTCTGCGCGGCAGCCGGCAGCGTTGACAGCAGCGTGGCGGCGAATGCGCCGAGGGCGAATGCGGGTTTCATCGATCGTGTCCTTGTCGCGCGTCGAGGGCGGCACGCGCCGCTGGCGGGCGAGTGTTCCAGCGGCCCATCATCTGGTTAATGACGCATTCGTTGACGATCGATACGATTAGCAAATGATGAACGACCTGCGCCTGATCCGCCTGGCGATCGCCCTCGGCCAGCATGGCAGCTTCGCCCGCGCGGCCGAAGCACTCGAGCTGTCTCAACCCAGCGTCTCGCGCGGCATCGCCGAACTGGAAGCTTCGCTCGGCGTGCGGCTCTTCGACCGCTCGCACAAGCAGGTGCTGCCCACCGCCTTCGGCCGGGTGCTGCTCGAGCGCGGACCGGCGGTGCTGAACGGTGCGGCCGATCTGCGCAGCGAGATCCGCCTGATGGCCGGCCTCGACAAAGGCACGCTGTCGATCGGCGCCGGCCCCTTCCCTGGCGAGACCACCGTGCCGCGCGCGGTGGCCGAACTGGTGCGCGCCCACCCGGGACTGCAGGTGAAGCTGACGCTGATGGACCCGCAGCAGGTGGCGCTGGAGGTGCTGGCTGGCCGGCTCGAAGTGGGCGTGGCCGACGTGCGCGGGCTGGAGCGCGAAAGCGCGCTCGTGGTCGAGCCGCTGCCGCCGCTGCGCACCTGGCTGGCTTGCCGCGTGGGCCATCCGCTGGCCCGATTGGGCGGGGCGGTCACGCTGGACCAGGCGCTCGAATACCCGCTGGCGACCACGCTGCTGCGCGGCGAGGCGACGGCGCTCGCGCCGCGAGGTCCTGCGGCGCTCTCGGCGGGCCGCTACGGCGAGGCGGGCGCCGCGCCGCAGATCACGCTGAACTCGCTGGCCGCCGTCCGGCTGATCGCCCGGCACAGCGACACGCTGTGCATCGTCACCGCCGACTGCCTGGCCGACGACGCGGCCGCAGGCGGCCTGGTGCGGCTGCCGATCGGGCTGCCGCTGTTGCGCACCAGCTATGGCGTGCTGACGCTGGCCGGGCGCTCGCTGGCGCCGGCCGGGCCGGTGTTCATCGAGCGGCTGCGCGCGGTAGTCGCGCAGGCGCGGCGGGCCCAAGGGGATGGCGCCGCGCGCCAAAGCGCCACGCGTGCCCGCCGCCGCTGAGCCGCCCCGGCCATGCCGGCGAGAATGCCGACCCGACCGCCCGACCAAGGCCCTGACCATGAGCATCGCTACCGATCTACTGCCTCCGTGAACCGTGATCGTGCGCGAGGCCTCGCTCTGCCAGTTCAGGCTGCTCGCCCCGGGCGTGGTGGATGCGGTGCTGCACGACAATGCGTCGGGGTGCGGCCATGACAACCCGGCTGCGTTCCAGAAGCTGCGCGAGGCATTGGTGATGACCTTCGAAGTGCGCGCTTCGACAGCCTGGGGCCCGGTGGAGGCCGATGCGCTGATGCAGGAGATCAGCGCGAAGCTGAGGGAGCGGCTCGGCGCCGACGGCCGCTTCGGCGGCCCGGCAGCCTGACGCGCTACCGGCCTGCCGCGGCCGACGCCGCGCCCAGCGGCTGCGGCGCCTGCCGCGCCGCCAGGTCCACCCAGCCGCCGCCCAGGGCCACGTACACGGCGACGAACTGCGTCAGCGCGTCGGCCTGCGAGCGCACCGCCGCCAGCTCGGCGCTGAACAGCTCGTTCTGCGCGTACAGCACTTCCAGGTAGTCGGCGTAGCCGTTTTCCCAGCGCAGCTTGGACAGGCGCGCGTATTCGCGCAGCGCCGCCACGCGGCGCGTCTGCGCGGCCGATTCGTCGCGCTTCTTCACGGTGCCGGTGAGCGCGTCGTTGGTTTCGCGGAAGGCGTTGAGGATCACCTGCTGGTAGTTGGCTACGGCCTCACGCTGGGCGGCTTCGGCGCCGGCCACCTGGCCCTCGATCGCGCCGAAGGTGAAGATCGGCCCGGTCAGCGCCGCGGCGATACCCCAGGTGAGCGACGCGCTGCTGAGGAAGTCACCGAGCGCGGCGCTGGCCGAACCGAGCGCGCCGGTCAGACTCAGCTGCGGGTAGTACAGCGACTGCGCGACGCCGACGTTGGCGTTGGCCGCCACCAGGTTCTGCTCGGCCTGCAGGATGTCGGGTCGGCGCTCGAGCAGGCTGGCGGGCAGCCCGGCCGGCAGGGGCGGCGGCAGCAGCTGGTCGATGGTCCTGCCGCGCGGCAACGGGCCCGGGTTGCGGCCCAGCAGCACGGCGATCAGGTTCTCCTGCGCGGCGATCTGCTGCTCCAGCCCGGGAATCGCGGCCAGCGCCTGCTCGTACTGCGAGTTGATCTGCTCCAGTTCCACCGCCGAGACCACACCGCCCTTGAAGCGCAGGTCGAAGATGCGCTTCGTGTCGGCAAGATTGGCGGCAGTGGCGCGCGCGACCTGCAGTTGCAGGTCCAGCCCGCGCAGGCCGATGTAGGCGGAGCTGACACTGCCTACCAGCGACAGCACAACTGCCCTGCGGCCCTGCTCGCTGGCATAGAGCTGGGCCTGCGCGGCCTCGGTCTGGCGGGCGACGCGGCCGAACAGGTCGATCTGCCACTGCGCCGAAAGCGCGCCCTGGTACAGCGTGCTGTACGCGTCGGCCCCCGGCGGCAAAGCCGGTACGCCGACGCGGCTGGCGCGGTTGCGGCCGGCGTTGGCGCCGTAGCCGAGCTGCGGGAAGAACTGCGCGCGCGTGGTCATGAGCTGGCCGATGAACTGGTCGACGCGCGCCGCAGCGATCAGCAGGTCGCGGTTGTTGGCCAGCGCCTGCTCGACCAGCTGGTCGAGCACCGGGTCGTCGAACTGCCGCTACCAGCGCGCGTCGGCCAGGCCTTCCGCGGTGGCGACGTCGATGCGCCAGGCGGGCGGCAGGTCCACCGTCGGGCGCACGTAATTCGGGCCGACGGTGCAACCTGCAGCGAGCATTGCGCCAGCAAGAACTGCGAGGGCGAATCGGCGACGCATCTCAGTGCCCCTCCACCGCAGTGGCCGCCGCAGCCGGCTTCTTGCCCGCGAAGCGCTGGCTCATCGATTCGAGCAGCCAGAAGAAGAAGGGCGCGAAAAAAATGGCGACGAAAGTGCTGGCGACGATGCCGCCGATGACGCCCGTGCCGATGGCGCGCAGGCTGTTCGCACCGGGCCCGCTGGCCAGGGCGAGCGGCACGCAGCCCAGGCCGAAGGCCAGCGAGGTCATGACGATGGCGCGCAGCCGCGCCCGTGCCGCCTCCAGCGCCGCGTCCTTCAACGCCATGCCGGCGCGCACATGCTCGATGGCCACCTCGCAGATCAGGATCGCGTTCTTCGCCGACAAGCCCACCAGCGTGACCAGCCCGACCTGGAAGTACACGTCGTTCTCCAGGCCCAGCGCCCAGGTCAGCAGCAGCGCACCCAGGATCGCCACCGGCACCGTCAGCAGCACGGCCACCGGCAGCGTCCACTTCTCGAACTGCGCAGCCAGCAGCAGGAAGACGACGATCAGGCCGGCGACGAAGGCAATGGCCGAGGTGCTGCCCGAGGGCTTTTCCTGCAGCGCCTGGCCGGCCCAGGCGTAGGAGAAGCCCTCCGGCAGCGCCTGCGCGGCGATTTCCTCCATCGCGGCCAGCGCCTGGCCCGAGCTGTAGCCTTCGGCCGGGTTGCCGGTGATCTTCACCGCCTGGAAGCCGTTGAAGCGCTCCATCAGCTTCGGCGCGGCCACATATCGCGTGCGGATCAGCCCCGACAGCGGCACCATCTTGCCGCTGTGCGAGCGCACGAAGACGCGGTCGAAGTCCTGCGGGTCCATGCGGTACCTGGCGTCGGCCTGCAGCACCACCCACCAGACGCGGCTGGACTGACTGAACTGCCCCACCACCTGCGTGCCGAAGAAGGACTGCATGGTCTGGAACGCGTCCTGCACCGACACGCCCAGCACCTCGGCCTTGGCGCGGTCCAGGTCCACCAGCAGCTGCTGCGTCGAGCCGCGGAAGGTGGTGCGCACGCCCGCCAGCTCGGGCCGCGCCGCGGCCGCCTTGACCACCGCCTGCACCGCCTGCTCGGTGGCGCGCACGCCGCCGGAACCGCGGTTCTGCACGTAGAACTCGAAGCCGCCGGTGGTGCCCAGCCCCGGAATCGACGGCGGATTGACCGCGAAGGCAAAACCCTCGGTCAGCCCGGCCAGCTGGCGGTTGATGCGCGGCAGCGCGGCGAAGCTCAGCAGCGACGCGTCCTTGCGCTGGTCGAAGGGCTTCATCGAGACGAACAGCACCGCCGCGTTGTTGCTGATGCCGCCGTCGGCAAAGCTGTAGCCGTTGACCGAGGCGACATCGCCCACGGCCGGGTCGGCACCGACGATGGCCACGGCCTTTTGCACCAGCTCGGCTACCACGCCCTGGCTGGCGGTATCGGGCGCCTCGAGGATGACGAAGAAGTAACCCTGGTCCTCGTCGGGCACGAAGCTGCCGGGCAGCGCGCGGAACATCAGCAAGATGCCGGCGATGACGGCGATGAACAGGCCCAGCGTCACCGGCCAGGCCTGCACCGCGCGCGCCACGCCGCCGACGTAGCCCTTCGTCAGCCGGTTGAAGCCGTTCTCGAACCAGCGGAAAAAGCCCTTCTTCTCGCCGTGGTGCGCCTTGATGATGATCGCCGCCAGCGCCGGCGACAGCGTCAACGCCGTCACGCCGGACAGCACCACCGAGATGGTTATCGTCACCGCGAACTGCTGGTACAGCTTGCCGGTGACGCCACCCAGGAACGCCACCGGCAGAAACACCGCCACCAGCACCAGCACGATCGCGATCAGCGCGCCGGCGATCTCGGTCATGGCCTTCAGCGATGCGTCCAGCGCACCCATGCCGTGTTTCGTCATGTTGGTCTCGACGTTCTCGACCACGACGATCGCGTCGTCGACCACCAGCCCGATGGCCAGGATCATGCCGAACATCGTCAGCATGTTGATCGAGAAGCCCAGCAGGTACATGCCGATGAAGGTGCCGACGATCGACACCGGCACCGCCAGGATCGGGATGATCGTCGCGCGCAGGCTCTGCAGGAACAGGAAGACCACCAGCACCACCAGCACCACGGCCTCGAAGAAGGTGTGCACCACCTTGTCGATCGACTCCAGCGTGAACAGGCTGGTGTCCAGCGAAACCTTGTAGTCCAGCCCCGAGTGGAAGGACTTCTTCAGCTCCTCCATTCGCGCGCGCACCGCGGTCGCGGTCTGCACCGCGTTGGCGCCGGGCTGCTGGAAGATACCCACCGTGGTGCCGACCTTGCCGTTCATCAGGCTGGACACCGAGTAGTCCATCTTCGCCAGCTCGACGCGGCCGATGTCGCGCACGCGCACGATCGCCGTGCCCTGCTGCGCGGTGCGCACGATGATGTCCTCGAACTCCTCGGGCTTGGTCAGCAGCCCCTGCGCGGTGATGACGAAGGTCTGCTGCACGGCGGGCAGCGCCGGCGGCGCGCCGATCTGGCCGACGCCGAAGGTCTGGTTCTGGCTCTGGATGGCGGCGGCCACCTCCTGCGCCGAGATGCCCAGCTGCGCCATGCGGTCGGGCTGCAGCCACACGCGCATCGCGATGTCGGGCAGACCGAAGACCGAGGTCCGGTTGGCGCCCGGCACGCGCTTCAGCTCCTCGACCACGTACAGCTGCGTGAAGTTGTCGATGTAGGTCGGGTCGTAGCGGCCGTCCGGCGAATAGACCGACAGCACCATCATCAGGCTGGACGACTTCTTCTCGACCGTGACGCCCTGCTGCACCACCACCTGCGGCACCTGCGACAGTGCCTGGCTGACGCGGTTCTGCACGTTGACCTGGTTGATGTCGGGGTCGCTGCCGGGCTGGAAGATGACGTTGATCGTCAGGTTGCCGCTCGAGCTGCTGACCGAGTTGAAGTACAGCAGGTTGTCGATGCCGTTGATCTGCGCCTCCAGCGGCGCGGCCACGGTGTTGGAGATGACCTCGGCGGTGGCGCCCGGGTAGCGTGCGTCGATGGTCACCTGCGGCGGCGCCATCTCCGGGTACTGCTCGATCGGCAGCGCCAGCATCGACACCAGGCCGCCGAGCAGCAGCAGGATCGAGATGACCGACGACAGGATCGGCCGGCGGATGAAGAAGTGCGTGAACATCGAGTGCACGCCCTACTTCTTCGGCGCACTGGCCGGCCCAGCGGCCGCAGAAGCCGGCGACGCAGGCCCCATCACCTGCACCGGCTGGCCGGGCACCACCTTCAGCAGCCCTTCGACGACCACGCGGTCGCCGCCGTGCAGGCCGCTGTTGATGACGATGTCCTTGTCGCCGAAATAGTCGCCCACGATCACCGGCCGCAGCTCGGCCACGCCCTGCGCATTGACCACGTACACCGCATGCCCGTTGGGCCCTTGCTGCACCGCCAGCTGCGGCACCACGATGGCGTTGGGCCGCACGGCGCCGCGCAGGAAGGCGGTGACGAACATGCCCGGGCGCAGCTCGAGCTTAGGGTTCGGCAGCACTGCGCGCACCATGAACGAGCCGGTCTCGGCGCTGAACGACGGGTCGGCAAAGCTGATGCGGCCGCGCTGCGGGAAGGGCGTGCCGTCGGGCAGCACCAGGTCCACCTCGTAGGCCTGGTTCTTGGGTGCACGCACCACGCCGCGCTTCTGCTCGTCGGCCCAGCGCGCGGCCTGGTTCTGCGAGATGCTGAAGCTGACCCAGATGGGGTCGATGGCCGCCACGTAGGTCAGGTTGGCCGACTCGGCGGTGGCGTTGACGAAGGCGCCCTGGCGCTGCAGCGCGCGCCCGGCCACGCCGGTGAGCGGGCTGCGGATCGTGGCTTAGCCCAGGTTCAGCTCGGCCTGCGTCACCGTGGCCTGCGCCGAATAGACCGCCGCCTTGGAGGCGTCGAACTCGCCCTGGGCCTTGTCCAGATCGGACTGCGACAGTGCGTTCTGCGCCGCCAGCGGCTTGACGCGCGCCAGGTTGAACTCGGCCGTGGCAAAACGCGCCTGCTGCGACTGCAGTGAGCCGCGCGCGGCGTCGAGCTGGGCCTGGAAGGGCTTCTTGTCCAGCTCGAACATCAGCTGGCCCGACTTGATCAGCTCGCCCTCCTGGTAGGCGATGCGGTCGAGGAAGCCCGACACGCGCGCGACGATGTTCACCTGGCGCGAGCTCTCGGTCTGCGCGGCGAAGCTCAGCGTGAACGGGATGTCGCGCGGTTGCAGGGTGACGACCTTGAATTGCGGCGCGGCACGGGCCTGTTCGCGCGGGGCAGCAGGCTTGTCGCAGGCCGCGAGGGCCGCACACGCCGTCACGAAACCGACGAATCGAAGCAGATTGCGCAAATGCATGGTCAAACCACCAAAGATCAAACTAAGCGCGCGATTCTGCCCTGCGACGAGTCCGTGACCGGTCTGCCCGAGATCGGCCACGCAAGCGGGCGCGCTGTCCATTGCACAAACATGCTCGTCGAGTCAACAACCCGCCCGGCAGGCGAGTCCAGGATCGATCCCCTCGAAACGGCTGCCGGTCGCACAGCGCTCAGCGCTCCCGTTCAAGCAGATGGCGGGCGTTCTCGATCTCAAGCTTCTTCTCCTGCTCCACCGGGGGTAGGCCAGGTCCATTTCCTCCAGCGCCTGCACGACGGCGGTCACCATCACCAGCCGCAGGTACCACTTGTTGTCGGCCGGCACCACGTACCACGGCGCATGCGGCGTGGCGGTGGCGCGGATCGCCTGCTCGTAGGCCGCCTGGTAGTCGTCCCAGTGGCCGCGCTCGCGCACGTCGGCCGACGAGAACTTCCAGTTGCGGCTGGGTTCGTTCAGCCGCTCCATGAAGCGGCGCTTCTGCTCGTCGCGCGAGACGTTGACGAAGAACTTCAGCACCTTGGTGCCCTGGCGCGTCAGGCAGTCCTCGAAGTGCGCGATGTCGGCCAGCCGCTGCTCGAAGACCTTCTTCGGCAGGCACTCGGGCGGCAGCTTTTGCGCCTCGAGGATCGCGCGGTGCACGCGCACCACCAGCACCTCTTCGTAGTACGAGCGGTTGAAGATGCCGATGCCTCCGCGCTCGGGCAGCTCGCACCAGTAGCACCACAGGACGTCGTGGTCCAGCTCATGTAGACATCCTGGTTCAGCGGCCAAAGACGCGCAGACTGCAGCCGCGGCGGCCGAGACGCAGCCGCCCGGGTCGAGGCGATCGGTTCGGCGTTGTGGCTCGGCGTGTGCACGGTCCAGAGTATCTCAACCCGACCAGGAACCTGCCAGAGGAATCCGGCCCATGTGCTTGCCGTGTGTGTTTGGCCGCCACGGGCGGCGGCCACGCGGCGAACACGCAGCCGCCTACAGCGTCATCACCACCCGTCCGTCGATGTTGCCGGCCTTCATGCGCTCGAAGATATCGTTGATGCTGTCCAGCCGGTCGGTCGAGTAGTGTGACTTGACCAGGCCGTCGCCGGCGAAGGCCAGTGATTCGATCAGGTCGGCGCGCGTGCCGACGATCGAGCCGCGCGTCGGCTTGTCGTCGGCGATGTCCACCGCAAGGACGTGGAAGCCCATCGCCTTGGCGTACTGCACCGCCATGTGGCCCAGGCCACCGATGCCGGAGATGGCCACCCAGTCGCCGGGCTTGCAGTCCAGCACCTTCAGGCCCTTGTAGACGGTGACGCCGGCACACAGCACCTGCGCGGCGGCCTCGAAATCCAGCGCAGCCGGCAGGCGGCCGACGTAGCCGGGGTCGGCCAGCACGTATTCGGCATCACCGCCGTTGACCGTGCAGCCGGTCATCTGCTGCGCGTCGCACAGCGTCTCCCAGTCGGTGATGCAGTGCTCGCAGTGGCCGCAGGCAGTGTGCAGCCAGGGCACGCCGACGCGGTGGCCTTCCTTGGCCAGCTTGACGCCGCGGCCCACGCGCGCCATGTAGCAGGTGCCTTCGTGGCCGGGGATGAAGGGCAGGCTGGGCTTGACCGGCCAGTCGCCGCTGGCGGCATGCAGGTCGGTGTGGCAAACCCCTGAGGCCACCACCTTGACCAGCAGCTGGCCGTCGCGCACCTCGGGCACCGGCACGTCCTCGATGACCAGCGGCTTGCCGAACTCATGCACGACGGCGGCTTTCATCATCTCGGCCATGGGCTTGACCTCCTGCGCATGAACCTCAGTGCAGGATGCCGTGCGTCACGCCTTCGACAGGAAGCAGGGGTCTATCGCGGCGCCCATTCTGGGCGCTGGCCTAATCACGCCATCTTCAGGGGCGCGCGGCCGGCCCACGTAGCCGCCTGAAGGCAACAGGCTCGGGCCGGCGCGCCAGGCTTCAGCTCAGGCTCTGCGCGGTGGCCAGCACGGCGGCCTGGACGCGTGAGCTCAGGCCCAGCTTGCGCAGCACGTGCTGCACGTGGATCTTCACGGTGGTCTCGGCGATGCCCAGGTCGCGCGCGATCTCCTTGTTGCTGGCACCGCGCGCGATGCCGCGCAGGATGTCGCGCTCGCGCGGCGAGAGCTGCTCGATCGGCGAGGCCGGCGCACTGGCCTCGGTCACGGGCGACGGCGCTGCGGCGTCGCGGTAGGCGGCCACCAGCTTGTCGGTCATCGCCTCGGCCACCACGTTGGCGCCGCTCATGGCGCGCCGGATCGCCGCGACCAGTGCGTCGCCCTCCATGGTCTTCAGCAGGTAGCCGCAGGCGCCGCCGCGCAGGGCGGCGGCCAGGTCGGCCTCGTCCTCGCTGACGG
>Ga0105090_10001160_pt1 | contig 13985 bp, 15 predicted proteins | sample PPLLak3March2015_FD_79110 | JGI IMG/M metagenome (GOLD analysis project Ga0105090, IMG submission 79110) | Freshwater sediment microbial communities from Prairie Pothole Lake near Jamestown, North Dakota, USA - PPLs Lake P7 Core (1) Depth... | ecosystem: Environmental > Aquatic > Freshwater >... | reverse complement strand
TGCGCGCGCAACTGCTGCTCGATCAGCCAGACGCAGGCGCCGCAGCGGATGCCCTCGACCAGCAGCGTCGCCTCGCGGTGCTCGCCGTCGCGGCGCACGAAGCGCGCCTGAACCTCGGGTTCGTCGTAGATCGCCAACGCGTCGGTGGCCGGGCCCGGGCTGCGCCCGGTTGCGGCGGCGAGCGTGCCGGGTGCCGGCAGCAGGCCGGGCGGCAGGTCCAGGTTCGCGCCCGGCGCGGCGAGCTCGGTGCGCGTCCGGTAGTAGTCGTCGAGCCCGGCGGCGACGATCGCGTCGGCCACCGCCTGGCAGCCGGTGCAGCACATCTCGCGCTGCGCGCCACCGACGCTGCTGAGCCAGCGACCCGGCGACGGCACCGGCTGCCCGCAGTGAAAGCAGGCCGGCAGCCCGGAGTCGGGCGCTGCGCCGGTTGCCGAACCGCGCGCCGCGCCGGCCGGAGTCGCGATCGTCTCCGGCGCCGTGTCGTGCCCTCTCAGCGCCACGGCTGCAGGCAGACGTCGATGACGTCGTGGATTCGCGCCAGCGGGTCGGCGCGCGCGATGCCGGCCACGCCGAAGGCCACGACCAGTGCGCCGGCAACGAAGCGGATCTTCGGGCGATCGAGCCAGCCCGAGCCGCGTTGGACCAGCCAGCCCAGCAACAGCAGGTTGGGCAGCGTGCCGAGCCCGAAGGCCAGCATCAGAAGCGCGCCATCGGCGGCGCTGCCCGAAACCAGCGCCGCGACCAGCACGCCGTAGACCATGCCGCATGGCACCCAGCCCCAGACGAGCCCGGCGGCCAGCGCGCCGCCATTGCCCTTCGCGCGCAGCAGCCGGGCGGCCAGCGGCGCCAGGCGCCGCCAGACGCCGGTGCCGATCTTCTCGAGCGGCGCGAGCCGGCCGGCGCCGAGGATCAGCACCAGGCCGAGCACGATCATCACCAGATTGGCAGCTATGAACGCGACCTGTTGCACAGGCAGCACATGCTGCGCCAGCCAGGCGGTGGAGCCGACCGCGCCGGCGATCGCGCCGGCCGCGCCGTAGCTGGAGATCCGGCCCAGGTTGTAGGCCAGCGGCTGCAGGCGCGCCGGTGCGCCCGCGGCTGCGCCGGCGTCGACTGCGGCGATCGGAATGATCCGGTGGCGCGCACCGAGCACAGTCACGATGCCGCCGCACATCGTTGCGCAGTGCGCCCCGCCGAGCAGGCCGAGCAGGAAGGCGGACATCAGCGAAAAGCCGATCACGGCTGGTACTCTCTCCGGGTGAGCTGTCGAGGACGGGCGCGTGCTGTCCGCGACGATATCTGGCCAAACCGTGAATGATACGAGCCGCCGCCACGCGGCGCTTGAATGATGTCAAGAACCCTGCGGATCGACGACGACGGCGTGCTGCGCACGCTCGACCAGACGATGCTGCCCTTTGCGCAGCGCGAGCTCGCATTGCGGACCGCCGACGACTGCCATCGCGCGATCGTGACGATGCAGGTGCGCGGTGCGCCGCTGATCGGCGCGGTCGGCGCCTGGGGTCTCGCGCTGGCGCTGCGCGACGATCCGTCCGACGCGAACCTGCTGGCCAGCCGGCGCCGGCTGCTTGCCGCGCGTCCCACGGCGGTCAACCTGCGCTGGGCGCTCGACCGGGCCATGCGCCGCGTCGAGTCGTTGCCCGCCGCGCAGCGCGCACAGGCGGCGCGCGACGAGGCCGTTGCGATCTGCGACGAGGACGCCGAATGCAATCGCCGGATCGGCGAGCACGGCGCGGCGCTGCTCGAGGCGCTGCGTGGCGCCAGACCTGCCGCCGACGCTGGACGGGCGCTTAACGTGCTGACCCACTGCAACGCCGGGCGTATCGCCACGCTCGACCACGGCACCGCGCTGGCGCCGCTCTACCTGCTGCATTCGCGCGGTGTGCCGATCCACGTCTGGGTCGACGAAACCCGGCCGCGCAACCAGGGCGCAGGGCTGACTGCCTGGGAACTCGCCGCGCGCGGCGTGCCGCACACGGTCATCGTCGACAACGCCGGCGGCCTGCTGATGCGGCAGGGCCGCGTCGATGCGGTCATCGTCGGCTGCGATCGCGTCGCGGCCAACGGTGACGTCGCCAACAAGATCGGTACCTACCTGAAGGCGCTGGCCGCTCGCGACAGCGGCCTGCCGTTCTGGGTCGCCTGTCCGGTTTCGACGATCGATCCGCAGACTGCCCACGGCGATTCGATACCGATCGAGGAGCGCGACGCGCGCGAGGTCACGCATGTCAACGGACGGCTCCCCGACGGCAGCCTCGGCGCCGTGCAGGTCGTTCCCGACGGCAGTCCGGTGGCCAACCCCGGTTTCGACGTCACGCCGGCAAGGCTGGTCGACGCACTGGTCACCGAGCGCGGCGTGTTCGCGGCCTCGTCCGACGGCGTGGCGCAGGCGCTGGTCGAGGTCGCTTCGAATGGCGGCGGAGGCGGGCGATGAATGACGCGACGAACGGCGGTCGAGCGGGCGCGCCGATCGCCGGAACCGGTGGCAGGGATGCGTCGCTGGCCACCGAAAACGCGGCGCGCCAGGCGATCGTCGACGTCTGCCTGAGGATGGGTGCGCTCGGCCTGAACACCGGGCGGGCCGGCAACGTGTCGCTGCGCTGGCACCGCGGCGGCGCCAGCGGAGACGGCTTGCTGATCACGCCGGCGGCGACCGCATACGAATCGATGGGCGCCGGCGACATCGTGTGGCTGCCGCTGGCCGCGACCGACGATGCCGTGGCGCACGGCTTGCCCGGCCTGCCTGCGGGTGTCAGGCCGTCGTCGGAGTGGCGCCTGCATCGCGACCTGTATGTCGCCCGCGACGAGGCCGGCGCCGTCGTCCACGTGCATTCGCCGGCCGCCACGGCGCTCGCCTGTCTGCCACGAATCCAGTCCGGGGGCATCCCGGCCTTTCACTACATGGTGGCGGTCGCGGGCGGCGCCGATATTCGTTGCGCGCCGTATCGGACCTTCGGCACCGCGGAGTTGTCGGGTGCCGCGCTCGAGGCGCTGCGCGGGCGGCGCGCCTGCCTGCTGGCCAATCACGGCACCGTCGCTTTCGGCGCTACGCTGGCGCATGCGCTCGAACTGTCGGCCGAGGTCGAGGCGCTGGCCGCGATGTACGCGCTGGCGTTGCAGATCGGCGAGCCGGCGGTGCTGGCGGACGACGAGATCGCGCGGGTGCTCGAACAGTTCTCCGACTATCGAGGGGCCGGCTGATCCCTCGGCCCTGGCGTCATCCGAGCGCCTGCTCGGCGGTCGGGAAGGCGCCTGTCCGCTGATCCCCAGGTTCTCGAAAGTCAGCTGTTCCAGCAGATCTTGATGGGGGCCGCGGGCATGTTGCCGAGCGTCCGCATGCCTGGGCTCTTGCCGGAGGAGGCACTGCAGGTCCCTCCGCCGCGCGTCGGCCAGCACACGGTGCGGATACTGCGCGATTCAGGCTTCACCGATGCGCAGATCGCGAGTGTGTTGAAATCCGGTGTGGCCGTGCAGGCGAGCGAAGCAGCGACTGAGTCGGGCGCCGAAGGCTGATCGTCGATCGCCAGGAGAGGAGGGAGTTAAGGGTGGGCCTGCCAATCGACCTGTCCGGAAAGTGCGCGCTCGTCACCGGAGGCGCGAGCGGAATCGGACTGGCCTGCGCCAGGCTGCTCACCGCGGCCGGGGCGCGCGTCGTCGTGGCTGACAGGAACGCCGACGCGGCCGCCCGCGTGGCAGCTGAACTGGCGGGCTTCGACGTGTTCATGGACGTCGGCGACGAGGCTTCGGTCGATGCTGCGGCCGCAGCGCTGCGCGATCGCGTCGGCGCCATCGACGTGCTGGTGAACTGCGCAGGGGTGCTGCAACGGACCCTTCCTCCGGATCAGCTCGGTCTTCGCGAGTGGGATTTCGTTGCGCGTATCGACCTGCGCGGGACCTATCTTTGTTGTGCGCGGTTCGGCTCGCAGATGGCCGAGCGAGGCGCCGGAGCGATCGTCAATATTGCCTCGGTGGCCGGAATGAGATCCGGACCACTGCACTCGTACGGACCCGCCAAGGCCGGCGTCATCAGCCTCACCGAGTGTCTCGCCGGTGAGTGGGGGCCGAGGGGCGTGCGTGTGAATTGCATCTCGCCCGGATTCACCCAGACGCCGGCACTCGACCGTGGCTTCGAGACGCGGTCGCTGGATGCGCGCGCGCTGCAGCAGGGCTCGGCGCTTGGCCGCCTCGTTGATGCCGACGAGATCGCGCGTGCGGTCGTGTTCCTCGCATCGGATTGGGCCTCCGCGATCACAGGCGTCAACCTGGCGGTCGATGCCGGCTATCTCGTTGCGGGATCATGGGCGAGTTATGGCGGTCTGCGTTCGTAGCGTCGCCAGGCCGGCCCGGCCGCAATGGCATTCGATCAGGAGAGAGCGATGAGCATCGACGGCGCCAGGCTGGATCTGCCGCAACTGTCCGCAAGCCTCGAGGGGCTGTTGAAGCTTCGCAACCCTCCATTCGGGATGAAGCTGTTCGAGTCCGCAGAGGAGATGGCCTCGATTCCGAAGATCCGCAGACCCGGGGCGGTGCACACGCTCGACCAGATCGTCGGGCAGGCGGCCCGCCTGGGCTGGACGGTCGGCGTCACGGCCAGCGATCTTGCCAGTGACCAGTGCCGCTCGGTCGTCGGGTTGGGTGGACAGGATGAAGCGTGGTATTCGGGACGACACATGGCCGGCGTGTGGTTCGCGACCGTCGAGGATTCGGCGAAGCATCAGGCGGCCATGGACCTCGTGCCTGCCGGCCGGTATCAGGCGCTGGTCGTTGCCCCGCTGAGCAAGTGGGGTACGGGTGGCGCGGACCCGAACCCGCTCGGTGCGCCGGATATCGCGCTCTTCTACGCAACGCCGGGCGCAATGATCTACTTCATCAACGGGCTCCAGTGGTCCGGGTACAAGCGCTTCGACTGGAGCGTGGTCGGGGAGTCGTCTTGCGCGGATTCTTGGGGGCGGGCGCTGCGCACGCGTGAGCCGAGCCTGTCGATTCCCTGCTTCGCCGAGCGGCGCTTCGGGGGCGTGCTCGACGACGAGATGCTGATGGCTCTCCTTCCCGAGGATATCGGCAAGGCGGTCGACGGCATGCGCGCGCTCGGCAAGAACGGTCTGCGTTACCCGTTCCCGCCGTACGGCATCCAGCAGGATGTGAGGGCCGGATTGTCGATCAGCTATCCGGGGCGATGAGCCCGGGTCGGGTTCGTCGAAGTTCGTCCTCGACGAAGTCCATGCGGTCCTTTCCCCAGAACAGCTCGTCACCGACGAAGATGCTCGGGACGCCGAATACGCCTCGCTCGATGCCGCGGTTGGTGCTCGCGATCAGCTCCTGGCGAACCGTTTCGCTTTCGCTGAGGGCCTCGAATTCGTCCGGGTCGACGCCGAGCGCCGCCACGATCGGGCGCAGGCCCTCGTAGTCGGCGATCGACGCATCGTTCTTCTCCCAGTAGGCGGACATGATGGCGTCGATATACGGCGTTTCCAGATTCCAGCGCCGCATGGCCAGCGAGCCGCGCAAGGCGCGGCTGGTCTTGATCGGAAAGCTGCTCGGGAACCGAAACGCAAGCCGATGCCTTTCGGCCCAGCGCTGCAGATCGCGTTTTCGGTTCGCGATCTTCGCGGGCGGCTCGTCCATCAGCACATAGTCATGCAATCGAAAGACATGTCCGAGGTTGAACGGATGAAGGACCAGTTCGGCGCCGGTTCGGTCCAGCACGGGCCCGATCAGCTTGAGCGCGAAGTAGGTGTTCGTGCTACCGACTTCCCAGTACATCTCCACGGTCCGGCGCGCGCTCATTTCTTCAGCGCTCTCGCGTGATGAACCATCGGGGGCTCGTTGCCCTGCGGGTTCAGGGCGGGCAGTCCGGTGCTGCGCAGCGGTTCCAGGCGTTCGCACAGCAGATCGAGGCGGTCGCCTCCCCAGAACAGTTCTCCGTCGAAGACGAACATCGGCACGCCGAAGACGCCGATGCTTTCCGCTTCGTCGATGATCCGGTCGTGTTCCTCGCGTGCCGGCCCCTCGGCAAATTCGACATACTCGCCGGGATCCCCGCCGAGGGACGAAATCACGTCCGCGATCTGCTGCCTGGAGTCGACGTCGAGCTCGCGCTTCCAGAACCTCTCGAACACGATGTCGTTGTAGCGGCGGAAGAAGCCGTTGCGCTGCGAGTAGAGCATGCCGGCATTCGAGTAGTACCCGTTGTAGATGCGCTCGGGCCCCTTCAGGATCAGGCCCTGCTTGTTCGCATAGCGGCGCGCATCCATGTAGGCGTACCTGACCTTGCGCCAGTAGTGCGGACTGCGGTCCTCGACGGAGCCCAGGTACTCCGCGATGCGCAGCGTGTACGGCAGCCACTCGAGCTCGACGTCGTAGGTTTCGGCCAGCTGATAGGTGGGTGCCTTCGCCACGTAGGCGTAAGGGCTCTTGTAGTCGGTATAGACGCGTACGATGGCTTTGCTCATGGGGCACTTTGTCAAAGGAGGCTGCGCTTCACGTAAAGCCCGGCCTGCTGCAGGTCGAGCGTGTCGGGCGTCACCCCTTGCTCGCGCAACAGGTGTTTTTGCACTTTGGAGGTCGGCGTCTTGGGCAGTTCGGCGACGACGCGCAGGTAGCGCGGCATCATGAAATGGGCCAGCCGTGTCTTCAGGTGCGAGAAGAGTTCTTCGGCAACGATGCGGTGGCCATCGACCGGGGCGATGACGATCATGACTTCGTCCTCGCCGTGCTCGCACGGCACCGGAATCGCGGCTGCCTCGCGGACGCCGGGATGCGACTGCAGCTCGACCTCGATTTCGTACGACGAGATATTCTCTCCACGACGCCGGATCGAATCCTTCAGGCGGTCCCTGAAGAAATAGTCGCCGTCGGCATCCACCGAGAAACTGTCGCCAGTGTGGAACCAGCCGTTGCGCCAGGCCCGCACCGTGGCTTCATGGTTGTTGTGATAACCGCTGTTCATCGTCCACGGCTGGTCGGTACGAATGATCAGCTCGCCCGCCTGTCCCTGCCGGACCTCGCAGTCGTTCTCGTCGACCAGTCTCACTTCGACGCCGGCGCGCGGTCGACCGCACATGCCCGGCTTGGCCGGATTCGACCCGGATATCAGGGGCGTGCTGATCTCGGTCATGTTGAAGAGGGTGTAGACCTCGACGCCGAAGCGTTCGGCAAATGCCGGCCCGGCGCCGCCGAGCGGTACGATGAATGCCATCCGCAGCGGATGATTCCTGTCATCCGGCCCTGGAGCCTGCTTGAGCAGGAAGGTCGCCATGACGCCGAGCAGGAATACCGAGGTGGCCTGGAGGTCGCGCACGATGTCCCAGAATCGTTCGGTGCGAAATCCCTTGCCGAGGGCGATCGAGCTGCCACGGCACAGCGCGGCCGAACTGACGAAGGCCCCGCCGATGTGGAACAGCGGCAGGTGAACCAGTTGTCGGTCGTCGTCCTTCACGCAGTGCCAGCTGGTCGGGCCCACCGACGTGTAGCTGTGCATATAGGACGACAGCACGCCCTTCGAAGCGCCGGTAGTCCCGGACGTGTAGATGATCGACTGCGTGCTCCAGGGCATGATGCCCGGGTCGGGGATGTTCTGCGCCTGCGGTGGTTTCAGGACCGAGACCGGGTGGAGTCGCAGGCCCGGCAGGCCGGGTCCGGCGGATTCGCCCGACAGCACCAGGTCCGTGATGCGTCCGTGCCCGACTTCGAGCACGCGCTCGAGCAACTCGGCGTGGATGACCGCGACCCTGGCTCCGGAGTCCACCAGAACGTGCTCGAGGAGCGCGCCCCGGTAGGCGGTATTGATCGGAACACAGACGGCGCCGAGGTGGTTGATCGCGAACATGACGCGCAGCGCGAGGCCGCAGTTCGGCAACATGACGACGACTGCATCGCCAGCGCCGACGCCCAGGGCGCGCAATCCTGTCGCGGTGCAGCGAACGTGGTCCAGCGTCTCTGCGAAGGTCCAGCGCTGCTCATCCTCGAACACGGCGAAGATCTGGTCAGCCCGCGTTCGGGCGTGATGCTCGAGAGCGTGACGCAGCACGCATGTCGTGGCTGCGCGTGGCTCGCTGCTTGTGTTCGGCATGGTTGTCGGCGCCTCGCTCACGGTTCAGTGCGAATAGCCGCGCAACATCGCCAGAGTGCCGTCTGCGAGCCAGCTTCGGTATCGGCCGACGACTTCTGCGCTGCCGGCAATCGACAGGATTGCCGCAGCCGCGGTCGGCGCAGAGTAGAAATGCGCGATTGCACCGGTGAACGAGAAGACGAACATTTCAGCATCGAACTTGCCCAGGGCGCCGGCATGCTGGCCGCGCCGGATCAGGTCGATCCAGATGCTCGTCACGGGGCGCATGTGCCAATGTCTGGCTTCAGCGGCGCGGGCCGGGTTCTCCATCAGTTCGCGCATGGTCGGCGAAAAGCTGCTCTGCCGCGAGCCGACAGCGCCCGGGCGTGTCGCGCCTGCCGACCGGCCGACCCGCCTTGCCGGCTGATTGGGGATGCATGCGAATCGGATTCCGGGGGGCCGGCTTTGGGAAGATAAGACAATCAAACGATCCATAAACTAAATCCTGTCCTGCGCCCTGTCAATTGTCTGCATCGGGGTGCAGCGGTGTCTTCATCGGTGTTCCCGCCGCCTGTTGACGCAGACGGCGGCGCGCCACTAAGGTAAGAATGTCAGACACTACTGATTCCGGTTCGACACGAAGCTCGGCTGATTCGGTGCGTGCCAACGGGGAGTTCCTCCATGCCTGATTTCTCGATCGACCCCGCGGATGCCGAACTCGCTGACCGGGTTCGGGCCTTTGTCTGCGAAACCGTCATCCCGTTCGAAAAGGATTCCCGCAATACCGCGCATGGGCCAACGGATGGTCTTCGCCAGGAGCTCAACTCCCTGGCCAGATCGGCGGGCCTCTTGGCGCCGCATGTCGCGCGCCGCTATGGGGGCCTGGGGCTGACGCACGGGCAGCGCGCGATCGTCTTCGAGGCGGCTGGTTACTCCCCGCTCGGGCCGGTCGCTCTTCATTGCGCCGCGCCCGACGAGGGCAATATGCATCTTCTCGAGGAAGTCGCCTCCGAGGCCCAGAAGGAGCGATTCCTTCGCCCGCTCGCCAGCGGCGAAGTGCGCTCCTGCTTCGCGATGACGGAGCCCTCGCCGGGGGCCGGCTCCGATCCGTCGCTGCTCGGCACGGCAGCCGTCGGCGACGGTCGGAGATTTCGCGTCGACGGTTGGAAATGGCTGATCACCGGCGCGGAAGGAGCGAGTTTCATGATCCTGATGTGCACCACGCGCGTTGCCGGCGAAGAGGTCGGGGCCACGATGTTCCTGGTGCCGCTGCCGAATCCCGCGGTCCGCATCACCCGGCTCGTGGATTCGATCGATTCGTCGTTTGCCGGCGGGCACGCCGAGATCGAGATATCCGGGCTCGAAGTCACCTGCGACGACATCCTTGGCGAAATCGGGCAGGGCTTCCGATACGCCCAGGTGCGGCTTGCCCCGGCGCGGTTGACGCATTGCATGAGGTGGCTGGGCGCCGCGCAGCGCGCCCAGGACATCGCCGTCGAGTATGCGGGCCGACGCACGGCGTTCGGCAAGCCCATCGGCGAGCACGAGGGGATCGGTTTCGCACTGGCCGACAACAGCATGGACCTGCACATCGCGCGGCTCGTCACCAGGGAGGCGGCGTGGGTTCTGGACCAGGGCCGTCGCGGCAGCCTCGAATCGAGTCGCGCGAAGGTCATCGTGTCGGAGGCCCTGTATCGCGTCGCCGATCGCTGCGTGCAGGTGCTCGGCGGCCTCGGGCTCACCGCCGACACCGCGGTCGCGCAGATCTTCCGCGAGTTGCGCGCGTTTCGCATCTACGACGGGCCTTCGGAGGTCCATCGGTGGTCGATCGCCAGGCGCCTGCTCTCTGCCAAGGCGGGTTCCTGAGATGAGGATCGTCCCGATGCGCGCCTACGACCAAGCGGTTCGGGATTTCCGCTGGCAGCTGCCGGAGACCTTCAACTTCGGCCGCGATGTCGTCGATGCGTATGCGGACAGCGACGACCGTCTTGCCTTGTTGAGCACCAGCGACAGCGGATCGGTCCGCCGCTTTCTGTTCTCCGACGTCTCGCGGTCGAGCAGTCAGTACGCGCATGTCCTCAGGCGCGCGGGGCTGCGGCCGGGCGATCGGGTGCTGGTGCAGTTGCCCCGGATCCCCGAGTGGCAGATCGCGATGACCGCCTGCACGAAGCTGGGGGCCGTGCCGGTGCCGTGCGTCGAGATGCTCACGGCGAAGGACCTCGAGTATCGGGCCGAGCACTGCGGCGCCGCGTGCGTCATCACGACGACAGGCAATGTGCCGAAGTACGCCCGATGCGATCGCGTGCGCGTGCGCGCCTGCATCGGCGCCCACCCCGGTGCCCACCCCGGCTGGGTGGACCTGCCCGCGGAAGCCGCCCGCGAGCAGGCGCGCTTTCCCTGCGTGGATACACCCGCCGAGGCGCCGGCGATCATTTATTACACGTCGGGTTCGACAGGCATGCCGAAGGGGGTCACGCACTCGGCCCGGGGTTTGTTCGCCTGGCGTGTGTCGGCAGCCTATTGGCAGGGGATCGGCCCAGGCGACCTGAACTGGTGCACTGCCGACACGGGTTGGGCGAAATCGGGCACCGGCTCGCTGTTTTCTCCATGGGGCGTAGGCGCTGCAGTGATGTTTCACGACGGGGCTTTCGATCCCGTTCGGCGCCTCGAACTGATCGCGGAGCACGGCGTCACGGTCTTCTGCGGACCTGCAACGGAGTTCCGGCACCTGATCCAGCTCGACGTCGGGGCGTTCGACTTGTCGAAGCTGCGTCTTTGCGTGTCGGCCGGCGAATCGGTCAATCCGGAAGTGGTGAAGCGCTGGCGCGAACTGTCGGGAGTTGAACTTCTGGACGGCTACGGACAGAGCGAAACCCTGATGACGATCCTGAATTACCGGCCGATGAAGGTGAAGCCCGGATCGATGGGCAAGCCGCTGCCGGGCACGCGCTTCGAGGTGATCGACGGCGCGACGGGCGAAGTCGTGGCGCCCGGCGACGTTGGCCAGATCGCGATGGCACTGCCTTCGCCGCTATTCATGCTCGGCTACTGGAACGACGACGACAGGACGCGCGCCAACATCGTCGAAACATCGCGCGGCGAGCGCTGGCTTACCGGCGATATGGGCTACCAGGACGCCGACGGCTACTTCTTCTACACCGGGCGCGCCGACGACATCATCAGTTCGGCCGGATACCGGATCGGTCCGATGGAGGTCGAGAACGCGCTGATGGAGCACCCTGCCGTGCTCGAGGTCGCAGTCGTCGGCAAGCCCGATGCCGAGCGTGGCGAGATCGTCAAGGCCTTCGTCGTCCTGAAAGCGGGTGTCACCGGGAGCGACACCCTGGTGTCCGAACTGCAGGACTTCGTCAGGCAGACAACTGCGCCGTACAAGTACCCGCGGGAAATCGAGTTTCGCGTCGACCTGCCGAAGAGCGCGGCGGGCAAGCTGTTGCGACGCGTCCTTCGCGATGCCTGATGGCGATCGAAATGGGCTGCGAGGCATGGAGCGTCGGCGCGATCCCTGCAGGCGTTGCGTCCGCGGGATCTTCGACGAACTTCTTGCCCGCAGCGCGCCCCAAGGCCTTTCGCGCTGCCGATCCCGGGCGCCTGGCCCGGGAAGGCAAGGAGGCCCGTGGGTGCTTGACAAGGCTGACTCGCGGGCCTAAAGTCGATGCGTTGTGATTGGTGAATCGCGATTCACGGTTCTCGCTCCTTGCTGGGCCGATCGAGGAAGCATCCCTCGGTAATCGTGCAGCAGATCGCGGTGCGCGACGCGGGCCGGGTCGTCGATGCGCAACCGCCGCAGGCGCTCGGCCGCAATCGTGAAATCAGGGGCGCCACCTCTCGGTCGCGCGCTCAGGGGAATCGGCAATGACGAAGAAACGACCCGACCAGTTGCTCGCTCAGTATCGCGTGATGCGCCTGATCCGTAGCGTCGAGAACAGCCTGGTCAAGCTCTTCGCGGACGGCGAGGTCCCGGGTTTCATCCATCTGAGCGTTGGCCAGGAGGCGATCGCCGCGGGGGTGGTGACAGCGCTCGACGAGCGCGACAGCATCGCCACGACGCATCGCGGGCATGGTCACGTGCTCGCGCGCGGGATCGACGTCGACCTTTTCTTCATGGAGTTGATGGGGAAACAGGGGGGAATCTGCGGCGGACGCGGCGGATCGATGCACGTGGCCGATATGGATCTCGGCATCCTGGGTGCGAACGGCATCGTGGGCGCGGGGATTCCCATTGCGCTTGGCAGCGCCCTCGCGCATTCGGTTCGGAAGACGGGAGGGGTTGCAGTTGCCTTCTTTGGCGATGGCGCGATGGCCGAAGGGGTCATTCACGAGAGTCTGAACATGGCGGCCCTGTGGAAGTTGCCACTGCTTTTCGTCTGCGAGAACAACGGCTGGTCGGAGTTCTCGCCGACGAGCCGGCAGTTCGCAGCGCAGCTCGGCAGTCTTGCCGGCGCCTTCGGGATTCCGCATCTGCTGGTCGACGGCAACGACGTCGAGGCGGTTTCCGCAGCAGCCCGGGATCTGATCGCGCAGGCGCGCACCGATGGCCCTCGCGTGCTCGAGTGCAAGACGCACCGGGTGCGCGGCCATTTCGAAGGCGATCCGCAGAAGTATCGCCCGCAGGAAGACGCTGGAATCGGTGCCGAGATCGATCCGCTGAAGAAGGCGGAGCAGGCGCTGGTCGCGCGTGGCGTTTCAGCGAGAGTAATCGCCGGGATCGTCGCGGACGCCGAGGCGAGGGTCGCGGCAGCGATCGAAAAGGGGCGCGCCGACGCGCAGCCCGATTTCGAGCGCGCATTGTCCGATGTGTACACCGCGAACGCGGCAGGAGGCTAGGGCGACATGGCGGAAATGCGCTATATGCAGGCGATCAGCCAGGCGCTGAGCGACAGCATGCGGGACGATGGCTCGGTGATCGTGCTGGGCGAGGACATCGCTGCGGCGGGCGGGTCGTTCAAGGCGACGCGCGGGCTGCTGGAGCTCTACGGACCCGATCGCGTGAGGGACACCCCGATTTCCGAGTCGTCGATCGCCTCGGCCGCGGTAGGGGCCGCGATGAGCGGCCTGAAGCCAGTGGTCGAGATCATGTTCATGGACTTCATCACGCTCGCGATGGATGCGCTCGTCAACCAGGCGGCGAAAGCGCGGTTCATGTTCGGCGGCCGGAGCAGCGTTCCGATGGTGCTTCGCACGCCGCATGGCGGAGGCCTGAATGCCGGCCCGCAGCATTCGCAGTGTCTGGAGGCGTGGCTCGCGCATGTCCCGGGGCTGAAGGTGGTATGCCCGTCCAATGCGCAGGATGCCTATTCGCTGCTGCGCGCCGCCATTGCCGACCCGGATCCGGTCGTGTTCGTCGAGAACAAGGCCTTGTATGCCAGGAAGAGCGAGGTCGACACCGCCGCTTCGGGTGTGATCGGGCAGGCCGCCATCGCGCGCGCCGGGCGCGACCTGACGATCGTCACCTATGGCGCGACGGTGCACGTCTCGCTGGCGGCTGCGCAGGAGCTCGCTCGTGAGCAGATCGAGGCAGAGGTGATCGATCTGCGCTCGATCCAGCCTTGGGACGAGGCGTGCGTTCTCGCGTCGGTTGCGCGCACGCATCGCCTGGTGGTCGTTCACGAAGCAGTGCAGTCCTTCGGCGTAGGGGCCGAGGTTGCGGCCCGGGTGGCGGAACATGGGTTCGACGAGCTGGATGCGCCGATCGTGCGGGTGGGCGCTCCGTTCATGCCCGTTGCGTTCGCGACATCCCTCGAACGTCGTTACATGGTCGATGTCGCCGATGTCGTCGCGGCCGCCCGCAAGACTCTTGCCTGAACTGGAGAATGATCATGAGCGCAGACAGTGTTCTGACCGAGGTACGAGGACGCGTCGGGATCATCACGATCAATCGTCCGAAGCAGCTCAACGC
>Ga0105090_10001159_pt1 | contig 13988 bp, 13 predicted proteins | sample PPLLak3March2015_FD_79110 | JGI IMG/M metagenome (GOLD analysis project Ga0105090, IMG submission 79110) | Freshwater sediment microbial communities from Prairie Pothole Lake near Jamestown, North Dakota, USA - PPLs Lake P7 Core (1) Depth... | ecosystem: Environmental > Aquatic > Freshwater >... | reverse complement strand
TCGTCGGCGCGGAACCACATCTCGTTGATGAAGCCCGGGATGGCGTCCTTCTTCATGCCGAAGTCCGGCACCCACCAGGCGTGGATGACGTCGTTGGCGGTGATCAGCACGCGGACCTTCCTGCCCTGCGGCACCACCAGCGGGTTGTCCACCTCGAGCAGGTAGTTTTCGACGCTGGCGGGCGCGATGCCGGAATCGAGCTGGCGCGCCTCGTCGCTCGTGCGCGCGAGCGACGAGAAGAACGAGACGCCCTCGCCGACGTATTCGTACTGCCACTTCCACTGGTAGCCCGTGACCTTGACGGTGAGCTCCGAGCCGCGGGTGTCGTCGATCTTCACCAGCGTCCTCGCCGCCGGGACCGCCATGGCGACCAGGATCACCACCGGGATCACCGTCCAGATGATCTCGGCCTTGGTGTTGTGGTCGAACGTGGCGGGGACCGCGCCCTTCGACTTACGGAAGGTCGCGATCGAGTAGATCATGACGCCGAACACAGCCACGGCGATCGCCACGCAGATCCACAGGATCAGCATGTGCAGGCCGTAGATTTCGCGGCTCAGTTCGGTCACGCCGACCCGCAGGTTCAGGTCGGACCACGCGGCCATCGCGGGGCTCGACGCTCCGACCAGGGCCATGCCGGCCACGAACGCACGCTTCACCATCTTCATGGGCAAGAAAACTCCCGTTACGTTGACCGGCGACGTGCCTCCCCCGGCCGCCACCAGACCCGCGTCCCTCGCCTTCACGGCGCGAGCGCGGAATATTCGCTCGTCGTTCCCGCCAGCCGGGCGAGTCGCGCCGCAAGGCGGCGACGATCGTCGTCGGCGAGCCATCGCCCCGCTCCACCGGCGCGCCCGCACGACTCCAGGGTGAGCCTGTCCGGGGACCGCGCCGGTTGCGGGTCGCGCAGTGTAACCGCCACCCCGTGCAGAGGAAATACCGTGAGGCGTGAACCGCTTGGCGCCGACCGGCGGTTACCCGCGCCGGCCCCGGGATGCTCAGTTGCGGGCGGGCGCCGCCAGGTCCAGGGCCCTGAGCAGGGCGGGTCGGGCCAGGTGCCCGGCGACCACCCCGGCCCGAGGCGCCTCGAGCAGCGGCAGGATGGCCAGGGCTGGGGCACCGAGCAGCCGGTCCAGGGTCGCCAGGTTGTCGTCGAGTCGTGCGAAACCCGGGTCGATGCAGTTGCCGATCCAGCCGAGCAGGCTGCAGCGGCCGGCGCGCGCGATGGCCTCGGCGGTGAGCCGCGCGTGGTTCAGGCAGCCGAGGCGCAGCCCGACGACCAGGATCACACCCATTCCGAGCTGCTCCGGCAGGTCGCTCAGGAATCCCTCGGGGTGCAGCGGTACCCGCCAGCCGCCGGCACCCTCGACGCAGGCCAGGTCCGCGTCCCCGCTCGCCCGACCGTACCACTCGAGCAGGTCGGACACTGGCAGCCGGACCCCGGCGTCGGCCGCGGCCAGGTGGGGGGCGATTGCCGGCTCGAAGCAGAAGGGATTGATCAGTCCGTACGGGAGCGGCACGTTGCCGGCCGCTGCCAGGGCCATCGCGTCCTCATTGCGAAGGCCCTCAGGCGTGCGCACAGCCCCGGAAGCGACGGGCTTCAGGCCCACCACCCGTTGCCCACGGTCGGCCGCGAGCCGCACCAGGCCGGCGGTCACAACGGTCTTGCCCACCCCCGTGTCCGTACCCGTTATGAAGATGCTGCGAGTCATCAGAAAATACAAATAAAGCGCCAGTATAGTTAATGAAAGAGCTTAATTATCAATATATTGTAGCTATTTGCCGGTGCCGGTGAGCGGTTGCAGCGCCGGCAGGTCGGCAGGGCAGCGCACAAGCTGTTCGTCAGGTATCCACGATCAGCCATCGATCACTTTCCCTGCCGGCGTCCGATGTTACCGATCGGCACCACCACCTCGCCCGGCGGACGCGATCGGCGGGGCGCAACGGTCGGGCACCAGGCGTGCCCGTACACCACCTCGTAAGTCGCTGGCAGCCGGCCGTCGCGCCGGTTGGTCTCGTAAGCGGCGGTCATGCGTGCGAGCGCTCCCTTGCCGGTGAGGCCGCGCGGCCGCCCGGCGTTCGCGTTGTGCGCGCCGATGGCCTTCAGGTCGCGCATCAGGTCCCGTACCCCGGCATAGGTGAGTGTGCAGCGCTCGACGTCCATTACCGGCTCGGCGAGGCCGGCGCGCACCAGGGCGTCGCCGAGGTCGTGCATGTCGATGAAGCGGTTGACGTGAGTGTGCCCGTCGGCATCGGCCCAGGCCCGGCGCAGCTCGACCAGCGTGTCGGGACCGAAGGTGGTGAACGTCAACAAGCCGCCCGGTCGGAGCACGCGCCTGCACTCGCGGAACACGGCGTCCGGGTCGCCGCACCACTGCAGCATGAGATTGCTGAACACGAGGTCGACGCTGGCGTCCCGCAACGGCAGCGCGGCGGCGTGGCCGCACACGCGGCGGAAGCGACGGAGCAGGGTCTGCCGGCGACCAGCCTCGCGCAGCATGCCCTCGGCGAGGTCGAGTGCAATGACCTGGCTATTGCGGTAACGGCGCTTCAGGGCGATGGATGCGTGGCCGGTGCCGGCGCCCATGTCCAGGACCACGGCCGGCTCGAGCCGCACGATGTCCAGCCGCTCGAGCAGTTCGTTGCGCACCTGCGCCTGCAGCAGTGCGGCGGCATCGTATTCGTGCGCCGCGCGTCCGAACGAGCGGCGCACCCGCGCGAGGTCGATGTCGAACGGATCGTTCATGCAGGTTCCGACGCCGGATGCCGTGCCAGGAACCCGCGCACCTCCGCGAGAACCTGCGCCGGGTGGGACAGGAACGGCGCGTGGCCGCTGCGCTCGATCAACCGGAAGCGTGCCGAGGGCAGTTGCACCGCGAGTTCGCGGCCGGCGCCGGGCATCGTCAGGCGGTCGTGCTCGCCAGCGATGACCAGCGACGGCAGCGCGATGTGGGGCAGCGCGTCGCGCAGGTCGGCACTGCGCAGAATCTCGAGTCCCGCAGCCAGCGCGCGCGGATCGGGCTCGCCGTGTGCAGTGAGCTTGCCGCGCAGCAGGCGCAGCGTCTCGAGCGCATGCTCGTCGCCGCGCGTCTGCAGGGCGAGGAAATTCTGCACGGTGCGGCGATAGTCCGCTGCCAGGCCGTGCGTGAAATCGTCGAGCACCGCAGTCGGTAGCCCATGTTCCCAATCCGGGCCGGCGAGGAACTTCGGCGTCGTTGCCACGAGCAGCAGCGAGCGCAGGTGCCGAGGATGCTGCCGGGCGAGTTCCAGCGCCAGCATGCCCCCGAGCGACCAGCCGAGGACGGCCGCACCGCGTGGGATGCGCGGGAAGACCTGGCGCGCGAGGTCGGCCAGGCCGCGGGTCCCGGCGGTCCAGCCGCTGCGGCCGTGGCCCGGCAGGTCGACGAGGTGCAGGCGCGCGACGCCCGCCAGGTCGTCGAGCCACGGGCCCCACATACCGCCGTGCAGCGCCCAGCCATGCAGCAGCACGAGATCCTGGCCCTGGCCGCGGATGTCGACATGCAGCGTCACGGCGTTTCACCCGCGCTGGGCGAGCGGGCGAGGCTCGCCAGTGCATCGAGCAACCGATCCACGTCGGCGGGCTCGTGCGCCGCCGAGAACGTAATGCGCAGGCGTGAGCTGCCTGCGGGCACGGTGGGCGGCCGGATCGCCGGTACCCACAGCCCGCGCGCGAGCAATGCTTCGCTCGCGGCCACCGCGGCCGCTTCGCTGCCGAGGACCGCCGGCTGGATCGGTGTGCACGAGTCGAGCAGTCGCAGTCCGAGTCCGGCGGCCTCGCGGCGGAATCGCGCGACGTGCTCCAGCACCCGCGAACGGCGCCACGGCTCGTCCTGCATCACCCGCAGCGAGGCGCGGGATGCCGCGGCAACGGCCGCCGGCAGCGCGGTGGTGTAGATATAGGTTCGCGACGTCTGCAGCAACGTCTCGACCAGCTCGTGCGAGCCGGCGACGAACGCTCCGAAGGTGCCGAAAGCCTTGCCGAGCGTACCCATCAGGACCGGCACGTCGTCCGGCCCGAGTCCGGCCGCTTCGAGCGAGCCGCGGCCGGTGTCGCCCAGCACGCCCAGTCCGTGGGCGTCGTCCACGAACAGCCACGCGTCGTGTGCCCGACAGGCACTCGCCAGTTCCCGCAGCGGCGCGACGTCGCCGTCCATGCTGAAGACGCCGTCGGTGACGACCATGCTGCGGCCGGTGCCGGCGCGCTGGAGACGGGACTGGAGTGCGCAGGCATCGGCATGCGGATAGCGCGCGAAGCGGGCGCCGCTCGCGAGCCCGGCGTCGAGCAGCGACGCGTGGTTGAGGCGGTCCTCGAACACCCGGTCGCCGCGACCGAGCAGCGCGGTGACGACCGCGAGGTTGGCCATGTAGCCCGTCGAGAACAGCAGTGCACGCGGGCGCCGCGTGAATGCTGCGAGTTCCTCCTCGAGTGCATGGTGCTCACGGCAGTGACCGCTCACCAGGTGCGACGCACCGCTGCCGACGCCCCACTCGTGGGCTGCCGCGACGAAGGCCGCGACGACGGACGGATGGTCGGCGAGTCCGAGGTAGTCGTTGCTGCAGAACGCCAGGACGTCGCTGCCGGCGACGCGCATGCGCACGCCCCCGTGGCCGCGCGACTCGACCTCGCGACGCACCCGCCGCCGGCCGGCGGCGGCGAGCTGCGACAAATCCGCCTGCAGCAGTCCCGCCGGCCCGTCCATTGCGACGTGCCGGGGCTCAGGCGGCGGGCTCGGCGGCCCCCGCCTCCGGTCGTAGCCCGAGCCGCGCGAACAGTTCCTCGTCCTTGCTGCGTCCGGGGTTGGGCGTGGTGAGCAGCTTGTCGCCGTAGAAAATCGAGTTGGCACCGGCCAGGAAGCACAGCGCCTGCACGGCGTCGCTCATGTCGGTGCGGCCGGCGGACAGGCGCAGGTAGGACTTCGGCATCAGGAGCCGCGCCGTCGCGATCGTGCGCACCAGCTCGAGCGGATCGAGCGGCGGCAGGCCGTGCAGCGGCGTGCCCTCGACCTGCACCAGCTGGTTGATCGGCACGCTCTCCGGGTGCTGGGGCATGGTCGCGAGCGTGAGCAGCAGCTGCAGGCGGTCGGTCTCCGACTCGCCCATGCCGAGGATGCCGCCGCAGCACACGTTGAGGCCGGCCTCGCGCACCGCCTGCAGCGTGTCGAGGCGGTCCTGGTAGGTGCGCGTCGTGATGATCTCGCCGTAGAACGCCTCGGAGGTGTCGAGGTTGTGGTTGTAGTAGTCGAGGCCGGCGTCCTTCAGTTCGCGCGCCTGCCCGGGCGTGAGCATGCCGAGCGTGGCGCAGGTCTCGAGGCCGAGGGCGTGCACCTCGCGCACCATGGCCTTGATCTGCTCGAGCTGCCTGGGCTTCGGGTTGCGGTAGGCGGCGCCCATGCAGAAGCGCGTCGCGCCGTTGCGTCGGGCGGCCGCTGCCGCCGCGAGCACGTCGTCGAGGTCCATCAGTTCCTCGCGGCCGACCTGGGTCTCGTAGCGCACGCTCTGCGGGCAGTACGCGCAGTCCTCCGGGCAGGCGCCGGTCTTGATCGACAGCAGCGTGCTCACCTGCACGCGGTTCGGGTCGAAGTTGCGGCGGTGCACGCGCTGCGCGTGGTAGATCAGGTCGTTGAACGGCAGCGCGAACAGTGCGCGTGCCTCGGCCAGGGTCCAGTCGTGGCGCACTGCGCCCAGTTGCTCGAGGTCGGGTGTCGGCATGGTGAATCCGGTGGTTTACGCGCCAAATGCCAGCTGCAGGGGACGACGCATCCGGGGATGCTCCCGCGGGACGGCCGGCGCAGTATTCAGAGGCGGTATCCCGGCTGTCAACCAATCATGCGTCTCTGGGTTGACAGGCAGGTCGCGCGCTTCGGTGGGTGGGTGTTGCCGCCGCGCTGCGTGCTGTGCGGAGCACGCGGGCAGTCGCCGTGCATCGACCTGTGCCCTGGCTGTCAGGCGGCCTTTCCCGCAGCGACTGAGGTGCTGCGCGCCGGCCACGGAAGCCTGCGGCGCTGCTGCGCGCCTTTCGACTACGCGACACCGCTCGACTTCCTCGTGCAGGCGCTCAAGTATCGCGGCCAGCTCGCCACGGGGCGGGTGCTGGGCATCCTCCTCGCCGACCACGTCGAGGCGCTGGGCCTGCACGTGGAGGTCGACGTGATCGTGCCGGTGCCGCTGCACCCGGCGCGCCATGCAGAGCGCGGCTTCAACCAGTCGGCGGAGATTGCGCGCCACCTCGGTCGCCGCCTGCGACTGCCGGTCGAGGAGTCCTTGGCCACCCGGCGGCGCGCGACGCCGCCGCAGGTCGGGCTGCACCTCGAGGAGCGCCGCCGTAACCTCGCCGACGCGTTCGCCGCGGGCGCGGCCCGCGGACGGCGGGTGGCGGTCGTCGACGACGTGACCACCACCGGCACCACGCTGCAGGAACTCGCGCGCGTGCTGTTGCAGTCGGGTGCCGTCGCCGTCGACGCGTGGTGCGTCGCGCGCTCGGAGCGGCACGGCATCCAGGGCGGCTCGCGGTTCGAACCGTCGCCCCCGGCGGGTCGGATGCGCTAGGCTCACCAGCCCGCATCGACACGGACCGACCCGCCGAACGGACGCAATGCTGCTGCCTCTGGTCATTCTCATCCCGCTCGTTGGCGCATGGCTGCCGGCTGCCCTGAGCCGCGCACTGGGGATCGACCCGGCGCGCACGGCGGCCGCGCTGGTGGTCCTCGCGCTGGCGATCGTGCTCGGGCAGGCGGGAGCCGTGCTCGACGGGGCGACGTTCGTGCAGTCCTGGCCGTGGATACCGGCACTGGGCCTGAACGCGTCGTTCCGGCTCGACGGGTTCGGGCTCTTGTTCGCGCTGCTGATCCTCGTGATCGGCCTGCTGGTGGTGCTCTACGCGCGCTATTACCTGGCGCCGGAGGACTCGCAGGAGCGCTTCTACGGCCTGCTGCTCCTGTTCATGGGCGCGATGCTGGGCGTCGTGCTGTCGGAAAACCTGCTGCTGCTCGTGACGTTCTGGGAACTCACGAGCCTGAGCTCCTTCCTGCTCATCGGGTTCTGGCGGCACGAGGCCGAGGCGCGCCGCGGTGCGCGCCTGGCGCTCATGATCACCGGCGCCGGCGGCCTCGCCCTGCTGGCCGGCGTGCTGCTGCTCGGGCACGTCGTCGGCAGCTTCGAGCTCACGCAGGTGCTCGCGTCCGGCGCGGTGGTCAAGGCGCACCCGCTGTACGAGGCCATCCTGGTGCTGGTGCTGCTCGGGGCGTTCACCAAGTCGGCGCAGTTCCCGTTCCACTTCTGGCTGCCGCACGCCATGGCCGCGCCGACGCCGGTGAGCGCCTACCTGCACTCGGCGACCATGGTGAAGGCGGGCATCTTCCTGCTCGGACGGCTGTTCCCTGCGCTGGCCGGCACGGAGGTCTGGTTCTTCGTGGTGAGCGGCGTGGGCCTCGCCACGCAGTTGTTCGCCTCGTACGTCGCGCTGTTCCGCCACGACCTGAAGGGTCTGCTCGCCTACTCCACGGTCAGCCACCTCGGCCTCGTCACGCTGCTGTTCGGCCTCGGGACGCCGCTCGGCGAGATCGCGGCGGTGTTCCACATCATCAACCACGCTGTGTTCAAGGCCTCGCTGTTCATGGCGGCGGGCATCATCGACCACGAGACCGGCACCCGCGACATGCGCCGGCTGAGCGGGCTCGCGCGCTACATGCCGTGGACGGCCGCGCTGGCCACGATCGCGGCGGGCGCCATGGCGGGCGTGCCGCTGCTGAACGGCTTCCTCAGCAAGGAAATGTTCTTCGCCGAGACCTTCCAGGTGCAGTGGCTCGGGCCGTGGTACTGGGTGCTGCCGGTTGCAGCCACGCTCGCGGGCGTGTTCACGGTGGCCTATTCGACCCGCTTCGTGCACGACGTGTTCTTCGGGCCCGCGCCGCAGGGGCTGCCGAAGACCCCGCACGAGCCGCCACGCTGGATGAAGGTTCCGGTCGAGATCCTGGTCGGCCTGTGCCTGCTGGTCGGCCTCACCCCGGCTCTCACCGTGGACCCGCTGCTGCGCGCGGCCGCGGGTGCGGTGCTGCAGGGGCCGCTGCCCGAGTTCTCGTTGAAGCTGTGGCACGGCTTCAACCTGCCGCTGCTGATGAGCGTCGTAGCGCTCGCAGGCGGCACAGCCGTCTATTTCACGCGCCGCTACCACCTCGACCTGCACGGCTACCGGCAGCGGCCGACGGACGGCCGCCGGATCAGCGAGAACGCCGTGGCCCGTGCGGTGCGCGGCGCGCGCTGGCTCGTCGAGCGGGTCGCGAACGAGTCGCTGCAGCGCTACGTGCTGCTGCTGCTGGTCGCTGCGCTGGCGCTGGGCGTCGCCGGTGCCCGTGGCCTGACGCTCACGGGGACGGCGGACCTCACGCCGGCCGACGGGCTCTCGGTCCTGGTGACGGTGGCGCTGGTGCTGGCGGCCCTGGCCGCGACCGTGATGCACGCGAAGCGGCTGCTCGCACTGGTGCTGATCGGCGTCGTCGGGCTCGCGGTCTCGCTCGCGTTCGTACGCCTGTCGGCGCCCGACCTCGCGCTCACGCAGCTGCTCGTCGAGATCGTCACCGTCCTGCTGCTGCTGCTCGCAATGTATTTCATGCCGGCCGAGACTCCGGCTGAGCCGTCCCGCGCAAGACTGGCGCGCGACGTGCTGGTTGCGGTGACGATCGGTGGCGCAGTCGCCGGGCTCGCATGGGCGCTGCTCACGCGTCCGTTCGACACCATCGCGTGGTACTACCTGGAGAATGCCAAGCCCGAGGGCGGCGGCTACAACGTCGTCAATGTGATCCTCGTCGACTTCCGCGGCTTCGATACCCTCGGCGAGATCACCGTGCTCGGCATCGCGGCCGTGGGCATCCTCGCGCTGCTGCAGGGACTCAAGCTCGACACGCCGCCGCTCGACTGGGAGGGCCGCCCGTGGGCGACCGAGCGCTATCCGCTCATGTTGCGCGTGCTGTCGCGACCGCTGCTGCCGCTGGCGCTGCTGGTGTCGGCCTACCTGTTCCTGCGCGGCCACAACGCGCCGGGCGGCGGTTTCATTGCGGGACTCGTCACCGGCACCGCGCTGCTGCTCCAGTACGTCGCCCAGGGCAGCGCCTGGGCCAGTGCGCGTCTGCCGTGGAACTACACACGCGTGATCGCCGCCGGCCTGCTGGTCGCCACCGGCACCGGTCTGGCGAGCTGGGCGTTCGGCGCGCCGTTCCTCACCTCGACGTTCGGCTACGTGCACTGGCCGGTCGTCGGCGAATTCGAGCTCGCGAGCGCGATGGTCTTCGACCTCGGCATCTACCTCGCCGTGGTGGGCGTCGTCATGGTGATCCTCTCCCGGCTCGGCGGCCTGTCCGGGCCGACGGGAGTGGTCGGCGACCGGGAGGGCCACTAGCGTGGAGGCGCTGGTCGCGATCGCCATCGGCGTGCTCACCGGTGCCGGCGTGTTCCTGCTGCTGCGCGCCCGCACTTTCCCCGTGCTGCTCGGGCTCACGCTGCTGTCGTACGGGGTGAACCTGTTCCTGTTCGTCTCCGGGCGACTGGTCGTGGCGAGTTCGCCGCTCACCGACCAGGGGCTCGAGGTCTATCCCGACCCCATCCCGCAGGCGCTGGTGCTCACCGCCATCGTGATCGGCTTCGGCATGACGGCCCTGCTGGTCGTGCTCGCGTTGCGCGCGATCCGCGACACCGGCGGTGATCACGTGGACGGAGGCGAGCGGTGACGCACCTCGTCATCCTGCCGGTGCTCCTGCCGCTGGTCGCCGGCAGCCTGCTGCTGCTTGCGACCGGTCTCGGCAACGGCGCGCGCCGGGCGATCGCCCTGGTCGCCACGTTCGCGCTGCTGCCGGTTGCGCTGCTGCTGCTCGAACGCGTCGCCGACGGCGCGCACCTCGTCTATGCGCTCGGCGACTGGGCTCCGCCGTTCGGCATCGTGCTGGTCGTCGACCGGCTGGCGGTGGCGATGCTGCTGCTTACGGCGGTGGTGGCGGCGGCGAGCCTCGTGTACGCCTGCAGCGGCGACGACGTGCGGGGGCCGCAGTACCACGCACTCTTCCAGTTCCAGCTGCTCGGCATCAACGGCGCATTCCTCACGGGCGACCTGTTCAACCTGTTCGTGTTCTTCGAGGTGCTGCTGATCGCCTCCTACGCCCTGCTGCTGCACGGCCTCGGGGCGCAGCGCGTCGGCGCCGCCATGCACGTCGTGGTGCTGAACCTGATCGGTTCCGCGCTGTTCCTGTTCGCGGTCGGCACGCTCTACGGCGTCACCGGCACGCTCAACCTCGCCGACCTCGCGCGCGTGATGCCGCTGCTCGACCCCGACCTGGCGCCGCTTGCCCGCAGCGGCGCGCTGCTGCTGCTCGGCGTCTTCGCGCTCAAGGCGGCGCTGTTGCCGCTAGGGTTCTGGTTGCCGCGCGCTTATGCCGCGGCAACCGGTGCCACGGCGGCCCTGTTCGCCGTGCTGACCAAGGTGGGCGTGTACGCGATCCTGCGCGTGTATCCGCTGGTGTTCGGGCCGGCGGCCGGTGAAGTCGCGGACGTCGCCGCGGCGTGGGTGCTGCCCGCCGCGCTCATCACCCTCGCATTCGGTGCGCTCGGGGTCCTGGCCGCCCGGACGCTGCGCGCCTCGGCAGGCTGGCTGGTCGTCTACTCGGTCGGCACCTTGCTCGTGGCGGTCGGGCTGTTCTCCGAGGCGGGCTACGCAGCGGCGGTCTATTACACGGCGCACTCCACGCTTGCGAGCGCGGCCCTGTTCCTGCTCGCCGACCTGATCGCGCGCCAGCGCGCCACCGGCGGCGACCGGCTCGATGTGGTGGACGCCATGCCACACGCCACGGTGCTCGGCGTGCTGTTCTTCGTCGCGGCGGTCACCGTCGCCGGCCTGCCGCCGTTCAGCGGCTTCGTCGGCAAGCTGATGGTGCTCGAGGCTGCCCGTGTCGCGCCGGGAGCGGTGACGAGCTGGTCCGTGCTGCTGCTGGCAGCGCTCGTGGTCATCGTCGCCGTCGCGCGCGCAGGCAGCGCGCTGTTCTGGCGTACCGGGCCCGCGACGACGGCTGCGCCGCCGCTCGACCGCCGCTCGGTCGGCGCCGTCGCAGGGTTGCTCGCCTGTGTCGTGGGGCTGGTCGCCTGGGGCGGGGCGGCGACGGAGTACGCCTGGAGTACCGCCCGGCAGCTGGCGGATCCGGCCGGCTATGTCACGGCCGTGCTCGGCACGGATCCGCACGCCTGGGAACAGCGCAGGGGTCAGCGATGAGCGTACTGCGCCGGCTGTTCCCGCATCCCTTGCTCAGCCTGCTCCTGCTGGCCTGCTGGCTGTGGCTGAACAACACGCTGGCGCCGGGACACCTGCTGCTCGGTGCCCTGCTGGGCGCGGCCATCCCGTTCGTCACGCGTTCGTTCTGGCCCGAGCCGCTCACGGTCCGGCACCCGCTGCGGGTGCTGGAGTACACGGCAGTGGTGCTCTACGACATCGTCGTCGCGAACCTGCAGGTGGCCGCCATCATCCTCGGACCGGCGTCGCGCCTGCGGCCGGCATTCGTGCGCGTTCCCCTCGAGCTGCGCAGCGACTTCGCGGTCACGGTGCTGGCATCGACGGTGACGCTCACTCCCGGCACGGTGTCGGTGGAGATCGAGGACGACGGCGCCGGTCGCCGGGTGCTGGTGTTCCACGCGCTGCGCTGCCTCGACGCGGACGACATGGTGCGCACGATCAAGCGGCGCTACGAGCGCCGGCTCCAGGAGATACTCGAATGCTGAGCGTCGCAATCGACCTCGCCTTCGCGCTGCTCGGGCTGTCGCTCGCGCTCACGCTCGTGCGGGTCCTGCGCGGCCCGGATGTGACCGACCGCATCCTCGCGCTGGACACCCTGTACGTGAACAGTGCCGCGATGCTGGTGCTCTACGGCCTCGATCTCGGCACCGGCCGCTATTACGAGGCGGCGTTGCTGATCGCGATGCTCGGCTTCGTCACCACCGTCGTGCTGTCGAAGTTCCTGACGCGCGGCGACGTCATCGAATAGGAGACGACCGTGGGCATCGCAACGGCTCTGGACTGGATCGTGGCGGCACTGGTGGTGACCGGGGGCGTGTTCTCGCTGATCGGGTCGCTGGGCCTGCTGCGCATGCCCGACTTCTTCACGCGGCTGCACGGCCCGTCCAAGGCGACCACGATCGGCATGGGCAGCATCCTGCTCGCGTCGGCGCTCTACATGAGCTTCCGCGGACCGGGCCTGTCGCTGCACGAGTTCATGATCTCGCTGTTCATCGTCATCACCACGCCGGTAGCGTCGCACCTGCTGGCCAAGGCGGCGCGGCACCGGAGGCTCCCGGGTGCGGAGGGCTGGACGGGCGGCGATCAGCCGCGGAACAGGTAGTCGAGCGCGATCCCGGCGAAGACGACGAGCCCGAACAGGTTGTTGTTCAGGAAGGCGCGGAAGCACCGGTCGGGCTCGCGATCCTTGATCAGCACCTGCTGGTGTATCGCGAGCGCCGCGGCCACCGCGAGCCCCACCCAGTACCAGCGGCCGAAGTGCGCCATCCGGCCGACCAGCGCGAGTCCGGCGAGGGCGCCCACCTGCAGCGCCCCGATCACCACGCGATCGGCTCGGCCGAACAGGATCGCCGACGAGCGAATGCCGATCACGAGGTCGTCCTCGCGGTCCACCATCGCGTACATCGTGTCGTAGGCGGTCGTCCACAGCACGCCCGAGACGAACAGCACCCAGGCGATCGACGGCAGCTCGCCGGTCTGCGCCGCGAACGCCATCGGTACGGACCAGCTGAACGCCAGGCCGAGGTAGGCCTGCGGCAGCGAGAAGAAGCGCTTCAGGAACGGATAGGTGACGGCGAGCACGCCGCCGATCAGTGCCAGCACCTGGGTCGGCCGGTTGAGCGGGATGACCAGCGCCAGCGCGATGAGCGCGAGCACCGCGAACAGGCCGAGTGCCTCGGCCGGCGACACCGCCTGGCGGGCGAGCGGCCGGTCGGCGGTGCGGCGCACGTGCGGGTCAAACTCGCGGTCGGCGAAGTCGTTCATCACGCAACCGGCCGAGCGCATCACGAAGGTGCCCAGCACGAAGATCACGAACAGGCGCTCATCGGGGTGGCCACTGCCCGAGATCCACAGCGACCACAACACCGGCCACAGCAGCAGCCAGATCCCGATCGGCCGGTCGAGGCGCATCAGGCGGGCGTATTCGCGCAGCCGCGACGGCGGCCGCGTGGCTCCCGTGGCGTGCGAATCCTGGTCGATGTCGGTCGCGTTGCGCATGTGCCTGGTGCGGTCGCGTCAAACCTTGCCGAAGCGTTCGCCGTCCCCGACCCAGCGACGCAGCAAGGCCTCTATGTTGGCCCCTGGGCCGCCCAGCATCAAATCCGCTGCCCGCTGGACGGCCGGCAGCAGGTCCGAGTCCCGCGCCAGGTCGGCCACCTTGAGCTGCATCAGGCCGGTCTGTCGCGTGCCGAGCAGCTCGCCCGGCCCGCGCAGCTCGAGGTCGCGCCGCGCCACCTCGAAGCCGTCATTGGTGTCGCGCAGTACGCCCAGGCGCTCCCGCGCGACGGGCGACAGCGGCGGCGCGTAGAGCAGCACGCAGGTGCTCTCGACGGTGCCGCGGCCCACGCGGCCGCGCAGCTGGTGCAGCTGTGCGAGTCCCATTCGCTCGGCGTTCTCGATGACCATGAGGCTCGCGTTGGGTACGTCCACGCCGACCTCGATCACGGTGGTGGCCACGAGCAGGTCCAGCCGGCCCTGCTTGAAGGCCGTCATCACCGTGTCCTTGCGGCTGCCAGGCATGCGGCCGTGGACCAGCCCGACGCGCACGTCGGGCAATGCTGCGGCAAGCGTCGCCGCGGTCTCCTCGGCGGCCTGGTGGCGCACCGCGTCCGATTCGTCGATCAGCGGGCAGACCCAGTACGCCTGCCGGCCCGCGCGGCACGCCGCGTCGATGCGCGCCACGACCTCGTCGCGGCGCGCG
>Ga0105090_10001158_pt1 | contig 13989 bp, 9 predicted proteins | sample PPLLak3March2015_FD_79110 | JGI IMG/M metagenome (GOLD analysis project Ga0105090, IMG submission 79110) | Freshwater sediment microbial communities from Prairie Pothole Lake near Jamestown, North Dakota, USA - PPLs Lake P7 Core (1) Depth... | ecosystem: Environmental > Aquatic > Freshwater >... | reverse complement strand
TCGACAAACGCGCCGTAGGGCAGCAGCTTGGTGACCTTGCCCTTGACGTGCTGGCCGATGGGGAACTTGCGCTCGATGTCTTCCCAGGGGTTCTCGGACATTTGCTTGAGGCCGAGTGAAACGCGCTCCTTGTCCTTGTCCACGTCGAGAATGACGACATCCACGGACTGGCCGATGTGCAGCAGTTCGGAAGGATGGTTGATGCGGCCCCACGACATGTCGGTGATGTGGAGCAGGCCGTCCATGCCCTGCAGATCGACGAAGGCGCCGAAGTCGGTGATGTTCTTGATCGCACCGGTGACCTTGTCGCCGATCTTGACGGACTGGAGGAAACTCTGGCGCTGTTCGGAGCGCTCGGCCTCGATGACCTCGCGGCGGGAAAGAACGATGTTTTTGCGCTCGTCGTTGACCTTGACGATTTTGAATTCGTAAACGTTGCCGACGTATTCGTTGAGGTCCTTCGGCGGGATGATGTCCACCTGCGAGCCGGGGAGGAAAGCTTCGACGCCGACGTTGACGGTGAGGCCGCCCTTGACGACGCCCTTGACCTTGCCGCGGACCAAGCCGCCGTCCTGGAAGACCTTGACGATCTTTTCCCAGTTCTGCTTGTGGGCGGCTTTTTCCTTCGAGAGAACGACCATGCCCTCGTCGTTTTCGAGTTTTTCGAGCAGGACTTCGATTTCGTCGCCTACTTCGATTTCCTCGTCCTCAAATTCGTTCGATGGGATGGCTCCTTCGGACTTGTAGCCGATATCGACGAGCACGACCTGCGGGCGGATTTCCAGGATGGTGCCCTTGACGATCGATCCCGCGCTGAATTCGCGGAATTTGGAATCGATGAGGTCGTTGAGTTCAGTGTTGGTGGGTGCGGTGAGCGTGGCGCTCATGGTGTGTTTTGGTTTGGGGTTAGGTTAGGGGTTCGTTTTCCTTCCGACAGTGCCCCGAAAAGGAATTCCCACAGGCACCGGGGCTCCAACCGCCTGCGGGAGAAAGAAAAACGGAGGGCGAGACTAGGTGCCGGGCCCCCCGTGGCAAGGCCAAAGGCAGGATTTTTTGCGCGGAATTCGTGCCTTGAAGCCTTCGGATCACTTCTTTTCCGTGGAATCCGCCCGTCCGAGGGCCCGCACGGCCATGCCGAGCCCGCCGATGACGAAGAGCGAGGGAAACCAGATCGAGTAGCCGGGGGCGAGCGAGTCCGGCTTGAGCACGGCGAAGTCCGCTTGCTGCGGATGCACCCGGCAAGTGGTCGTTTTGCCGGGCGGGTATTCGGCGGCGCGCTTGTCCGCGAGGTTGCGTTTGGAGGTCCATGGGTTACCGCGCAGGGTGAGGCGATCACCGGTGCGGGGCTCGCCCTGCCACTCGTAGCCAAACTGCACATTCACCCGGTATTCGCGCGGCGACTGGGGATCGTGAACGCGTTCTTCGATGTGGCTGCTGAGAATCACGCATTCGACCTCCGGCCAGGCATGCATTTCCCGTGCGCGGAGGTAGCTGCGCGCCATCAGCCAGACAAACAGCGCGCCGATCATTGCCGTGGCAAGCCCGATGCCGACAAGAAACCACCGGCCGCCGCGCGATGGCGGCGGATTCCGGCAGGCAGCGGGCGATGGCGGCGTGGATGTCATGGCGCGGGACCAATGAGCGATGCCGGAGGCCATGGCAAACCACGATTTTGGTGGTTGGGACGTGGTTTATGGGCTTCATTGCCCGGCATGAAGGTTCGCAATTGGGCATGGATCCTGGTTTTCGCGTTGGTCGCGATGCTCGGGTATTGGCTTGCGGGCACCGCCGTGCCGGAGAAATCCGTGCGGGAAAAGCCGGCTCCGGTCGTCACGCCGCGTGGCAGGCCGGTGGCGGATGAGCCAGCGCCCAGATTCCGCCGGGAAGATCGGGCTCCCGCGAGGGCGGTGGATGAGGAGGCGCGGATGCTCGGTGCCTTGGAGGGAGAGCGAGTGCTGGTTTTCAAGGATCAGGCGGCACTCTCACGCTTTCTCGAGCGGGCTGGGCAGGGGATAAGGGTGCTAGGCAGGCTCGATGCGCTCAACGCCCTGCGCGTCGGGTTTTCCGACTACGCGGATCTGGCGGCCCTGTTCGATGGCGGCGAGGAGCTTTCGTTCATTTTCCCGGTCAACACGCCACCGCTGCCCGATGGCAGCGTGCAGCCCGGGGCAGTGGCCTTGGGAAACAGGCTGCTGGAGTGGCTGGGCATTTCCGGAGACAACTCGGCTTGGGGAACCGGCGTCCGCATCGCCATTCTCGATACCGGCGTGGCCTCGCATCCTGCATTCCAGTCCATCATCCGGGCGATCAATCTGGTGGATTTCTCGGGCGATCCCTCAGCGCTCAATGGTCACGGCACGGCGGTGGCCTCGCTCATCATCGGCAGTGGCGCGCTCACTCCGGGGGTGGCTCCCGGCGCGGAAATCCTCTCCGTCCGCGTGGCCAACGACCTCGGGCAATCGGATAGTTTCCTGCTCGCCGAGGGCATCATCGCCGCGGTGGATTCCGGCGCGCGGTTGATCAACATTTCCATGGGGAGCTTCGGAGAGAGCGCATTGCTGAGAAATGCCATCGCCTATGCTCAGGAGAGGGGCGCGTTGATTTTTGCCGCAGCCGGAAACAACGGCGTCGATCAGGTCTATTACCCGGCGGCCTACGAGGGCGTTATTGCCGTGGGCGCGGTGGATGCGGGCGGCGACCACCTGGATTTCTCCAACAGCGGCAGTGAGATCGCGGTTTCCGCCCCCGGCTACGCGGTGAACGCGGCGCAGCCCGGCGGGCAAGCCGCTGCTTTCACCGGCACGTCGTTCAGCACGCCCATCGTGGTCGGCGCGGTGGCGGCGGTCATGACGGAGGCCGGCAATCTAACACCCTGGCAGGCATGGCAACTTGTGGCCACCTATCTCAACGACACCGGCGCGGCTGGCTGGGACGCGCAATCAGGCGCGGGCACGCCCGACATCGGCCGCGTGCTGGAGGCAGGCACGCCCGGCATTTACGACGCCGCCGTCGCGTCCCAGCGGATCCTCGCTCCCGATGCCGGAAATCCCTATGGGCAGGTGGAAATCCTCGTCCAGAACCGCGGCACGGAACCGCTCGTCAACACCGCCGTGCAGATTTCCACCGGCGGCACTCAAACCAGCCACAACATCACCACGCTCGCACCCAATGCCGTGACCACCGTCCTTGTCCCGATCACCCGCCCGCCCGTGGCCGGGTCCGGCGAGCTTGTCGTGGACTCCCGCGTTTCGCTCAGCGGCGGCGTGACCGATGCGAAGCCCTCCAACGACCAACGGATCGAAACCTATGCGCCTGCCGGTTCTCCGTAGTCGCCACCATGCGGTTGCGAACCGTGGCGCGGGCATCCTGCCCGCCGCCAATTCCAAACCAAATTCAAGCAGGGAAAATTTCACCAACGCGTGCCGGGCAGGCAGGGCGTTTTTTCATTCTTTTTCAGAGGCGGCGGGCAGGATGCCCGCGCCACATTACCCGGCATCCACTGTGCATGCATGCATGCGGCTTGGTCTGCTCCTCACGCTGCTCTCCACCGCACCGCTCACCGCCGCACCGCCGCTGCGCGAGGCTCCGAACATGGCGGCGGCCCCCGTGAACCAGCTTGCCGTCGCCGGCAATGCCTGCGGCCCCGCCGCCCTGCTCAATGCCTTCCGTTTCGGCAACGAGGACTGGCAGCGCGCCTCGGACGCCGTCACCGGAAAGAACGACAGCGAGCGCATCTTCACCATCATCCGCGAGATCGGCATGCGGCCGTCCAAACACCTCCCCGGCCGCCCGCGCTGGAGCCGCCGCGGCGTGGGCGTGGCGGACCTCAGGGACATGGCCAACGAAATGACCATGGGGCATCATCTTCCGCAGATCAGCGAGGAAATGTTGTTTCTCAAGCCTCGCGAAACACCGGAAAAACTCCTGCGGCGCACCCACCAACGGCTGCAGACCTCGCTGGCCAAGGGCCTCCCGCCCATTCTCAGCATCCGCCGCCTCGCGCTGCGCTCGGAGCGCGGCCATGACGCGCAGTGGACCACCATCGACGCCCATTTCGTCACTCTAACAGCCGTTCCCCGGCGCTTGGAAAAGCATGCCCGCTCGTTTCCCGTCCGCTACATCGACCCCTGGGGCGGCCGCCACTGCGAGGGGGAAATCCGGATTTCCGGGCAAGCCATCCTGCCGGACGCCGCGGGCCTTCCATCCTGTCTCGAAGTCCATTTCCCGCAGACTTCCGTCGGTGCGAAACTGGTGCGCCGCGGCGAGGAAACCGATGTCATTCCCGCCGCCGCCATCGGCAGGTGGTGAGCGCCGGAGATTTTCCTTACGCCATCGCCATCAATGGATAGGCAACGGAATAAGCGCAGACTGTGAGAGGATATGCGTAGCTCGCTGGATTGATTCTGCCAGCCTCCCGGCAAGTCATGAGTTCCGGTCTATCAGTTGAACGACCACCGCTCCCATTCCGGGTGCTGGCAGAGACATCGCCAACCTGTTCCCAACAGATTCGCTGCCGCAAAATATGCGGAGCTCATGGATTGACAAAGCACGTGATTTTTCCGTAAACGCTAACAACTGAATTCTGATAGAGCTCTCCATTCCAAACCACCAAAAAACCACTCCATGAAAACCACTTGGAAACTACCCGCCGCCACGGCAGTCAGCCGCTGGATCCGCCAATCTCAAGGAAACCTGTTGTGGATTGGAGGAGCGGGCGCTTCCGCGGCCCTGATCCTGATTTCCTGCGCCACCACCGGCCGCACCATGATGGCCCCGCCCAGCATCCCCGGTGCCGAGTTCGTCGGTTCTGAAGAATGCGCCCAGTGCCACGAGGAAGTCGTCCGCGACTTCAAGACCGCCGACCACGCCAAGCTCCAGGCCAAGGGCAAGAACGCCGTGGACATGGGCTGCGAGTCCTGCCACGGCCCCGGCAGCAAGCACGTCGAAGCCGGCGGCGGCGCGGGCACCATCGTCAATCCGGACAAGTCCCCGGAAACCTGCTTCCAGTGCCACCTCGATACCAAGGCACAGTTCAGCATGCCCTTCGCCCACCAGGTGCTCAACGGCAAGATGTCCTGCTCCGACTGCCACGATCCGCACAAGGGCTCGGCTCACAAGGGTGGTGGAACATCGCTCGCACGCGCCAACGAAACCTGCATCGAGTGCCACACGGCTCAAGCCGGACCGTTCGTCTTCCCGCATGAGGCCACCCGCGAAGGCTGCGTCACCTGTCACAGCCCGCACGGCTCGACCAACCAGAAGATGCTCACCGAGCGCAATTCGAACCTCTGCCTGAAGTGCCACATGCAGGAACAACTCGGCACTGCCCCGACCGACTCCATCGTGATCGGTGGAGGTGCACACACCTCCAGTCGACTGATGGGAGGCACCTGCTGGTCCACTGGCTGCCATGAGGCTGTCCACGGCTCCAACGTCAATAGCCACCTTCGCAACTAACCCAAACCTTCTCACACACCATGAAACGCAAGCATTTCAAAGGAATGACCGGATTGATCAGCTCCATCCGGATCGGTTGCGCCGCCAGTATCGGCATGATGACATCACAGACACAGGCTGGCACCACGGAGCCTGCGCCCGCAGCGGAAGAACCGGAAATCGCGGCCAACTGGGTGGATTTCACTGTCGGCGGAGCCTTCACCGGTGGAGATCAAGCCGCCTATCAGCGCCGCGTCGGCCAGGATGGGGACTTTTACGGCGGCATCAGTGACATGCACTGGGAACAGGAGGCCAACGACATCACTTGGACATTTGACGGCCACGCCATGTTCGGCAATGAGGACTACGAAGCCATTGTCAATGCCTCCAAGGAAGGGCTTGGCTATTTGGAGGTGGGTTTCAACCAGTTCCGCACTTGGTATGACGGATCGGGCGGATATGTCCCGATCACCAACGGTTGGTTCGATGTCGATGACGACCTCCATCTGGATCGTGGCGAAGTCTGGTTTGAAGCCGGGCTGCGCAAGGAGGATTTCCCGGAAATCACCTTCAGATACGTCCACGACTGGCGCGACGGCGAAAAGGACTCCACCTCTTGGGGAGGCACTGTGGACCTTTATCCAGGAATCACTGGCACTCAGTCCTATAAAATCGCACCCTCGCTCAATCAAATCGACGAGGAAACAGACACCTTCTCTTTGGATGTGGCGCACACCTTGGGCAACACCGATTTTGACCTCGGCCTGCGCTATCAAAGCGTCAGCAACGAGGGCGCCCGCACCATGGGTTCCGGTGTTTCGTCCACCAATCCCGGTTCCGGCAACACGGTCAAGGATAGCTCTGAATACGATTTGGACTTGTTCAACGCCCACCTTTCCAGTGAAAGCCGCTTTGGCGAACGGGTGCTGGCCAGCTTTGGTTATTCCTACACCAATTTGGACACGGATATCGGAGGAGACCGTCCTTCCCGGGACAACACCACAGGTTTTCTCGAAACCGGAGCCGATCATGCTTCTTGGGGACTTTCAGGCGGTTCGCAAGCTACGATCCATGTGCTCAACGCCAACCTCTGGTGGAATCCGGTGGACGACTTTGTGGTTGTCCCGTCGATCCGTGCGGAGTTCTGGGACCAGAACTCCGAAGGCTGGCACCTCGCCGGAGTGAATGCTCGGGATGGAGGAGGCGACATTCCTGGTGCCCAAGCGGACCAAGCAGTCGAAAACGCGCTTAATGGCATCTGGCCAAGCTCCACAAGTGGCTATTATGGATGGCTTGAAGAGGTGCGCGATTCCAGTGGTCAACAATGGGAGGAATTCACTGAAGCTCTGGAATTCCGCTACAACGGCTTGGAGAATATGCTTCTCTATGCCAATGCCGAATGGACCCAGAGCGAGGGCGACTACTTTCGCAAGACAATTACCGACTTCCATAATGGGACCGGAGTCGAGGAATCCCATCGCAGGACAGACTCCGATCTGGACATTCAGAAATACACAATCGGAGCCAATTGGTATCCAGTGCGTGGCCTCAGCTTCTCCGCACAGGCGTATTCCAGAAGCTACGATCAGGATCTCGACTTCGACCTCCAGGATGACGATGCCCAGATCAGCCAGCACAACAACGAAACCACGGACTTCAACCTGCGGATGACTTGGCGTGCGCTTCCCAGTTTGACCTTCGTCACTCGATACGACTATCAGCAGAGTGAGATCGAAAACCGAGGCGTCAACAATCTCGGCAACGACCTAGGTCTCATTCAGAGTGCCGATATCGAGAGCAACATCATCAGCCAGAGCGTTACTTGGCTGCCCTTTGCCCAGATGTATGTCCAGGGCATGGTGAGCTACGTGATGTCGGAAACCGACACTCCTGCTGACAAATATGCTCCGCAGCGGATGGAGGACTCGGACAACGACTACTTGATGGGCAACCTGACCGTGGGCTACGCTCTCGACCAGAAGACCGACATCACGGCTGGCTACTCGTTCTACTACTGCGAGAACTACGACATTCCCTACGCCACGGTTGGAACCATGAATGGAAATCCCGGTTCAGTCGGTTACGGCACGGATCTTGAAGAGCACGTCTTCAGCGTCCGGCTCAACCGCTGGATCAACCCGAACATGGTCTGGAACGTCGGCTACGGCTATTACAACAGCAACGACGGCACCTTTGGCGGCAATAACAGCTTTGACGCCCACATGCTGTCAACGGGCTTGCAAGTCCGCTTCTGACCTGCCAGAAACAATTGTCGCTTGAGAAACAACAAACCGACTAAAACCATGAAAATGCAACTCACAATCCTGTCGGCAGCGCTGCTGCTGGCATCACCCGCCGCCTTCGGCGACGCCGCCGCCATTTATGCCAAGAGCTGCGCCTCCTGCCACGGCAAGGACGGCACAGGCAACACCAAGATGGGCAAGAAGTCCGGTGCCCGTGACTACACCACGGCAGAAGGCCAGAAATGGTCGGATGCCGAAGGCGTCAAGGCCATCCTGGAAGGCGTCAAGGACGGCGATAAACAGAAGATGAAGGGCTACACCGGCAAGATCACCGAGGCGGAAGCCAAGGAGTTGGTGGCCTACATCCGCACCTTCAAGAAGTAAAAAATCATTGCCGGCGCCGGTCATCCGCCGCCGGAACGGTTGCTCTGGCGGAGACCTGGATCCCGGGTCTCCGCTTTTTTTGCGAGTTCCCCGGCGATGGCGTTGAAACCAAGTTGCAGCTTAACCCCCAACCACGCGGATTTTGACGGATTGCGCGCAAAAATCCCCCGGGCTTGTCACTGCGGTCGAAACGGTTCACGAATCGTCATGTTAAAGCAGCCATATCCGTTGAACCCGTGTCATCTGTGATTCCGGTTTGCCCGTAAGAACCAACTCCCTGTCCATTTCACACCCTTAAAATCCATGAACGAAGAATCCGCCTCCGCCCCGGCTCCCGGCCGCCTCAACCGCCTGCGCAACTGGCTCAGCCTTGCCGGCATGGTGCTTTGTGCGTCGGCAGTTTTCGCGTTCATCCTGCTGGTCGCCGTGGATCTTTTCGCCACCCACGCGAATCCCTACATGGGCATCTTGGCCTACGTGGTGGCTCCGATGTTCTTTTTCATGGGGCTTGGCCTGGTGTTTCTCGGCTACGTGCTGGAAACCCGCCGCATCCGCAAGGGGGTGCCGCGCAAAGAGGGGGCCTTGGTGCTGAGTGTGGATCTTTCACGCAAGCGGGACCGACAATTGATGGCCGCCTTCGTGCTGGGCAGCATCGGCTTCCTGCTGCTGACCGCGTTCGGCAGCTACGAGACTTACCACCTGATGGAATCCAATACCTTCTGTGGCCAGGCCTGTCACACGCCGATGGAGCCGCAATTCAATGCCCATCAGCACTCATCGCATGCCCAGGTGGATTGCGTGGCCTGTCACATCGGCCCCGGCACCACCGCCTACATCCGCACCAAGCTCAACGGCGTGAAACAGCTTTATCACCAGATTCGTGGTGATTTCAACCGGCCGATCCGGATTCTCAATCCGAACCTGCGCCTGGCCCAGGAAACATGCCAGACCTGCCACTGGTCGCAGAAACATTTCGGCGATGTGCCGAAGACCTTCAAACGCTTCCTCGCCGACGAGGAGAACACGCCATTTACCGTCCAGATGGTGCTCAAGGTGGGCGGCAGCGATCCGGTGCGGGGACCCGTGGAAGGCATCCACTCGCACATGAATGTGTCCAACAAGATCGAGTTCATCCATTTGGACGATGAGCGGCGTGAGATCCCTTGGGTGCGCGTGACAGATGCCGACGGCAAGGTCACCGTTTATCGCACCGAGGATTTTACGGACGACATTTCCAAGCATGAGATCCGCACCATGGACTGCATGGATTGCCACAACCGTCCGGCGCACAAGTTCCTTTCACCGAATGATGCCGTGGACCAGGCGCTGGCGACGGGCCGCATCGATCCGACGATCCCCTGGGCCAAGAAGAACGTCGTCACCGCGCTCGCCGCGCCTTATTCCAATCGCGAGGAGGCCCAGCAAAAGATCGAGGAATCCCTACGCGCCGAATACCCCGATGACGAGCGGGCGAGCGCTCTGATCGCCGCGACGCAGACGCTCTACAGCACCAATTTTTTCCCGGAAATGAAGGCGGACTGGCGCGCCCATCCAGATCACATCGGCCACAAGGATACCAATGGCTGCTTCCGCTGCCACGCCGGCAATCATTTCAATGAGGATCGCAGCAAAACCATCAAGGGCAGTGATTGCAACGCCTGCCATATCATCACCGCCCAAGGTGCCGGAGAGGAGCTCGAAAAAGTGAACCTCAAGGGGCACGACTTCTTCCACCTCGATTCGGACTACCTTGAGCCGAACTGCGCCGAGTGCCACAACGGCCAGATCCAGGAGGAGTGAGGCTCTGAATCTCCGGTCTTTTCTTGCTGGGGAATTGACGGCTAGCCGCCCGGCGTGAAGCATGCGCCCGCTACGAGCCCAATCATGAAATCCACACTCTTATCCAGCGGGCTTTTCGCCCTCGCCCTCGTTTCCTGCAAACAAGACAAGGAGATCAAGGTTTACCGTGTAGCCAAGGAAGCTCCGGCAGGCTCCGCCGCTGGAGATCCGCATGCGGGCATGCCCGGCATGATGCCTGGCGGTGTGATCCCGGGAGCTGCCGATGGCGCGGATCCCCATGCGGGAATCCCCGGCATGGATGGCAAGGATCCGCATGCCGGCCTGACTCCGGAACAGCTTGCCGCGGCAGGCACGGCCATGGCTCCGGCCCAGAATTTTTCCGATAGTCCGCCGGCTCATTGGAAGAAGCAGCCACCGTCGGCCATGCTCTTGGCGAAGTACCAGATCCAGGGCGAGGACGGCGCGACGGTGGACGTGACCTTTTCCACCTTGCGCAGCGCGCCGGGCGGTCTGCTCGCCAACATCAACCGCTGGCGCGGCCAGCTCGGTCAGGAATCTTTTGACGATGCCTCGTTGAAAGAAAACTCGCGGACGGTGGTCTCCGGTTTTGGCGATGCGGTGTTCGTGGAAATCGAGGGACTCATCCCGAATGCGGATCCGAAAAAGGACGGCCGTCTCATAGGTGCCATCGCCGAATCCGGGCCGAGTGCTTGGTTCTTCAAACTGCGCGGCAACGCGGCGCTCGCCGCGGCGGAGCGGGAGAATTTCATCAATTGGATCGCATCGGTGAAACCCGCGGAACCTTCCAAGGTGCCGATGCATGGCACCGCCCCGGGCGAGGGGGTCACGCCGCCAAAAGAAGCCGCGGTCGTCCCGGCGGGCGATGGCTCGGTGACCTGGCAACTGCCGGATGGCTGGGCCGTGGTGAAAGGCAGCTCCGCACGCTATGCCACCATTGCCATCACCGGCGCGGATGCCTCCAAAGGCGAGCTTGCCGTGACGCATTTCCCCGGCGATGTCGGTGGCGATCTTGCCAACGTCAACCGCTGGCGTGCGCAAATCGGACTCCCGCCCATCGAAGAAGCCGCGCTTGCCGAAAGCATGGATCAAGTCGCCGCCGGACCCAAGACGATCAAAGTCATCGACGCCACCGGCCCGCAAAACCGTTGTGCCGCAGGTTGGACGGCGCATGGTGGCGAGACTTGGTTCTTCAAATTCACCGGGCCGGATGCCCTGGTCGGCGCGGAAAAAGCGAAGTTCACCGCGTTTCTCGAATCCATCCGCTTCAACAAGCCTGAATAATGAAAGCCCTGAGCCGATTACTTGACGCCCTCTGCTCGCTGCGTCTCACCCTGTTCTGCCTCGCCGCGGCCTTTGTGCTGGTCTTCGCCGGGACACTGGCGCAGGTGCGCTTCGGGCTCTACCTCGTGCAGGAGGAGTATTTCCAAAGCTGGCTCATCTGGTGGAACGCCCCCTCGGGAAACCTGCGCCTGCCCGTGTTTCCCGGTGGCCATCTGATCGGAGCCGCCTTGCTCCTCAACCTGATCGCCTCGATGATCACCCGTAACATCTGGAGTTGGAAAAAGTTCGGCATCCAGTGTATCCACATCGGCATCATCATCATGCTGGCCGGCGGCTTGGCCACCGATCTGTTCTCGGTGCACAGCTACATGCGCATCAAGGAGGGCGGCACCAGCAACTACTCGGAGGACTCCATGCGCATGGAACTGGCGGTGATCGATCAAACCGATCCGGATACCGAGCAGGTCACCGCCATACCCGGCGCGCGACTCGCCGATGGCGGCACGATTTCCCACGAGTCGCTGCCCTTCCGCATGGAGGTGCGCGGTTTCTATCAGAACTCAAAACTCCAGATGATCGGGCAGGGTGCCAGCTCGGTCCCGGCATCCACACAGGGAACCGGCCAGCGCATCGCCGTGACCGCGAAACCCCGCGCGACCCGCATGGACGAGCGCGATTCGATGAGCGCCGTGCTGGAAATCATCCCGGGCAAGGGCGGCGAGTCGCTCGGCACCTGGCTGGTTTCGGATTCGCTGGCCGCCGCGCAGACATTCGAAGCGGACGGCCGCAAGTGGAGCATCCAGCTCCGGCCCGCGCGCTACTACAAGCCTTACAGCCTCACGCTGCTGGATTTTACTCATGAAACCTATCCCGGCACCCAGATCCCGAAAAACTTCTCCAGCAAGGTCAACCTTGTCGATCCCGAGGTGAAGGACAGCCGCCAGGTGCTCATCTACATGAACCATCCGCTGCGCTATCAGGGCGACACCTACTACCAATCCGGTTTCGAGCCGGATAACAGCGGCACCGTGCTGCAGGTGGTGCGCAATCCCAGCTATCAGGCGCCCTATGTCGCCTGTGCGATCGTGTCCATCGGGCTCATCTATCAGTTCATCTTCCATCTCGCCGGATTTTCCCGCCGTCAAAAAACCGCCACCGCGCCATGAACCGCCTCGTTCCCTACCTTGTCCTGTTGGTCGCCACCCTTTGGATAGGCGCGTCTTGGATGTATCCCAAGACCGATGCCGGCGAGTTCGATCTCACGTCCTTCAACCGCATTCCGGTGCTCGCCGGCGGCCGCATCAAGCCGATGGACTCGGTGGCCCGCAGTTCGCTGCTCATCCTGCGCGGCAAGCAAACGGTGCGCCTGCCCGAGGGCGGCAAGATCAGCGCCTCGCGCTGGCTGGCCGATGTCCTCTTCAATCCTGAAAAAGCCGACACTTATCCGGTGTTTGCCGTCGCCAACCAGGAAGTGCTCGGCATGTTCGGCTGGCCGCAGGCGGACAAGAAATACTGCACCTACGCGGAGCTCAAACCGCACATCGCCAAGATCGACGAGGAAGGCAAACTCGCCGGCGAAGTGGAGGCAGCGAAACGCACTCCGTTCCAATCAGCCATCTTCACGCTGCGCAACTCGATCTATCTCTATCAGCGCCTGAAAAGCAGCATCCACGATGAGGGCACCGTTGAGTTCGGCAAGGAAATCGATGCCTATGCCAAGGCCGTCGCCGCAGGTGCCGCGAAACTTGAAGATAATTCCGGTCCGCTCGACAAGGAACGCATGGCCTTGCTCCGCTCCGCGGTTTCCCGCTACGAGCGTCAGGCGGATTTCTCCTACCTGCTCGTCGTCGCGCCACCGGTCGGTGGCAAGCCGGATGACTGGCTAACGACCGGTGCCGCGCTGATGCGGGTGAAGTCTCCGCAGACGATCCCGGTCTCGGTGGCCGCGCTGGCGGACATGGGCGATGCCTTCCGCGCCAATGATCCCGCCGCGTTTTCCAAAGTGACGCTCGAATACGCCGGTTGGCTCAACATCGAGCACCCGGAATGGGCGGGCCGCACCTCCTACGAGCTGCGCTTCAACCAGATGGAGCCGTTCTATCACAGCATGGTCCTTTATGTGGCAGCCTTCCTGTTAGCCTGCACTTCGTGGCTCTGTTGCCCGCGCGGCCTGCGCAAGACCGCCTTCCTGTTGCTGATTCTTGCATTCGCCGTCCATACCTTCGGCATGTTCTCGCGCATGTATCTGCAAGGCCGGCCGCCGGTCACCAACCTGTATTCCTCCGCCATCTTCGTCGGCTGGGGGGCCGTGCTGCTCGGCCTGGTCATCGAGCGCATTTACCGCGATGGCATCGGCGCGGCCTGCGCCGGCATGGTGGGATTCATCTCGTTGATCGTCGCCCACCACCTCGGCACCAGCGGCGACACGCTGGAAATGATGCAGGCCGTGCTCGACAGCAACTTCTGGCTGGCCACCCACGTGGTCGTCATCACCGCCGGCTACTCGGCGATGTTTCTCGCTGGCTTCCTCGGCATCGCCTATGTGTTGTTAGGCCTGTTCACCCGTCTGCTGACGCGCGAGACCGCCAAAAAACTCACCGGCATGGTCTATGGCGTCATTTGTTTCGCCACACTGTTCAGCTTCGTGGGCACGGTGCTCGGCGGCATCTGGGCCGACCAGTCATGGGGCCGCTTCTGGGGCTGGGATCCCAAGGAAAACGGCGCGCTGCTCATCGTGCTGTGGTGCGCGCTCATCCTTCACGCGCGCTGGGGTGGATTCATCCGCCAGCGCGGCATCATGGCCATGGCGATCTTCGGCAACGCC
>Ga0105090_10001157_pt1 | contig 13990 bp, 10 predicted proteins | sample PPLLak3March2015_FD_79110 | JGI IMG/M metagenome (GOLD analysis project Ga0105090, IMG submission 79110) | Freshwater sediment microbial communities from Prairie Pothole Lake near Jamestown, North Dakota, USA - PPLs Lake P7 Core (1) Depth... | ecosystem: Environmental > Aquatic > Freshwater >... | reverse complement strand
CCCATGAACTGGCGCAGCGCCTTGTGGATGAAGAGATACATGTCGAAGCGCGGCGCCGTGGTGGCAGCGCTCGCGGAGGCGTTCGTGGGGTCCTGCAGGGTGGTGGTCATGGTCATGGCGGTTCCTTCGCGTTGAGCTGCCGGCGGGGTTGCCGGCATGCTTCGCAGTCTGCGCATGGCGCCGTGGCGCGGCATCGCCCGAAGGAGCCATCCGTTCGCGCCGCGGCGGGCCATCGGCCGCGCGGTGCGGCTCAGCGGCCGTTGTGCCAGGCCGCGGCCTGGCCGCGCGAGCGCAGGTCGAGCTTGTCCAGGATGTTGGCGACGTGGCGCTTCACGGTGTGCGGGCTGAGGTCCAGCGCACGTGCGATGAGCTTGTTGCTCTGGCCCTGCGCCAAGCGCTCCAGCACCTCCATCTCGCGGCTCGTCAGCGGGCCCTCGGTGGCCGCGGGCGCCGCCATCGGCGCGGCCGGTGCCGCGGCGACGGGCCGCAGCCGCGTCAGCGGCGTGATGTCCAGGCGCCCGCCCCAGTCGGCCGAAGCCAGCGACGCCATCACCTGCCTGCCGGCAAACAGCAGCCCCGCGACCTCGCCGCTGGCGGCCACCCGGGCCAGTGCCGGCGCCAGCGCTGCAGCGGCCTCGTCGCGACGCCCGGCCAGGAGCTGCGCGTGCGCCCAGCGCGCGCGCAGCTCGACGGCCTGTGCAAAATTGTCGAGCGCGGTCTCGTCGGCAAGCGCCTGGGCGAAGCCGGCAGCGGCGTCGGCCCAGCGGCCGTCGAGCGCCGCCAGCCGCGCCTCGAGGCTGCCGCGCTGGCGCCGGAAGACGGCGCGGTCGCCATCGCCCAAGGTCCGCAGCAGCGCGGCCATTTCGCGCTGCACGGCGGCGTCTTCGACGATGGCGGCGATGCGCAGCCGCGTGTAGACGTAGTGCCGCAGCCAGTTGCTGCGGCGAGCGCTGGAGCGCTCGTCGTCCAGCCCGTCGATGAGCGCCTGCGCAGATGCCAGCGCGGCGTCGGCATCGCCCTGCACGGCGTGGGCGTAGGCGCCGATGGTGTGCAGGTAGGTGGTCTGCATCGGCGGCCGGTTCAGCCAGCGGCAATCGGCCTCGGCGCGCTGCAGCAGCGCCAGCGCCCCTTCGGCGCGGCCGGCGAAAAGCGCCAGCCCTGCCTGCAGCGCCATCGCCAGCACACGCAGCCCGGACGAGGGCTCCTCCGGTGTCAGGCGCAGCACGCCGTCGACGTAGCGCTGGATCGGCGCGCGGATGCCCGGCAGGCCCAGGAAGGCCGTCGGCGGCAGGCTCTGGAACCAAAGCGTTGCCGGTGCGCCGCGCTCGAGCAGTGTCACCGCGTGGCTGAACGGCACCGCGACCTCGTCGAGCGCACAGCGGCCGAGCGCATCCCAGCTGCTCGCCAGCTCCAGCAGCGTGCGCGTCCCGTCGGGCAGCGGCGCGCCGCCGGCCGCGCGCACACGCATCGACTGCAGCCGTGTCGTGCCGGCCTCATCGCCCACCGCCACGCCCTGGATCGCCGCGATGACCTCGGCGTGCACCGCCGATTGCTCGTCGCCGCGTTCGCGCCAGCGGTCGGCGGCGCGCAGCAGGGCCCGACCCATCGTCAGCCAGTCCCAGTGCGCCCAGGCGCACAGGGCGCGCAGCTGTTGCAGTGCCGGCGAGTCCTCGCGCAGCGACGTCGGAAAGCGCTCGAGCAGGTGCAGCACCTGCGGCACGGCGCCGGCGGCCAGCATCTCCGGGCCGATGCGACAGAGCACGGCCTCGGCCTCGGTCCAGGCGCCGGCGCCGGCGAGGTAGTCGATGCGTCGCACCGGATCGCCCTCGTCGGCAGCGGCGCGACGCAGCAGCAGCGGCAGTTCGTCGGCATGCTCGCGGCGCAGGCGGTCGGCGAGGAAGTCGCGGAACAGGTCGTGCAGGCGCAGCGTGGGTTCGCGCTCGTCGATCACGCTCACGAACAGGCCGCGCCGCTCGATCGCCTCCAGCCGCTCGGCGGCGCGCGCGTCGCCCGAGACCGCGGCACAACGCCTCGCGCTCAGTTCGGGCAGCACCGAGCAACGCAGCAGGAAGTCGCGCAGCTCTGCCGGCATCTCGTCGAGCACCTCGCTGACGAGGTAGTCGAACATGTGGCGGTCGCGCAGCTGCGCCGTGCCGGCGTGCGCGCCGCCGCCACCGAGCAGCAGGCCCAGCCCGGCAGCCCAGCCCCCGGTCCGTCCGTACAGCTCGGACGCGTCGGCACGGCCGGCCGCCAGCGCCGCGACCTCCTGCGATGTGAAGCTGAGAGCGTCCTGCCGCAGCTCGGCCAGTTCGCCGCGCGCTCGCCATCGCGCCAGTGGCAGCGGCGGGTCCTCGCGGCTGGCCAGCACCAGGCCCCAGTGCGTGGGCAGGCGCTCGACGAGCCGCTCCAGCAGCGCGAAGAGCGCGGCGTCGCGCAGCCGGTGCGCGTCGTCGACGACGATCAGGCCGCGGTCGACTTCGGTGGCAGCCAGCGTATTCACCAGCTCGGCGGCAAAGGCGCCGGCGGCCGCGTCCGATTCACCCAGCGCGGCCACCAGCGCGTCGGGCGAGACGCGCCACGGCAGGTCGAAGGGGTCGAGCGCGGCCACCAGGCAGGTCGCGAAGCGGCCCAGGTCGTCGGCCTCGTCGGCGCTGATCCAGGCCAGCGCCGTGCCTGCAGGCAAGGCCGCGATCTGTTGTGTCAGTGCCACCGTCTTGCCGAAGCCGGCCGGCGCGACGACCAGTACCAGCCGCTGCTGCGCCAACGCCGACGCCAGCGGTGCCGCGACACGGTCGCGCGCGAGCAGCCCCAGCCGCTGGCGCGGTGGCTGGATCTTGGTGCGTGCGAACACGGCAGCCGCCATGGCCGCGAGTCTAGCCAGCCGGCCCGTTGTCGTCGCGTCTTCTCAATGCTGCGCCAGGTACCAGGCGGCGACCTGGCCGCGCGACTGGAGCCCGAGCTTGTCCAGGACATTGGCGACGTGGCGCTTGACGGTATGCGGGCTGAGGTCGAAGGCGCGCGCGATGAGCTTGTTGCTGTCGCCGGCGGCAATGCGCGCAGCGACTTCGAGCTCGCGCGCGCTGAGTCCGCCGAGCTGCAGCGCCTGTGGCGGTGCGGCGGTGGTGCTGCCGCCTTGCGCGAGTGCCTGCCAGCGGCGCAGATGCTGCAGCAGCGCGAGGTCGATCGAGCCTCGCCAGTCTGCGTCGGCCAGCCGGCACAGCGCAGGCCGGGCGATCAGTACGGCGCCGATGCCCGCGCCGGCGGCGACGCGGGCGGGCACGGGCGCCAGAGCCGCGGCGGCCTCGGCCGCGCGGCCGGCGTCGAGCAGCGCAGTGGCCAGGAACAGGCGTGTCTCGATGCCGTGACCCAGGCGATCGATCGAGGCCTCGTTCTCGAGCGCATGCTGCCAGTGGGCGATGGCAGCCTCGCGGTCACCAGCGAGCCAGGCGCGCTGGCCGCGCAGCGGCTCGAGCTGGTTCATCTGCGTGGGTGGTGCGGCCACGCCGCCGGCCGACTGTTCGAGCCGCGTCAGGTGCCGCTCGAGCATCTCGCGCTCCTCGAACAGTGCCGCGATGCGGGCGGCATAGTAGACATTGGCCCACAGCGACCACGGACCGCGCCCGCGCAGGTGTCCGTCGACGAGGGTCTGCGCCGTGGCCAGCGCGCAGGCCCGGTTGCCGCGCAGCGCGTGCAAGAAGGTCGCCAGCAGTTGCAGCGATCCCTTCACGTTGGGAGGGTCTCCGGCCCAGCGCGTGTCGTCCAGTGCCACCGAAAGTGCCGTCTCCGCGGCGTCGAGATCACCTTCCTGCCAGGCCAGGTGCCAGCCGTTCTGAGCGTGCGCCAGCGCGCGCAGCGGCATCGGCCGCTCTCCGGCCAGCCGCAGCGCTCCCTGCACGTAACGCTGCAGCGACCGCGCCGTGCCGGGCAGGCCGTTGATGCGCGGCAGCGGGTGGCCGCGATACCAGAGCGAAGCGTCGTCGGTGCGCTCGAGCAGGTCCATCAGCTCGTCGAGCAGCGGCCCGACGCGGTGGTTGCTGCCCAGGTCCAGGGCATGCCAGAGGCTGGCCACGAGCACGACGACCCGCGTCTCGGTGGCCACCGCCTCGCGCCGCAGCGGCGCCAGCCGTGCCTGGCTCTCGGCATTGCGGCCGAGCGCGTTCAGCGCCAGCGACTGGTAGGCCACGGCGGCACGCAGGCGGTCCTCGTCGCCGCGCGCGGCGTGGCCGGCCTCGGCACGACGCATCGCCTCGGCCATCGCCGTGAAGTCCCAGCGCGCCCAGGCCATCATGCCGAGCACGGTCTGCATCACCGGCGAGGTGGCGACGAACGACCCTGGAAACTGGTCGACCAGGCGCGCCACGCCGGCGAGCGCGCCGTCGGTCAGCAGCGCCGGCACCAGCGCGTGGGCGGTCTCGGCGGCGGCTTCGAGGTCGCCGGCACGCAGCACCATCACCAGCTTGCGCGTCGGGTCGCTCTCGCCCAGCGCGGCGCGCTGCCACAGCCGGGGCCACTCGTCGGGCAGCTCGCGCTGCAGTCGCTGCTCCAGCGCCTCGCGGAACAGGTCATGCAGCTTCAACGTCGGCTCGGCGGCGTCCAGTGTCGTGACGAAGAGTCCCAGGCGGTCGATCTGCTCCATGCGCAGCGCCGCGCGCGCGTCACCGGACACGGCGGCCGCTCGTGCTGCCGTCAGCTCGGGCAGCACCGACGTGCGCAACAGGAAGCCACGCAGCCCGGGTTCGAGTTGATCGATGACCTCGGCGGCGAGGAAGTCGAACATCGCGCGGTCGCTGGCGACCGGTGCCTGCCCGGCGCTGCGTGACAGGCCCAGGCGCAACCCGGCGGCCCAGCCCTGCGTGCGCTCGTACAAGGCCTCGGCCTGCGCGGCGCCGAGGCCGACCTCGTTGGCCATCGCGAGCACTGTGTCGCGGTCGAGCTGGAGATCGGCCTGGCGGAACTCGGCCAGCTCGCCCAGGGCGCGCAGGCGCGCCAACGCAAGGGGCGGGTCGTGGCGCGTGGCCAGCGCCAGCGTCCAGCGTGCGCTCATGCGGTCGAGCAGGCGATCGAGGAATTCGAGCAACGGGCCGTCGTCGATGCGGTGCAGGTCGTCGACCACGATGACCCCGTGCGCGACCTCGCAGGCGTCGAGCGCGTTGAGCACCTCGTCGACGACACGGCTGCGGGTGTGCGGATCGCCGGCCTGCGCGACCAGCGCCTCGGGCGCGGTGCGCCAGGGCGGGTCGAGGGGCTCGATGGCGGCGATCAGGCAGGCGAGCAGGCGCTGCAGGTCGTCGCCTTCATCGGCCGAGATCCACGCCAGCGCCGTGCCGGCGGGCAGGCGCTCGATCTGCCGCGCGAGCAGGGTCGTCTTGCCGTAGCCGGCGGCGGCGCTGATCAGCACCAGGCGCTGCGTCAGCAGCGCCTGCGCCAGGCGCGTCTCGAGCCGTGGCCTTTCGGCCTGTGCCGCAACGCGCGGGCGCGGGGGCTGGATCTTGGTGCACGCGAAGCCCATGGCCGCGGGCCGCGGCCGCTCGGGCGCGGCAGGTCGACGCGGCGCTGCGGCGATGGGGTCGCGCGGGAAGGCGGGCCATGGGCCCGCACGCTGGATCGGGGATTCGAGGGCTGCCATGGGACAGCGATGCTAGGCATCCGCGCCGGCCTTGCAGCCCGGCTGCGACGAGGTGCCGGCGCGGGGCGACGGAGTGCGCTGTCGCGCGACAAGCGACGCCGGCAACCCCGGAGCGCGACCTTTCAGGTCAGTGCCGGCTCGCGCAGGCCGACTTGCTGTCGCACCGCCTGAACGATGGTCTGCGCGCGCGGCACGAGCGCCTGTTCGAGCACCCACGACGAAGGCGCCGGCGCGTCCGGCCCGGTGAGGCGGCGCACCGGCGCTTTCAGCGCGGCGTGAGCCTTCTCGGCCACGATCGCGGCAATCTCGGCGCCGACGCCGCAGGGCGCCGCGGCCTCGTGCACCACGACCAGGCGGCCGGTCTTGCGCACCGACGCGAGCACGGTGGCCTCGTCCAGCGGCTTCAGGCTGCGCAGGTCGACGACCTCGGCCGCGATGCCCTGGGCCGCCAGCGCCTCGGCGGCCTGCAGGCACACGCCCACGGTCTTGGCATACGACACCAGAGTGACGTCGTGGCCGCGCCGGACGACGGCGGCGCGCCCCAGCGGCACGAGGTGCTCGCCCGGCGGCACCGCGCCCGGCGACTGGACGAGCGCAAGGTCGGTGAAGAACAGCACCGGATTGGGGTCGCGGATGGCGGCCTTCAGCAGGCCCTTGGCGTCGGCGGCGTTGGATGGCATCACGACCTTGAGCCCTGGCGCGTGCACGAACATGGCCTCCAGGTTGTGGTTGTGCTGCGCGCCCACGCCCCAGCCGGCCCCGGTCTGCGCCAGCACCACCATCGGGAAGCTGAACTGCCCGCCGGACAGGTAGCGCAGCTTGCCCGCGCTGTTGACGATGGCGTCCATCGCCAGGGTCAGGAAGGGCACGAACAGCAGGTCGATGACCGGGCGCAGGCCCATCGCCGCGGCGCCGGCGGCGGTGCCGGCGATGATGCCTTCGGCCAGCGGCGTGTTGCGCACGCGCATCGCGCCGAACTCGTCGGCCAGCGCCGCACGCTTGGTGGCCACGCCTTCGCCGAACAGCAGCACGCGCGGGTCGTGGCGCATCTCCTCGGTCAGCGCCTGGGTCATGGCCTCGTCGAGGGTGATCGTCTGCATGGGGTTCTCCTTGGGTGGTTGTGGCGCGCTCAGGCGTAGACGTCGGTGCTCAGTTCGCTGGCGTCGGGCCAGGGCGCGTCCTGCGCGAACGACAGCGCGGCGGCGACGGTGGCGTCGACGCGCTGGTGCAGGTGCAGCAATTCGCCGGGGCCGACGACGCCAGCGGCGATGAGTCGCTGCGTGGCGATGTCGATGGGGTCGCGCTGCAGCCAGTGCGCCAATTCGTCGGCGTCGATGTAGGCCTGGTCGTCGGGCTCGTAGTGGCCGCACTGGCGGTAGGTCGTGAGTTCCAGCAGGCGCGGTCGGCCGTCGGCGCGGATCGCCGCGACCATCTCACTGGCGGCTTCGTGCACGGCCTCGACATCGTTGCCGTCGACGATGCGTGCCTCGATGCCGTGGCCGGCAACCCAGTCGGCGACATGCTCGCCGGGCATCGTCTCGTGGCGCGCGACGAAGGCCTGCCACTGGTTGTTCTCGCACACGAACAGCAGCGGCAGCGCCCAGGTCACCGCCAGGTTCACCGACTCGTGGAAGATGCCTTCGCAGGCGGCGCCGTCGCCGAAGAAGACGGCGGTGATTCCACCGGGCTCGACGGCGAGCGGGCCAGTGCCCTCCATCGGCGCTGCGTCGGCCGCGATGCCGGCCATCTTCTGTGCCAACGCCACGCCGGGCGCGAGCGACAGCTCGCCCCCGACGATGGTCGAGGTCAGCACCACGCCGAGCTCGACGGCGGACACGTGCAGCGAGCCGCTCTTGCCCTTGCAGTAGCCGCTGGCGCGGCCCAGCACCTCGGCCATCAGCCGGCCGGGGTCGGCGCCGCGGGCGAGCAGGTGGCCGGCGCTGCGGTGGTTGGTGAGGATGCGGTCGCGCGGTTGCAGCGCCCGCACGACGCCCACGGCGGCCGCTTCCTGGCCGACGGCGGTGCAGGTGCCGGGTACGCCGTTGCCGGCCAGCGAGGCCAGCGTGCGTTCGTGGGCGCGGATCAGCAGCATGGCCTCGAGCATCGAGAGCCGGGTGGTGGGGTCTGTGGTCATGGGAGCCTCGCGGGAGTGGTCGATGCGGAAAATTCTCCGCAGCAACGTCCGCAGGCGCATGACCCGAAGGAGCCAGTCCGGGTGTCTGAGACGGGCCATGTCGGCTGCCGTCGCGGCTCAGATGACGTTGCTCTCCCGCAGCGGCCGGCCGTCGAGCAGCCGGCGCGGCGACAGCGCGTCCAGCGCTGGCGCGCTGCTCGTGCCGCGCGCGACGAGCGCGGCCAGCGCACTGCCCACGGCCGGCGCCTGCTGCATGCCGTGGCCGGAGAAGCCGCAGGCCGTGTAGACGTTGTCCCAGCCGGGCAGGGCGCCGGCCAGGCCGTTGTGGTCGAAGGCGTTCATCTCGTAATAGCCGGCCCACGCCGAGCGCAGGCGCAGCGCCTCGAAGCCCGGCACGCGGTGCGCCAGCGCTGGCCACAGCTGTTCGTCGAACTGGGCGTGGTCGATGGCCTCGAGCGCGGGCTCGTCGGGGTCGGCGTCGCGCGGCGGCGCGCCGCACAGGAAGCCGCGGCCCTCGGGCCGGAACCACAGGCCCGAGGGGTCGACGACCAGCGGGCAGCCCGGCAGGGCGGCCGGAGAGTCGAAGACGAAGACATCGCGCTTCTTCGGCGACACCGGCAGGGCACAGCCCAGCGCGGCGGCCAGCGGTGCCGTCCAGGCCCCGGCGGCCAGCAGCACGGCATCGGCCTCGTGACGGCTGCCGTCGCGGCAGCGCACCGCCCGGGCGCGCGCACCCAGGGTGTCGAAAGCCACGCCTTCGGCGGCTACGAAGCGCGCACCGCAGGCGATGGCCTTGCGGCGGAACGCCTGCAGCAGGGCCGGGCCGTCGAACCAGCCTTCGCCGCTGAGGCCCAGCGAGGCGGCGCCGAGGTCGTCGATCCGCAGCCAGGGAAAACGCTGTTGCGCCTGGGCCGCCGTAAGCAGCGCGATGTCGGCGCCCTGGGTGCACTGCACGGTGTGAAGGTCGCGCAGCACGGCCGCTCCGGCAGGCGTCGCCAGGTAGAGGTAGCCGGGCTCGACCAGGCCCAGCGCCGGGCGCTCGCCCGCGACCGCGAGCTCGTCGCCGACGCGCCGCAGGAAGTCCAGGCTCCAGCGCGACAGCGCGATATTCACCGGCTGCGAGAACTGCTGGCGGATCGAGCTCGCCGACAGCGCGCTGGAGGCGCGGCGGTAGCTCGGGTCGCGCTCGAGCACGGTGACGCGCAGGCCGTGGTCGCGCGCCAGGAAGCAGGCCGCCGCCGCACCCATCACTCCCCCGCCGACTACCACTACACTGCCTTGCACGATGCGAGTCTATACAGCCGCCGAGGTCCACGCGGCCTTGCCCTGGCCGGCACTGGCACAGGCCCTGGAGCAGGCCTTCGTGCAGGGCGCGCAGGTGCCGCTGCGCCACGCGCACGCGCTGTCCGACGCCGACCGCCTGCTGCTGATGCCGGCCTGGGACGAGTTCCTGGTCGTCACCAAGATCGTCACCGTGATGCCAGGGGCGGCGGCCACCGTGCAGGCCAGCGTGCTGGCGCTGGACCGCCGCAGCGGCGTGCCGCTGGCCGTGCTGGACGGCGATGCGCTGACGCTGCGCCGCACGGCCGCGACCTCGGCGCTGGCGGCGCACCACCTGGCGCGGCCGGACGCGACGACGCTGCTGCTCGTGGGCCCCGGCCGGCTGGCCGGCTGGATGGCGCGCGCGCACGCCGCGCTGCGGCCGGCGTTGCGCGAGGTCTGGGTATGGGGCCGCCGCGCTGCCGCAGCCGAGGCGCTGGCGGCCGAGCTGGCTGCCGAAGGCCTGCCGGCGCGCGCCGCTCCCGAACTGCAGGCCGCGGTGGCGCGATCGCACATCGTGTGCTGCGCGACGACCGCGACCGAGCCCCTGGTGCGCGGTGAGTGGCTCGCCCCGGGCACGCATCTCGACCTCGTCGGCGGCTTTCGACCCGACATGCGCGAGGTCGACGATGCGGCGGTGGCCCGTGCGCGCATCGTCGTCGACACCTATGCCGGCGCGCTGGCCGAGGCCGGTGACCTCGTGCAGCCGCTGGCGCGCGGTGTGATCCGGCGCGACCGGGTGGTGGCCGAGCTCGCCGAGCTGCTGCGCGGCCGCGTCGAGGGCCGCCGCGATGCGGCCGAGATCACGCTCTTCAAGTCGGTGGGCACGGCACTGGAGGACCTGGCGGCCGCGCGCTGCGTGCTGGCCGCCGCGGCGACCGGCATCGGGATTGCGCGATGATCCCGACCGTCGACCACCCACGTCCGAAGCACTGATGACCGATACCCGAACCGGGGCCTACACCAGCACCGACGGCCGGCTGTTCCTGGCCGGCCGCCTGACGCGCGGGCCCTGGCACCCCGATCACCAGCACGCCGGCCCGCCGTCGGCGCTGGTCTGCCGGGCCATCGAGCACGCGGCCGCACCGCAGGGGCTGACCCACCTCGCTCGCCTGACCGGCAACCTGCTGCGCCCGGTGCCGGTCGGCGAGTGCCATGTCGACGTCAGCGCGGAGTATGTCGGCCGCAGTGCCGGTCACTACTCGGCGCGGCTCGTCGCCGGCGGCAAGGAGGTGGCGCGCTTCACGGCGCTGATGCAGCGCGAGGACGAACTGCCGGTCCCCGCGGGCACCGCGGGCCACCCCTTGCCGCGGGCGCCGAAGGCGGTTGCCGACAGCCGGCCGGACACGATGCCCTTTCCTGGCTTCGAAGACGGCTACGGTGCCCTCGTCGAGACCCGCGTCGCCGAGGGCCGCTTCATGGCCGGAGCGTGCGCGGCCTGGTTCCGGCTGCGGCATGCGCTGGTCGTGGGCGAGGAGGTCAGCCCCTACCAGCGCGTGGCCGTGGCGGCCGACTCCGGCAATGGCATCAGTGCCGCGCTGGACATTCGGCACTACAGCTTCGTCAACTGCGACCTGACGATCCACCTGTTGCGCCGCCCGGTGGGCGAGTGGATCTGCCTGCAGGCGCGCAGCGCCTACGGCGGCAACGGCTGCGGCCTGGCCGAGTCGGCGCTCTACGACGAAACCGGCCTCATCGGACGCGCCGTCCAGTCGCTGGCGGTGCGGCCACGCGACGACCAGCCTTCGCCGGTGCCGCGCGGCTGAGCGGCTACATCTCTATATCGTCGCGGATGGCGGCGATGCCGGCCTTGGCGCAGCTGTCGTCGGCATCACCGTTGGGCGCGCCCGAGACGCCGATGCCGCCGAGGATCGTGCCACCGGCTTCGATCGTCATGCCGCCGCCGACGCCGACGAAACGCGGCAGGTGGCGGATGCCCGAGGCCGGCTGGCCCGGCTGCGTGCTGCGCGCCATCTCCGTTGTCGAGGTGCGGAAGCTGACCGCGGTCCAGGCTTTGTTGGTGGCCGTCTCGGGCGTGTGGGCGCCGGCGAAACGGTCGCGGATCATGGCCTGCGCCAGACCCGAGCGGTCGACGACGGCCACTGCGACCTGGTAGCCCTGGCGCCGGCATTCCTGCAGCGCGGCATTGGTGGCCTTGAGCGCGGCCTCGGGCGTGAGCACGCGGATGGTGTGGGTGCCGGACGCAGCCTGCGCCGATGCGGCGGATGCGATGACCAGGCCGGCGACGGCGAGTGCGCAGCGATGGGTGAGCTTCATGGCGAGTCCCAGGGAGTTGTCAACGGAGTCCCGATGCTGCGCCCGCGCGGCCGTCTTGCGCTTGCGTTCCGTCAAGCCGTGGACGCGCGCTCGAATCCGTTGCCGCTTCAGGCGTTGTGCAGCACGGCGCCCTGGCGCGCCAGCGCGCCTGCTGCCACCAGTTCGCCCACGAGCCGCTCGGCGAAGGCCGGCAGTGTGCCCTCGGGTCGGCCGATCCGCTGCCAGATCGTCCGACACAGCTCGACGCCGGTGAACCAGGCCAGGAAGTCGGGCCAGGCCTGCTGCTGTTCCTCGAGCAGGTGGTACTTGACGAGCACCTTGGCGGCGTGCAGCGCGTGGCGCACGGGGTCGGCACGGAAGCCGTCCAGCCGCCGGCGCGCGCGCTTCAGCGCGGCGGGCACGTCGGTAAAGGGTGCGCCGTGGCCCGGGATCACCCAGCGCGCGTCGAGCGACGCGATGAGGTCGATCACGCGACCCACCTCGTCGAAGGCGTCTTCGCCCTCGAGCTCCGGGAAGATGACGCCGAAGCCGTTCTCCCACAGTGCGTCGGCGCTGATGAGCACGCCGTCGCGGTCGTCGAACAGCACCAGCGAATGCGGATCGTGCCCGGGTGCGGCCAGCGCGAGCCAGCGGCGTTCGCCGACTTGCAGCTCCTGGCCGGGCTCGATGCGCGCGTCGGGCACGAAGCGCGTGCAGCGCTGGCCGGTGGGTGCGTAGGAGAGCACCTGCTCGTCCCAGGACAGCGCGGCGGCCCAGTGCCCGGGCGGGATCAGGATGCGGCCACCGAAGGCGCGCTGCACGGCCGCATTGCCGCCGCAGTGGTCGGAGTGCAGGTGGGTGTTGACGAGGCCTTGCAAGGGCTCGCCCGCGAGCGCCCGCCGCAACAGCTGCACCGTCTGCTCGGCGTGCAGCACGTGGCCCGAGTCGACCAGCCAGGCGCCACTGCCGTCGCCGTGCAGCAGCACGTTGTTCGACGACAGCCAGCCGCGTTCGAGGATCGTGAGCCCGCGCAGGGCCGGCGGCAAGGTCATGGGTGAGGTGCGGTGGCGTTCAGCGGCACGGGCGCATTCTTGCCGATCGGCCGCCGGCGTGCACCCCGGCGGGCGCGCTGCGACAATCCGCGCTCACGTGCCGGAGGGCGCCGCTTCCAGACCATGAACCCCGCACCATGAACAAGGCCTTCGTGCGCGAAAACGCCGACGCGCCGGACGACGGCGACGACGAGGGCGCCGCCCTGCCGCCGCTGCCGGCGGGCACGCGCAACTACCTCACCCCGCAAGGCTGGCGCCGGCTGCGCGAGGAACTGATGACGCTGCTGGACGTCGAGCGGCCGAAGGTCGTCGAAGTCGTGTCGTGGGCGGCCAAGAACGGCGACCGCTCGGAGAACGGCGACTACCTCTACGGCAAGAAGCGGCTGCGCGAGATCGACCGCCGCATCCGCTTCCTGACCCGGCGGCTGGACATCGCCGAGATCGCCGATCCATCGGCGCACCACGGCAGCGACCAGATCTACTTCGGTGCCACCGTGACCTACGCCAATGCCGCGGGCGAGGAGCGCACGATCACCATCAAGGGGATCGACGAAGCCGACAGCCTGCGCGGCGAGGTGAGCTGGATCTCGCCCATCGCGCGCGCGCTGCTGAAGTCGCGCGAGGGCGACGAGGTGCAACTGGTGTCGCCCGGCGGCATCGAGCGCATCGAGATCGTCGAGGTGCGCTATCCCGCGCCCGATCAGGAGAAACGGTAGCGAGAGACCCGCAGCACGACGGGCTGCCGGCGCAGCGTGCGCAGCACCTCGGCCAGGTGCAGGCGGTCGCGCACGCTGACGAGCAGGCGCAGTTCGGTCGTCTCCGCGGCCGGCTCGGCGTCCATGCCGAGGTGAATGATGTCGGCTTCGGCCATGCTCACGCCCGATGCCACCTGGGCCAGCACGCCCTTGCCGTTCTTCACCAGCACGAAGACGCTGGTCTCGAAGCTGCGCGTCATCTCCTCCGCCCACTCGACCGGCATCCAGCGCTCGCTGTCGCGTTCGAACAGTCGCTTGCCGGTGGGGCACTCGGCGGTGTGGACGAGCAGGCCCTCGCCGCGGCCGAGATAGCCGACGATGGCGTCGCCCGGGATCGGCCGGCAGCAGCTCGCGAACTGGATCGACGCGCCCTCGCTGCCGTCGACGAAGACCATGCCTTGTGTCGTCGCGGTGTCGTCCTGGGCGTAGCGGCCCAGCGTCAACGTCACGGCATCGGGCTTGATGCCCTGCTCGGCCATGATCTGCGCCATGCGCTTGGCCACGATGATGGCGATCTTGCGGCCGAGGCCGACATCGACCAGCAGTTCGCCGCGGTTGCGGTTGCCGCTCCATCGCGTGAGCTGCTGCCACAGGGCAAGCGCGGCGGCATCGTTGGGATCGCCCGACGGCGGGTGCAGACCCTCGGCGCGCAGCGCCTGGGCCAGCATCTTCTCGCCCAAGGCGCGCGACTCCTCGGACTCCATGTTCTTGAGGTAGTGGCGGATCTTGGAGCGCGCGCGGCCGGTGCGCACCATGCTCAGCCAGGCCGGATTGGGGCGCGCGCCGGGGGCGGTGATGATCTCCACCACGTCGCCACTGCGCAGCTCGGTGCGCAGTGCCACCGGCT
>Ga0105090_10001156_pt1 | contig 13995 bp, 10 predicted proteins | sample PPLLak3March2015_FD_79110 | JGI IMG/M metagenome (GOLD analysis project Ga0105090, IMG submission 79110) | Freshwater sediment microbial communities from Prairie Pothole Lake near Jamestown, North Dakota, USA - PPLs Lake P7 Core (1) Depth... | ecosystem: Environmental > Aquatic > Freshwater >... | reverse complement strand
GAGACCTCGGGCATAGGCCAGGGCGACGCCGCCATCGTGCCGCTGGTCGACGTGCCGATGTACGTGATGACGCCCGAATTCGGCGCCGCCAGCCAGCTCGAGAAGATCGACATGCTCGACTTCGCCGAATTCGTCGCCATCAACAAGTTCGACCGCAAGGGCGCGGCCGATGCGCTGCGCGACGTCGCCAAGCAGGTTCAGCGCAACAAGGAGGCCTTCAAGCAGGCGCCAGAGCAGATGCCGGTGTTCGGCACCATGGCGAGCCGCTTCAACGACGACGGCGTGACGGCGCTGTACCAGGCGATGCTGCCGCGGCTGGTGGCACTCGGCCTGCCGACCGCCGAAGGCCGCCTGCCCAGAGTGGCCACCCGACACAGCACGCACCAGGTACCGATCGTTCCCGGCGCGCGGGTGAGGTATCTCGCCGATATCGCAGACAGCGTGCGCGGCTACAAGCGCCGGGCCCGTGAACAGGCCAGCCTGGCGCGCGAGATCCAGCAACTGCGCGCCGCCGCGGCGATGCTCACCGTCGGCAAGCCCGACAAGCCGCGCGCCGCCGAGGCCGCCATCAACCTGGCCGAACAGCGCGAGGCGAGGCTGGACCCGCAGGCGAGGAAGCTGCTGGCGATGTGGCCCGACATGCGCAAGGCCTACGCCGGCGACGAATACGTGGTCAGGATCCGCGACCGCGAGATCCGCACCGCGCTCACCCACACCACGCTGTCGGGCAGCAAGATCCGCAAGGTCGCACTGCCCCAATACGAGTGCCACGGCGAACTGCTGAAGTGGCTGCTGCTCGACAACGTGCCCGGCAGCTTCCCGTACACCGCGGGTACCTTCGCCTTCAAGCGCGAGAACGAGGACCCGACGCGCATGTTCGCCGGCGAGGGCGACGCCTTCCGCACCAACCGGCGCTTCAAGCTGCTCAGCGAAGGTCTGCCGGCCAAGCGCCTGAGCACGGCCTTCGACAGCGTCACGCTCTACGGCAACGATCCCGACCTGCGGCCCGACATCTTCGGCAAGGTCGGCAACTCGGGTGTCAGCATCGCCACGCTCGACGACCTCAAGGTGCTGTACGGCGGCTTCGACCTCACGCACCCGGCCACCAGCGTCAGCATGACGATCAACGGCCCGGCGCCGACGATCCTGGCCATGTTCATGAATGCCGCGATCGACCAGAACCTGGACAAGTTCAAGGCCGACAACGGGCGTGAACCCACCGACGACGAGGCACAGAAGATCCGCGCCTGGACGCTGGCCAATGTGCGCGGCACCGTGCAGGCCGACATCCTGAAGGAGGACCAGGGCCAGAACACCTGCATCTTCAGCACCGAGTTCAGCCTCAAGGTGATGGGCGACATCGCCGAATGGTTCGTGCACCACGACGTGCGCAACTTCTACTCGGTGAGCATCAGCGGCTATCACATCGCCGAGGCCGGTGCCAACCCGATCAGCCAGCTGGCCTTCACGCTGAGCAACGGCTTCACCTTCGTCGAGGCCTATCTGGCGCGCGGCATGCACATCGACGACTTCGCGCCGAATCTGAGCTTCTTCTTCAGCAACGGCATGGATCCGGAATACACGGTGCTGGGCCGCGTGGCGCGCCGCATCTGGGCGGTGGCGATGCGCGACCGCTACGGCGCCAACGACCGCAGCCAGAAGCTGAAATACCACGTGCAAACGTCCGGCCGCAGCCTGCACGCGCAGGAGATCCAGTTCAATGACATCCGCACCACGCTGCAGGCACTCATTGCGATCTACGACAACTGCAACTCATTGCACACCAACGCCTTCGACGAGGCGATCACCACGCCCACCGAGGACAGCGTGCGCCGCGCGATGGCGATCCAGCTCATCATCAATCGCGAATGGGGGCTGGCCAAGAACGAGAATCCGAATCAGGGTGCCTTCATCATCGACGAGCTGACCGAGCTGGTCGAGGAAGCGGTGCTGAGCGAATTCGAGAAGATCGCCGAACGCGGCGGCGTGCTGGGGGCGATGGAGACCGGCTACCAGCGCGGCAAGATCCAGGAAGAGAGCATGCACTACGAGATGCTCAAGCACACCGGCGAGTATCCGATCATAGGCGTCAATACCTTCCGCAGCGCGCACGATGCGCTGCCGCAGACCATCGAACTGGCGCGGTCGACCGAAGAGGAGAAGCAGTCGCAGCTGCAGCGCCTGCAGGCCTTCCAGGCCCGTCACGCCGCCGCCGCGCCGGCGATGCTCCAGCGCTTGCAGCAGGCCGTCATTGACAACCGCAATGTCTTCGCCGTGCTGATGGACGCCGTGCGAGTATGCAGCCTGGGTCAGATCACGAATGCGCTGTTCGAGGTCGGCGGGCAATACCGGCGCAGCATGTAGTTGCCGATGCGACCGGCACGACACCGGCTGCGCCAGTTCAGGACCGCACCCGCCTGTCGTTGCTGAGGTTGCGGCGGTCGAAGCGGGCGCGCCGGTCTCCCCAGGCGGCTTCCAGCTCCATCAGCTTGAGCTCCTCTACGGCGCCTTCGTCGGCGCCGCCGGCCTTGCGCGCCTGCGCCCGCGCCAGCCGTTCCATCAGGCGCAGGTCGCGGTCGGTGAGGCCCAGTGCACTCTCGGCCCACAGGTCGACGATGGCCAGCAGCGATTCGTAGCGTATCGGCGCTGCCATGCGCTGCGCGCGCAGCGCCGCCAGCGTGCCGCGGTGGCGCGGGTCGACCTCGCGCACGACGTTGTCGATGGCAGTTTCGCCTTGGCCGTCGTCGACCACGATGTCCACCAGGCGCCGGTAATGCAGTTCGTCGGCGGAATACAGGCGGCCGGACAGGATCATCTCGCTGGCCACCGCGAAGCCGGCCTTGCGGATCGTGAAGTCCCAGGCCCCCATGCCGGGGAAGAGGTTGAACAGTACCTCGGGGAACCCGGCCTGCGCACGGCGCTCGAAGATCACCTTGTGGAAGGGAAGCACGGACTCGAGGCCGCCGCCCAACGTGTCGCCCTGCGACAGCACGGTCGTGTGCACGTCCAGGTTGGCGGCGTTCTCCATCCACCAGACGAGGTCGACGCAGCGCTTGCCGTAGAGCCTGAGCGACTCGACGTCGCCGGCGCGCACCAGCAGCACGAACAGCGCCAGGTCGCCGCCGAAGTTGAAGACATTCGGCACGTCCGAGCTCATCACGAAGTGGCGCACCAGCCCGGGGTTGGCACTGATGTCGCCGAGCATCTGCTGCAGCTCGCCCATCGCGGCCAGGCTGTAGCACTGGATGGGCCGCACGCAGGTGCGCACGCGCAGCAGCCGCAGGTCCGAGCTCCACTCCAGGCGGATGGTCTTGTAGGGCCGGCCGAGCAGGCCGGCCACGCCGACGGCGGGCTTGGAAATCACGGTGAGTTCAGATCGCTTCGATGATGCGGGTGAAGTGATGGAAGTTCACGCGCGCCGACTCGACGACGGCCGCCAGGGCGTGCTCGCTGCGCACGGTGTTCATGATCTGGCGCAGCTCGGACATGTGCTGGGTATCCAGGCTGGCGTGCGAGGCGAGGAAGGACACGCCGCGGTCGCCCTCCAGCAGCAACGATTCGCGGATCGCCGCCGCGAACGGGCCGCCGTAGACCGAGGCGATGACCTCGAGTGCATACAGCATGCCCAGTGCCGAGCAGGGGTGGCGGCGATCGGCAACCCAGTAGTTGTAGCCGTTGAGCGCCAGCGTATGCACGGCCGGGGCGTGGTCGCGCACCGTCTCGGTTGCGACGCCGATGGCTTCCAGATCGTTCAGGACCCACAGCTCGTGCCCGCTCTCCTCGTGCATGTGCGTATAGAGGAAATGGCGGACGGCCATCTGCTCGTCGCCGATGCGGCTGGCGGCGGCGGCACAGACCGGGTTGAAGTGCCACACCACGTGGTACAGCTCCAGCAGCAGCGCCCGATAGCGCTGCACCGGCATGCCGTGGGCCACGGCATCGATGACCACCGGGTGCGTTTCAAAGCCACGCCTGTCCTCGTCGGTCGCGCCCACCAACTCGGCAAAAAAAGACAGCATTCCAAATCCCACGCTGGCGGACCGGCAGTCCGGGCTCGTCTCTGCACTCTGCGCTCCGACCGGCTGTGGCGGCGGACTCCAGGCCCATCCGTTGCAGCCCGACGGTCGTTGTCTCGATTCTGCCGTCTGTGCCCGCCGCTCCGCCACCGTCAAACCTGACAGGGTCGCTTCTACAATCCCCTGAATGCAAGCTGTGCCTTGGACGCAACAGTCGGCGCCGCTCGGGGCCGTTCGCCGCATCGCCGAGCTGCCCGACGAGCTGGTGAGCCAGATCGCTGCCGGCGAGGTCGTCGAGCGGCCGGCGTCGGTGGTGCGTGAGCTCGTCGACAACGCCATCGACGCCGGCGCGACCCAGGTCACGGTGCGGCTGGCGGCCGGGGGCGTGCGTGCGATCACCGTCGAGGACGACGGCAGCGGCATCGCCGCGACGGACCTGCCGCTGGCGCTGAAGCGCCATGCCACGAGCAAGATCGCGTCGCTCGCCGAGCTGGAGTCGGTGGCGACGATGGGCTTTCGTGGCGAGGCGCTGGCGGCCATCGCCTCGGTGGCCGATGTCTGCATCACCTCGCGCCCGCGCGACGCCGCGCATGCCTGGCGGCTGCATGCGCGCAGCGGCGAACTGGCGCCCGCCGCACGCGCCGTGGGCACCACGGTGGAGGTGCAGGAGCTGTTCTTCAGCACGCCGGCGAGGCGCAAGTTTCTCAAGACCGACGCCACCGAGCTGGCCCACGCCCTCGAAGCCGTGCGCCGGCATGCGCTGGCGCGTCACGAACTGGGCTTTGCGGTCTGGCACGACGGCCGGCTGGTGGCTCAATGGCGGCCGGCGACCAGCCCGGCGCAGCGCTGGGCCGAGGTGCTGGGGCCGGATTTCGTCGCCGGCAGTCGCGAGCTGGCTGCTGCGCGCGGGCCGCTGGCCGTGCACGGCCGCGTCGGCCAACCCGAGGCGGCGCGCGCGCGTGGCGACCTGCAATACCTCTTCGTCAACGGCCGACACGTGCGCGACCGCCTGCTGGCGCACGCCGTGCGCTCGGCCTACGAGGACCAGCTGCACGGCAGCCGGCAGCCGGCCTATGCGCTGTTCCTGACCATCGCCCCCGAACTCGTCGACGTCAACGTGCACCCGACCAAGATCGAGGTGCGCTTTCGCGACGGTCGTGCGGTGCACCAGATGCTGCGTCACGCGGTGGAAGGCGCGCTGGCGCCGTCGCGTGCCGCGGTGCCGGCGCCGGACCTGCCTGCAGCAGCGGCTTGTCCAGTCGCTGCAGCGGACGCCTGGCAGGCGTCGCTGGCGCTGCCCGAATCCGCGGCCGTGATGCGCGAGAACCCGCCGCCATGGCGCGCCAGCGAGGCCTGGAGCACGCCGCAGGGCAGCGGTGGGCTCGCTGCCTGGGTCGGGCTGCGCGAGACGGTTCCGCGCGGCGACGCGCCGATCGCGGCTTCCCTTCGCGACGCGGTGCCGGACGGGCCGGCGGGTCGCGAAGCGAGCGCGTGGCCGCTGGGCCGCGCCGTGGCCCAGATCGGCGGCGTCTACGTGCTGGCCGAGAATGCCTCGGGACTGGTGGTGGTCGACATGCACGCGGCGCACGAGCGCATCGTCTATGAACGGCTCAAGCGCGCTGCCGCCGCCGGCGCGGCACTGCCGGCGCAGCCTTTGCTGATCCCGGTGAGCTTTGCCGCCACCGCGGCCGAAGTCGCCACGGCCGAGGCCGAACAGGAGGCACTGCTCGAACTCGGCCTGGATGTCGGCGTGCTGGCCGCCGGGTCGCTGGTCGTGCGCAGTCGTCCGGCGGCGCTGCCCGACGCCGACCTGGCCGAACTCACGCGTTCGGTGCTGGCCGAACTGGTCGAGGCCGGGGCCAGCCGCGTCGTGCAGCGTGCACGCGACGAAATGCTGGCCACCATGGCCTGCCACGGCGCCGTGCGTGCCAACCGCCGGCTGACAATCGAGGAAATGAATGCGCTGCTGCGCGAGATGGAAGCCACCGAACGCGCCGACACATGCAACCACGGCCGGCCGACCTGGCGCCAGTTGACGATGAAGGAACTCGACGCCCTTTTCCTGCGCGGTCGCTGAGCCGCGGCTCCAGGCCCGCCTGCGCGGGCCTGGACGGCGAAGCGGACGGGAGCTCTGTGAGCGGCGCTGTGCCGCGGCCGCTGCCCGGTGCGGAGTCAGTTCCCGGCCTGCCGCTGGCGCAGCCGCGACCTGCGCTTCAGCCGTACCGCCAGGTGCCAGATGCCGTTGACGAGCACGTAGGTCGCCAGGCCAAAGACGCAGGCAAAGGTCAAGGCGCCCAGCAGCAGCGGTTTGCCGACCTGCCTCATGCCCTGCCAGGCGCGACGGAAGGCGTTGCCGGGATCGTCTATGGGGTGCACCGCGGGCTCGCTGGCGAGAGCCGGTGCCTCGGCGTCGTCGGCCTCTTCACCCAGCATCGCCTTGCCCACCCGCCAGGCGGCGTAGTAAACGGGCGGGAAGGTCAGCGGGTTGTTGACCAGCGTGCTGGCCACGGCGGCCGGGACGTTGGCGCGCAGCACCACCGATGCGGCGACCGAGAGGGGAATCTGCGCGATCGGGATCAGGAAGGCGAAGAAGACGCCGATCCCTGCGCCCAGCGCGATGCCGCGCCGGCTCATGTGCCACAGCCGCCGATGCAGCAGCGCTGGCCCCATCCAGCGCAGCCAACGGTTGCGGCTGATCTGATCCGGGGTGGGCAGGAGGCGACGCAGGCGCTCGTTCATGGGGCGTCTGGGACGCGGTTGCCGGGGGCAGCGATCTTAGGGCAGCGCGTCCGGCGGCAGACGCGCCCAAGGCGGCGCACCGACGTGCGACGTCCATCGCGCCGGGTCGCGCCCGCGGCGGGACTCAGGCTGCCAGCAGTTGCCGCAGCACGAAGGGCAGGATGCCGCCGTGCTTGTAGTAGTCGACCTCGATCGCGGTGTCGATGCGCAGCGTCACGGTGAACTCGCGGCGGATCCCGTCACTGCGGGTGATGACGAGCGTCGCATCCGACAGCGCCTTGATGTCGTCCGCCAGCCGCACGTCGACCACCTCGTCGCCCTTCAGGCCCAGCGATTCCCACGAATCGCCGGCCTTGAACTGCAGCGGCAGCACGCCCATCCCGATCAGGTTGCTGCGGTGGATGCGCTCGAAGCTGCGTGCCACCACGGCCTTGATGCCCAGCAGCGCCGTACCCTTGGCCGCCCAGTCGCGGCTGGATCCGGTGCCGTACTCCTCGCCTGCGAATATGACAGTGGGCACGCCGGCCGTGATGTACTTCATCGCCGCGTCGTAGATGGGCATCTGTCCACCGGGCTGTCCCGCGGCCGCCTCCGCGGCCGTGGGCTGGTACAGCGTGTAGCCGCCCTCGACGCGCGAGCCGTCGTCCTTGGCGGGCAGCATCAGGTTCTTGATCCGCACGTTGGCGAAGGTGCCGCGCATCATCACGTCGTGGTTGCCGCGGCGCGCGCCGTAACTGTTGAAGTCGGCCTTCAGCACGCCGTTGTCGAGCAGGTACTTGCCGGCAGGCGTCGTCTCCTTGAAGCTGCCGGCGGGGCTGATGTGGTCGGTGGTGATGCTGTCGCCGAACAGGCCCATGATGCGTGCGCCCTGCACGCCGGATTCCAGCGCCCGGGGCTCCATCGTGAAGTCCTGGAAGAAGGGCGGCTCGGCGATGTAGGTGCTCTTGGGCCAGGTGTAGACATTGCCCTTCACACCCTTGATCTTCTCCCACAGCTTGCCGGGGTCGCTCTTGACCTTGTCGTAGTTGGCCCTGAACGCCTTGCCATTCATCGCGAACTTCATCAGCTTGTAGACCTCTTCGCTGGTCGGCCAGATGTCGCCCAGGAAGATGTCCTTGCCGCCCTTGCCCTTGCCGACCGGCTCGGTCATCAGGTCCTTCGTCACGTTGCCGGCAATGGCATAGGCCACCACCAGCGGCGGGCTGGCCAGGAAATTGGCCTTCAGGTTGGGGTGGATGCGGGCCTCGAAATTGCGGTTGCCCGACAGCACCGCGGCGCACACCAGGTCGCTGGCGGTGATGACCTCGTTGATCTCGGGTGTGAGGTCGCCCGCATTGCCGATGCACGTGGTGCAGCCGTAAGCGGCGACGTTGAAGCCGAGCTTTTCCAGGTAGGGCAGCAGGCCGGCCTTGGTGAGGTATTCGGTGACGATGCGCGAGCCGGGGGCGAGGCTGGTCTTGACGTGCTTCTTCACCTTCAGGCCGGCTTCCACCGCCTTCTTCGCCAGCAGGCCGGCGGCCAGCAGCACGCCCGGGTTGCTGGTGTTGGTGCAGCTGGTTATGGCGGCGATGAGCACATCGCCGTTCCTGATCTCGATGCCGTCGCTGGTCTTGAAACCCATCATGAGTTTCTCGGCTGGCTGGTTGAAGCCGTTGTCGGCCCCGCCGGCGCTGAAGAGCTCGCTGAACCGGCTCTTCACGTGACCGAGCTCGATGCGGTCCTGCGGCCGTTTCGGGCCGGAAAGACTCGGCGCCACGGTGGACAGGTCGAGCTTGACGAGCTGGGTGTAGTCGATGTCCTTGGCCATCGGCACGCCGAACATCTTCTGCGCCCTGAAGTAGGCCTCGAAGGCCTCGATCTCGGCCTTGGTGCGGCCGGTGCCCTGGAAATACTCGATCGTCTTCTCGTCGACCGGGAAGAAGCCCATCGTCGCGCCGTACTCGGGCGCCATGTTGGCTATGGTGGCGCGGTCGGGCAGGCTCAGCGTGCGCGTGCCCTCGCCGCAGAACTCGACGAACTTGCCGACCACCTTCTCCTTGCGCAGGATCTCGGTCACCGTCAGCACCAGGTCGGTGGCGGTGACGCCCTCGCGCAGCTGGCCGGTGAGCTCGAACCCGACCACGTCGGGCGTCAGGAAATAGACCGGCTGGCCCAGCATGCCGGCCTCGGCCTCGATGCCGCCCACACCCCAGCCGACGACGCCGATGCCGTTGATCATCGTCGTGTGGCTGTCGGTGCCGACGAGCGAGTCGGGGTAGTAGACCGCGTCAGGGCCTGTGCCCGCCTTGTGCACCCCGCGCGCCAGATATTCCAGGTTGACCTGGTGCACGATGCCGAAGCCCGGCGGCACGACGCCGAAGGTGTCGAAGGCGTCCATGCCCCACTTCATGAACTGGTAGCGCTCCTGGTTGCGCTGGAACTCCAGCTTCATATTCAGGTCGAGCGCGTTCTTCGAGCCGAAGTGGTCGATCATGACGCTGTGGTCGACCACCAGGTCCACCGGCACCAGCGGCTCGATGCGTTTGGGGTCCTTGCCCATCTTGTCGGCGACGTTGCGCATCGCGGCCAGGTCGGCCAGCAGCGGCACGCCGGTGAAGTCCTGCAGCACCACGCGGGCGACAACGAAGGGGATCTCGTCGCTGCGCTCGGCCGTGGCCTGCCACTGCGCCACTTGCGCGACGTGGTCGGCGGTGACCTTCTTGCCGTCGCAGTTGCGCAGCACGCTCTCGAGCACGATGCGCAGGCTCACCGGCAGTCGGCTGACGTTCGGGTAGGTCTTCGCCAGCACGGGCAGCGAATAGAAGCGGCCAGCCCTGCCGGAAGTGGTGGTGAAGGTCTTCAGCGTCTTCGCAAACGCGTGCCTGGGGGTCTTGGGAGCGGTGCTTCGGGTGGTGGGCATGTGGCGCCTCGTTCGGGTGGGTGTGGGGGAGGGATCTGCAAGTGGCGAGCCTGCGTCATGCAGCTTTCGGCACGATGACTTTCAGGCCCTTGAAATAGTCGCGGAAGAATCCGGCGTCGCGCGTGATCAGCGCCTGGCACTGCAGCAGTGCGTGGGCGCCGATCAGGAAGTCGGGCACGGTGCGCGGCGCCTCGCCGGGCTCCTGCGCCGTGCGCCGCCGCTCGGCGTAGCGGCGGTGCATCTCGCCGGCGCGCACGGCTGCGCGCTGTTCCAGCGCCACGTACTCGATGCCCAGTTCTTCCAGCGCGTCGAGCACGACGGAGCCGTGGCCGAGTCCGGCGACGACCTCGGCGACGACCACCTCGCAGGCCACGACCGGTCCGGCGGCGAGCGCCCGCCGCAGCGCGGCGTCGGCGGCCGAGGCGGCGCGGTCATCGTCGCCGATGAAGTCGATCAGCACGTTGGTGTCGACGGCGATCATCTACTTGCGGCGTGCCGGCGCGGCAGGTGGGGGTGACCGGTCCGGCGCGTCCCAGGACGGCAGCGGATCGCCGGGCGCGCGGCCGCGCAGTTCGCGCATGATGTCGTCGGTGCTGACGCCCGGCGGCAGCTTCAGCCGGCCGCGAACGCGCGACACCGCGTCGTCGACGTCCTTGCGCAGCACGATGCGGCCGCCGTCGAGCTCGACTTTCAGCTTGGTGCCCTTGACCAGGCCCAGCGCGTCGCGCACGGCCTTGGGCAGCGTGATCTGCCCACGCTCGGCAACCGTCGCTTCCATCGTCACGTCAGAAAGAATGAGTATGCGTGAATCATACATACTCGTCGGCGTCCCGGCAAGGTCGGGAATCGACCGGTCGCGGCAGCGGCGCCCCGGCCATGCTTGCCGGCGGCACACGGTGCCGGGCTGGATGAGAATGGGCGCCATGGCCTCCGGCAGCTTGCTCCTCCTCCTCGACGATATCGCCAGCGTGCTCGACGACGTGGCCGTGCTCAGCAAGCTCGCGGCCAAGAAGACCGCCGGCGTGCTGGGCGACGACCTGGCGCTCAACGCGCAGCAGCTCACCGGCTTCAAGGCCGACCGCGAACTGCCGGTGGTGTGGGCGGTGGCCAAGGGCTCGTTGATCAACAAGTGCATCCTGGTGCCGGCGGCGCTGGCCATCAGCGCCTTTGCGCCCTGGGCGGTGACGCCGCTGCTGATGGTCGGCGGCGCCTTCCTGTGCTACGAGGGTTTCGAGAAGGTCGCCCACCGTTTCCTGCACCGGGGCGAAGAGCCGAAGGTCTCGCTGCAAGAGCGGGCGCGGCAGCTCAGCGATCCCGCCGTCGACTTGGTGGCGCTGGAGCGCGACAAGATCAAGGGCGCCGTGCGCACCGATTTCATCCTTTCGGCCGAGATTGTCGCCATCACGCTGGGCACGGTGGCCGACGCTCCCTTCGGCACCCAGTTGGCGGTGCTGTCGGGCATCGCTCTTGCAATGACGGTGGGGGTCTACGGCTTCGTCGCCGGCATCGTCAAGCTCGACGACCTCGGCCTGTGGCTGAGCCGCAGTGCAAGCGCCACTGCACAGGCCCTGGGCCGCGGCATCGTTCGCGCCGCGCCATGGCTGATGAAGGCCCTGTCGGTGGCCGGCACGGTGGCGATGTTCCTCGTCGGCGGCGGCATCCTCGTGCACGGCGTGCCACCCTTGCAGCACGCCATCGTCGATGCCGTGCAGGGTTTCGGCGCGGTGGCGCAGGCTGTCCTGCCCATGCTGGCCAACGGGCTGCTCGGTGTCGTCGCCGGGGCCCTGGTGGTGGCCGCAGTGACCTTGGTGCAGCGCGTGCGCCGGCCGGCTGCGGTGTAGCCGCGCGCGCGCTGCCGCTTCATCTCGAGGCTTCGATCGACAGCAGTTCGACCTCGAACTGCAGCACGGCATTGGGCGGGATCAGGCCGCTGCCGGCGCCGCGCTCACCGTAGGCGATCGCCGCCGGGCAGGTGAGCCGCGCCTGGCCACCGACCTTCATGCGCTGCAGGCCCTCGGTCCAGCACTTGATGACGCGGTTGAGCGGAAAACTCGCCGGCTGACCTCGCGCGTGTGAACTGTCGAACTCGCGCCCGTCGGGGAAGGTGCCGCGGTAGTGCACGCGCACGGTGTCGGTGGCCAGCGGCTGCGCCCCGGCACCTTCCTTGAGGGTGCGGAAGACGAGGCCGCTGTCGGTGACCACGGCCCCTTTCTCAGCCGCCGCCCGGGTCAGCGGATCGCCCTGGGCGAGGGCGGGCCCGGCCAGTGCCAGCACGGCGGCGGCGAGGCTCAGGGACAAGGGCAGGGGCCGGGTTCGAAGGCTCACGGGCGGGTCTTTCGGCAGGATGAACAGGCCACGATCATCGCAGGATGCCGCAGCCGCAGTGCCCCGCCGCTGCGCGACCCTCAGTCGGCGGCGAAATTCTGGCCGAACCAGTGCTCGATCATGCGTTTCTCGTAGGGCAGGTCGCCGTCGCGCAGCCTCACGGGCGGCGTGACGAACAGGTAGTTCATGTCTGCCAGTCGGGCCTCGCCGGCCTTCAGCGTCACGTCGCGTGCCTGCAGCGCATAGCGCAAGGTGATCTTCGGCCAGTCGGCGCCGCCGCGAACGATGCGCATGTCCTGCCGGGCGCCGGGTTCGATCTCGCCGGCCAGATCGACGTCCAGGACCTCCAGCTTCAGGGCCTGGCCGTCGGGCATTCGGCGACCGAGTTGCGCGAAGGCGGCGCCGAGCGACTTCATCGTGCGTTCGCGGTCGCTGGCGGTGCGGCCGGCGTCGCTGAAGCGCTCGGGCTGCAGCCAGCTCACCTCGACCACGCCGGCGGCAGCCGCCGGCAGCGCTGCGGTCAGCAGGGCGAGAGCCAGGGCGAGCGCGGTTGGAGTGTGCGCAGGGTGTTCCGATGGCATGGGCCTATCCTTGCGTGAAACAGGCGCCGGCACGCACCCATTGCGCCGGCTGGTAACGATCGTCAGACCGGGCCTGGCCGCAGAGGTTCCCGGCCCCTGCTCAGGCCGACCAACCGTCCCTGAGCGTCGTGACGCGGTTGAAGACCGGCCGGTCCGGCCTGTGCTCGACGCGGTCGGTGACGAAATAGCCGTGGCGTTCGAACTGGAAGTGTCGTTCGCTCCCGGCGCGGGCCAGGTCCGGTTCCAGGTAGCCCTGCACGACCCGCTTGCTGCGCGGATTGAGCGCGTCGCGGAAATCGCGCCCGCCGGCGTCGGGTTGCGGCTCGGTGAACAGGCGGTCGTAGAGCACGACGGTGGCGGGCACGGCCTCGTGCACGCCGACCCAGGTGATGGTGCCCTTGACCTTGACGGCATCCGCGCCCGGCGTGCCGCTCTTGGTATCGGGTACGACGCGCGCCAGCACCTTCGTCACGCGCCCAGCAGCGTCCTGCTCGCAACCGGTGCACTCGACCACCAGGCCGTATTTCAGCCGCACCCGGTTGCCCGGCACCACGCTGCCGTCTGGCTGCGTGCGCGGGGGGAACAGGCGGTGGAAGCCCTTCGGCGGCGCTTCGGCGAAGTCCTCGCCTTCGATCCAGACCTCGCGCGACAGGCCGAATCGGCGCAGACCCAGATCCGGGCGCTGCGGGTGCGCAGCCGCCTGGCAGGGTTCGACGTGCGCGTCGCTGCCGTAGACCTCGGCCCAGTTCACGAGTTCGAGCCGCACCGGGTCGAGCACTGCCATGGCGCGCGGCGCCTGGCCTTCGAGGTCGGCACGCAGGCACTGGTCGAGCACGGCGTAGTCGAGCCAGATATTGGTCTTGCTGGCACCGGTGCCGTCGGCCATGGCGCGGATCGCTGCCGGCGTGTAGCCACGCCGGCGCATGCCGAAGAGCGTGGGCATGCGCGGGTCGTCCCAGCCGCTGACGATGCCCTCCTCGACCATCGCGCGCAGCTTGCGCTTGCTGGTCACGACATAGCTCAGGTTGAGACGCCCGAACTCGTATTGCCGGGGCAGCGGCCGCGCCAGCAGGCCGAGATCGGCGAGATTTTCCAGCAGCCAGTCGTAGAAGGGCCGCTGGTCCTCGAACTCGAGCGTGCAGAAGCTGTGCGTGATGCACTCCAGCGCGTCCTCGATCGGGTGCGCATAGGTGTACATGGGGTAGATGCACCAGGTGTCGCCGGTGTTGTGGTGCGTGGCGTGCTTGATGCGGTACAGCGCCGGGTCGCGCAGGTTGATATTGGGCGACGCCATATCGATCTTCGCGCGCAGCACGGCGGCGCCGTCGGGCAGTGTGCCCCCCTTCATCTCGCGCAGGCGCGCCAGGTTCTCGGCCGGCGTGCGGCGGCGGTAGGGGCTGTTGGTGCCGGGCGTGTTGAAGTCGCCGCGGCTTTC